>Ga0102832_1002093_pt1 | contig 12977 bp, 9 predicted proteins | sample EBPBio282013_DNA_FD_88942 | JGI IMG/M metagenome (GOLD analysis project Ga0102832, IMG submission 88942) | Wastewater treatment Type I Accumulibacter community from EBPR Bioreactor in Madison, WI, USA - Reactor 2_5/28/2013_ DNA (Illumina Assembly) | ecosystem: Engineered > Bioreactor > EBPR >...
GGGCGGCGACGCGATCTGGGAGGCTGTCTCGGAGCACCTGGGCATCGGGCACGACGAGACCACCGACGACGGGTTGATCACGCTCGAGCGCATCGAGTGCAACGCCGCCTGTGACTTCGCGCCGGTCGTCATGACGAACTGGGAGTTCTTCGACAACCAGACGCCCGACTCCACGATCAAGTTGGTCGATGACCTGCGCTCCGGCCAGGACGTCCGGCCCACCCGCGGTCCCGACAAGGTCGTGTCCTTCCAGGAGATGTCACGCGTGCTCGCCGGCTTCCTCGACGGGCGCGCCGACCAGGGGCCGGGCGCTGCCGGTGCCTCGCTGGCCGGTCTCGCGGTCGCCCACGAGCGCGGCTGGTCCGCTCCCGGCGGCGCCGCCGCCGCTGCGGAGCCTGCCGTCGCGGAGCCTCGCGCCGCGGAGCCTCCCGTTGCGTCGACGCCGGCTCCGGCCACCGTGCCCGCGGACGCAAAGGCGACCGCCGAGGTGACCCCGGCCAGCGACGAGGCCGCCGCCGACAAGAAGGAGCCCGCTGCGGAGCCGGCGAAGACGGCCGAGGAGGGCACCAAGGCCTCCGATACCGAGGGCAACCTTCCCGCCGACACCACGGCAGGGTCGAAGGCTCACGCTGGGTCCGCCTCAACGCAGGCTCCGGCCAGCGCTCCCGCGGACGTTGCGAAGAGTGCCTCTCCCGCAACCCTTTTCGACTCCCCGGCGACCGCTGAGAGCCGCGCGGAGACTCGTGGCGACTTCGCCGACGGCGGCTTCGGCGAGTTCTCCGCCAAGCCGGGCCCGGGCGGAACTGGCCCGGCCGGCTGGGACATCAAGGGCAACGCCAACTCGATGCTCTTCCACACCGCGGCCAGCCCGTGGTACGCCCGGACCAAGGCCGAGGTGTGGTTCCGCGACGAGGAGTCGGCCCGAGCCGCCGGTTTCACCGATGCGCGAGAGCGCCGCCAGAAGGGGCAGGAGCAGTCATGACGACCTTGACGCCGATCCTCACCAAGTTCTGGGACGACCCGCAGTCCTGGACGCTGGCGACCTACGAGAAGAACGAGGGCTACCAGGCCCTCAAGAAGGCGCTCACCATGGCGCCGGCCGACCTGGTGGCGATGACCAAGGAGTCCGGCCTGCGCGGTCGCGGCGGCGCTGGCTTCCCGACCGGCATGAAGTGGGGCTTCCTGCCTCCGCCGGACGGTGGCCCCCGCTACCTCGTCGTCAACGCCGACGAGTCCGAGCCGGGCACCTGCAAGGACATCCCGCTCATGATGGCGGCCCCGCAGTTCCTCATCGAGGGCGTGGCGATCACGTCCTTCGCGATCGGCTGCAACCACGCGTTCATCTACCTTCGCGGTGAGGTCGTCCACGTCTACCGTCGCCTGTTGCGCGCCGTCGAAGAGGCGTATGCCGCGGGCCACCTCGGCAAGAACATCCACGGCTCGGGCTTCGACCTCGACGTGACCGTGCATGCCGGTGCCGGCGCCTACATCTGCGGCGAGGAGACCGCGCTCCTCGACAGCCTCGAAGGCCGCCGTGGTCAACCGCGCTCCAAGCCACCGTTCCCCGCGGTCGCCGGGCTCTACGCCCGCCCAACAGTCGTCAACAACGTCGAGTCGATCGCCTCGGTGCCGCCGCTGCTGCTGCACGGTGCGGACTGGTTCAAAGGCATGGGCACCCAGGACTCGACCGGCTTCGGCATCTTCAGTCTCTCGGGTCACGTCAAGAACCCCGGCCAGTACGAAGCCCCGATGGGCATCACCATGCGTGAGCTCCTCGACCTCGCCGGCGGCATGCGTCACCCCGAGCGCCCGATCAAGTTCTGGACCCCGGGTGGATCGTCCACGCCGCTCTTCACCGACGAGCACCTCGATGTGCCACTGGAGTTCGGGGCCGTCGCCAAGGCCGGCTCTATGCTCGGCACGCGCGCCCTGCAGGTCTTCGACTCCAGCGTGTGTGTCGTGCGCGCCGTCGACCGGTGGACCGACTTCTACAAGCACGAGTCCTGTGGCAAGTGCACCCCGTGCCGCGAGGGCACCTGGTGGCTCAAGCAGATCCTCGGCCGGCTCGAGCACGGGCAGGGCAGCGAGGCCGACCTCGACAAGCTCCTCGACATCTGCGACAACATCCTCGGCCGCAGCTTCTGCGCCCTCGGTGACGGCGCGACCAGCCCCATCACCAGCTCGATCCAGTACTTCCGTGACGAGTACATCGCGCACCTGACGATGGGCCGCTGCCCGTTCGACCCGAACGACGCGGTCCTGTTCACGACCAAGGAGACCGTGTCGGCATGACGACCACTCCCGAGAAGGCCCCCGCGCCGGCCGCCGCCGACCTGGTCAACCTGACCATCGACGGTGTCGAGGTCGCGGTCCCCAAGGGCACCCTCATCATCCGTGCCGCGGAGACGGCGGGAATCGAGATCCCGCGCTTCTGCGACCACCCCGGACTGGACCCAGTCGGCGCCTGCCGCCAGTGCCTGGTCGAGGTGTGGATGCCCGGCCCGCCCGGACCGGACGGCAAGCCGTCCGAGGCCCGTCAGATGCAGGGCCCTCCCGGCCGGATGAAGCCGCAGGCGTCCTGCACGATGACCGTCGCCCCGGGCATGGTCGTCAAGACCCAGTACACCTCCGAGGCCATCGACAAGGCCCAGCACGGTGTCATGGAGCTGCTCCTCATCAACCACCCGCTCGACTGCCCGGTCTGCGACAAGGGCGGCGAGTGCCCCCTGCAGAACCAGGCGATGAGCAACGGTCGCGCGACCTCCCGCTTCGAGGACATCAAGCGGACCTACCCCAAGCCGATCAACATCTCCTCCCAGGTGCTGCTCGACCGGGAGCGGTGCGTGCTCTGCGCCCGCTGCACGCGCTTCTCGGACCAGGTTGCCGGTGACCCCTTCATCGCCCTCGTCGAGCGCGGCGCCCTTCAGCAGGTGGGCATCTACGAGGAGCACCCGTTCGAGTCCTACTTCTCGGGCAACACCGTGCAGATCTGCCCGGTCGGGGCCCTCACCGGCTCGGCCTACCGCTTCCGCAGCCGCCCCTTCGACCTCGTGTCGACGCCGAGCGCCTGTGAGCACTGCGCCAGCGGCTGCTCGCTGCGGACCGACCACCGTCGCGGCACGGTGCTGCGCCGGATGGCCCAGAACGACCCGGCGGTCAACGAGGAGTGGAACTGCGACAAGGGCCGCTGGGCCTTCCAGTCCGCCAACGTCGGGGACCGCCTCCAGTTCCCCATGGTCCGCAAGGGCGGTGAGCTCGTCGTCGCCTCCTGGCCCGAGGCCCTCGACGCCGCCGCCGCCGGGCTCAAGGCGGCCAAGGCCCCGGCCGTCCTCACCGGTGGCCGCGTGACCGCCGAGGACGCCTACGCCTACGGCAAGTTCGCCCGCGCCATCCTCGGCACCAACGACGTGGACTTCCGGGCCCGCCCGCACTCGGCCGAGGAGACCGCCTTCCTCGCCTCGCACGTCGTCGCGACCGGCCCCGACGGCGGCGCCGTCACCTACGCCGACCTCGAGAAGGCGAAGGCCGTCGTCCTCGTCGGGTTCGAGCCCGAGGACGAGAGCCCGATCGTTTTCCTGCGCCTGCGCAAGGCCTTCCGCAAGAACAAGACGGCCGTGTATGCCGTGGCGCCCGTCGCCACCCGCGGCCTGGCCAAGGTCGGTGGGCGCCTCATCGCCACTGCGCCCGGCACCGAACCCGAGGTCCTGGGGGCCCTGGCCACCGGGCGTGGCGACTCGCAGGCCCTGTCCGCCGCAGCGGAGGCGCTCAAGGGCGAGGGGGCGATCATCCTCGTCGGGGAGCGGCTGGCCACGGTGCCCGGTGCCCTCTCGGCCGCAGCCAAGCTGGCTGCGGACACCGGCGCCCGCCTGGCCTGGGTCCCGCGTCGCGCCGGTGAGCGTGGGGCGCTCGAGGCCGGCGCCCTGCCGACCCTCCTGCCCGGTGGCCGGCCGGTCGCCGATGCTGCCGCCCGCGCCGAGGTTGCCGCGCTCTGGCAGGTGGCCTCGCTTCCCGAGGCCGACGGCCGCGACGCCGCCGGCATCCTCGAGGCTGCCCGCGCCGGCGCGATCGACGCCCTCGTCGTCGGCGGGGTCGACCCGCTCGACCTCGGCGTGGCCGACGCCGGCGCGGCGCTCGCGACCCCCTTCGTGGTGAGTCTGGAGATCCGGCCCTCCGCCGTGACCGCGCACGCCGATGTCGTGTTGCCGGTGGCTCCGATCGCGGAGAAGGCGGGGACGTTCGCCAACTGGGAGGGCCGGACCCGGTCCTTCGAGACGGCGACATCGACCAACGCGGTCTCGGACTACCGCGCGCTGGACATGCTGGCCGACGCGATGGGCGAGTTCTTCGGCGCACGCACGGCCGCAGAGGTCCGCGCCGAGATGGAGTCCCTGGGTGCCTGGAGCGGCGAACGCACCGCGGCGCCGGCCGTCGACGCCGAGCCGGTGCGCGATGTCGCCGCTGGTCAATTGGCACTCGCCACCTGGCGACACCTGCTCGACCGTGGGTCCCTGCAGGACGGCGAGCCCTATCTCGCAGGCACCGCGCCCCGGGCCTCCGCCCGGATCAGCACGACCACTGCCGAGGAACTCGGACTGGTCGACGGTGAGGAGGTCGTCGTCGGCCTCGCGGACGGCACCGAGGTCACCGTCCCGCTGACCGTCACCGAGATGGCCGACCGGGTGATCTGGTTGCCGACCAACTCGCGCGGATGCGACCTGCGCGCCGCTCTGGCGGCGCCTGCCGGCGACCGAGTGACCGTCACGAAGGGAGGGGTGGCATGAGCGCCCTGCTGACCGTCGCCCACGGCATACCGGCCCTCTTGGCCCCGGGCAAGGACAACCCGAGCGCCGACTTCAGTGACACTCCACTGTGGATCACTGTCATCAAGGCGCTGTTCATCTTCGTCTACCTGCTGGTGTCGACCCTGATCGTCATCTGGTTCGAGCGGCGCGTCATCGGTCGCATGCAGCAGCGTCCGGGCCCGAACCGCAATGGTCCCTTCGGCCTCCTGCAGTCGCTCGCGGACGGTATGAAGTCGATGCTCAAGGAGGACGTGCGCCCCAAGGCGGCCGACGCCCTCGTCTTCACCATCGCCCCGCTCATCACCGCGACGATGTGCTTCATCGCCTTCGCGATCATGCCGATGGGCGGTGAGGTCAACCTCTTCGGTCACCGCACTCCGCTCCAACTCACGGACACCCCGGTCGCGGTGCTGCTGGTGCTCGCCATCGCGGGCGTGGGGATCTACGGCATCGTGCTCGCTGGCTGGTCCTCCGGCTCGACCTACCCGCTGCTCGGTGGCCTGCGTGCGAGCGCTCAGATGATCTCCTATGAGATCGCCATGGGGCTCTCCTTGGTCGCCGTCTTCCTCTACTCCGGCTCGATGTCGACCTCGCAGATCATCGGCGCGCAGAAGAACCTGTGGTTCATCGTTCCGGCGTTCTTCAGCTTCTTCGTCTACGTCATCACGATGACCGGCGAGACCAACCGCCTGCCCTTCGACCTCGCCGAGGGCGAGGGTGAGATCGTCGGTGGCTACTTCACCGAGTACTCCGGTATGCGGTTCGCGATGTTCTTCCTCGGCGAGTACATCAACATGTTCACCGTCGCCGCCCTGGCCACCACGATGTTCCTCGGTGGGCCGCTGGCGCCTCCTGGCATCGCCGCGATCAACGACGGCATGTTCAACGAGGGCTGGTGGGGCCTGCTCTGGTTCACCATCAAGCTCTGGCTGTTTATGTTCATGTTCGTCTGGCTGCGCGGCTCGCTGCCTCGTGTCCGCTACGACCAGTTCATGAAGTTCGGGTGGAAGTTCCTCATCCCGGCCACCCTCGTCTGGGTGGTCCTCGTCGCCTTCTTCCGCGGCGCCCAGAACGGCTGGCTCGGCGAGGGCGGGGTCAACTTCTTCGGCCGGACCTTCCCGGTCGCCTCGCTCGCCCTGGTCGGCGTGGTCGCGGTCGGTGCCCTCATCGTCGGCTGGTGGTGGGACAGCCGGGCAGCCGCCAAGGAGGCCGCTGCGGCCGACGCCCCGCAGTCATCCATCGATCCGTTCGCCGGTGGTCATCCCGTGCCGCCGCTGCCCGGCCAGACGCTGGCCGAGCCGACCCGGACAGCGGCCGCGATCCGTTCCGAGGCCGTCACCGACAAGGAGGCCATCCGTGGCTGACGCCAAGCCGACCCCCGCCACCGGGGAGGGCAAGTCCGGAAGTTTCCTGGGTGATCTCTTCGCCCCCATCGCTGGCTTCGGAGTCACCTTCTCGACGATGTTCCGCAAGGTCGCCACCGAGGAGTATCCCGAGGTCAAGCGCCCGACCGCGCCCCGTTTCCACGGACGGCACCAACTCAACCGCCACCCCGACGGCCTCGAGAAGTGCGTCGGGTGTGAGTTGTGCGCGTGGGCCTGCCCGGCCGATGCCATCCTCGTCGAGGGTGCCTCCAACAACGACGCGACGGGGGAGCGGTACAGCCCCGGTGAACGCTATGGGCGCGTCTACCAGATCAACTACTTGCGGTGCATCTTCTGCGGCTTGTGCATCGAGGCCTGCCCGACACGCGCCCTGACGATGACCAACGAGTACGAACTGGCCGACAGCAGCCGCGCCGAGTTGATCTTCACCAAGGACCAACTGCTCGCCCCCCTCCAGAAGGGCATGCTCCAGCCGCCCCACCCGATGGCCGACGGCATGGAGGAGCGCGACTACTTCCTGGGCAAGGTCACCGAGGCCACGCCCGCCCAGCAGGAGTGGGTCGAGACCTACGGCGTCGACGACCCGGCCGCGGCGGGCGCCCCGGCGGCCAAGCACCGCACCGCGCCCGGCGCCGGTGTCACGCGCGGAAAGGGAGTCGACCGATGAGCAATGCTCCCGGCACCGGTGAAGCCGTCCTCTTCTGGATCCTCGGCCCGCTCGCCGTCCTCGGGTCCCTGGGCCTGATCTTCGCGAAGAAGGCAGTCCACGCCGCCCTCGGCATGGCGCTGACGATGATCATCTTGGGCATCTTCTACATCGCGCAGGATGCGCACTTCCTCGGCGTCATCCAGGTCTTCGTCTACACCGGCGCCGTGATGATGCTCTTCCTCTTCGTGCTCATGCTCGTCGGTGTGGACTCCTCCGACGGTCTGCTCGAGACCCTCAAGGGTCAGCGTCTGGCGACCGCGGTCCTCGTCCTGGGTCTGGGGGGTCTGTTGACCGCGGCGCTCGGCTCGGTCACCTACCCGGAGCCGGCCGGGGTCAAGTCGATCAACGAGGAGACCGGCAACGTCTCGGCGATGGCCGAACTGATCTTCGGTCGTTACGTCTGGGTCTTCGAGGTCACCTCAGCCCTGCTGATCACAGCCGCCCTCGGCGCCATGGTCCTGGCCCATCGCGAGCGACTGGGCAAGGGCCGCAACCAGCGCGACTGGAGCAAGCGTCGGGTGCTGCGCGGCGAGTATGTCGCCGGCCTGCCGGCCCCCGGTGTCTACGCCCGGCACAACGCGGTCGACACCCCGGCCCTGCTCCCCGACGGCACGCCCACCCCGCTGTCGGTGTCCCGCGTCCTCACGGCTCGTGACCAGGTCACGACGCCGGAGCGCTACGTCGAAGCAGAGGACCGAATCGCCGGCCAGATCGAGGAGGACTCGTCACGATGAGCCTGGTCAACTACATCTACCTGGCCACGATCCTGTTCTGCATCGGGGGAGCCGCGGTGTTGACCCGCCGCAACGCGATCATCGTGTTCATGGGCGTCGAGTTGATGCTCAATGCCGCCAACCTCGCCTTCGTCACCTTCGCGCGGATGCACGGCAACATCGACGGGCAGACCATCGCGCTCTTCGTCATGGTCGTGGCCGCCGCCGAAGTCGTCGTCGGGCTGGCCATCATCATGGCGATCTTCCGCGCCCGCCGCTCGGCCTCGGTCGACGACGCGAACCTGCTGAAGCTGTGAGGAGCAACGGCGTGCACACACTCATCCAGTCGCTGGCGACCGAGGGCGCCGCAGCCACCGAAGGTGGCCACGCGGCATACGCCTGGTTGCTCATCGCCCTGCCGGCGCTCGGCGCGGCGATCCTCCTGCTCGGAGGGAAGCGCACCAACAAGTTCGGCCCCGCCCTCGCGACCGGCCTGTCCTGGGCCAGCTTCGCCGTCGGCGCGGTCATCTTCGTCACCATGCTCGGCCTGGGCGCCGAGGAGCGGGCTGCGCACGCAGAGCTGTGGAACTGGATCCCGGCCGGGCAGTTCCAGCTCAGCGCCGGCCTGCTCGTCGACCAGTTGTCGATGAGCTTCGTCCTGCTCATCACCTTTGTCGGGTCGCTGATCCACGTCTACTCGCTGGGCTACATGGAGCACGACCCGGACAAGCGCCGGTTCTTCGCCTACCTCAATCTCTTCGTCGCCTCGATGCTCGTGCTCGTCCTGGCCGACTCCTACCTCCTCCTCTTCGTCGGTTGGGAGGGTGTCGGTCTGGCGTCCTACCTGCTCATCGGCTTCTGGAACCACAACCCGGCGTATGCGACCGCGGCCAACAAGGCCTTCTTCGTCAACCGGGTCGGGGACCTCGGGCTCTCGATCGCGATCATGATGATGTTCGCGACCTTCGGGAAGGTCGACTTCGCGTCGGTCAACGCGGGCGTCGACGGCGCCTCCACCGCCCAGCTCACCGCGATCGGCCTGCTGCTGCTCGTCGGTGCCTGCGGCAAGTCGGCCCAGTTCCCGTTGCAGTCCTGGCTCGGTGACGCGATGGCCGGCCCGACCCCGGTGTCCGCGCTCATCCACGCGGCGACCATGGTCACCGCCGGCGTCTACCTCGTCGTCCGCTCGCACGCGATCTTCGAGGGCGCCCCGAACGCCCAACTCGCCGTCGCGATCGTCGGTGCGATCACCTTGCTCTACGGCGCGATCGTCGGCTGCGCCAAGGACGACATCAAGAAGGCGCTCGCCGCCTCGACGATGTCGCAGATCGGCTACATGATGCTCGCCGCCGGGCTGGGCCCGATCGGCTACGCCTTCGCGATTTTCCACCTGCTCACCCACGGCTTCTTCAAGGCCGGGATGTTCCTGGGGGCCGGGTCGGTCATGCACGGCATGAACGACCAGGTCGACATGCGCCGCTTCGGTCGCCTCTCCGGCGCCATGAAGGTCACCTGGGTGACCTTCGGGCTGGGCTGGCTCGCGATCCTGGGCATCCCGCCCTTCGCCGGCTTCTGGTCCAAGGACAAGATCATCGAGTCCGCCTTTGCCGTCGGCGGCACGCGCGGCTGGATCCTCGGCCTGGCCACCCTCATCGGCGCCGGCATCACCGCTTTCTACATGTCCCGCCTCTTCTTCATGACCTTCCACGGCAAGGAGAAGCGCTGGACCGACGGGCAGCACCCGCACGAGTCGCCGGCGACGATGACCGTCCCGATGATCGTGCTCTCGATCGGGTCCGGTCTGCTCGGCATGATCCTCGCCTTCGCCGGCTTCGCCCAGTGGCTGCACCCGGTCTTCGGTGGCGAGGAGCACGAGGAACACACGAACTGGCCGCTCATGGCGATCACCCTGCTCGTCGTCGCTGCCGGCCTGCTGTTGGCCTACTGGCGCTACTGGCGCGAGGAGGTGCCCAAGCGGGCACCTGAGGGGAACCTGCTCACCCAGGCCGCACGCGCGGACCTCTACCAGGACGCCATCAACGAGGGCCTGTTCATGCGGCCCGGCATCCACCTGACGCGGGCTCTGGTCTTCACCGACACCAAGGGGGTCGACGCCACCGCCGGTGGCCTGGCCGCCACGATCGGTGGTTTCTCCTCCCGCCTGCGGCGCCTCCAGAACGGCTATGTCCGCTCCTATGCCCTGACGATGCTCACCGGTGTCGTCGCCGTCCTCGGTGTCCTGTGGGTGATGAACTGATGACCACGCTGCCCCTGCTCACCTTGATGATGGTGGTGCCGCTCGTCGGTGCCGTCGTCATTGCCGCCCTCCCGGCGGCGAGCGCCGCGCTGGCCAAGCCGATCGCCCTCGGGGCCTCGCTGGTCACCCTCGTGCTCGCGTGCGTCGGCTGGGCGCAGTGGGACGCGGCCGGCCCGCAGTTCCAGCTGACCGAGACCCACTCGTGGATCCCGCAATTCGGGGTGTCGTATGCCGTGGGCGTCGACGGCGTGGCACTGGCCCTCATCGTCATGGCCTGCGTGCTGGCACCGGTCTGCATCCTGGCTGCCTGGAACGACCTGGGTGAAGGTGCCGGGGAGGACCCGAAGCGGACGAAGACCTATTTCGCCCTGATGCTCTCGCTCCTGCCCTTCATGGTGGGTGTCTTCGCGGCGACGGACGTCTTCCTCTTCTACGTCTTCTTCGAGGCCATGCTCATCCCGGTGTACTTCCTCATCGGCCTGTTCGGCGGCCCGCGCCGCCAGTACGCCGCGATGAAGTTCATCCTCTTCAGCCTCGCCGGTGGCCTGATCATGCTCGTCGGCGTCATCGCCCTCTACGTCCACGGCCCCGGTGGCGCCGACGGCTTCCTCGTCGAGAAGCTCATCGGCAATGTCGGCGGTTCCGTGGAGGCGCAGCGCTGGATGTTCCTCGCCTTCTTCATCGCCTTTGCCATCAAGGCCCCGATGTGGCCGGTCCACACCTGGCTGCCGGACGCCTCGACCGAGGCTCGACCCGCGACGGCCGTGCTGCTCGTCGGTGTCCTGGACAAGGTCGGCACCTACGGGATGATCCGCTTCTGCCTCTCGCTCTTCCCGGAGGCGAGCGCGTGGGCGACGCCGGTCATCACCGTGCTGGCGGTCATCTCCGTGCTCTACGGTGCCCTGCTCGCCATTGGCCAGACGGACATGATGCGCCTGATCGCCTACACCTCGATCAGCCACTTCGGCTTCATCGTGCTGGGCATCTTCGCGCTCACCTCGACCGCTGGTGCCGGTTCGGCGCTCTACATGGTCAACCACGGCTTCTCCACGGCCGGGCTCTTCCTGCTCGCGGGCTTCCTCATCGCCCGGCGCGGGTCGAAGCGGATTCCGGACTACGGCGGCTGGCAGCGCGTGACGCCCGTACTGGCGGGCACCTTCCTGGTCGCCGGCCTGTCGTCGCTGGCACTGCCCGGTCTGTCCAGCTTCGTCTCGGAGTTCCTCGTGCTCGCCGGCACCTTCCAGGTCAACAAGCCGGCCGCCGTGATCGCGACCCTGGGCATCGTGCTCGCGGCGCTCTACATCCTGCTCATGTACCAGCGCACGATGACCGGCCCCACGCCGGACGTCGTCCGCGAGAAGGTGGGCGACCTGGGGGGCCGCGAGGTCCTCGCGATCGCCCCGCTGCTCGTCGTCATCATCGCGCTCGGGTTCTTCCCGCAGCCGGTGCTCGACGTCATCAACCCGGCGGTCGACCGCGTGATGGTCAACGTCGGTGCTACCGACCCGGCTCCCCAGGTGCCGGTCGCGGAAGGGACCCAGCCGTGAGCGCCATCCTCGCTGCTACCACGACCACGACGTGGGACAGCCCCACGATCGAGTACTCGGCGCTCGCGCCGATCCTCATCGTGCTCGGCGCTGCTGTGATCTCGGTGCTGCTCGAGGCGTTCCTGCCGCGCGAGTACCGCCGTCCGATCCAGCTGATCCTCACCTTCAGCGCGCTCGTGCTCGGCCTCGCCGCCGTGTGGTGGCAGCGCGGCACGCGTGAGATCGCCGCCGAAGGCTCGGTGGCCGTCGACGGGCCCACCCTGTTCATGCAGGGCTCGATCCTGGTGCTCGCGATCATCGCCGCGCTGGTGATGGCCGAGCGCCACGTCGACCCCGCAGGCGACAGCTTCGCCCCGCGCGCGTCGGCCCTGCCCGGCTCGGAGGACGAGCAGGCCTTCACCCGGCTGGGCTGGTTCCAGACCGAGGTGTGGCCGCTGTTCCTCTTCTGCGTGGGCGGCATGCTGCTCTTCCCCGCGTCGAGCGACCTGCTGACGATGTTCGTGGCACTCGAGGTGCTCTCGCTGCCGCTCTACATCATGGCCGGACTCGCCCGCCGCCGGCGCCTGCTGTCGCAGGAGGCCGCGCTGAAGTACTTCGTCCTCGGCTCGTTCAGCTCGGCGTTCTTCCTCTACGGCGTCGCGCTGCTCTACGGCTACGCCGGCACCGTCGACCTCAAGGGCATCGCCGACGCGCTGACCCGCAACGCGGGCGAGCAGGGCCTGGTCATCGCCGGTGTCGCGCTGCTGATGGTCGGCCTGCTGTTCAAGATCGGGGCGGCGCCGTTCCACCAGTGGACTCCCGACGTCTACCAGGGCTCGCCCACCTCGGTCACGGGCTTCATGGCCGCGTGCACCAAGGTCGCGGCGTTCGGGGCGCTGCTGCGCGTCATGTACGTCGCGCTCGGCGGCATCCGCTGGGACTGGCGCCCGGTCATGTACATCATCGCCGGGCTCACGATGATCGTCGGCACGCTGTTCGCCCTCACGCAGACCGACATCAAGCGCATGCTCGCGTACTCGTCGATCGCGCAGGCGGGCTTCATCCTCGTCGGCGTCCTCGCCACGAACGCCGAGGGTCTGCAGGGGACCATGGTCTACCTGCTCGCCTACGGCATCGCGACGATCGGCGCCTTCGCGATCGTGACGCTGGTGCGCGACTCCACGGGCGAGGCGACCCACCTCTCGCAGTGGGCGGGCCTGGGCAAGAAGTCGCCCCTGGTCGCGAGCGCCTTCGCGCTGTTCCTGCTCGCCTTCGCCGGCATCCCGCTCACCAGCGGCTTCACCGGCAAGTTCGCGGTCTTCACCGCGGGCATCGCCGGCGGCGCCACGGGCGTCGTCATCATCGGTGTGCTCGCCTCGGCCGTCGCGGCGTTCTTCTACGTCCGTGTCATCGTGCTCATGTTCTTCAACGAGCCGCCGACCGAGGGCGGCGCTAGCGTCGTCGTGCCGAGCACGTTCACGACCTTCGCCATCACGGTGACGGTCGCGCTCACACTGGTGATCGGCATCCTGCCCCAGACCGTGCTCCAGCTGACGCAGGACGCCGGCCTGTTCCTGCGCTGACG
>Ga0102832_1002096_pt1 | contig 12969 bp, 13 predicted proteins | sample EBPBio282013_DNA_FD_88942 | JGI IMG/M metagenome (GOLD analysis project Ga0102832, IMG submission 88942) | Wastewater treatment Type I Accumulibacter community from EBPR Bioreactor in Madison, WI, USA - Reactor 2_5/28/2013_ DNA (Illumina Assembly) | ecosystem: Engineered > Bioreactor > EBPR >...
GGCGATCAACGTCAACGACTCGGTCACCAAGAGCAAGTTCGACAACAAGTACGGCATCCGCCACTCGGTGATCGACGGCATCAACCGCGGCACCGACGTGCTGATCGGCGGCAAGGTGGCGATGGTCGTCGGCTACGGCGACGTGGGCAAGGGCGCCGCCGCGGCGCTGGCCGGGCAGGGTGCCCGGGTGCTGGTCGCGGAGGTCGACCCGATCTGTGCCCTCCAGGCCGCGATGGACGGCTACCAGGTCACCACCGTGGACGACGCGCTCGCCAGCGCCGACATCTTCCTCACCACCACCGGCTGCGTGAACGTGATCACCGTCGAGCAGCTGACGAAGATGAAGCACCAGGCGATCGTCGGCAACATCGGTCACTTCGACAACGAGATCGACCTCGCCGGGCTCGCCAAGGTGCCCGGGGTGACCCGCGCCACCATCAAGCCCCAGGTAGATGCCTGGACGATGCCGGACGGCCGTTCGATCCTGGTGCTGAGCGAGGGGCGGCTGATGAACCTCGGCAATGCCACCGGGCACCCGAGCTTCGTGATGAGCAACTCCTTCACCAACCAGGTGCTGGCCCAGATCGAGCTGTTCACCAAGCCCGAGCAGTACCCGATCGCGGTCTACACCCTGCCCAAGCACTTGGACGAGGAGGTCGCCCGGCTGCACCTGGACGCCCTCGGCGTGAAGCTCACGACGCTGACCGAACAGCAGGCCGCCTACCTCGGCATCGCCGTGGCGGGTCCGTACAAGCCGGACAGCTACCGCTACTGACGAGGTCCTCGCCTGTGAGGGGACGACGGCCAGCGGATTACCGGTGCAACCGCCGGAACGACCAGCCCGCTGACCTCGCGGATTCTCAGCCGCGGGGAATCTCGTAGCGCTGCAGGGTGGCCTTGCCCTCGGCCAGGGTGCGCCAGGCGCCGCGGTAGCTGAGCACGGCCAGGGCCGAGGTGGGGAACCGCTCGGCGACCGCTGCGGTCAGGTCGGACGGCTTCGCCAGGCTCAGCACCAGGTCGCTCAAAGTCGGCTGATGGCCGATCAGCAGCGCGGTCGGCGCGTCCTCCGGCAGGGTTCGCACCTCGTCCAGCAGTTCATCGCTCCAAGCGTGGTAGATCGCCTCGGTGTAACGCACATCGTCACAGGCCGCGCCGCCCGCCATCGCGTTCTCCCAGGTCTGCCTGGCTCGGGTGGCCGACGAGCAGAGCACGACGTCCAGGTCGTATCCGGCCAGGATCGCCCCGGCAGCGCGAGCATCCTGGACGCCGCGTTCGGCCAGGGGTCGGCGGATGTCGATGTCGGGCGTCCGCCACGACGACTTGGCGTGCCGCAGGACAAGCAGCCTCTTGGTGGCCATGAAAGCCGATTCTAGGCCGACAGGCACCGGGCCGGTACTGGCCGGCTCTGTGATACTTCCCGGAATTCGGGGGTCAGTTAAAAACGAACAATGGGTGATATAGTCCTCGATTGAGCTCGGGGGAGCTTTTTTGGGGAGGGGGCGGCGCGTTCATTCGCGCCGTAATCGTCATACAGTCTGCCGCGCGCTCTTGTGTTGTGCTCACATACGCGAAGGACTTTTGGGGACATGAACAAACTAGTCAAAGCCGGCATCGCTGCTACTGCCGGTATCGCTCTGCTGATGGGTGGCGCGGGAACGCTCGCCTACTGGAACGCTTCGGCCGATCTCAGCGCCGGCACCATCAGTTCCGGCCACCTCACCCTCAAGCCGGTCGGCGTCGGTGCCTGGGACGAGGATCTCGACCACATCGTGCCGGGTGACAAGGTGACCTACACGGGCACCTACGCGCTGTCCGCGGTGGGCGACAACCTCGAGGTTGAGGTGGGTGCGACGGTGCCCAGCGTGAGCGGCTTCGATGCGATCACGGTGACCTCGACCGTCACGGTCGACGGAGACCCGATCCCCGCTGGAGACACGGTCACCCTCGCCGCGGGCGAGCACCCGGTGATCGTCTCCGTCGTGGTGGACTTCCCGTGGGGCGACGCCGATCCCGGCGACGAGGACCAGGACGAGACGATCGCCCTCGGCGACGTCGAGGTCACCGCGACCCAGGTCCAGTAGGGCGACGATCTCCGGAGCGTGACGTGTTCGCGCTCCGGAACTCCGTTGCTCCCGCAGGCAGGCGAAGGCGGTGATTCCCATGCGACCACGCTCCCAGCGCGCCACGCAGAGCCGTGGCAGGCATCCGCACGCCCTGATCCGTGGGCTGGTCCGCACCGCGGTCGCCGTCGGAGCGGCGGTGGTGGTCGCCGCCGGCCTGGCCGGCGGCACCTACGCCTACTGGGTCAGATCGGTCTCGCTGGAGGCCGGCACCGTGAAGACCGGCACCGCCGGCCTCACCGCCACGCCCTCGTCCTTCTCGCTGAGCGGTCTGTATCCGACGGCGGCCCGCTACGCGACGGTGACCTTGAAGAACACCGGGAAGGTGCCGCTCAAGCTGCGGGTCGACTCACTCGCTGGGCCGGGTACGGCCACCGCGCTCTCCTCCTCGCTCACGATCGGTGCCGGGGTGGCGAGTGCGAGCGCCTGCGTCGCGGGCTGGAGCCCGACCTGGAGTGGCACCTTCGCCGCGGCGGCCGCCAGCGATCTGGGAGCGACCCTCGCCGCCGGTGACAGCGCGACGCTCTGCGTCTCGACCGCGATGGCCGCCTCGGCCGCCAACGGCGCCCAGAGTTCGTCAACGAGCTACACGCTCACCATCAGCGGGAGCCAGGTGCCATGAGCGAGCGGCGACCAGGCCCGGGGTGGCGCACCCGGCTCGCAACGGCGATCGGGGCGAGCGTCCTCTTCGTGCTCGCCGGCACCGGCGTCGCCTATGCCTACTGGGTAGCGAAGGCCGGCATCGGCGCCACCGCGACCTCGACGAACGCCGCGGTCTCGCTGGGCGGCTCGTCGGGCCTCACCACGACCTACACCGCCACCGCGAAGGGCCCGGTCATCACCGCCCTCACCCTGGCCAACAACGGGGGCACGCCGCTGACGCTGGCGCTGACCGCCACGAACAGCAACGCCACGCTGTCCGGTGCGATCTCGCTCACCTACTGGGTGCGGAGCGGCACGACCTGCGGCTCCACGGTGCCCACCAGCGGCATCACGACCGGCACCCTGGCGGCTCCGCCGGCTCTCCCGAGCGGAGCGGCCAGCGCGAATGCCGGCGCGAGCGTGGTGATCTGCGCGGCGACCTCCTTCACCGGCACCTACGCCAGCTACGCGGGCCAGTCGACCGCGGTCACCCTGACCCTGACCGGCAAGGTCGGCACCAACTGGACGGCCACCAGCACCGGCACCTTCACCCAGGCGTTGCAGAGCGTCCTGCTTGCGACGCTGGCCTGCACCGAAGCCGACGGGGGCTACAACGTCGTCCTGAAATGGGCGAACCCCGGTTCGGCGACGTCGAGCACGCTATATCGCGTAAAGGCGACTTTGCAGCCTCCGGTGCCGGATACCGCGTTTGTCGTCGGCACGGGTACGCCCAGCTACTGGAGCACTCAGCAGTATGTGCCGTCAGCTTCGTTCTCGGTCAACGGTGTTTACGTGCTCGATCTGTGGATGTACGCCAATAGCACGGACACCGCTGGCACATACCTCGCCAGCTACACGGTGACCGTCGGCTGGAACCAGTGGCAGAGCGGCAGGCTCGTCACATGCGGGGGGTGACCGCCGTGCGTCTCGGCGCAGTTGCCACTCGCTGCGCGGCGGTATTCGCGCTGATGCTTGGTGCTTCACTCGGCATCGCATCCCCCGCCTCCGCGGCGACCGGCGGTCTGGAGTTCTCCGCCGACGGCAGTACCTGGTCGACGACGGCGCCCGCATCGTTGTTCTTTGAGGCGATCCAGCTGGTGCCCGGAGACTCGCTGAGTTCGACTGTCTGGGTGCGCAGTACCCGCTCATCCGCGGTGCGGCTCACGGCGGTGCTGGGTGAGGTCACCACGTCGACCTCCGAGGCGGCCCCGGTGTTCCATCTCTCCGGCGGCGACGGCTCGGGGGCGGGGCTGTCCGCCACCCCGGCCGACGAGGTCGACGACTGCACCGAACTGGTGCCGAGCCGGCTGCTGAGCGGTGGGACGGCGGTTCCGATCACCACCACGGTGTCGATTCCGGCTGGCGTCTCGGGCCGGGCCGGGCAGGATTCGGACATCAGCTTCGTCCTCCAGATCGCGCTCACCGATCCCGAACTCTCCCAGACACCGGACGGCTGCCCGGTCGGAGCGACCGAGATTCCCTCCGAACCGGGAGACGCCGTTCTGCCGATCACCGGTGCGAACCTGGTACCGCAGACCCTCGCCGTGGCCGTCACCGCGCTCACCCTCGGCGGTCTCCTGGTCGGCCTCGCCCGTCGCCGGCGCGAAGCGGAACGTCTCGAAGCCGGACGGGTGCGCGTCCGCGGCGGGCACCCTGGCCCGCCGGCACGGGGATGAGCGGATCGCCGCCTCCTCGCAGGGCGCTTCCGGAACAGCCGGCCGCCCCTGCCGGCCAGGTGTCTCCGGCCAACCGGCGGCATCCCGTGCGGCACGCGATCGGCGTCGGGTTGAGCGCCGGCTTCCTGGCGTGCATGGCGTTGCTCGCGACGCTGGTGATCGTGCTGCCGCTGGTGGTCGGGGGCAGTGCCCTCACCGTGCTCACCGGCTCCATGGAGCCCAAGCTCCCACCCGGCACGCTGGTGGTCATCCGCCCGGTGGAGGTCGCCGAGATCGGCGTCGGGGATGTCATCACCTTCCAGCTCCGCTCCGGCGAGCCCGAGGTGGCCACCCATCGCGTCGTCAAGCGGATCGTCACCGACGACGGGTCGGTGTCCTTCGTGACCAAGGGCGACGCCAATGACGCCGCCGACCCCACGCCGGTGCTGCCGGTCCAGGTGCGCGGCAGGGTCTGGTACGCCATCCCCTACCTCGGCTGGGTCAACACCCTGCTCGGCGGTAGTACCCGGGCGATTGCCGTACCGCTCATCGCGGGCCTGTTGTTCGCCTATGCCGCATGGCTGCTGATCGCCGGTCTGCGCGAGCGCCGCGCGGCGCGGGCTTCCCGCGAATGACAGCGGCCGTCCCCTCCCGCGTCCGGCGCTAGGCTCAGGGCGTTGTCTGCGAGGAGGGGCGGTATGAGGCAGAGCGACTTCGACCTGGACACCACGACCCGCGATGTGGCGCTGACGATCCGAGCTCGCGGCCGGCTGATCCTCGTCCACCCGATGGCCAACCGCGGCACAGCGTTCACCTTCGAGGAGCGGGAGGCGCTCGGCCTGTCGGGGCTGCTGCCCAACCGCGTCACCACGATCGAGGAGCAACTCCGCCGGGTCTACGCCCAGTACAGCCGCTCGCCCTCGCCGCTGGCGAAGTTCATCCAGCTCTCGCAGCTGCGCGACCGCAACGAGGTGCTGTTCTACCGGCTGCTCAGCGAGCACCTCGAGGAGATGATGCCGATCGTCTACACCCCGACCATCGGCGAGGCGATCGAGCGGTTCAGCCACGAGTACCACGGCGCGCGGGCGGTGTTCCTCTCCATCGACCACCCCGAACTCATCGAACAGTCGCTGTGCAACTTCGAACTGGACGCCGAGGACGTCGATCTGGTGGTCGCCACGGACGCCGAAGGCATCCTGGGGATCGGAGACCAGGGGATCGGCGGAGTACAGATCGCCGTCGGCAAGCTGGGGCTCTACACCGCCGCGGCGGGCATCCACCCGCGGCGCGCCATCCCGGTGGTGCTGGACGTCGGCACCGACAATCTCGGCCTGCTGCACAGCGACGTCTATCTCGGGGAGCGTCACGCCCGGGAGCGGGGCGAGCGGTACGAGGAGTTCGTCGAGGCCTTCGTGGCCGCGGTGACGAAGCTGTTCCCGAACGCCATGCTGCACTGGGAGGATTTCGGCGCCGGCAATGCGCATCGCCTGCTCAACCGGTACAAGGATCGGATCTGCACCTTCAACGACGACATCCAGGGCACCGCGGCGGTGGTGCTGGCCGCGGTGCTGGCCGCCGTCCGGCACACCGGGGTGCCGCTGGCCGAGCATCGCATCCTGGTCTACGGGGCCGGGACGGCGGGGGTCGGGATCGCCGACATCATCCGGGACGCCATGACCCGCGCGGGCCTGCCAGAGGAGCAGGGCCACGAGCGGTTCTATGCCTTCAACAGCCGCGGCCTGATCGTGGCGGACTCCGCCGGAGTGCGCGACTTCCAGCGTCCCTATGCCCGCAGCCGGGCCGAGGTGAGCGGCTGGGCGGTGGCCGATCCGGCCCGGATCACGCTGCTGGAGGCGGTGCGGGAGGTCAAGCCGACCATTCTGATCGGCACCTCGGCGCAGCCGGGTGCCTTCAGCGAGGCGGTGGTGCGGGAGATGGCCGCGGGCTGCGAGCGCCCGATCATCATGCCGCTGTCGAACCCGACCAGCCGGATCGAGGCCCACCCGGCCGAGTTGCTGGAGTGGACGGACGGCCGCGTGCTGATCGCCACCGGCAGCCCCTTCGGCACCCACAAGCACGGCGAGGTGTATCACACCATCGCCCAGGCCAATAACGCGCTGATCTTCCCCGGGCTGGGCCTGGGGGTCTCGGCGGTACGCGCCAGCCGGGTCAGCGACGAGATGATCTACGCCGCCGCCGATGCGCTGGCCGGGCTGGCCAACGAGTACCGGCCGGGCGCCTCGCTGCTGCCGTCGATGAGCGACCTGCGGCTGGTCTCGGCCACGGTCGCGATGGCGGTGGCCGAGACCGCCGTCCGGCAGGGCTACGCCCGGCGTGGGTTCGACGACCCGGTCAACGACATCTACCAGCGCATGTGGAAGCCGGAATACCCCCGGCTGGAGATCTTGCCGGTGAGCGAGCCGCGGTAGCCGTCAGGCCTGCGTCGGCGTGCCCGCGCGCCGCAACTGGCGCAGCGTGGTGAAGGTGCCCAGCGCCGCGAAGACGACGAAGATCAGCGCGTCCATGGCGAAGACCGACCACACCGGCGGATAGAACAGGTTGTCCAGCACCAGAGGCAAGATGTCGGCGAAGGCGGCGCCGGGGAGCTCGGCTGCGATCTCGGTGTACAGGCCCCAGCCGAGCATGGTGAACAGCGAGACGATCACGCCGACCACGATGACGCCGATCAGTGCGCCCACGCCGGCTCGCGGTGCCGACCCGGCGCCCTTGGTGTAGAGCCAGCCAGCGGCGATCGCCATCAGGAAGCTGGTGATGGAGGCGATGTAGCCCATCTGGTAGAGCAGCCCGGCCAGGACGGCGCCGAGCACCACGGCCAGCAGGCTGAAGAGGACGCCGCGCCCGACATTCTCCAGGGGCGCTGGCGCCGGGTGACCGACCGGCTGCCCGACGGGCTGAGCCGGCGCGGGATACGGCGTCGGCCCGGCGTACGGTCCCGGCGCGGGATACGTGGCCGGCGTGGGATAGGGGGCTGGCGTGGGGTAGGGGTCGGCGCCGACCGGATACTGCGAAGCGGGGGTCGGTGGCGGCAGCGGCTGATCGCCGGGCCTGCCGGCCGGTAGGAAATCGGGCCGCTCAGGAGTGGGCTGGGGGTCGGACATTGCTCTCCTCTATGAATTACCTGTCAAGCATCGTAGAGGGTCCGCCGCCCCGGCGGCCGGAATCAGCTGTCGTCGCCCGGACGCAGCGACTGCCAGATCTCCTTGCACTCGGGGCACACCGGGAACCGGTCGGGGTTGCGAGAGGGCACCCACACCTTGCCGCAGAGCGCGATCACCGGGGTGCCCATCACCATCGCCTCGGTCAGCTTGTGCTTGTCGACGTAGTGCGAGAACCGCTCGTGATCGCCTTCGTCAAGACGGTATTCCGTGCGTTCCTCGGTGCGCTCGTCGAGAATCGTGGCCGTGCCCGGCTGCTCGGTCATGGGTCTTCCTTCCGGTGCGCTGCAGGTCGCTCCGCCCATCCTAGAACGTCGTGTTAGTTTGACGTCGAGAGATCGGAGATGGAAATGGCTGACGAGGTGGACGCGATCGTCGCCGCCTGGCGTCGGGAATTGCCGGATCTGGACGTGACGCCGATGCAGGTGCTCTCCCGGGTCAGCCGCCTGGCACGGCACCTGGACCTGGCCCGGCGAGCTGCGTTCGCCACGCACGACCTGGAGGTGTGGGAGTTCGACGTGCTCGCCGCCCTGCGCCGGGAGGGGCCTCCCTACGCGCTCTCTCCGGGGGAGCTCACCCGGCAGACCCTTTCGACGTCGGCGACCATGACCAACCGGATCGACCGCCTGGAGGCCAAGGGCCTGGTCGAGCGGCAGCCCAACGACGCCGACCGGCGTGGCGTGCTGGTGCGGCTGACCCCGGCCGGCCGAGCCCGGGCCAGCGCCGCGCTGACCGATCTGCTCGCCTTCGAGGAGGACCTGCTGGCCGGACTCGACGGGAACGACCGGCAGCAGTTGGCCGGCGCGCTGCGCCGCCTGATCGTGTCCTTCGAGAACCACTGAGTTCAGCCGGTATAGTTGCTGCGGCTCCACTGCTCCCACCACACCAAAGGCGCCCCGCATGGCTTTGTCGAATCCGCTCCTGTACGAACTGGCTGACGCCTTCGGCATCGCCACGGAGTTCTGGGACTGGAAGGGACGCCGAACCGAGATCGACGACGAGACGCTGGTGGCCATCCTGGCCAGCATGGACGTGGACGCCTCCGACCCCGGGCGGGCCGCCGCCGCGCTGGATGCCTGGCGCAATCGTCCCTGGACCCGGGTGCTGCCGCCGTGCGTGGTCGTGCGGGAAGGGCATGCCCACCGGGTGCTGGCGCATGTCCCGGCCGGGGAGTGGATCCGGGTCGGCGTGCGGCTGGAGGAGGGCGGCTGGCACGATCTGATGCAGCTGGAGCACTCCGAACCGCCGCGCTGGATCGACGGCCAGTTGACCGGGGAGGCCGCCTTCGAGGTGCCCGGCGATCTGCCGCTGGGCTACCACCGGCTGCGTGCCGAGACCGCCGCCGGCGCCGCCGAGAGCACCCTGGTGGTCAGCCCCGGCTTCCTGGGCTTCCCGGCGTCGATGGGGGAGAAGCGCGCCTGGGGCTACGCCGTGCAGTTGTACAGCATCCGCTCCGCCGATTCCTGGGGGATCGGCGACCTTACCGATCTGGCCAGCCTGTCGGTCTGGGCGGCCACCCAGCAGTTCGCCAGCTACGTGCTGGTGAACCCGCTGCATGCCGCCGAGCCGGTGCCCCCGCTGGAGCCGTCGCCCTACCTGCCGGCCAGCCGTCGCTTCGTCAACCCGTTGTACATCCGTCCTGAGGAGTTGCCGGAGTACGGGCAGCTGGACGATGAGGCGCGTGACCGGATCAAGCGGCTCAAGAATGAGCTGGAGGCCGTCCTGGCCGGTCAGGCGCTGATCGACCGCGACGCGATCTGGGGCTTCAAGCTCGCAGCGCTCCGGGTCGTCTACGACGCCGGGCTGCCGCCAGCCCGCAAGATGGCCTTCGACGACTTCGTGCGGCGGGAGGGGCGCGCGCTCACCCAGTTCGCCACCTGGTGCGCGCTGGTCACCGAGCACGGCGGGAACTGGCGGGAGTGGCCGGTGGAGTTGCACCGTCCGTCCGCCCCCGAAGTCACCGCGTTCGCCGAGGGGCACTCCGGCGACATCGGCTTCTACGAGTGGCTGCAGTGGGTGGCCGACATCCAACTGCGCTCCGCGCAGTCGGTCGCGCGCGACTCCGGCATGCGGATCGGCATCATGAGCGACCTGGCGGTCGGGGTGGGGGCCAAGAGCGCCGAGGCCTGGACCTACGGCAGCGTCTTCGCCGAAGGCGTCTCGGTCGGCGCGCCGCCCGACCACTTCAACCAGACCGGCCAGGACTGGAGCCAGCTGCCGTGGCGTCCCGACCGACTGGACGACCTGTCCTACGCGCCGTTCCGGTCGACGGTGGCCGGTCTGCTGCGGCATTCCGGCGGGATGCGGGTCGACCACATCATGGGGATGTTCCGGCTGTGGTGGATCCCGGCCGGGATGCCGCCCACCAAGGGCACTTACGTCCGCTACAACCACGAGGCGATGGTGGGGATCCTCGCCCTGGAGGCGCATCGCGCCGGAGCGCTGATCGTGGGGGAGGATCTGGGTGTGGTCGAGCCGTGGGTGCGGGAGTACCTGCGCGAGCGCGGCATCCTGGGCACCTCGATCGCCTGGTTCGAGAAGGACGCCGCCGGGAACCCGCTGCCGCCCGAGCAGTGGCGTGAGTACTGCCTGGCCTCGGTGACCACCCACGACCTGCCCCCCACCGCCGGCTATCTCGCCAAGGACCACATCAAGCTGCAGCACGAGCTGGGTCTGCTGACCGAATCGCTGGACGCCGAACTCGCCCTCGCCGACCGGGAGCAGGCGGCCTTCATCGGCTTCCTGCGGGAGCGGGGCTTCCTGGCTGACTCCGAGCCGACCACCGAGGAGATCGTGCTGGCGCTGCACCGCTACCTGGCGGCGACGCCGGCCCGGGTGCTGTGCGCCGCGCTCCCGGACGCGGTCGGGGATCGGCGCACGCAGAACCAGCCGGGTACCTCGAAGGAGTACCCGAACTGGCGGATCCCGCTGAGCCATCCCAACGGCGCACCGATGACCCTGGAGGAGCTCTACACCGACGAGCGCGCGCTTCGCCTGGCCGGTGTGATGAACGAGTTCTCAACCCCGCCGCTGGCCCGCGCGGGCCTGTAGGAGCCCCGCGCCTGGTTCACGATCTGGCTGCGGTGCCGGGCCGTCACCGAAGGTCGGACGGCGCTCACCCTGAGCGCCCGGGATATCCTCGGCCGCTCAGGCCCGTTCGGGTACTACTCGACGACGGTCACCCCGGCGTCGGCGAAGTCGGCCAGGGTGGCGCCGACCCGGGCCGGGGCCACGGCGGCGGTGAGGTCGAGCAGGACGCGGGTGGCCAGGCCGGCCGCGGCGGCGTCGAGCGCGGTGGCGCGGACGCAGTAGTCGGTGGCGATGCCCACCACGTCGACGGCCGCCACCTCGTGGTCGGCCAGCCATTCGGCCAGGCTCTCGCCGTCCGCCGCGCCCTCGAAGCCGGAGTAGGCGGCGGCGTACTCGCCCTTGGTGAAGACCGCCTCGAAGGGACGGTTGACCAGGTTGGGGTGGAAGTCCGCGCCCGGGGTGCCGGCCACGCAGTGGACGGGCCAGGAGTCGATGTAGTCCGGATTCTCGGAGAAGTGCGCACCCGGGTCGATGTGGTGATCCTGGGTGGCCACCACGTGGTCGTAGCCATGGTCGCCACCCAGCAGGTCGGAGAGGGCGGACGCGACCGCGGCACCGCCGGCCACGGCCAGCGAACCCCCTTCGCAGAAGTCGTTCTGGACGTCGACGACGATCAGGGCGCGGCTCATCAGGCCTCCTTGGTGGCGTACGGGTTGTGGGTCGGCTGGCCGTGCTCGTCCAGCATGATCGTCTCGATCACGGGTTCGCCGCGCGACATCTTGCGGGCGCTGGGCGGCAGCTCCGTGACGGCGCGATGGTGGCGCTCGCGGACGGCGGTCAGCGGCTCGCGCCCGACGATCTCGCCGCCGCGCACCAGCTCCACCAGCAGCGGACGGTCGTTGCCGTCGTCGGCCGGCGTCGCGCCGATCCCGACCACCTCGGCCTCGGCGCGGCCGTCCGGGCCGAGCCGGCGCAGGGCGAACTTCCGTCCGCCGATCGAACCCTTGTTCTGGCTCTTCTTGGCCACCGGCAGCAGCGGCGATGCGGGGTCGTCGTCGGTGGCGCGGGCGACCAGCTTGTAGACGAAGCTGCAGGTGGGCGCTCCCGAGCCGGTCACCAGCGAGGTGCCGATCCCGTAGCCGTCCACCGGAGCCGAGCGCAGGGCGGCGAGCTGGTACTCGTCCAGGTCGGAGGTGACGATGATGCGGGTGCGGGTGGCGCCGAGGGAGTCGAGCAGCTCCCGGACCTCGGTGGCCTGCTCGGCGAGATCGCCGGAGTCGAGCCGGACCGCACCCAGCCGGCCCTCGGTGAGCCGGACGCCGGTGCGGATGGCCGCCTCGACGTCATAGGTGTCGACCAGCAGGGTGGTGCCCTCGCCGAGCGCGGCGATCTGGGCGGCGAAGGCCTCCTCCTCGCTGTCGTGCAGCAGCGTGAACGAGTGGGCGGCGGTGCCGGTGGTGGGAATGCCGTAGCGGCGCCCGGCCTCCAGGTTCGAGGTCGCGGCGAAACCGACCGCGTACGCCGCCCGCGCGGCTACCACGGCGGCCTGCTCGTTGGCCCGGCGCGAGCCCATCTCGATGCAGGGACGATCGCCGGCCATCTGGATCATCCGGGAGGCGGCCGAGGCCACCGCGCAGTCGTAGTTGTAGATCGAGAGCAGCACGGTCTCCAGCACCACGGCTTCGGCGAAGCTGCCCTCGACGGTCAGCACCGGGGATCCGGGGAAGTAGGCCTCGCCCTCGGGGTAGCCCCAGACGTCGCCGGCGAAGCGGTAGGCCGCCAGCCAGTCCGCGGTGCGCTCGTCCACGACCTTGTGGGAGAGCAGGAAGTCGATCTCGGCGGGGTGGAAGCGGAAGGCCTCGATGGCGTCCAGCACTCGTCCGACGCCCGCGACGATGCCGTAGCGGCGTCCGGTGGGCAGTCGCCGGGAGAACAGCTCGAACACGCTGCGCCGCTGCGCGGTGCCGGAACGGAGCGCCGCCTGCACCATGGTGAGCTCGTAGTGGTCGGTCAGCAGCGCGGTGCTGGCGTGGCGTTCGGCACTCATGTCGGCAACCTTAGGAGTCGGCCGGGAGCGGCGCCACACGGGCGCCCGGAAGCGGACGGCGCCGTGGGCCGCCGGGAACTCGCGTGACACAATGGCGGTATGACCACGCCCGCCGCACCCGAGCCACCCATCGGTGGGGTGGCGGTCTCGGAACGCCCGGCCGAATCCCAGGTTCTGCCGGGTGGCTGGGTGACGATCGTCTGGGACGATCCGGTCAATCTGATGAGCTACGTCACCCATGTGTTCGTCACCTACTTCGGCTATTCCGAGACCAAGGCGGGCAAGCTGATGCTGAAGGT
>Ga0102832_1002097_pt1 | contig 12959 bp, 10 predicted proteins | sample EBPBio282013_DNA_FD_88942 | JGI IMG/M metagenome (GOLD analysis project Ga0102832, IMG submission 88942) | Wastewater treatment Type I Accumulibacter community from EBPR Bioreactor in Madison, WI, USA - Reactor 2_5/28/2013_ DNA (Illumina Assembly) | ecosystem: Engineered > Bioreactor > EBPR >...
CGCGCCCGCGCGCTGTGGGACGGCGCGGCCGACGTCGAGATCACGCTGGAGGCCAACCCGACCTCGGTCGAGGCCGATCGCTTCGCCGCGCTGGCCGAGGCGGGCGTCAACCGCGTGTCGCTGGGCGTGCAGGCGCTCGACGCCGACGCGCTGCGCTTCCTCGGCCGCCAGCACTCGGCCGACGAGGCGCTGGCCGCCCTCGCCACCGCGCGGCGGCACTTCGCGCGCTTTTCCTTCGACCTGATCTACGCCCGGCCGGGGCAGACGGAAGAGGCCTGGGCCGACGAGCTGGAGCGCGCGCTGGGGCTGGCCGGCGAGCACCTGTCGCTCTACCAGCTGACGATCGAGCGCGGCACGCGCTTCCACGTCGACCATGCGCGCGGCGCCTTCGCGCTGCCCGACGAGGACCGCGCGGCGGCGATGTTCGAGCACACCCAGGCCCGGCTGGCCTCGGCCGGCCTGCCGGCTTACGAGATTTCCAACCACGCGAAGCCGGGCGCTGCCTGCCGCCATAATTTGATCTATTGGCGGTATCAGGATTACGTCGGCATCGGGCCGGGCGCGCATGGCCGCTTCGCCGTGGGCACACCGGACCAGCCGGTACGGCCCGCGGCGAGACTGGCGACGCGGCGCGCGAGCGGACCGGAGGCCTGGCTGGAGGCGGTCGAACGCGACGGCCACGGCACGGCGGAGACGGGGCGCGTCGAGGGGCAGGACCTCGTGGAGGAGGCGTTGATGATGGGACTGCGGCTGGCCGACGGCATCGACCGGGCCCTGTTCGCTGCCCAGGCCGGGATCGACCCGGTGGCGGCGGTGCCGGCGGCGCGTCTCGCCTCGCTGCAGGCCGCCGGCTACCTCGATGTCACGCCGACGCACCTGGTCGCCACCGCCGCCGGCCGCCAGCGGCTGAACGCCGTGCTGGAGCGGCTGGTGGCATGAGGCGCATGCTCGTCCTCGCCGCGCTGCTGCTCGCGCCGGCCGCCGTCGTCGCCCAGCAGGCGCCCGCGAAGCCGCCCGCCAAGCCGGCCCCCGCGGCGCCGGCCAAGCCGGCCTCGAAGTTCCCGCCGCCCGCCTTCAAGATCACGATCGGCACCGAGGGCAAGTTCCCGCCGTTCAACTACCTCGACCGCAAGGGCATGCCGGCCGGCTTCGAGATGGAGCTGGCGCAGGAGGCCTGCCAGCGCATCAAGGCGGAGTGCGAGTTCGCCGCCTTCAAGTGGGACGACCTGATCCCCGGCCTGATCGACAAGAAGTTCGACGTGCTGATGTCGTCGATGGAAGTCACCGCCGAGCGCCGAAAGCGGCTCGGCCTGACGCGGCGCTACTACCTCTCGCCGGGCGCCTTCATCGCCGCCAAGGGCGCGCCGTACGACGGCCCGCCGTCGCTCCTGCGCAACAAGCGCATCGGCATCCAGAAGGATTCGACGCACGCCGACTGGGCCGACAAGAGCTTCCGCCGCTCCGCCCAGCTCAAGCGCTACAACACGCTGGCCGAGGCGCTCGACGCGCTGGCGAAGGGCGACGTCGACGCGGTGTTCGGCGACAAGACGCAGCTCTGGCTGTGGAGCCAGAAGCCGGACGGCAAGTGCTGCGAGATCATCGGCCAGGACATCAAGGACAACCAGACGCTGGGCCTCGGCATCGCCGCCGGCACGCGCAAGGAAGACGCCAAGCTGCGCGACGCGCTGAACAAGGCGTTCGGCGAGATGCTGGCCGACGGGACTTACAAGAAGATCAACGACAAGTACTTCCCGTTCCCGCTGAATTGACACGGAAAGGTCCCTCGCTGCGCTCGGGATGACAAAAATGCTGTCATCCCGAGCGCAGCGAGGGACCCTTCTGATTTCTAATGCAGCGCGCGGTCGCGGGAGACGTAGTGGCCGCGCTTCAGTTCCTTGAAGAACTGCGGCACCTGCGGATGCGAGACCGGCTTGCCGGTGTCGTCGGCCAGCAGGTTCTGCTCGGAGACGTAGGCGACGTAGGTGGTCTGCGCGTTCTCGGCCAGCAGGTGGTAGAACGGCTGGTCGCGGCGCGGCCGAACTTCCTCCGGAATGGAGGCAAGCCACTCCTCGGTGTTGGCGAACACCGGGTCGACGTCGAAGATGACGCCGCGGAATGGGTAGATGCGATGCTTCACCACCTGCCCGATCGCGAACTTCGCCGTTCGAACGGGGGGCGGCACCATCGCGTGCCCGGCAGCCTGCTTGTCGATCTCCATGGTGAAAATATTACTCCGAACCGGGCGGCAGGCAACGCGCCCGACGAAGATGAATCGACCCGGTACCTGCAACAAAGCGTGAATACCGGCACAACGGATATATTTGCATCAATCCCGTTGCCTGCGCGTGTGACTCCCTCTGTTGACGCGGGCCACCTCCCTGTGGACTCTGCGCCCGGTTGGGGGAAGCGGTTTTGGCGAACGGTCTGAAGGTCCGATTCTGGGGCGTGAGAGGCTCCATTTCCTGCTCGGGCGCGGAGTACGCGCGGTACGGCGGGAATACGTCGTGCCTCGAGGTCACGGCCGGCGGCCGCCGCCTGATCTTCGACGCCGGCACCGGCATCCGTCCGCTCGGCCTCGAGCTGGCGCGTCACCCGGAAGTCGACATCGACATCTTCTTCACCCACACGCACCTCGACCACATCACCGGCCTGACCTTCTTCCAGCCGCTGTTCGACAAGCGCAACTCGGTGCGGCTGTGGGCCGGCCACCTGCAGGGGCCCGACACGCTGAAGCAGGTCGTCAGCAACCTGATGCAGGCGCCGCTCTACCCGGTCAGCCTCGAGGTCTTCCAGGCCAGCGTCGACTTCAGCGAGTTCACCTGCGGCGATTCGATGAGCTGCGGCGAGATCCAGATCCGCACGACGTCGCTCAACCATCCCAACGGCGCCACCGGCTACCGCGTCGACCACGGCGGCAAGTCGATCTGCTACATCACCGACACCGAGCACAGCGGCGAGGGTCCCGACCCGGCGATCGTCGAGCTGTGCCGCGGCGCCGACATCATGATCTACGACTCGAGCTACACCGACGCGGAGTACCCGCGGTACAAGGGCTGGGGTCACTCGACGTGGCAGGAAGGCATGCGCGTCGCCGACGCCGCCGGCGTCGGCACGCTGGTCATCTTCCACCACGATCCCAGCCACGACGACGCCTTCATGGACGGCGTGGCGCGCGAGGCGGCGGCGGCGCGTCCCGGCACGGCGCCGAACGGGCTGCCGCGCGCGATCGTCGCCCACGAAGGCCTGACGCTCAGCCCGTGACCCAGCCGAGCCTGCGCGGCCGCTGGCGCCGGCTGAAGCTCGGTCTTCCCACCGTGCTCGGCCTCGCGCCGCGCGGCTGGTTCATCCCGCACCGCTACGCGCCGCTGCTGCCGCCGCCCGGCACGCAGCCGCCCTACCCCGCGATCGAGCGCCTGTTCGACGCCGCGACGCCCGACTTCGCCGCCGTGCTCGACGCCGTCGACAGCCACGCCGCCGCGCTGGAGAACCTGCGCAGCCTGCTCGACCAGTCGTGGTTCCCGTCGCTCGACGCGGCGGTCGCCTACGCCATCGTGCGCGAGCGCAAGCCGCGCCAGGTGATCGAGGTCGGCTCGGGCCACTCGACGCGCGTGCTGAGCCGCGCGCTGGGCGGCGTCGGCGGCATCGTCGCGGTCGATCCGGCGCCGCGCGCCGACATCGTCGACCTGCCGGGCGTGCGCATCGTGCCGGAGACGGTGCAGTCGGCCCCGGCCGACCTGTTCGCCGGCCTCGCGCCGGGCGACGCGGTGTTCATCGATTCGAGCCACATCCTGATGCCGGGCAGCGACGTCGACCTGCTGTTCAACCGCGTGCTGCCCGAGCTGCCGTCCGGCACGCTGGTGCACATCCACGACATCTTCCTGCCGTTCGACTATCCCGAGGCGTGGGGCTGGCGCGCCTACAACGAGCAGCAGGGCGTGGTGCCGATGCTGGCCGGCGGCGGCTGGCGGCCGCTGTTCTCCAGCGCCTGGGCGACGCGCCGCATGGCCGACCGGCTGGCGTCCTCGGTGCTGGCGCGGCTGCCGCGCCCGGCCGACGCGCTGCCCGCCAGCCTGTGGCTGGAAAAGCGCTGATGCTGGCCCGCCTGCGCGACTGGCTGTTCGAGGGCAGTGGCGCGCAACGGCTGCCCGACCGGGTCCGCGAGACCATCCGCCGCCAGCAGGAGCGCAGCGAGATCCTGATCGGCTGGGCCCAGCTGGTGATCGCGTCGGTGCTCGGCATCGCCTACGAGTCGACCAGCATGGCGACCGGCGTGGTGCAGGAGGAGTATTCCTTCGAGACCCAGGTGTTCGTGCTGTACGGCCTGTTCGCGATCGCGCGGCTGGTGCTGGCCTATCGCCGCGCCCTGCCGGAATGGCTGCTGTACGTGTCGGTGGTCGCCGACATGGCGCTGCTGATGGGGCTGATCTACTCGTTCCACTACAAGTACGCGCAGCCGGCGGTGTTCTACCTCAAGGCGCCGACGCTGTTCTTCGTCTTCGTGTTCATCGCCCTGCGCGCGCTGCGCTTCGAGGCGCGCTTCGTGATCTTCGCCGGGCTGGCCGCGGCGGCCGGCTGGGTCGCGCTGATCCTCTACGCGCTGGGCGGGCGCGGCGGGCCGCCCAACCCGACCACCGACTTCGTCGAGCACCTGACCTCGAACGCCTTCCTGATCCAGGCCGAGGCCGACAAGCTGGTGGCGATCCTGGTGACCACGGCGGTGCTGGCGATCGCCATCTCGCGCGCCCGCAACCTGCTGGTCCGCTCGGTCAGCGAAGGCGCGGCGGCGCGCGACCTCGCCCGCTTCTTCGACCCCGGCGTCGCCGACCGCATCCGCAGCGCGGCGCTGGCGATCCGGGCCGGCGAGGGCGAGCTGCGCGACGTCGCCATCCTGACCGTCGACCTGCGCGGCTTCACCCGCCTGTCGGTGTCGCTCGAGCCGGACGCGGTGATGAAGCTGCTGCAGGAGTACCAGGCCCGCGTCTGCCCGCTGATCACCCGCGCCGGCGGCAGCATCGACAAGTTCCTGGGCGACGGCATCCTCGCCTCGTTCGGCGCCGTCGCCCCGTCGGCGACCGCCGCCGCCGACGCGCTGCGCGCCGCCGACGCGGTGATCGAGGCGGCCGACCGCTGGTCGGCGGAGCGCCGCGCCGCCGGGCTGGACGGGCTGTCGGTCGGCCTCGCCGTGTCGTCCGGCCGCGTCGTGTTCGGCGCGGTGGGCGACGGCGAGCGGCTGGAATTCACGGTGATCGGCGACGCGGTGAACCTCGCGGCCAAGCTGGAAAAACACAACAAGGACGAGAAATGCCGCGGCCTGACCGACGCCCGGACCTGGACGCTCGCCCGCCAGCAGGGCTACGTCGCGCCGGTCGAGCGCGAACAGCGGCCGGGCCGCACGGTGGCGGGCGTCGCCGAGCCCCTCGACCTCGTCGTGCTGGCGCCCTGAGGGCGCCCCCGGAAGGTCGCGGGATGGAGGCAATGTGAAGGCGGGGCGGGACCCCGTTGCCTTGCCCTTTCCCTATTCGCGGCCTATGTAATTTGCGACGACGGAAGCAACGGATCGGCGGAGCGCCATCGTGGGCAACAACTACGACATCATCCTGATCGGCCTGGTCGCGGTCTTCCTGATCCTGCGGCTGCGCTCGGTCCTCGGCAAGCGCACCGGCAACGAGCGTCCGCCGGCCCGCGACCCCTTCACGCCGCCGGCGCCGCCGACCCCGTCGCCGCGCGTCGGCGATGCGCCGGCCTCGGGCGGCAACGACAACGTCGTGCCGCTGCCGACCGCCAACGCGCCGCCGCGCCCGTCGCTGGGCACGCACGGCCCGGGCGGCATCCGCGCCACGGTGATGCCGGCCGCGACCGCCGGCGTGGCGGCGATCCGCGCCGCCGACCCGTCGTTCGAGCCGCTGTCCTTCACCGCCGGCGCGCGCGCCGCCTTCGCCACCATCGTCGAGGCGTTCGCCCGCGGCGACACCGCGTCGCTGCGCCCGCTGCTCGACGCGCCGACCTTCGCCTCCTTCGAGGGCGCGATCCGCGGCCGGCTGGAGCGCAACGAGAAGGCCGAGAGCACGATGATCGGCTTCGAGGCGTCCGACATTTCCGCCGCGGCGCTGCAGGGCACGCTCGCCCAGGTCACGGTCCGCTTCGTCAGCGAGCAGATCAACGTGCTGCGCAACGCCGAGGGCCAGATCGTCGACGGCAACCCCAACGAAGTGCAGAAGGTCATCGATCTCTGGACGTTCCGCCGCGACACCAAGTCCAGCGATCCCAACTGGCAGCTCATCAAGACGGAAAGCGAAGGCTGAGGGAGGCTCTGTCGATCATGCGCTGGACGCTCCTGTCCGGCCGCGCGGGCGCGGCCCGGCTGGCGGCCGTGTTGCTGGCCGGCCTGCTGCCCGGTCTCGTCGCGGCCTGCGCCGACGGCACCGGTCCGCAGAACGAGCAGCGCGTGGCGATGGCGCCGATCTCCTTCAACGAGATCGCCGGCTGGGCCGACGACAAGCATGCCGAGGCGCTGTTCGCCTTCCGCCGCTCGTGCCCCAAGCTGGTGGCCGGGCCCGACACCAAGGTCGCCACCGACGGCGGCTTCAAGACGATCACCCCGGGCGAGTGGAAGCGCATCTGCGACGCATCGGCCGCGGTGAAGGCCGGCGACGACCGCGCGGCGCGCAGCTTCTTCGAGGAGAACTTCCGCCCGCTGGTGGTCCGCGCCCCGGGCAAGTTCACCGGCTACTTCGAGCCCGAGATGCGCGGCAGCAAGGTGCCGTCGCGGCTGTTCACCGTGCCGGTCTACCGCCGGCCGCCCGACCTGACCGACAAGCCGTTCTACACCCGCGCCGAGATCGAGCAGGGCGTGCTGAAGGGCAAGGGTCTCGAGATCGCCTACGTGCAGGACCCGGTGAGCCTGTTCGAGGTCCAGGTGCAGGGCAGCGGCCGCATCGCCCTGGCCGAGGGCGGCGTCATGAACCTCGGCTTCGACGGCTCGAACAACCGGCCCTACACGGCGGTTGGAAACGTTCTGCTCGAGATGGGCGTGTTCAAGTCGAAGGAAGAGGCGACCTGGCCGGCGATCCGCGACTGGATGAAGCGCAACCCGACGCAGGCGCGCGAGGTCATGCGCAAGAACGAGCGCTACATCTTCTTCCGCGACACCCGCACCGGCGGCGCGATCGGCGCCGAGGGCGTGCAGATCACCGCCCAGCGCAGCCTCGCGGTCGATACCGCCTTCACGCCCTACGGCACGCCGGTGTGGATCGACACCGTGCGGCCGGTGCTGCGCAAGCCCGGCACCACCGATCCCTATCGCCGCCTGATGATCGCCCAGGACGCCGGCGCGGCGATCCAGGGCCCGGCCCGCGGCGACGTGTTCTTCGGCGCCGGCGCGCAGGCCGCCGAGTGGGCCGGCCGCATGAACAGCGACGGCCGCGCCATCGTCCTCGTCCCGAACAAGGGCTGAGGCTTCAGGCTTCCGCCGCCGCCTCCCCCTCGTCCTCGTGGCGGGGGTGGCTCTGCACCACCGGCTGGCGGCGCGAGAACAGGCCGATCGCGGCGGGCAGCACCGTCAGGATGAGGCAGGGCGCGACCAGCGTGCCGCCGACCACTACGATCGCCAGCGGCCGCTGCACCTGGCTGCCGATCGCGGTCGAGAAGGCGGCCGGGATCAGGCCGACGCAGGCGGCGACGCAGGTCATCAGCACCGGCCGCATCTGCTGCGAGCAGGTCTCGCGCAGCGCCAGCTCGCGCGCCATGCCGACCGAGATCAGCCGGTTGTAGCAGCCGACCACCATGATGCCGTTCATCGCCGCGATGCCGAACAGGGCGACGAAGCCGATCGCCGCCGAGATCGAGAACGGCATGCCGAGCACGAACAGCGACAGCACGCCGCCGACCAGGGCCAGCGGGATCGCGCTGCCGGCCAGCAGGGTGTCCCGCAGCGAGCCGAAGCTGGTGTAGAGCAGCAGCAGGATCAGGCCGATGGCGATCGGCACGGCCATCGCCAGCCGCGACAGCGCGTTCTTGAGGTTGCTGAACTCGCCGACCCACTCGATGTGGTAGCCGGGCGGAATCCTGACCTTCTCGGCGACCCTTTCCTGGGCCTCGATGATCGCGCTGCCGAGGTCGCGACCGCGAATGGAGAACTTCACCGGGACGTACCGCTCCTGCTGCTCGCGGTAGATGTAGTAAGCGCCCGACACCAGTTCCACCGTCGCCAGCTCGGAAAGCGGCACCTGGGTGACGCCCTTATCCCCCTGGACGCCAATGGGTATGCGCTTGATCGCCTCGATGTTCTCGCGGTAGCGCGGCGCCAGCCGGACCAGCATCGGGAAGTGGCGGTCGCTGCCGTCCTCGTAGAGGTCGCCGGCCGCCTGGCCGCCGACCGCGGCCTGGATCGCGGCGTTGACCTCGCCCGGCGACAGGCCGTAGCGCGCCGCCTTCTGGCGATCGATGTCGATCTTGACGGTCGGCTGGCCGAGCAGCGGCGGCACCTGGATGTCGGTGACGCCGCGCACCTTCTCCAGCACGGTGCGGATCTCGACCGCGATCTTGCGCAGGGTCGCGAGGTCGGGCCCGGTGATCTTGATGGCGTTCTCGGCATCGATGCCCGAGGCCGCTTCCTGGACGTTGTCCTGGATGTACTGCGAGAAGGCGAAGGTGACGCCCGGGAAGCTGCCGCGCAGCGCCGCGCCCATCTCGGCGATCAGCCCGTCCTTGTCGAGCCCCTTGCGCCAGGTGTCGAACGGCTTCAGCGGCACGAAGAACTCGACGTTGGAGAAGCCGTCGGGGTCGGTGCCGTCGTCCGGCCGGCCGTGCTGGGTGACCACCGTCTCGACCTCGGGGAAGCTCTTGACCACGCGGCGCATGCGGTTGGCGTAGGCATTGCCCTCGTCGAGCGAGACCGACGGCGGCAGCGCCGCGCGCATCCAGATGTTGCCTTCCTCGAGCTTGGGCAGGAACTCCAGCCCGACCGTGCTGGCCGCCAGGCCGGCGGCGACGAACAGCGCCGCCCCGGTGGCGACCGCGAGCCGGCGGTGCGCCAGCACGACCGCCACGACGCGGCGGTAGAAGCGGCGCAGCGCGCGCACGATCACCGTCTCGGTCTCCGACACCTTCTCGGGCAGCAGCACGGCGGCCAGCGCCGGCGACACCGTGAAGGTGGCGAGCAGGCCGCCCGACAGGGCGTAGGCGTAGGTCTTGGCCATCGGTCCGAAGATGTGGCCCTCGACGCCCGACAGGGTGAACAGCGGCAGGAAGCCGGCGATGATGATGGTGGCCGAGAAGAAGATCGCCTTCGTGACCTCGCTCGACGCGTGGTAGATCGTCGCCAGCTTGCCGCTCAGCCCGTCGGGCGTGCGCCGCGTGTAGATGTGGCGGTGGCCGGCGCTGGCCTCCGCGAGGTGGCGGTAGATGTTCTCGACCATGATCACGGTCGCGTCGACGATGATGCCGAAGTCGATGGCGCCCATCGACAGCAGGTTGGCCGACTCGCCGCTCGCCACCAGGATGGTGACCGCGAACAGCAGCGCGAACGGGATGGTCGCGGCGACGATCAGGGCCGAGCGCAGGTCGCCCAGGAACAGCCACTGGATGGCGAAGATCAGCAGCACGCCCATCACCATGTTGTGCAGCACGGTGCTGGTGGTGACGTCGACCAGGACCGAGCGGTCGTAGATCCGCTCGATCCGCACGCCCGGCGGCAGCAGGTCCGAGCCGTTGATCCTCTCGACCTCGGCCTCGACGGCGCGCAGCGTCTGCATGGTCTTGGCGCCGCGCCGCATCAGCACGATGCCCTGCACGATGTCGTCGTCGTCGTCGTGGCCGGCGACCCCCAGCCGCGGCTCGTGGCCGACCGAGACCGTCGAGACGTCGCCCACCGTCACCGGCGCGCCGTCGCGCACCGTGATCATGGTGTGCCGGATGTCGTCCATGGTGCGGATCTGGCCGACGCTGCGGATCACCGCCGACTGGGGCCCGATGTTGATGGTGTTGGCGCCGACGTTGACGTTGGCGCCGTTCAGGGCATCGAGCAGCTGCTTCAGCGTGACGCCGTAGGACAGCAGGCGGTCGAGGTCGATGGTGATGTCGTAGGTCTTCGACTTGCCGCCCCACGTCGTGACGTCGATCACGCCCGGCACCGCCTTCAGCCGGCGCAGCACGATCCAGTCCTGGATGGTCTTGAGGTCGGTGACGCTGAAGCCCTTGGGGCCGACCACGCGGTAGCGGAAGATCTCGCCCACCGGGCTGGTCGGCGAGATGATCGGCTGGGCGCCGTTGGGCAGCGGCCCGAGCTGCGACAGGCGGTTGATCACCAGCTGCGAGGCCTGGGCGTAGGTCAGGTCGTAGGTGAACTGGACCTTCACGTCGGACAGCCCGGTCAGCGAGATCGTGCGGATCGTCTTCACGAACGGCAGGCCGGCCATCTGGATCTCGATCGGGATCGTGATGTAGCGCTCGATCTCCTCCGACGACTGGCCGGGGTTCTGGGTCACGATGTCGACCAGCGGCGGCACCGGGTCGGGATAGGCCTCGATGTTGAGCTGCTTGTAGGCGAACAGCCCGCCGGCGATCAGGGCGGCGCTGAGAATCAACATGAGGATGCGCTGCTGCAGCGCGAACCCGACGATGGCTTGCATGCTTAACCTGTCCCGGACGCCGCCTCGCGGGAGCGGCTTCTCCCTTACAGGTCTATTACTGCACGGCAGGCGTTCAGATCATATGCAAACGCATCCGACGTGATGCAAAAGCGCGGCGCCTACAGCGCGCCGCGCGGCACCGTGACGTACCAGAGCAGGCGTCCGGCCTCGAAATCGAGCTGGGTCTCGGTCGCCACCGTCCCGGGTCCCTGCCACGCCAGCGACGAGAAGCCCTCGCCCGGCGTCGCCGGCGCCACCGGCTGGCCGGAACAGCCCATCACCTGCGTCGCCTCGGCGGCGGTCATGCCGCGCCGCAGGTTGGCGAGCTTGTCGTTGGTCGCGGTGCAGGTCGTGCTGCAGGCGGCGACGGCGAGGGCCGAAGCGACCGCGCCCGCCGCCAGGAGGCGCGCGAACAGCCTGGCGATCACTTCGCGACCGGCGCCGGCGGCTTCGGCGGCGTGCACACCGCGCGCTGCGCCGGGTTGGTCGGCTCGCCGCGGTTCCACCAGCCGCCGCCCAGCGCCTGGTAGAGCGCGGCGCTGTTGGTCAGGCGGGCGGCCTGGGCCTGGACGCGCACCAGCGACGCCTGCAGGTAGGTCTGCTCGGCCAGCAGCACGATGACGTAGGTCGTGTCGCCCAGCTCGAGGCGCTTGCGCGCGATCTGCAGGCTGGTCGCCGCGGCGCGCTCGGCGTCGACCGCCGCCTTGAGCAGCTGGGCGTCGTACTCGAGCGCGCGCAACGTGTCGGCGACGTTGCGGAACGCCAGCAGCACCGCCGAGCGGTACTGCGCCTTGGCCTGGTCGAAGCTGGCCTGCGCCGCGCGCTTGCGCGCCTGCAGCGCCCCGCCGTCGAGCAGCGTGCCGAGCACGCCGCCGCCGACCGCCGAGTTGGCCGGGCCGACCGCGGCGCTGAACAGGCTGCCGAGCACCAGCGACTGCGAGCCGATGCTGGCCAGCAGGTTGAAGTTGGGCAGCTGGGCCGCCACCGCGACGCCGACCTGCGCCGCCGCGGCATGGACGTTGGCCTCGGCGGCACGGATGTCGGGCCGCTGCTCGACCAGCTTCGACGGCAGGCTGAGCGGCAGCTCGGGCGGCAGCTTGAGGTCGGACAGTTCGAAGCGCTCGGACAGCGCCGTGCTCGGCAGCTCGCCGGTCAGCGTGGCCAGCAGGTTGCGCGACTGGGCCAGCGCCTTGTTGATCGGCGGCAGCGTCGCCTCGGCCTGGGCGAGCGCGGCTTCCTGGCTGGCGACGTCGGCGCCCGACACCGCGCCGAGGTTGGACTGGCCGCGCAGGATGGCCAGCGTCTCGCGCTGGGAGGCGATGATGCGCTCGGTCGCCTGGACCTGGGCGCGCAGCGCCGCCTCGGTGATCGCCGCGGCAACGACGTTCGAGGCGAGCGACAGGTAGGCCGCCTCGAGCAGGAAGCACTGGCCCTCGGCCACCGCCTCGGCCGACTCGGCGGCGCGGCGGGTGCCGCCCCACACGTCGGGCGCGTAGGTGATGCTGAGCGTCGCGGTGAACAGGCCGTAGACCCAGCTGTTGGGGTCAGCGGTCGGCGCCGACAGCACGGTCGGCGCCTGGGTCTGGGCGCCGGTGGCGCCGCCGGTCACCGTCGGGAACAGCGCCGCGCGCTGCGCCCGCGCCGACTGCTGGGCGACGCGCAGCCCGGCCGTCGCCGCCTCGATGTCGGGGTTGGCCTTGAGCGAGCGGTCGATCAGCCCGTTGAGCGGCGGCGACTGGAACACCGCCCACCACTGGCCGGGGATGTCCATGGCGCTGACCACGCGCTGCGCCTCGCCGCCGGGAATGCCGGCGGCGACCAGGTTGAGCGGTCCCTCGTCCGGCAGGTAGCGGTCGGTGGCCGGCGGGTCGGGCGTCTTGAAGTCAGGGCCGACCGTGCAGCCGGCGAGGAGGCTGGCCAGCAAGGGGGCGAGGACGAGCCCGGTGGAAGCGCGGCGAATCGACATCAGTGCGCCTCCACGGCGCTGGCAGGAGCGGCGGCGCGCTTGGGCACGCGCCGCGAGAACAGACCGATCGCCGCCGGCAGCACCGTCAGGAACAGCAGCGGCGCCAGCAGCGTACCACCGACCACGACGACCGCCAGCGGCCTCTGCACCTGGCTGCCGATCGCCGTCGAGAAGGCCGCCGGCAGCAGGCCGACGCAGGCCGCGGCGCAAGTCATCAGCACCGGCCGCATCTGGATCGAGCAGGTCTCGACCAGCGCCTTCTCGGGGCGGTAGCCGGCATCGACCAGGCGGTTGTAGCAGCCGACCACCATGATGCCGTTCATCGCCGCGATGCCGAACAGGGCGACGAAGCCGATCGCCGCCGA
>Ga0102832_1002099_pt1 | contig 12956 bp, 20 predicted proteins | sample EBPBio282013_DNA_FD_88942 | JGI IMG/M metagenome (GOLD analysis project Ga0102832, IMG submission 88942) | Wastewater treatment Type I Accumulibacter community from EBPR Bioreactor in Madison, WI, USA - Reactor 2_5/28/2013_ DNA (Illumina Assembly) | ecosystem: Engineered > Bioreactor > EBPR >...
AGCGCCGGCATCACCCCATGCCGAGCAGGGGTCATAGTTTGGATTGACCGGCAACGGGCTACCGAGCTGGTGGCACCCACCACCAAACTCGGGGCCATGGTGCACGTCGACGAGATCAACGACTCCGATGATGCGCCCGCGCGGCGATTCCTTGAACGTTGCCGGGTCGCTGGCTCTAGAGAACAGGCGCTTCAACGCGATCGCCCCGATAATGTTGGGGCTCCTGAACGCTTCCATGTCGACCGACTTCGCGGCATGAATCGCGACCGACCCACGGTAGTCGCCTGCGAGATTCCGGCTCCGGTTCTCGACGTCTTTACCGCCGTGCATGATCGCCCACGCCCATGGCTGGCGGACGGTGAGCACTCGCATGCCGGTCATGATCCCGTCCGATCCGAGTCGAAGCCCCGGCCCCGGCCGAACACCTCGAGGATCTCGAGTACTCGAACACCGATCAGCATGAGCTCTTGCGCGGCGGCCTCGCGGTAGAGATCGGGGCGGTCGGTCATCGCTCTCGCGAGCTTGCGTACGCTGGCCGCGATTCTCGCCGCCGGCGCCCGCACGGCCCGGCTGCGTTCGAGCACCTGTGCCGAGTCGTGCAAGACCTCAAGCGCGTCGACCTGCAGCTGAGAGACCTGTTTGCCGGGATAGGCGGCGAGCGGCAGCAGCTCGTCGGGGGTGCAATAGCTCGCGGCCTCTTGCTCGAGCTTGCGTGCGAAGATCACCCAGTCGATCGGCCGACCCTGCAGTAGAGTGATCTCGCCCACCTCGAGCGAGTGGTGCGTGCTCTTCGTGCCGTGCTCGTCGATGAAGTACCCGGGCTTGTGCAGCTTCGGGGCGGTCGACTGGATCGTGATCCAATCAGGGTTGGTGCTCATGTCGTTCGCTTTCTCCAGGTATCGGTGTGAGCAAGTAGGTTCGGGATCGTGGTCGACCAGGTGCTCGCGATCGCAGTGCAGTACTGCTCGAGCTCGACCCTCCGGCCGGCATGGGTCCGCGTGACAACCCACGCAGACCCGTCGACCGTGGTGTAGACATCGCCCGGCGCCGGGTCGAACGCTGTCTGGCGGCCATTCCTAGCCACCGTCTGACCTTTGCGAGGTCTTCGATCGGGTGCGGAGTCGATCGGTGCACTCGACCACAATGGCGATCGCGATATCGAGCACGTCACCCGTGTAGAGCACCAGCTGCTGCGTGACCAGCGGCGCCCGTCTGACTGCCTCGGTGCCGAGCTCGTCGCGCAGCTCTGCCCACATCCGCATCGCCGTCAATCGCGCTCGATCCCGTTCCGCGCGCAATCGCTGGTTGTCCGAGACGATCTCTCGCGCAGCGGCCGCGATCGATATGTCTCCCCATTCGGGGCGCTCGAACCGCTGGTTGAGGATCTGCGCGGCGAGCAGCCCCGGTGTCGTTGAGCTGAGTGCCGCCTGCTCGGTCAGCTGATTGATCGTCGCGATGGGCAGCGTGATGGTGAAGGTCTGATTCTGCATCGGCTAGTCCTCGTCAGCGTCGTCGACGTCGTCTTCGTCGGTGTCGTCGTCGAAGTCATCCTCGGCCGAGTCATCATCGAAGTCGTCAGTCTCGTCTTCTGTCTCCGCACGAATTGCGGCTTGTGCAGCCAATTCAGCCTCGAGTTCGGCCTGACGATCACGGATAGCTTGCTCCTCGATCTCGGACAGCCCATACCCCCACGACTGCAGCAGCTCGAAGTACTGCGCACCCCACTTCTTCGCGTGCGAGCCCCGTGCGTCGAGCTGCGCCTCTACCTTTCCCAGCGCAAGGGCGAGCAGCACCCGATCAGGACCAAGCCCAGCAGCAGCATTGGCCAAGCGAGTGACCGACTGTTCAATGACGTCTTTGTCGGCCCAGTAGGAGGTACCAGCAGGCCAGGCCTTCGAGTCAAACTGCAACCCCAGAAAGAACGTTGTGTGCTCAAATTCGCGACTCTCACCCGAACTCCAAGCTGGAAGCGGCCCACCGCCCTTGTTCCATGCGGCGATGACGATGAAGCCGGTACCGGCAGGCAGCTTGCGACGATCGTGGAGAAGCTCGTCGGCAATCCAAGATCGTCGAATTTTGTTTGCGCTCTCCCACGCCTCGTTCACGCGCTGGCGCTCGCGAAGTAGCTCTTCCGCTTTCTGCTTCTGCTCCAGCGCTTCAGGGGACAGTTCTGGTGCGTCGTCCTCGTTGGGGAACTGGTAGCCGCGGTCGAGTGGGTGTTCGACGTAGAACTCGAGCTTGTAGTTCTTTCCCGCGTACTCGCCCTCGCGACGCTCCCAGTATCTGAGGTCGACCGGCGTGATCACGAGACCGCCTCGCTGCATTGCTTCTGCTGGAGTGGGGGCCTCAGTTGCGCTGCCGATGCGTAGCTCGCTGAGCTCGGGCAACACCGAATCCTCGTCCTCGTGTTCGCCGACTTCAAGATCCGTAAGGAAGTTCTCCCACGCGTCTCCGGGCGCGATGAACTTTGCGTCGGGGTATGTGTTTACGCATTCGGCACGCAGCTGTTCAACCTCGGCACGCGCCTCGACCTCTTCGCGGGCGTAGCCGATCTCGTGCGCGAGGCGCTCGGGAGTCTTCTCAGCGACTTCGGTGAGCCGGTCGACCAGGTCGCGGTGTTCGTTGAACTCGACGATCTGCGCAGCAACGTCGAGCGTGACAGGATGTTCCTTCATCACTTCGAGGGCTTCGGGCTGCTCCTTGAGGATCTTCACCGCGGCCCGAACGGTGTCGCGCTTCGTGCCGGTGCGCTTCGCGATGTCATCCGGCTTGAGCCCGAAGAGGGTGAGCTGCTGGTAGGCCGCTGCGTGCTCGGAATCGCGAAGGCCCTGACGACGATCGTTCTCGACGAGCTGCGTCAGCATCTTCTCAGCCTCGGCGTCGGCACGGGGCTTCACTATCACCGGGATCGTGGGGAGCTTCTTCTGCGCTGCGGCAAGCGAGCGGCGCTGGCCGATCTCGATGTGGATCACTCCGCGCTCGTCGCGCCACCCGGTCGGGGGCTGTAGCACGCCGTGCTCGCCGATGGAGTTCAGAAACTCGGCGTCGAGGTCGATGATGGTGCGCACGTTCACGTCGAGCACCAGGTCGACGGGGTTCGCATGCACGAGCTCGAGGTCTTGGGTGGTTGCTTCGGTCATTGGTTTCTCCTTGGTTCGGGGTTTGTGTGGTGTGGGTTAGAACTCGCTGGGGTCCCAGTCAGCGAATCGATCAGGGGCCGGCTCGGGTGAGGTCGCGGTGTACTCCATGCCAGGCAAGGTCTGCGGTGCGCTGCGAGGTCGACCAGCTGCCGCCGCGGCTTCCTCGAGCTCGCGCAACTCGGCGTCGATCCCGCGAATCATGAACTCGCGCTCGATCGGCGGCAGCGCCTGAGCTCGGCGCCGGGCAGTCTTGAGCTCGAGGTGTCGCTCGGCACGACCCCTCGCTGTGCCGCAGTCTCGACAGTCGACGCCCTCGGGAGGTCCACCTCTGTGCAGGCTGCAGAACCGTGATGGGGAAAGCTTGATCCCCAACGATTGCGGGGGTGCTGCAGGTGCAGAGATCTCGACGGGGAACGATTCTGGTTCGGGTTGCGGTGCTGGGTGGGACCAGGCGGCTTCCCGCTCCCACTCTCTCGCCCGCTCTCTCTCGCCCTCTCCCTCTACTGCTGTTGTCACGACACCGGTTAGATCGGCATCCTGGTGCGGAAATTTCGGGGGTGACGGCAGGTTCGACGTCTGGTCGCGCGACGGGTCCGGCGGCCAGGTCGCGGTGATCTGAAACAGCGTCGTCGACGGGTCGGTCGGGTGCGAGTAAATCTGCAGCCAGCCCGTCTCGTCGAGCTGCATCATCATGTCCTCGACTTCCGCCGGCGTCGGCCGCGGTCGGTGCTTCGGTTTCGTCGGCCAGATCGCATCGCGAATCTGTCTCGGGTCGAGGATCTCCCGCCCCGTCGAGTCGGTCAGCAGCCTCAGCGACCACGCAAGCAGCCGGACCGTATCCGGCATAGAGGTCAGCGCCGGGCTCTCGAGATCGTCGCCAGGCAAGAGCCTCCTCTTCGTGATGTGCATATGCGGCGATTCCTCCTACGTAACAGTCGTCAATGGCTTCCTCGAGCCGGTCATCGGGCACAATGAAGCACTCACTGAAGCCGCGCCCACGCCAAAACAAAAACTCGGCGTCTTTCGCCGTCGCGAACGCTCGCTGGAACCGCTGGCGCGCGAGCGACAGCACCGCCTTCTCACCGTCTTTACGCATCGGCTTTGACACGTAGATCAGCTCGGCGCCGGTGCGCATGAACTCGTAGATGCGCGACATCTTCCACGCGAATCCGAACTTGACGACGTGATGCTCGGGCCACCACACCATGTAGACCATCGCGTAGGGGCAGATCTCGCCCTTCACGTACTGCTCGGTCACGCGACGTCACCCGTGACGATGACGAAAACCATCACAATGACCGTGCACAAGGCAACGGCCGTGGCCGCGCCCGCCAGCACGTAGATCAGTACGTCTTTCATTGCTTGCTCCCGGTAAGTAGTGCGCGAGCGTGCGCGCGTCGGCCGTCTTTCATGCGTTGGTCGCCGCGGCTGTACACCGCGAGCGCGTCACCCGACACGGGTGCGGGTGCGCCGCCGGCTGCAGCGTCGGCGACGAGCACCCACACGGAGTCCTCGGCCGAGACGGCAGCGGTGTCTTCCGCGATGATCGCGGGGATGAAGCTGGGATCGATCACGCAGCATCACCTCGCAGCCCGTCAACCTCGACCACGTCGAGCAGATCGGCCTCGAGGCGTGCGAACCCGGTCGGCGTGACCAGCACCTGCGAGTAGACGCCCTTGCGTCCACGAATCGTCTTCGGCACCACGAAGACCAGGTGCTCGCGCAAGCCCTGCTCGGTGGGGCGGTAACGACCCTGCTCGGCGCGCTCCGGCAGCGCTTCGATCCAGCCGAGCGCGCACATGCGAGAGAAGACGTATTCTCGGCTCAAATGCCCGTACTTGGTTGACAGCTTGCGCGCGATCGACGCGACCTCGTGGCCGTGCCCGTAGCCGGCGGTGATCGTCGGAAGAGAGTCTTTCACTGCGCCGTGGAAGTCATGGGCGAGATCTCGACGGTGGCCCTCCACCCACTCGGCGAACTCGATACCGAGATCTTCGTTCGGGGCGTTGAGCGCGACCTGCACAGTGATATCTCGGGACCACAGCTCCACGAGGCGCTGCCCGTCCCCGTCGGCTACGGTGGTCGACCATTGAGCGGGAATGCCTGCTGCAATCTCAGGGGTAAGCATGAAGCCGAGCAGCTGCGCGACCTGGTGACGATCGAACACGAAGTCTGGTGCAGGGTTCCCCTGCAGCCACACATCGACGCGCGGGTGCCCCGGCCAGATCAGTTCCCACCGGATCGGCGTATCAACCTCGGGCACTGTCGGAGGCAACGCCGGAGGCACCGGCAGCTGCTGAACGGCAGCTGCCGGCATCGTCGTAACTTCACGCGTCGACATGATCATTCCGCCGATTCGCTCGATCGGTCAGTGGCGCCAGCTGACTCGAGACTGATGCTGATCGACACCTCGACGTCGGGATCAAAGTCCCGAATGCTCGCAATGAACTCCGCGAGGCTCTGAAGCGCCGCGGCGAAGGGGGACTGCTCGGGCAGATTCGGTACGACCTGCATAGGGGCGGACCGCAGCTTTTTCAAGTCTTCGCCGAGATACCCGTCCCAGATTGAAGAGTCAAGCCACGTCTCTTGCGTTTCAGGTGCAGGCTCCGCCGTGGCTGCAGCTTCCGACTCTTGTTCACTGGCCGGCTCCGAGTCCCCTGGTTCCGAATCGCTGCTGAGTTCGACGCCAAGCGCCTCGGCAAGCTGCTCTTCGAGCGACCGCAGTTCCTCTGGAGCCTGCACCGGCACGATCCCGCCCGGTGCCATCGGCGTTGGCTCCGCGGCGGTGTCGCGCTGCTCAGCCCGCTCACGAGCTCGCACCCGATTGATCCGCCGGTAGACCGAGTCCGGCTTGCAGCCCAACCACTCGCCGAGCGATTCGAGAGACTCGCCTGCAGCATGCCGCTCGAGCAGCTCTACATTGATCGCCTGATCCGCCGCACGGCCGCGACGAGGCCCCGACTTCGGTGCAGGCGAAGGTTCGGGTGCAGAGGTTGTGGCTGGCGTTGTCTCGTCGAGCTGCAGCGCCTTCCCGGCCAGCACCTCTTTGCGCTTCTTTGGTGCGGCCGCCTTCTTGGCCTGCTGCTCGAGCGCTGGTGCAGGCGAGGCGCCTGACGCGATCGCCACAGCTGTCGCGAGCTCCTCGCCTCGCAGGCCTGTGTCGTAGATGCGTCGGAAGGTCGCATCAGAGCGGTACCTCGACGCAAGATCACGGCACTTGAACGGAGTCGCCGGGCAATCGCCCGCCTTGCACCCCTGTCGGAACCCCTCGATATCACCGTGCGGGAAGTCGGCCATCAACCGATCGAATGGTGAGCTCACGATGCACCCCCGCTCAGCGGCAGTACCTCGAAGATCTCCTCGAACGACGCCCCTGCCTGGAAACAGTGGGCACACGTCGGCCCACCCGTCCTCTCGACACCGGCTTGAACGTTGGCCTTCATCTGCTCAAGGCATGGGGTGCATCGAGTACTTGCGACCGAATGGAAGGTGCGGCATCGCACCACATGCGCAGAAGGGCGCGTGCAATCCAGGGTTTTGCACGCGATCTCGATCGACTCGACCGCCTCGCGAAGCCCCTCGTTGGTTACTTCGATAATGGGCATCACCGATCACCGCCCGTCAGAGCAGCGACCAGGTGCGCAATCGTGATCAGTGCGCCGCCCAGCACGAGCAGCACGAGCACCAGGAGAGGCAAGCGATCGAGTCCGAACAGGAACACCGAAAGGATCGCGAGCAGCGCCCAACCGCACTCGACACGCTGAAACCGCGTCAGCCGTTCGGCCTTCGCTGGCATTGGCGCGCGCATCAGAACTCACCGTCCTCGTCGTCGACGCTGCGGAGGTGTGTTGGGTCGAGGTCGAGGGCTACGGTTCCGTCGCCGACGCGCTCGGCACGCATGCGGCCGAGCATCTCGCCAAGGGCCTCTGCGTCTTCCTCGTCGTGAACGGGCTCGAGGTAGAGGAACCGGGCCGTCGGGGTGAACGTCTCGCCGTCGGCACCATGGTCGATCTTCGTGCTCGCGCAATCGATCATTCCCACGACGATGTAGGACTTCTCGGGGTGCCGCACGAGCTCGCCGTGCAGAGTGTCGAGGCCGTGGCGATCGCCACCGGGCAGGCTGCCGCTCAGCTTCACACCCATGACAGGGCCCCCGATCGGTGCGTCGTGTGCAGATGGTGGTTCATGAGATCTCCTTGATGTGATGGGTTCGAGGTGCGACGGCTAGGCCGTCTGCTTGGTCTTTCGGCGGTCGTCGAGAGAAGCGACCGCGGCTGTCTTGGTGCCGAAGGTGCGGGGCACGAGATAGGCGTCGAGCGCAGACTCGGGAACGCGCTGGTTCTTTCTGGTGTCGCCGAGCTCGATTACCGTGAGCTCGCCCTTCTCGATACGCCGGTAGACCCAATCGATGCCGACGCCGAGGATCTCCGCGATCTCCGCAACCTTGTAAAGTCGCTCAACCATCACCGCACCGCCTTACGCACGCGAGTTGAAGAGGGATCGGCGGGAGCGCCCGTCGACGCCCCCGCCGCGCCGATACCTGTAGAGGGGGCATCGGCGGTCTCCGCTACGATCTCGGCAAGGGTCTCGCCGGTGTTGGTAGCACCGGGCCCGCTACGTAGAGGAGAACTCTTATGACTCGAATACCCAACAGCTACATCGAGATCGACGGTTTTCGAATCGAAGGCGACTCGGGACTTGTCCTGAGCTACGTGTTCGCCGTGAAGAACGCCCTTGCCGCAATTGCTGAGCAACCCGGCAAGGATGTCTGGGTCGGAGTCGATGGGACTGTGGAACTTGAAGAGGACGGATTTCTCACGGTCGCGAGCCATACCCAGTCTGTTCGGCTCACGAACTTGAGCCGCGTCAACTACCAGATAGTCGAGGACGACCTCTCGCGTCGACTCTTCGCTGACGGCATTCTTGGTCAGGCTGGAAAGAAGTTTATGGACGCCTACTACCCAGCCGATGAAGAAGGCGATGACTCCTAGAGTGACGACTCTCCGAAGCGCGTTCATGACCAGTTCCCCTCGCAGTAGCTGTGCTGATCGCTGAAGTCGGTAAAGAAATCGGGATCGCTCCCTCGTGAGAACGCAGCTGCACCACAGCCGCAAGAGGTGTAGCGATCGGCTGACGCGGGGATCGTGCCGCGGGCGAAGAACAGAGCGTTCTCCCTGCGGTGCGTGAGGATCAGCTTGCGGCGATCGTGGCGCCGACGGCGCTTCATTTTGGCGCTCATGCTGCACGCCCCAGACAAACTAGAAGTGACAACAGCGATACGATCTGACTCATGGCGACTACTCCTGCATCTGAATTGCTCACCCTTGTTGAAAAGTGGGCAGAGGTCCCGCCTGGCACGTCACCGTTAGCCTCAAGGGCTGAAGAGAAAGGGTGGTGGGCGCCACATGCCCGCGCGGTAGAGCTCACTCGCATCGTCGACAAAGAAGCGCGCCTTCTTGCTGAGACACAACCCTTGCTTGCGCACGCTCTGCCCGTGCTTGATGACGTGAAGCGGCTCATCTTCTGTGAGGGACGGCAATTCGACCTCGTTACCAGCGGCCACCAAAGGTTGTTCCCAGAGTCTTCGTTCGCTGCGCTGGCTGCGCTCGTCACCGCGTTGAATGTCTCCAACACAGCGACGATGACACCCGAAGGGGCTGAGCTGCTCGCAGTGCTCAGCGATCTTGAATCACTCATTGCAGACACCGCCCTCGACGACGAGAGCCGCGATTACCTGGTGAGCCTCTGCGAGCACCTCCGAGAGGCGATCCCACGTGCGGCCGAAGGCACCGCCGACGTTCGATCCCTTGCCTTCGAGCTCTTCACCGCGGTTGGCTTCTACATGACCCCCGATGATGGCGGCAAGCTTCGTGATGTCATGAATCGATTCGTGAAAGCGACGAGCAAGTTCCTCTTGCTCGATGTGCCCCTCGCGATAGGTTCGAGCACTGTCGCCACTGCGATCCTGGGCACGTAGTAGCCGGCTAGCGAACAGGTAGCCCGACGCATAGATGCGCATCGTTTCAAATATCCCGCGCGCGAGATCCAAGTTCTCCGCTGCAGCGAGGGCGCGAGAGGCGTCATCCTCGGCGACCTGCAGCGCAACCTGGTAAACATTGATCGCGTTCATGCTGCACGCCCCAAACTGCGGCGAGCGCGCGGCGATGCGGTTGGACGGTAGGTCGGATCGGTCAGTTGTGCGAGTGGAATATCGAGCCACTCTGAGACGACTGCGAGTTCGCGAATATTGAAGTCTGTCTCGTTGTCGAGGCGGCTGGCCGCGGTTTGGGGCGTCACACCGAGTACGCGAGCTAGGTCTGCGCGGCTGAGCTTTCGTCGCCCTAGCTCGGCGCGTAGGTCGCCTGCGACCCGGTTTGAGACCGCCGCGGCTTCGCTTGAGTGATTCGTCATGCACACCACTATGAATGATTTGTCACTCACTGTCAATTCAATCATGCGGATTGACAGAAAATCATGCGGGGGGGCAAACTGATCCAATGCAGGTAGATCAGGAACAAGCCCAGCGAATCTCAGACGCGATGGTGCTGGAGATCAAAGCTGAGATGGGTCGTCGCGACCTCTCTTCGCGTGCGCTCGGTCGACTTATTGGCAAGTCGTCGCAGTACATGTCCACCCGGCTCGACGGGGGGAACCCACGAACGGGCGAGCGAGTGGCTCTTGGGATTGGCGATCTCGCCGCTATCGCCGCTGCTCTCGACCTGCGACTAGGCGAGCTTGTTACACGCGCAGAGTATGCCGCTGGACAGTCCGACGAGCTCGCAGCTCGGCGAGCAACGCGTTCACGCGGCGACGAACGCGGCGAGATGCTTGCCGTTGCTCACAAACCCACGCAACCACCGGTGCACGATCCCAACGCCGCCCCGGACTACGACGCCGGCGACGAGCTCCCCGGTGACGACGACATCGCCTGACGCCGAACACCCAAACCACGATCCCAACCAGTCCAGATCAAAGGAGCAACCATGGACCCGCTGACACTCATCCTGATTGCGCTACTTCTAATAGCGGCAGTCGTCGTCACCGTCGTTCTGCTTGCTACCCGGTCGTCCAAGAAGAACAGGGCAGCCAGCCCCGACTACGAGGCTCAGCGAGCCTACGAAGCAGGTGTGCGACAGGCAGAGCTGCAGCGTGCATACGAGGCAGGCCTGAACGCCCAGCAGCCACAGCAGCCCGGCCAACAGTAACCGCACAGCAACCGACCGCCCTTTGATGTCGGACGGTTGACCTAGACTCCCGAACCTCCCCCCGGAACCACCGGCGGCGAGCGCCGCCAAGGGTCACTTCAGTGCACCCAAAAACACGCCACAATGCCGTGGCAAACGATTGGAGATCCGATGAAGAAGATGTTTCCGGTATACGACCCGTTAGAGCACGCCATGCAGCTCGGCCTGACGCTCCGCGTCGGCGAGCTCAGCAGCGATGACCACCTCGCTGAGTTCAGTCTTTTCGATTGGTCGATCACGAGAAGGCCCGGGCTGTCGCTGATCGATGATCGGTGTGCGATCGCTCACGACATCGTGCACGCCGAGCACCGAGATATGCCGATCCCCGATGGGCCTCGCCGGTGGAAACGTGAGGCACGCTGCAACCGTGTGGCAGCCGAGCGCCTGGTCGACCACGAGCAGCTGCTCGAGCTCGCACGCACGATCGAGGATCCGGGCGTCTGGTGCGAAGAGCTCGCGGTCACACCTACGCTGCTGGTTGCCTACGTGCAGGCCCACCCCCTTCCCGTGCATCACTTTGAGTTGGCGCGCTGATGGGCGCCGCAAAGGGCTCTGGGAGCGTCTACAAGACCGAGCAGGGGTGGAGGGGCGCGATCGCCGTGAACGGCCGTCGCCGGTACGTCAGCGGGCCTACGAAGACGATCGTGGCGCAGAAGCTCAGGGAGATTCAGCGGCAGGCCGAAGATGGGTTCGTGCAGACCGGCAGAACTCCGAAGCTCGGTGAATGGGTTGAGCACTGGATGACCGCTACCGAGGGCAAGCACACGATCAAGACTCATGACGGCTACAAGCAAATCGTCGAGCGCTACCTGCCAGGGTGGCTTGCGCAGATCCCACTCAACAAGCTCGAACCAGAGCAGATCGAAGAGGCCTACTCGGATCTCACCAAGAAGAAGCTCTCCGGCTCGACGATCTACCAGTTGCACTCTGTGATCAGAGCCTCGCTCTCGCTCGCGGTGAAACGCGGCCGCGTGCCGACAAACGCAGCGAAGCTCGTGGTCGACCCGCCGAGCTCGAAGCCCGCGAAGGTGAAGCCGTTCTCCAACGCCGATCTCGACCGGATCTATGAAGTACTCGAAGACGAGACGCTGCGCCCTCGCTGGCACATGGCACTCGAGCTCGGCCCCCGCCCGGGCGAAGCGATTGCAATCGAGTGGCCGCACGTGAACTTCGCAGACGGGTCGATCCGCATCGAGCAACAGCTGCAGGTCATCGACAAGCAACTACGCCTGGTCCCCTACACGAAAGCACGTGCCGACTCAGAGAACGTCGGCCGCGAGATCCCGCTACTCGGCCACATCGCCGACCAGCTGCGCACACTCCGCAAGACCCAGCTCGAGCACATGGCCTCACCCAAGTGGAACGCTGACTGGCACGACGTCGACGAGAAGCCCGGCACCGCCCACGCATTCGTGTTCACCTCGCAGCGGCGACTCGGCCAGCCCATCAACCCCATCGCCGACTACCGACAATGGCACCGCATCCTCACCGCGGCAGGTCTCCCCCTCTCGAAGCCCTACCGTGCACGCCACACTGCAGCATCCAACATGATCGCCGCCGGCATCGATCTCACCGTCGTTGCCGAGATCCTCGGTCACGCCGACATCAACATGCTCATCCGTGTCTACGCCCACGCGATCGAAGAAAGAAAGAAGGCCGCCGGCGCCATGCTCGAGGCAGCATTCGCGACCCTCCACGCCGACAAGCTCAGCAAAGTCGCGTAACCAACTGCTGCAAAAACTGCTGCAATTACAGAAAAAGGCCCCCGCACCAGAACCGGTGCGGGGGCCTTTCTTCCCTTTGTTTATAAGGGCTGTGGCGGATGAGGGATTCGAACCCCCGTAGACGTAGTCAGCTGATTTACAGTCAGCCCCCTTTGGCCGCTCGGGTAATCCGCCAGAAGGTGTGTCGCTCAGAGCGACACGGCCAGCACCTAACAATACAGGCATCGGCAAGCAATCGGAAATCGAACGCGCTAGCCGCGCCCCTGCAGCTCGGCGAGCCACCCCCCGATACCCGCCGGCAGCAGCGCAAGACCGTCCCTGTGAGCGGCAATCGAAATCGCCTGCTCACTCACAAACGCGAGCAGCTCAACGGGCCCCGCCATCGTGACCGCCTCAGCCCACAGCGTCACTTCGTCAAGCCCGCCGAGCCACTCCGCGGTGCGGGCTCGGTCGCCACCGATCAGGCGGATCCTCGAAGCTGCCAGTTCGGCATCGCCCGGGCCGGTTATCGAGATTCTGGCCAACCAGTCATCGTCACGCTCAAGCGCAACCGACACACCCTGCACAGCGAGCACTTCGGCGATCTCGGGCGGCAACACCACCCCCGTCGAAACTGTGATGGGCGCCCCCGTCACGAGCCCAGCGGCAATGACTCGCACAAGGTCGGCAAGCTGCGAGCCTTCGGCGAGCCGCACATGCGTGACCACGGGTCGATGCCGCAGCAGATTGCGTTCAATGCCCAGGCCGCTTACGTCGTGCGCTCGACCGAACGAGGTGCGCCATGCCAGGGCGTCGCTCAGCACCGCGCGGCGTACTCGATCAAAGCTCTGGTAGTCGAGCGAGGCCTG
>Ga0102832_1002102_pt1 | contig 12945 bp, 11 predicted proteins | sample EBPBio282013_DNA_FD_88942 | JGI IMG/M metagenome (GOLD analysis project Ga0102832, IMG submission 88942) | Wastewater treatment Type I Accumulibacter community from EBPR Bioreactor in Madison, WI, USA - Reactor 2_5/28/2013_ DNA (Illumina Assembly) | ecosystem: Engineered > Bioreactor > EBPR >...
ATCCCGTCGCCCTGGATCAGCCGCACGTGCGGATCGAGCAGGCGATAACCCTTGCCGTTCACGCTGCCGCCGAACTTCTCCCAAAGGGTCTGGAGCGCGCGGACGGGCGTGCCCACCGGATCGCCGCTGTCCGGCCGGATCACCAATGTCCCGCCCTCGCCGAGAACCCGGTCGCGCAGGCTGCCGCCCCAGATATTCTCGATCGCATTGTCCAGGTCATAGCTGTCGGACACGACCGCGACGGTCCGCCCCTCGCTTTTGAACCGGTCGAGCATATTGGCATAGGCGGCTTCCTCGCGATCCTCGCCCCAGCTCGTCATCGTGCTGTGTTCGGCGGCGGGAATGGAGAAACCCGCCATCTCCTCGCCATAGAAGCGGCGCGCGGCGATCAGCGCCTCCATCGTGTCGGTGCCCTGGAAATTGACGAGATGCGCCAGCCCGCCCAGCGCCGCGCTCTCGCCGGAAGAAACGCCGCGCGCGCCGAAATCGTGCAGCTTGAAGGGCAATTGCCCCATCGGATCGTCGGAGCTCCTGACCAGCCCGGCATGGATGATCCGCTTGGCCTTGCCGCTCAAGGTCGCGACCGTCGTTGGATACCAGATCGCACGCAGCAACGCGGTCTCGATGAAGGTCGTCAGCCAGGGCATGCGCGGATCGGTATTCTCGACCTGGATCAGCGGCACGCCAGTCGGCACGATCGTCCCTTCGGGAAGCGCGCTGATCTCCAGCGGCAGCAGTCCGCCATGATCGACCAGCACGGCCTCCCAGCCGGGGCGGTTGAACGGCACGCCATGCGCCGCGCAGACGGCCTCGGCCTCGTCGACCGCGTGCCCCGCCTGAAGGAATATTTCATCCGCCAGGCCTCCGGCATGACCGGCGAGACACCCCGCCTGCTCAGGGGGGAGGCGATCTAGCAGACACGACGCTGCCGCGTCTGCCAGCCGCCACCAGGCCTGAACGCCACCATAGACCGAGTTGGTGGAAGGCCCGCCCATCCGTCATCCTCGACATCGTGAGCGAGCGAAGCAAGTGGAAGCGTGTCGGGGATCCATGCCGCGACCTGTGTTGAGTCAGGGCCGGCCCAGAACTCGCTCGCGTGACTCCAGGCCGGTCGGCTCGGCGCGGGCGAGGATGCTGCTACGATCCCGGAATATCGTAGATCGCCCGCACCTCGATCTGGCCCATGGCCGCAAGGGGAATGTTCGAGGCGATCTCCAGGGCTTCCTCCTGGTCGGCTGCCTCTATCATCACGAAACCGATCAGCTGTTCCTTGGTCTCGGCGAACGGGCCGTCGATCACCAGGTTGTCGCGCCCCTTGCGCAGGGTGGTCGCCGCCGTGGTCGGCAGCAGGCGGGCCACCGGACCCAGCCGGCCCTGGCGGGCCAGCCCGTCCTGGACCTTGCCGAGATCGGCCATGACGGTGTCGTGGTGCTCCTTCGACCACGAGCCCACGGCGTCTTCGGAATTGTAGCAAAGGATGGCGTACAGCATGCGGACCTCTCTCGTTCTCGAAGGACGAAGAAGGCGGACGCCCGCCGACACCCGGCCGCGAAAAAAGGCCTAGCCGTCGGACGGGATCGGGTTCTCGAAGGGAATGCCCGCCTTCAGGATGCGGTAGCGGTCGTTCTCGACCTGCGCGGCGGTGACGATGCCGGTGCGGGCGCTGCCGCCGTCGAGGCCCAGCCGGTCGCCCTCGAAAAGGTGCGGGTCTTCCATGCCGCTGATCGCCCGGTGCTTGTCGGGCGGGGTGTGGCCGTGCACCACCAGCGTGCCGTGGAAGCCGCCGGTCCAGTCGAGGAAGCCGTGGTTGATCCACGCCCAGCGTGCCTCGGTGAAGGTCGTCCACGGCCGGGTCAGGAACTCGTCGAGCTCGGCATGGGGATCGAGTCCGCCATGCACGAACACCGTGTTGCCGAGGCGGACATGGCTGCGCATGCCCCACAGGCGATGCACCACGTCCTCGCCCAGCGCCTCGGCCAGCAGCGCCGGGTCGGGCCGCGCGTCGGGCCGGCCGACGATCGCGCGCATCTGTCCCAGCAGCCGGTCGCCGCCCATGCGCTGCGACAGCCACATCGTCTCGGCCTTGTGGGCGTGCGGACCGCCGATCGCGGTCAGCAGCATCATGATCTCGTGGTTGCCCATCAGCCGGTCGACGTGATCGACGCCGTGCCGATCGGCGTCGTGCGCCCAGCGCTGCAGCACGCCGACGCTGTCGGGGCCGCGGTTGATCATGTCGCCGAGGTAGATGACGCGGCGGCGGCCGGTCGCCTCGGCGGCCAGGCGCGCAATCGCGTCCTGCAGGGCCGCCAGCTCGGCGGCGCAGCCATGGACATCGCCGATCGCGAACACGGTCTCGCCGCCCAGCGCGAACGGCGCGGGCTTCCACTCGGAAATCTCGACGGGGAGGCTCACGGCGGCATCCATGGCGGCGATGCTACCCCCTTGTCCGCCCCGTGCGCCAGCAGGGGGGACGAGCCGGGCGCCCCGTGGATCGCGGGCCCGCGCCTAGCGGGCCTCGTTCTCGCGGATGAAGGAGCGGACGCGCGGCATGATCTGCTCGCGCCACTTGCGGCCGTTGAAGATACCGTAGTGGCCGACCCGCGGCTGTTCCCAGTGGGCGCGACGGGCGCCCGGGATGTTCGGGGTCAGGGTGTGGGCGGCCTTGGTCTGGCCGACCCCCGAGATGTCGTCGAGTTCGCCCTCGACCGTCATCAGCGCGGTCTCGATGGCGGCGGGCTCGATCGGCCGGCCGCGGCTCACCCAGACGCCGCGCGGCAGCTGGTGCTCCTTGAACACGACCTGGATGGTCTGCAGGTAGAACTCGGCGGTCAGGTCCATCACCGCGAGGTACTCGTCGTAGAAGGTCCGGTGGCCTTCCGCCGAGTCGTCGTCGCCCTTCACGAGGTGCTCGAACTGCCGCATGTGGGCGTTGATGTGGCGGTCGAGGTTCATGCTGATGAACGAGGTCAGCTGCAGGAAGCCCGGGTAGACCCGGCGCATCGCGCCCGGGTAGTTGAACGGCACCGTCGAGATCACGTTCTGGCGGAACCACATCATCGAGTTGCGCATCGCCAGGTCGTTCGGCGTGGTCGGGCTGATGCGCGTGTCGATCGGTCCGCCCATCAGGGTGAAGGAGCGCGGCTGGCGCGGGTCCTTGTCGGCGGCCATCAGCGACATCGCGCCCATCACCGGCACCGACGGCTGGCAGACGGCGATGATGTGGAGGTCCGGGCCGAGGTAGCGGCAGAACTCGATGACGTAGTCGATGTAGTCGTCGAGGTCGAAGTTGCCGAGGCTGAGCGGCACCTCGCGGGCATCGACCCAGTCGGTGATGTGGACGTCGTGCTCGGGCAGCAGCGCCTCGACCGTGCCGCGCAGCAGCGTCGCGAAGTGGCCGCTCATCGGCGCCACCACCAGCACCTTGGGATCGCGCCGCAGCGTGTCGCGCCGGAAGCGCATCAGGTTGCAGAACGGCTTGCGCAGCAGGATCTCTTCGTTGACCGCCACGGTCTGGCCGTCGATCTCGGTGGTCGACAGGCCGAACGCCGGCTTCATGTAGTTCTGCGTCAACCGCGCCATGATCTCGGCGCTGGCCGCGACCGACTTGCCGATCCAGGTGTCGGTCAGCGGGTTGTACGGGCTGGAATAGACCTGCTCGAGGGCGTTGGCCCACAGCCGCACCGGGCGGGAGAGCTGGCGCTGAAGTTCATAGGCTGCATAAAGCATGTGGCCCGGATTGTACGCCGCGCCGCACCGGTGTCATCCCAATTGTGCACCGCACAATCCGTGATAATTCAATGGCTTAAGAAAGAGGCACTACAGGAGTCTGCCTACGGCAGCGGCAATTGCCTCGGCTTTCGCATCGTGTGTGAAGTGCGTCACGAAGCGGCCGTTGCGGTCGAGCAGGTACAGGATGGAGGAATGGTCCATCAGGTACGGCGCGCCGTCCTTGCCGGGCACCTTCTGGTAGTAGACCCGGTAGGCGCGGGCGACGTCGGCGATCTGCTGCGGCGTGCCGGTCAGGCCGATGAAGGTCGGGCCGAAATTCGTGACGTAGCCCTTCAGCAACTCGGCGGTGTCGCGCTCGGGGTCGATGGTGATGAAGACCATGTTGACCTTGCGGGCCGCGTCCGGGCCCAGCAGCTCGAGGGCGTTGGCCATCAGGAGCAGCGAGGTCGGGCAGACGTCGGGGCAGTAGGTGAAGCCGAAGTAGATCAGGGTCGGCTTGCCCTTGAGGCTGTCGCTGGTGACGGTCCGGCCGTCCTGGTCGGTCAGCGCGAACGGGCCGCCGATCGTCGGCTTGCCGCCCTGGAACGCGTCCCAGCCGATCCAGCCGGCGGCGATGGCGAGGGCGAAGATCCAGGCGCCGAGCAGGGCCTTCATGGTGCGTGACATGGCGCGGAGGATGGGGGGTCGAGGGCCGCTCGACAAGCCGGGCGCGCGGTCGCATCTAGGACCCCATGAGCCACGACCTTGTCCTCCTGGCGCGCGCCGCCGACTACGCCGCCCGCCAGCACGTCGCCCAGCGCCGCAAGGGCGAACGCAGCGAGCCCTACGTCAACCACCTCACCGAGGTCGCGTCCCTGCTGGCCGAGGCGACCGGCGGCAGCGACGTCGTGCTGCTGCTCGGCGGCCTGCTGCACGACACGCTGGAAGACACCGACTCGACCTACGAGGACCTGGTCGAGCGGTTCGGCCCCGAGGTCGCGGCGCTGGTCGCCGAGGTGACCGACGACAAGTCGCAGCCCAAGCAGGTCCGCAAGCAGCTGCAGATCGACAAGACGGCGGGCAAGTCGACGCGGGCGAAGCTGCTCAAGATCGCCGACAAGACCTCGAACCTGCGCAGCCTGGTGACCAGCCCGCCGGCCGGCTGGCCGCCCGAGCGGCTGCGCGAGTATGTCGTCTGGGCGCGCGATGTCGTACGGTCGTGCCGCGGGTTGAACCCGCGGCTGGAGGCGGCGTTCGACGCGGCCGCGGCCGAGGCGGGCCGGCAGTTCGGCCTTCCGCCCGAAGCCTGAGGGAGACGCGAGAGATGTTCTACGATGCCGCCAAGCGCGACCACGGCCTGGCCCAGGACCCGCTAAAGGCGCTGATCGTGCCGCGCCCGATCGGCTGGATCTCGACGGTCGACCGCGAGGGCCGCGTCAACCTGGCGCCCTACAGCTTCTACAACGGCGTCGGCGAGTTCCCGCCGATGGTCTACTTCGCGATCACCGGCACCTACGGCGACACGCCGACCAAGCACAGCCGCATGAACGCCGAGGCGACCGGCGAGTTCGTGGTCAACGTGGTGACCGAGGACCTCAAGGAGAAGATGAACATCACCACCTCGATGGTGGCGTTCGGCGTCGACGAGATGAAGCTGGCCGGCCTGACCCCGGCGCCCTCGACTCTGGTCAAGCCGCCGCGGGTCAAGGAATCGCCGGTGGCGCTCGAGTGCAAGTACTGGCGCACCATCGAGCTGCCGGTCGAGAAGGGACACGAGTCCAAGCGCGGCTCGGTGGTGTTCGGCCAGGTGGTCGGCGTCCACATCGACGACAGCATCCTGAAGGACGGCCGCGTCGACATCCCGTCCTTCCGCCCGATCGCCCGGCTGGGCTACAGCGAGTACGCCACGGTCGAGCAGGTCTGGCGCATGCGCCGCCCGGACGACCCACGGTATTGATAATACTCCGTCATCTCGACCGAGGGCCGAAGGCCCGAGTGGAGAGACCTTCGGGCGACGACCAGGCGGCTAGTCGGGGAGACAAGGTCCCTCCACTACGCCTCGCTGCGCGAGGCTCCGGTCGGGATGACGGCGAGGGGGTCACCCCGCCCGCACCACCGGCGCGACCGAGCGGGCGATCGACAGCAGGCGCTTGTCGGCCATCGCCTCGCCCATCAGCATGAAGCCGACCGGCAGTTCGCCGGCGGCGTGGCAGGGCAGGCTGATGGCGCAGCGGTCGAGGAAGTTGCCGACCGTGGTGTTGCGCAACAGCAGCAGGTTCTTCTTCGTGAAGCCGTCCGGCGTCGAGACCTCGTCGAGCGTCGGCGCGGCGATCGCGCAGGTCGGCATCGCGACCGCGTCGTAGTTGGCGGTGATCGCCGAGACGCGTCTCTGCAGGTCGGCGCGGGCCGCCAGCAGGTCGATGTAGTCGGCGGCGCTCATGTCCTTGCCGCGCATGATGCGCGGGTAGACCAGCTGGTCGTAGTCCTTGCCGCGGCGCTCGATCAGCTTGCGGTGCCAGGCATAGGCCTCGGATGCCGCGAAACCGCCCTTGGCGTTGATCGCCGGCAGCTCGTTGAGCTCGGGCAGGTCGACGTGGTCGATCCGCACGCCGAGCGCCGCCAGCGCCTTCAGCGCGCGCTCGAAGGCGGTGGCGACCACCGGCTCGAGGTCGTCCATCACGAAGTGCATCGGCACCGCGAAGCGCAGGCCGGCGAGCGGCGCGGAGGCCGGGACGGAAACCGGCTCGTTGGCGAAGATCGCGTCGACGATAGCGCAGCACTCGACCGAGGCGGCCAGCGGGCCGATCGAGTCGAGCGAGGTCGACAGCGGCACGACGCCGTCGATCGGCACGCGGCGCGCGGTCGGCTTGAAGCCGACCAGCCCGCACAGCGCCGCCGGGATGCGGACCGAGCCGCCGGTGTCGGTGCCGAGCGCCGCCACCGCCATGCCGTCGGCGACCGAGACCGCGGCGCCGGCCGACGAGCCGCCGGGCACGCGCTTGCGGTCGGCCGGGTTGCCCGGCGTGCCGTAGTGCGGGTTGAAGCCGACGCCGGAGAAGGCGAACTCGCTCATGTTGGTGCTGCCGACGATCACCGCGCCGGCGGCGCGCAGGCGGGCGACGACGGGCGCGTCCTCCTCGGCCGGGGCGGCGTCGTCGAGCGCCTTCGAGCCGGCCAGCGTCGTCTCCTCGGCGACGTCGCACAGGTTCTTGATCGACACCGGCAGGCCGGCCAGCAGCGACGGCACCAGCCCGCGGTGGCGCAGCGCGTCGCTGGCATCGGCGGCGGCCAGCGCCTGCTCGGCCCACACCTTGATGAAGGCCCGGCCGCCCTCGCCGCGCGGGTCGGCGATGCGGGCCAGCGCCTGCTCGGTGAGCGCGCGGGAGGAGGTGCGACCGGCGGCCAGGTCCGCGGCGAGCTGCTGGATCGTCGGAAGGGCCATCGGTCGTTCGGTCTCCTCTTGGACGCCCCTAGGGGGCGCGGTGCTTCACCAGGTCGTCGACCACGCCCGGGTCGGCGAGGGTCGAGGTGTCGCCGAGATTACCAAAGTCGTTCTCGGCGATCTTGCGCAGGATGCGGCGCATGATCTTGCCCGACCGCGTCTTGGGCAGGCCGGGCGCCCACTGGATGACGTCCGGCGTGGCGATCGGGCCGATCTCCTTGCGCACCCAGGCGACCAGCTCCTTGCGCAGCTCGTCGGTCTGGACCTCGCCGGCCACCAGCGTGACGTAGGCGTAGATGCCCTGGCCCTTGATGTCGTGCGGGAAGCCGACCACGGCGGCCTCGGCCACCTTCTTGTGGGCGACCAGCGCGCTCTCGACCTCGGCGGTGCCGATGCGGTGGCCCGACACGTTGATCACGTCGTCGACGCGGCCGGTGATCCAGTAGTAGCCGTCCTCGTCGCGGCGCGCGCCGTCGCCGGTGAAATACTTGCCGGGATAGGTCTTGAAATAGGTCTCGATGAAACGCGGGTGATCGCCATAGACCGTGCGCATCTGGCCCGGCCAGGAGTTGATCAGGCAGAGATTGCCGGTGCAGGGACCTTGCAGTTCGTTGCCCTCGGCATCGACCATCACCGGCTGCACGCCGAAGAAGGGCAGCGTCGCCGAGCCGGGCTTCAGCGCCGTGGCGCCCGGCAGCGGCGTGATCAGGATGCCGCCGGTCTCGGTCTGCCACCAGGTATCGACGATCGGGCAGCGCTCGTCGCCGACCACGCGATGGTACCACAGCCAGGCTTCGGGATTGATCGGCTCGCCGACCGAGCCCAGCAGGCGCAGGCTCTTGCGCGTCGCCTTCTTCACCGGCGCCTCGCCTTCGCGCATCAGGGCGCGGATCGCGGTGGGGGCGGTGTAGAAGATGTTGACCTGGTGCTTGTCGATCACCTGCCAGAAGCGGCTGGAGTCGGGATAGTTGGGCACACCCTCGAACATCAGGGTCGTGGCGCCGTTGGCGAGCGGCCCGTAGACGATGTAGCTGTGGCCGGTGACCCAGCCCACGTCGGCAGTGCACCAGTAGACGTCGCCATCGTGATAGTCGAACACGTATTGGTGCGTCATCGCGGTGAAGACGATGTAGCCGCCGGTCGTGTGCAGCACGCCCTTGGGTTTGCCCGTCGAACCCGAGGTGTAGAGGATGAACAGCGGATCCTCGGCGTTCATCGGCTCGGGCGCGCACTCGGCCGGCACCTTGGCGGCGACCTCGTGCCACCACACGTCGCGGCCGGCATTCCAGCCGATCTTGCCGCCGGTGTGCTTGACGACCAGCACCTTCTTCACGCCTGGGCACTTCGTCAGCGCTTCGTCGGTGTTGGCCTTGAGCGGCACCGGCTTGCCGCCGCGCAGGCCTTCGTCGGCGGTGATGACGACGTTGCTCTCGCAATCGATGATGCGGTTGGCGAGGCTGTCGGGCGAGAAGCCGCCGAACACGACCGAATGGATGGCGCCGATGCGCGTGCAGGCCAGCATCGCATAGGCCGCCTCGGGGATCATCGGCAGGTAGATCGTGACCCGATCTCCCTTCTTCACGCCGAGTTCCTTGAGTGCGTTCGCCATGCGGCAGACTTCGTCATGCAGCTTGCGATAGGTGATCTTCTCGGACTTCGCCGGATCGTCGCCTTCCCAGATGATGGCGGTCTGGTCGGCGCGCTTGGCGAGATGACGGTCGATGCAGTTGGCCGAGACGTTCAGCACGCCGTCGTGGAACCAGCGGATGCGGACATCGCCGTTATAGTCGACGTCGCGCACCGCGGCGGGGCTGTAGGGCTTGATCCAGTCGACGCGCTTGCCGTGCTCGTCCCAGAACTTCGCCGGATCCTTGACCGAGGCGTCGTACATCGCCTGGTACTTGGCGTCGTCGACATAGGCGCGCTTGGCCCAGTCCGAACTGACGGCGATCACCTCATCGGCCATGGCTTTTCCTCCGGCTTCGGCTTTATGCCCTGAATTACCTGCGTTTTAGCGTGCGCCCGGCAGGCTCGGCAATTCGACTTTAGGCCGTCATTCGGCGAACCAGGTCGTGAAGTCCGCGATCGGCGCGCGGTCGGTGATCAGGCTGTTGGGCACCACGTCTGGATCGGCGTGGCCCAGCGCCAGGCCGCAGATCACCGTCTGGTCGTTGGGAATCCCGAGTTCGCGGCGCACGACATGCTGGTAGCGGCTGAACGCGGCCTGCGGGCAGGTATGCAGGCCCTTCTCGCGTGCCAGCAGCATGAGCTGGTCGAGGAAGATGCCGCAGTCGATCCACTGGCCGTTGCCCATGCGCTTCTCGACGCAGAGGATCATGCCGACCGGCGCGTCGAAGAACTCGTAGTTCTTGCGGAACTGCTTCAGCATGCCGGCGGCGTCGCCGCGCGGCACGCCGAGCAGGGTGTAGAGCTGCTTGCCGACCAGCTTGCGGCGCGCGTCATACACCGGCGTCATTTCCTGCGGATAGACGTTGTACTCCGCGCCCGGGCCGTTATCGCCGTCGTCCATCGCCTTCAGGATCGCGGCGGAGAGCCGCTTCCGCGCCGCGCCCATGGTCACGTAGAGCTTCCACGGCTGCAGATTGCCGTTCGAGGCCGAGCGGTTGGCGTTCTCGATGATCCATTCGAGATCGGACTTGGCCACCGGATCGGCCTTGAAGACGCGCATGGAGCGGCGGGAGTTGATGGCTTCGGACACGCGCATGGACGACTAGCTCCGGGTGAGGTGACGACGCAGGAAGTCGAACAGCGTGCGCCGCGCGGCGGCGTTCTGCTGCTCGGTGAAATAGTGCGTGGCGCCGGGGACCACGATGGCCTCGGCGTCCTTGCCGTGATTGCGCAGCGCCTCGGCCATGGCAAGCGACTGCTCGACCGGCACGTTCTCGTCGCGATCGCCGTGCAGAAGGAGGACCGGCGCATCGATCTGCGCCACCCGCAGGATCGGCGAGCGCACCGGCAGGCCCTCGGGTCCGCAGAGATCGTCGAGATAGTCGCGCATGTAGGGGTTGGCTTCGCGCCAGCGCGCCAGATCCGTGGGCGCGAAGAAGGCGGCGACGGCGCGGATCGGCGGCTTGTGGGCGGCGGCGAGCAGCGCCACCTGTCCGCCCATCGAGGCGCCCACCAGCGCGATGCGGTCGCGATCGACCAGCGGCCGCTTGGCCAGCCAGTCGATGGCCGCCAGCACGTCGAGCGGCTGACGCAGGCCCTGGTCGTTCTCGCCCTCGGAGCCCAGCCAGCCGCGCAGCGACAGCGAGAGCGCGGCATAGCCGTTCGCCGCGGCGGCGCGCGCGAGACCGACCATGTTGTGGGCGTGGCCCGCGAAGCCGTGCAGCAGGATCAGCGCCGGATAGGGTGGCTGGCCGGCGACGGGCTTGAAGAAATAGCCGCCCAGGCTGACGCCATGGCCGGGCACGCGCACCTGCTCGGCGTCAGGGACCTCGGGCAGGTCTTCCCAGCGATGCATGACCTCGATAGGCACGCCGTCGGGGTCGCGGAAGCCCACCGAGTAGTAGCCGGGCGCGAGATAGTCGAGTTCCTGCGGCGGCTGGATGATCTCCGCGCCGGCGTCACGCAGTTCGGCGAAGACCTGGTCGACCTGGCCGCGGCTCTCGGCCGAGACCGCGAGCCACAGCGCGCCGGGACCGTAGGAAATGCCGTCCTTGGCCTGGCGCATCACGAAATGATCGTAGCCGCGCGACCACATCACCCGGTCGGGGCTGGTCCAGACGCGATGGAAGCCCAGCATCGGCAGCCACAGGCGGTGGAAGGCGACGGAGCGGGCGAGGTCGCTCACCTCGATGGCTGCGCCGGCAAAGGAAGAGCGGGGACGCATCAGGAGGGCTCGAGCCCCAGCGCCAGCAACTCGTCGCGCCGCAGATGCTGCTCGCCCGCGAGGAAGAACTCGTCGAGTTGCGGCGGCTTCACGGACGTGCCGGCCAGCATCGCATGCGCCTGGCCGCGATGGTGCGTCTGGTGCTGGAACAGATGCTCCAGGATCGAGATGACGCTCGACGGCGGCGGCGTGCGGTTGGGACGTGGCAGCGACAGGCCCTCGGCCAGGCTCTCCTCCGTCTGGCGCTCGCAGAAGGCGAGCAGGCGTCGGTCGCTGGCGATCTGTGCGTCGTAGAGCGAAGCGGCGTCGGGGAAATCCGGAATCGGGTCGTGATAGCGCTGCAGCACCGTCGGGTCGCGGTGCAGCGCGTCGATGTAATAGACATCGACCCAGAGGATGTGATTGAGCGTGGCGCGCAGCGAGGGAAAGAAACTCGTGCGCGGGGCGGCGAACTCTTCCGGCGTCAGCGCCTTGCAGGCCGTCAGCAGCCGGTGGTTCGCCCAGATGTTGTTGCGGGCCATGGCGACGGCATGGCCCGGAAGCCCCGTCGCCATGGTTCCCCGATCCGCCGGCGTCAGGCCGCGTGGGCCAGGTTGCGCAGCACGTAGTGCAGCACGCCGCCGTTCTTGAAGTAGCCGACCTCTTCCGCGGTATCGATGCGGCAGGTCAGCATGATCGTCTCCGACGCGCCGTCGGGGCGGTGGATGGTCAGCGGCACGTCCATGCCGGGCTTCAGCTCGCCGTCGATGCCGCTCACGTCGAAGGTCTCGCGGCCGGTGAGGTTCAGCGTCTTGCGCGTCATGCCGTCCTTGAATTGCAGCGGCAGCACGCCCATGCCGACGAGGTTGCTGCGATGGATGCGCTCGAAGCTTTGCGCGACGACGACTTTCACGCCGAGCAAGTTCGTGCCTTTCGCGGCCCAATCGCGGCTTGAGCCTGTGCCGTATTCCTGACCGGCGAGCACGATGAGCGGCGTGTTGGATTTCTTATATTCCATCGCGGCGTCGTAGATGGAGATTTTTTCCGGTTGCGCGGCTTCCTTGGTGAGGAACACCGTGTCGCCGCCTTCCTGGCCGCCGAGCATCAGGTTCTTGATGCGGACGTTGGCAAACGTGCCGCGCGTCATGATACGGTCGTTGCCGCGACGTGAACCGTAGCTGTTGAAGTCGGCGGGCTGAACACCGTTTTCGATGAGGAATTTGCCAGCGGGCGAACTCTTCTTGATCGAGCCAGCGGGCGAAATGTGGTCGGTCGTGACGCTGTCGCCAAAAATCGCCAGCGCGCGCGCGCCATTGATCGGCTTGATGCTGCCAGCGGTGAGCGCGAAGTTTTCGAAGAACGGCGGCTCTTGAATGTAAGTGGACTGACGATCCCATTCGTAAACGTCGCCGGTGCTGGACGGAATTTCGTTCCACTTCGGATTCTGCGCGGCGAAATCCTTGTAGAGCTTGCGGAAGACTTCCGGCTTGAGCGCGGATTCCATCGCGTCGCGGACTTCCTGCAAGGTCGGCCAGATGTCGGCGAGATAAACGGGTTCGCCGGAGTGATCGTTGCCGAGCGGTTCGCAACTCAGGTCAATGTCCACGCGGCCCGCGAGCGCGAACGCGACGACGAGCGGCGGCGACATGAGGAAGTTCGCCTTGATGTTTTGATGCACACGCGCTTCAAAATTGCGGTTGCCGGACAACACGCTGGCGGCAACGAAATCGTTCTTCACGACGGCGTCTTCGATGTTCGCGTCGAGCGGGCCGGAGTTGCCGATGCAAGTCGTGCAGCCGTAGCCGACGAGATTGAACTTCAGCTTGTTGAGATACTTCTGGAGGTTCGTCTTCTTGAGGTAATCACTGACCACGCGCGAGCCGGGCGCGAGCGACGCTTTCACGGCGGGGTTCACACTCAGGCCTTTTTCCACGGCCTTCTTCGCGAGCAAACCGGCGGCAAG
>Ga0102832_1000982_pt2 | contig 12933 bp, 8 predicted proteins | sample EBPBio282013_DNA_FD_88942 | JGI IMG/M metagenome (GOLD analysis project Ga0102832, IMG submission 88942) | Wastewater treatment Type I Accumulibacter community from EBPR Bioreactor in Madison, WI, USA - Reactor 2_5/28/2013_ DNA (Illumina Assembly) | ecosystem: Engineered > Bioreactor > EBPR >...
TAGCCGTTTACCATCTTGCGTTTTACCTTCTATCAACACCTCGCCCGTGCGACGCTTATGTTCTCGATACAGATGTTTTTTCTCCGGATCCTGTGTTGATGTTAGCCAATCTCGAAATTCCAGCAATGGCAACATCCACTCCTCACCATTATCGATCATGGCTTCCATTGATTTATCACGGGTAACCACGGTGCAAGTCCAGCATCCAAATCGGCTATTTCCACATGAGGGTGTTGTATCATCAACAACTAGCGGGCATTCACCTGAATTTGCCGAACGATACAATGCCGCAAGGTCCCGGTTATTTCCGCCCCATGGAGAAGGTACTTGCAACAAATATGTCCATACATCATCCGTAGTAAAATCAGCTATCGGTGTATAAACATATGCTCGTGACAAAATGTGATGTCTTCCTAGTCGACTTCCGGTGACTTTTGGCCTAGCCGACATGACTTGAGCTCGGCTCGCGCTTTCACTCTTGCGCCCACCCAACACCATGACAACTTCGCCAAACTCTGCAGCACGTTCTAGAATGAAACGATTAGCTGGTTGAATTTTCATCCGTTCGGTACACCAGCGAAAACGCTGACTAGGTGCAGGGTAACCTCTGCCAATTAAATTCGACCAAAATGTATCTGTAACTTGAGGGCTGACTTTATGCGCCTCAAACTTTAGCTCCTGTGCGTCTGCACGCTGATTCATCATTTGAAGCGTTGATGTCAAGTGATCAACAATCACTGGGGTTTCGACAAGTGTGTCTGATGCGATGATATACACTGGCATCTTGAACTTTTCGCGTGGCATCTTTGAGAGTGCATACCATACTAACTGAACAACCGTTGTCGAATCTTTACCACCGCTGTAGCCAATGACCCAAGGCAATCCACTTGAAATGTAGGTCTCTTGAATTTCGGTGTAGATCTCATCCAGTTTGCGCGTTTCAAAGATGGATCCTTGTGTGTTGGACATGTCAATTTGAAAGTTCATTTTCATTTCCCACTATATACTGCAAGACGATTTTGCAGTGTAATTTCATCTGAATTCAAAGGGAGCCCCAATGCTAGCTTAATGATGACGGCTGTCATTGTGACACTCTCGTTTGATTTGCTCATTTTCCCATGCACTATTGCGTTGCCTTGCCAAATACTGTTGGAACGAAGCCAATTAATCTTGTCAATGCCTCTCAAATCACTTTTCCAGTTATCAGATCGTTGAGTAACCATTTTCCCAACAATTCCCATTGCTTGTAGCACAACTCCATGGGCGTGGACATACTCTTCACGTAGTTCTGATGTCTTCATTTCATCACTCAAAACGGCCTTCCATTCAGATATAACATCGCCCAAATAAGTCCAATAATGAATGGCTAACTGAGCATCTTCTAAAGTAATTGAGTCATTTTTGCTTTTGCTCAAAAGTGCCGCTGTAGCTTGATGAATCGCGCTCAAAGTAAATAGCTTCTTACTGCGATTAGAAATTGAAGTCTTTTCGAGCTCCGTAAGCCCATTGGAAAAAATTGGTACGTCTCGTATTAAATCACGGCAAAGCCGGCTCATTGGCTCGCGTCCATCGTACAAGATCCCGATTGAACGTGATGGACGTACTGCATGTTTGTTGAGATCAGCAAACCATTGCTGGCTTCGTTTCAATCCACCATCCATAAAAAGTACGACCGAGATTGACTCATGACTCAACTTTGGGCACTGCTTGATCGCTTCGATAATGGCTGCTCGGCGATGTTGTCCATCGTTCACGATAATTCTGCTGTCCATATCAATATGTAATGTGCCGAGATTTCTTTGATCTCCTTTGGACGTAACTGGCTCAAACTTGGCCTCTCCATCGATGCAAGCTGTAATGGAAGATAAAACATAATCCTCATGATTGGTGACTAAATAGCGAGTGATATCAGGAACACGTGCCTGATTCAGTACTCTTTGCGCCCGCATGTCAGCTGGCACTTCTTCATCATTGAAGACAAACAAACGAGATACTCTTTTTAGAGGACACATGACAACATAATATTCACGTCCAGCTTGGATCCCACGCACAGCAGGAAATTGGTAAGTATTCCCATTCATTGCAAAGTCTCTCACTCAGATTGAAGCAAATGGAAGTTTATTTTTTTCATTTGGAAGTTTAATGTATTATGCTCAAATGAGCAACTAATTGTTCTATATGTAACACAGAAACCTGCCCAGACTTTAGAAAGAAATCCCTATCTGAAACCTAATCAATGCCAAAACGCGAAGCCTGTTCCTCGCTTAATGAGGTTACGAAAAGCGGCACTTCCTCAAATTAAAGAAATATAGCTTTTCGAATACAGAAAATTGCGAGATAAACGAACGTTTCTTTCATTAAATAATGACGAAGCTATGGGTTGAATATAGTGCCCACGTTTTGCTATATTAATTTCTAATAGTACCTCTGTTTTGTTATCCGCTTTTTATGACCACAATTGGCTACATTCGCGTCAGCAAAGACGATCAGGACGTTGAGAAGCAACGTCATTTGCTTTTGACCCATTCCCAGCAGCGCAAAATTCTGATTGATGAGTTCATTGAGATTGAAATGTCATCGCGCAAAGATGCTGATGCGCGACGAATTCCCGAGCTCAAAGCAAAACTTCATGCTGGCGACTTACTCATCGTTGCGGAACTGAGCCGATTAGGTCGCAATATGTTGGAGACATTGAACCTGATCAACGACTTTACCGAAGCAGGGATCAAGATTCATTTCGTGCGGCAACCTGAATTGTCAACTACTGGCCCACAAGCAAAATTATTACTGGCAATCTATAGCTATTTTGCTGAAGCTGAGCGTGAATTCATTTCCCTGCGTACCAAACAAGCATTAGCTGCCTTGAAAGCCAAAGGTATATCCCTTGGGCGACGACATGGCAGTCGAAATAAACATCGTCCACTTGATCCATTTCATAGTCAAATCAAAGCGCATCTTCAACTCCAACTTTCTACGTCAGCGATCATGAAGATCATCAATTCACAGCTCGAAAAACCCCTCACCTATAACAGTTATGCCTATTTCATCGCTCATGATGAGACTCTTCGCGCTGCGAAGCAGACACCAAATCTACGTTCCGTGGCACTAGCCTAAGCTGACACGGTTCCGTTAATCCGCCGCGCTTTCAAATGAATAATTAGTTATTGCTATTTCTGGCATTGGCTGAGGGATTGACCCTACCAGTTTGTGTCGCGCCGGTTCGGTCGGTGTGTTCAGTCTTTTGCCAATCTGCTGGCTGTAATAGCGCAGGGTTGAAGTCGGAATGTTAAAGTGTTTGGCAGTGGTGCTGATGGCTAAATTGCTGATATGGGCATGTAACGCAATCAACTTCTCATAGCTTTTGGGTTGTTGGAGAAATTCCAAAGCTATTGCTTCGACCACAATCGCACTTTCTGGCGTGAGTGTAAAAACAAATCGCATACGTTTTTCAGGGCGCAGTGTTCTTACGCTTTCATCTTGTTCTGCCGCGATCATCAAATGTACTCGGTTGAATGCCCGTTGCATTTGATAGTAGGGGAAATTATGGAGACGGACACTAACCGATATTGATGAGCCTTTTGCAATACTGTCTAATGCGATCTCATCTTGTATTCGCGTATCCGCATTGATGGCTACAATTTTTGCCCGTACTCTATCTACTATGGTATCAGGCAGGTTTTCATTCGCTTTACGAATGGCCTTTATATCTTGAATGGGCAATGCTTCCGGGCCACGTTTACCTACCCGTTTCGTTTTACCGAGTGGGGCATAGTGGGGTAGTGCAACTTTAAGCTGTTCGCGGATACGATTGTAGGCAGCCTGCATGGATTGTTCCCGTACCTGAAACATCCGGCTCAACTCACTCGAACTAACTCTTAACATGGTCAAGCCATATAACGCCCATAAATCATGGGTAGCCCGTTTGCCCTTTCCATGTGCCAGAATATGGTCGGCAACCGTAGCGATAGCTTGATGAATATCCGTGCGTATATCTACTTGTCGCGACTCCGGCGAATGAGTACCACGTCGATCTGTTGAGGAATAGCCTTCCTCAGCCTGAGTATATTTTTGATACAACCAGTCGTGGCGAAGCATGTGCAATGCTGGATAGGCAATGCCTTTTCCGATCCATGCCAGTTGTTTGTCTTCTAAGAGATTGGGTTCTTGCTGGAGACGTTTCCAGAGGTGCAGATACCCTGCTTGTAATCCATCATCCACGTCGTTCGGATGGACTTGATAGGTGTGATGCAACACAAACGCCGCATACTTGTGTGTGTGTTCATAGATTTGTGCAAATGACAGAATGCCTAACGCCGTCTGATATTGGGTATCGGTTTCATCACGGCAATAATGTTCATTTGAGAGCGATGGCTTTACCTGAGCTAATATCCGTGATAAAGATGCAAGACAAGCGTTGTACGGTGCTGCAATCTTCGCATAAAGATTAAATGTGCTAGTTTGCTGAATATCGTGGATGTGACTTGTAAGCTGTAAGGACTCGGAGTGTGAAGAAGAATGAAGATTGGGCGGAGCAACTTGCTTCTTACCACCAATTGCTCCTGCTATAGAATTACAAATCAGTGTTTCGGATAATGGAACAGATTTATACCGCTCCATATCTTGCGGCTAAAGTTCTTTCTTTTCGGCAATTGAGAGGCGTGCGTTGCATACGAAGCTAACAGCCTAGCATACGCTTTCTAGTCCTTTCAACTCCAACTTCCTAGATTACACCTGGCCTCAGTCATCGCTTTCATACATATGCGAAAACACGTCGTTGGCAATATCGCGCCCAATGACCTGCATCCAAATAAATCCGAGTCCACACAATAGACTTAACCCAATGGTTGTTAAGACGGGTGCAAGGCGCATTAAGGCATCCAAAATCGCGATGAATGCAATTGAAAATAGAGTCAATCCAATGATCCAGATGAGTAATCGCGTTCGCATGGCTATAAGTTCCTTTCGCTCTTCTGCAATCTCCACTCTATCTTGAATAATGTTGCAGGAAGGTGTACATATAGAGATCAAGTATGCGTGTTCGTAAAGGCGTATCACCATCATTGGTATTTGAATTTGGCATCAACCCGCCGACCTCGGAATCCCAACCACGACAATTTTGGACGTATAGCCGCAAATATTGCAACAATCCCATACCGCACGTGTTCGGAACTTTACCCTGTTGTGCTGGGTTGCAGGTTTCAACAGATGGTATCGATTCGCGTGATTTACTCTCCTTACCCCGGGTTGAACTTCCACTCATAACGATTCGCCAGAATTTCATTGGTTTGTGAGATCAGATATCGATGAATCTCATTTTCATTCAGCCTAAAATGTAGACTCATTACATGCTGGTTGTGTCGTAGGGTATAATTCAAGTGAACTGACATCTATGTCTAGCCCTTCGGATTCATCAAATCTATCATCGCTCGCTTCCCTGCTTTCTGTTCTCCTCAACTCCGATTTCATTCGTCTGCTGATCACTGAAATTGTTCAATGGTGGAATACGTCGCGTTTTCATGGCACGTATAGAGTCGAGGCACATCATGTCACGTTGGATCTGACCGATGCGGGTGGCCGACTGGTGAAATACACCAAACGCCAGCGAGTGACCTTTCTTCAAAACAACGTGTTCGCTATTCAAGATCAGGCTTGGGGTGATGGCAATATCTTCGCTCACTACATGTGCAGCCCCGGTGCAGCAGTGGATCGCTATAAAGAAGGCTACCGTTGGAAAATCTTGATTTCGCTGCGCGGCACACGCAATATTGGTGATACTGAATCCATGTTTGTGGAACGAACCATTACTGATGGCTTTACTACTCCGGTCGGCAATTTTCAGACCCAAGTTGATCACCTGACTCAAGACCTGACCATCAAGGTGCTTTTCCCTGCTGGTCGCCACCCCAAACAGGTGACACTTATCGAACAGAATGCCAAACGAACCCATCGTCCTGATAAAGAAAATATCACCGTATTGCCTCAAGGCCGCATCCAATATCAGTGGCAAATACGCAAACCTCACCTGTACGAAAGCTATATTGTGCGCTGGGAGTGGTGAAGATGAGGTGGGTAGCGATAGTTTTGCTACCCACGTCTGTCAGTTAGGTTCCACCGCCGCCATCCATGTGATGACTCCCTTCACCATCTACCCAACGACCGGGGCTTCCAGTTGAATAAAAACTGATAAGCTAAGGCGGAAACGATATAAACAGTATATGCATTTCTGGGTATTCTCGCAATAGGTTTCTATGACAAATTGGAATACTAACTCTGTGAATCAAGTTGAACTCGGCAAACTCATTCGCCGCGCCCGCGAACGCATCAGCATGTCACAAGAAGGACTCGCCGAAGCGGTAGAACGTGATCAAAAAGCCATTTCGGAATATGAGAGTGGCAAGCGGAAATTGCCTGCAACGGATATACCAACCTTTGCAGTGGTGTTAGGCGTACCTGTTTCGTACTTCTTTGAAGGTGAATTTGAAGTCGATGAATTGGATCAAGTATTGTTGCAAGAATTCCACACGTTACCCACAATCGAAGATAAGCAAACTGCGTTACAAGCCGTGCGGCTGATTTCCAATACCATCAAACGCCATGTTTCACTCGAAAACAAATAGGGTGTGAAGCAAGTCATTTGTTCGGATGACAAAATAGGAAAATAACTTTTGTTATCCAGCATAAACGTCCCATATCCCTACCGTAAGTGCCAAAATCCACCCAACCCTTACCCCAATGCCGACTCGCTTTGGCCTGCACTGCTCCCCTTCTATCGCGCTTCACGAACGACTTGAGACCGAAAATGAAGGAGCCTGCACACCGCAGGCTCTTCCTCATTCATTTACGGCTCAGGTTGGTTGTGGCTTGCATCATGATTATCGACGAGCCGGTTAAAATTGAGGTAGGATGGACTAAGTATCCAGCACAACCCTACTCTGAATTCAGCGAGCTAAAGCGATAGCGCACACTTAAAGCAACTCGCTGCGTATGCCAACTTTATCCAATAACAGTAAACACGATTTTGTACTTCGTAGCGAAACAGCAATTAAGTAGAAGAATTTTGGCAGTATTATCTTAGAAAAATAGTGTGTTGGATGAAGTGCGATATAGTTGATCAGTCTATGAACCAACAATAATAACGGCATAGATCATCGCGCGTTCGTATACAACTTTGATGTTTCTTAATATTTTTGTTGAACTTCCATGAAAGTATCGACTGCCTTTTACAAGTGGCCATTTAGCCAAGTCTGCTCCATGCCAAAACCCGCTATCTGAAAATGTTGATGATACAAGATCAATAGCATTATCGCGAAGAAAATCAGTGAGATCTGCTGAGGACAGCGAAAAACTTAGCATAATATAGCAGATGTCAATCGCAGATTTATCGGACATAATGTGAATACTGCTCGTATTTGCTGGAAAAATTAAATATCCCAAATCTTCAATTTCACTAGGCCTGTCGCTCATTAAGCACCCGCCAGCAGGGTCAGTCAGATAATTCTGATCGTAAATATCTAAAGAGATACGTGACCATAAATGTAAAATTGCAAAACATAGTGCAAGCAATGCTATTGCTATTCCCAACACAAATATTATCATGCGTTTCCGTTTTAGATTCACATTTGACATCATAATTGATTAGAATAACTTAAGCTTACCTAGCCTTACTATTTTAACGATGTACCTGTTGTGAGCGATGACAATAGACACTTCGTTATAAATTTTGGCTTTATATTTGCACAGTACTTAAGTCTAACTTAAATCCTCTCTAATTTAACATTAGTAAATGTTTCCATCAGCATCCATTTGGTATTCTTCTGGAAACAATGTGTCATAAGTCTTGCTTTGCAGACTGGTAGAAAGTTGTAAAGTCCAATTGTCTATGAAATTGCCTGACTTCCGTGTAGTAGGTGTATTACAGGGAGGATGCATGACCGATTGAGGTTTGGGATAACTTCGTCGTGACGCTCCAACCTTTGTAAGCATTGGTCCAGCTGGTCCGCAAGTCATACTGTAACGCATTGTAATCTCTGCATAAGAATACCAATTAAACGGTTTTGCCCTGCCTGCCTCTTCCAGTGCAATAAAGTGACCAACACGAAGATTCATTGGGTGTGTACCCGTTGCTGTCCCACCTGAATTACAACCACCATATAACCAATCATAGTAATCATAAAATTCTACAGGTGTTGTAAGGTCAAACGTACCAGTTGCACCTAAGAAGTTACTATTGCTTATTGTACTAGGTGCTGCACTAACAACGCTAATTCCACCATAAGCTAGATAATATGGGTTTTGAATACCAACAAGTTTTTCATATGGTGTACCTTTATCATTGAAGAGACCCACCCCTTCTTTGCCGGGTCCAGGTAGGCCGTAGTACCATTCTGGAATTGGTATTGGTGACAAGATATTACGATTCTCCTCTGAGATTTCTCCTCCAAAGGTGCGTTCAGTTCGTATACCAGTATACGGGAGAATATTCCCGATTGTCATACCCGAGGTAATGTTACAGCATCCGCCAGTGCATAGTCCTTGGAAAATAGAGCTTTGCTTCAAATTCTGTTCAATATGGTATTCTGTCAACGAATAAAAAATAGGGTCTAACCAATCATATGCCCAGTTATCAAAAGTAGAACCACTTGCATCAAGATAATGAGCAAGTAAGGTAGATGCCGCACTTCCACCTGATGTAGGTGCCCAAACTCCAAGTAATGATGAATTGGTCTGAATGTCCCCAAGACGATTTTCGATTCGGTCCAAGCAAGCTGAATCTTGTATACCTGGATTATTAGTATCACATGGCAGAGCGCCAGTACGATCACTGTATCTAACTGGATTTCCAGCTGCATATTGATAGAGATCAGCTCCTATTATCGAATCAGCACTAATGAATATCCCAAGCAAAGGAGAGTAATAACGACTCCGCATATACGTAAGGCCATTATTGTCCAATGGTTCTCCAGTAAAATTGTAATTGGTTTGAGATAACCCAACATGACTATACATATAACCAAATGGATCATAGTTCTGGCTTTCGACAATACCTATTGAGGTATCTACTACGGCACGCACCGATCCTAGCCCATCTGGTACCATCCATTCCCAATTGTTAGAGGCGTCCTTATGGGCATGTATACCGCGCAGACTGTGAATATGGCGCGTGGTATTCACACCCGTTACTTCGCTAAGAACGACACTTATCCTTGACTCAGTATCTAGCAAATACTTCGTTATCACACTGTTGAAAGTTTGCTGCACTCGCCGTCTATCCCCATCGTATTTGTATGATACACCCCCATAGGACAAAAGGCGGTTGGCTTTGTCCCATGTGTAGGCGGCGCTACCATTCACCTGAGTAAGATTGCCATTCGCATCGTACTCATAGTTGTTCGTGCCGTCATTGATCAGTTGGTTCCCGGCGTTGTATGTGTAATTGGTGGTTGTCGGTGTCCCGCCAATCGTGACGCCCTGCTGCGTGCGGTTGCCCGCGCGGTCAAAGGCATACAGGTAGCTGCGAGTTGGGCTTACATCAGCATAGTTGGCGGTCAATAGGCGTGAAAGCAGATCGTAGCCATAAGCAATGGTTTGCTGGTCATAGACGGTGTTCAGGATGGCAAGCTGCTTGAAGCGAACTTTATAGCCCGTTGTATTGGCTGGGTGGCGCTCCGGTCGGTTGCGGATTTCCAGGGTATGCGTCCCGCTGCTGTCGAGGTAGAAGTTAATGACCTTCTCCTCGTTGCTGGCGGCGTAGCCGTCAAAACTCTCCCAGAGTGAGCCATCAATATACACATCAAAGATGCTGTGGTCGCTGCCTGTCCCCACCGTCAACGCGCCCTCATTCCCGGTGAAGGTCACTATCATGCGGGCAAAGTAATCGCTGGTCTGTTTGTACACGCCGCTGTCCGCCCATGTTCCCGTTTCATAGCTGACAGCGCCGTTGGCTTTATCAATTGTGCTGACGGTGGTGGACGGTCGCGCCAATTGCTCAAAGGCGCTGGTGCGGTTGCCCTGTTTATCGACAGTGTATTGGAAGCGGGCGACCATCTTGTTGCGCTGATGATGGCGGATCTGGCGCAGTCGCCCTGCTGGGTCGTGGTCGTAGCGACTGCTCAAACCGTTGCTGCGGCTGGTCGCCACATGCCGTCCGGCTTTGTCGTAGCCAAATACCGTCTGCTGGTTATCCCAATCGGTAAGGCTGACCAACTGACCTTTGGTGTCATAGGCATAGTTGATTTGCAAGTTTCCCGGCAGCGTCAGGCGCGTTCGCAAACTGCCCGCGTCGTAGGCGTAGCTCACGGTTTCATCGGTTGTCCCGTTGCCGTCGGTGTCAAAAGCCGCGCTGGTCAGGCGGCGCATGTCGTCATAAGCAAAGTTAGTTTGGCGGTTGAGAGTCGTAAAGTTCGAGTTCACATATTCGCTCATCGACAGACGGCTGCCAACCTTATCATAAGTCATCTTGATATGAGGGGTGTCGGTGGCGGTGCTGTACTGGATACTTGCCAGCTGCCCTAACCGATCAAAATCATGGTAGACATCATATGCGCCGCCTGTCGCCAAACCGGGATAATTGACGGTCGTGCGCGTTTTGCCACCCGCCACATCGCTGTAGGTAGTCGTCCATTGTTGGGTCGTGCTGCTGGTTATAGGCCGTACCAACGTGATGCGCCGATCTAATGCGTCATAGCTATAAGTAATCAAGCGCCCTAGCGGGTCGCGCTGGCTCACTACCCGTCCAGCCTTATCAAAAGCGACATCGACAATAATGTTTAGGTCTTGATTCGTTCCATGCACAATCGTGGTTCCGGCTGTGGCTTGTTTCCACAGCCCACTGTCCCACACCCAATTCTGTGGGTCACTGCTTCCCTGTACCCCATAACTTTGCACCACACGGAAGCGGCGGCGCAATTTATCGTAACGATACTTCGTGATCATGTTTTCGGGGTCAGTAATCGCGTCTACCGAACCATCTTTGAAGTAGCTGGTCACGCTGAAGTTGCCTAAAGGGTCGATGACTTGGGTACGCCGACCGAGTTTGTCATAGGTGAAGGTCATTATCAGATCAGAATCACTGTCTGCGCCATAGGTGTCCGGCACGAACAACCAATTGCCGCCAGAGTCTTTCGTATCAGGGGCAGGTTTCGTCGGATCGTTGCGCCAGTTTTTAATGGTTCTTAGTACCCGTCCGGCTTTGTCGTAGCAAGTGTATTTGATCGTAGCAATTAATGTATTCGCGGCTTGGGTAACAGCCACTCGCCGCCCAACATGGTCGTAAGTGAAGGTCGTTTGTGTGCCTCGTGCGTCAGTGGTCGTAGTAACGCGCCCCGCACGGTCGTATTCAGTGGTTTGAATCAGGTCTTTATCCGGCTGTGCTGGATTGTATACACCGTCCACATAGTTAATAACTGTCCTGGTGCGTCGTCCAAGAATATCATAGAAATAGCGTGTTTCCCGGTTCAAAGGGTCAAACGTCTGGTATACCCGCCCATCATTGTCATAGGTCGTTTTGGTGATGATGTCATCATCGGCATTGCTACTGCCGACATAACTATCACTTTCGGGAGCAGGGCTGCCAGAAATATACGTGCAGTTAGCGATATTTTTCTTGACCCTACCTAGAACATCATAGACCGTCCAATTTTTCCGCCCGTTGGCATCTTGTGTCCACTGGACTCGCCCATTGCCATCATAAGTGGTGGCGCTTATGCGGTTCTGGTCAAAATTGGTACCCATCGCAATCGCATTTCCTGCGCCATCTTCCCAACGGTTATTTGCCGTACTATAAAGCCAATTAAACGGATTCGTACTCCCCTGCGGTATGTAGTTGGCAACTGTTTTGACGACCCGGCTCAAACCATCATATACACTGAGATTGCGCCGTCCCAGAATATCTTGTGTCCACAATACACGCCCGGTGCTATCATAGGTTGTCCAAGTGATAATGTTTTGATCGTTAGCCATTCCATGATTGATAGCGGTGTCGTTTGGAACGCTGCTCCTGCGCCAAACCGTCGCGCTTGCATCCCATGTCCAGTCTTGCGGCTGCGTGGCAAATCCATTCGCATCCAATTGTTCCACATAGTTTGCAATGGTTTTTGAAACACGCCCCTGAGCATCATAAGCGATATAGTTGATGCGCCCGTTGACATCAATCTGTTGAACCACCCGCCCCATCGCATCATAAATGGTTATATCAGTGATGTCCCGGTCAGGACTGTTGTCCGGGGCATAATTGGGTGAACGCGGGTCATCCCCTTCTACATAGCCCACATCGCCGGGATTCAAGGCGATTGTAGCGCTGTCTTTGGCAGAACGAACCGTCTTAATCGGACGGTTGAGGTTATCGTAAACCTTAAAGTTTACATTCCCCAATACATCTTCGGTTTTGACAACATTGCCCGCCGCATCATAAGTCTGCAAACTCCACACATCTTGGTCAGGAGCACTACTGTAGGGGAAACTAATGCTGCCATACTCGCTGAGGTCTGGATCAGGTGTCGAATTTGGTGAACCTGCAATGACGACATAATCATTGTTGTAGGGTACAAAAGTGCCACTTTGAATACTTGCGCTTTGAATGGTTTTGACTAAACGCCCAGCATCATCGTAGCCCATCAAACTGATGTTCCCGAGCGTATCACGCTGTAGCTTGACCATCCCACGCGCGTTATACTGCGTATCGGAGATGATATTCTGAGTATTATCTGTGCCGTGACTAATCGTTACTGCCCCACCACCCGTGCCATCTTTCCAGGCTTGATTAGGGCTATCCCAAACCCAATTCCCCGGTGCAGCATACGTTGTGCCGCCCGGATTCTTATAGTTATTGATGGTACGAATGACTCTATTGAGGGCATCATAGTTGGTATACGTTGCTTGTTCACCCGGAGCGCCTACATTGACCGTCGTTTGAACCCGTCGGCCCATTTCATCGTA
>Ga0102832_1002103_pt1 | contig 12933 bp, 10 predicted proteins | sample EBPBio282013_DNA_FD_88942 | JGI IMG/M metagenome (GOLD analysis project Ga0102832, IMG submission 88942) | Wastewater treatment Type I Accumulibacter community from EBPR Bioreactor in Madison, WI, USA - Reactor 2_5/28/2013_ DNA (Illumina Assembly) | ecosystem: Engineered > Bioreactor > EBPR >...
TTTCACCATTTACAATTTTTAACAAATTGTTATATCTAGATTGAATTTTTTCTAACTGATTATTTTTCTAATTGATTATATCTTTTAATCTTTTAGATTCAAGGATTTCGTTTTGCTTTTACCCTAAGTCTTTTTGTAGTTGAGCAAGAGTATTTTTAGTATAACTTAAGGTTTTCTCAAGAAAGTCTTATTTTTACTGCATCATTTTTAATTTCATATTGTAAAGTTATTCTTGCAGGATGAGATCTTCACTAAGTTTCTAATTTGATTTCTTTAGTTATTCAATCTTTTTGTTAAGTAATTAAAATCTTTGATCTGGAAAAGCTTTATTTGAATCTTATTCTTGACGAAAGTTTACATATTATTGCTTAAGTTTTGAAAGATTTTTATTAAAAGAAGTCCTAGGTTTCGTTAGGGTAATTAATTCTAAAGTATCTTTTTATGTCTGACAAGAGGAGGTTTTCTTCAATTTTTCAACTTAAATTCTAAATCTTAAATTTTCTTATTTTAATAAGTCAAACTTTGTTTGAGATTTTTCCTTCTCACTGATTAAATCTTTGATTTTTAACTCCATTTTTTGGCATTTTTATTGGTAGAATATATTTTCTTTCAAGCATTTGTCAATTTTTTCTTTAATATTCATATCTTATTCATTTTATTTAAACAAAAAACTTTCTAATTTTAGATTGGAAAATTTATTTGAATCCTCCAAAAATTAACAGTTTAATTTATTTTAAACAAGGTTGCTACTAATTTGGTTTATATGAGAATCTTTATAAGGTGTTTGGAATGTTGATAAACATGATTAGCTTTCAACAATTTTCTCATTCAGAAAATTTCCTGGGGATTTTAAGAATGATTTTTTCACATAAAGTTTTTACAATGATATCGAATCGGAAGATATTCGGCTTTTACTTGCAGACTTGCAATCACATTTCTAAGAGGAACTTTTTCTTTGGAATCTTGGTTTTCTATGTTTTAGAGTATCAACAGTCAAATTTGAGGATAAGCTTTGAGGAGAATGAACATACTTATTTTACATTATTAAAAACAAAATTTTTAATGTAAACTAATCAAATAAGATCAGTAAAAAATAAAGATAAATTTTAAATTTACTTATATAGTATAAAAAAAATCTAAGAATTCTAAGTTTGATAAATTTAACGAAAATAAGCTAATCTAATTTTTCAAACTCATAAGAAAGAATTCTGTCAACTTTTCTTTTTTAGTTTTAAATAGTCTTGAATATTGAATGAAATGGAACCTATATTAGCGTTAAAAGAGGTTCAAAATGACTTATTATGTCAAAGAAGAGAAGAAAGGAGAAATTTAATTTTCGATCTTGGTAAGCTTGAATAATTTTTTTTAATCTTATGTTTTACTCAATTTCCATAAATGTCTATTGTTTTTTGACAAGAAAGTTAAAGTAAATAGGAATAGCATTAATTAACAAATTTTTATGATTTATGTTCAAAAATCTTGACTTTTTGAGATGATGCTTTGAAATTTTTCATTTCTTTAAGATTGTAATTCTTATTATTTATTAAAAGTAAGATCGAGAATTTCAAACATAAAACTTTGAATTACAATCTATATGGAGAAAAGGGAACATTTTGATCGGAAATATAATCCACCATTTTATTTACATAAGATCAACAATTATTAAAGGGCTGTATATGAAAGAAAGGGTCATTGGACTGAGAAAGAAAAGGTCAAGTATGGAGTGTTTTTGGAAATATATCGGGAAAAGTTTTAAGATAGAGAGAATCCTATACTCAATAAAATGTTCAGAGTGATGTCTGACTTCATTAAAACCAGAAATCACAATCAATGTCGGAGTCATCACCAAAAGATGGAAAGGGAAAGGTTTGAGATTGACAGCATTCTGGACTCTATAAAGAGCAAATACCACCCCAGATAATATGAGCTTTTCTTTTAAAAATATAGCAGACACATTCAGGCCCTGAATGTCTAATCTGTGTTGAATGAGAAAGGTTTTACTCCTCACAGGAATGTTTAAAAAAGAAAGAAGAAACAACAAACAAAATAGGAAGATATTTAATATAAAATTCCTGTCGAGCAGGATGTGAAACTGAATGATGAATATGATTCAATTATAAAGATTAACAATATAGAGGACTTCATAAACAAATAATAAAAATAGAGAAAAGAGGAAAACAAATTAACAACGGAAAAACTCCTCATTGGAAGTGAAGGGACATTCATGGTGAAATAAGACAAATAAATTTCTCAAATTGTTAATAAATAGAAGTCTTTCGGAGAAATTTAAATGCCAATCAAACCAACCAAAGAACTCAAAAAGACAGGGCTTTAATATGACAGCGATTCTGATAATTTTGAATAAAAGCCTTAAGCTGTTTATGTATAAATTCCAATGTAAATTTCTCAGGCAAATCAAAAGAGTTTGATATCTGGAAACATGCCTATGAATTTATTGCCTTAATACCCAAATAGCCACAGTATTTCTCAAGGCCACCTTCCTATGCATACATATGGAATTTTCAATAAGTTTTAATCTCCTTTTAGCCAAGGATTTCCTTTAGGTTCTGGCCAATTCGGATTTGAATAGAATTACGCTAGTAGTATGAAATAATTAGATTAGAAAAAAAAATGGCATTTAAATGAAGCCAGTAGATTGTGTAATTAAATGAATGAACATCTTCAACAGGCCAATATTTGTGAACAAATGAAAGAGGCCGTCATGAAACAAATGATGGATTTAAGAAGACAGTTTTATTTTCCATCACAATTTGTCAATACTCAATTTTGATTTATTATTCGGTTCTTTATTTATTTCTTATTTTCTTCAAGTCTTTGCATTCTTTTGTTTTAGTTAAGGATATAAAAAATTTGTTCAGACTTACTTAAAAACCTTTGAGTTTGAAGATAAAAAAGGATCATTTATATTTCCTTGTGTCATAGTTTTGTTTTGATTTGAAACCATTTATTGTGGAGATTTTTTCAACAATAAAAAATAAATTAATCATATTTCAAAAATTTGATAAATTAAGAGATTTTAGAAGCATTATAAATAAAATTAAAAAGATAACTTAATTTAGAATGATTGAATGTTTTATATTTTAGTAATATTTTCCATTATGAATAATACAAAAAGCAGCACATTTTCTAGAAACGCTAAAAATACACTTTATCAAACCACCAACAATTAATATGGATCGGTTTGGGTTCAAGACGGTACAAGGCCTGAGCAGGTTAATATAAAAACAGCCACAGTTCCTTCTTATTCAGAAATCGTAGGCTCGATGAACGATTTCAAGAAATCTGAACGATTGATTAAAAGCAAAATAATTCAACAGAAATTAGAAAGCTAAGGAATTAATCCTTATTCATAGAACTAAAAATATATGAAAAAGACAGAATTTCATGTCAAACAAAGCGACAGTTATAAATACCCTGATCACGGACTTAATGTAGGACCGGCAATTTATAGAACTAACAATATGAACTATGGCTCGAGCAGGCCAGCCTAGTTTTAACTCCAAAATAAATATTATCCCAGCAATCATACTTTTACCAAAAGTTTCTGTGGAGGAAATTTCAAGTTTGATGGTCTTAATACTGTAAAAACTATTTCAGGTGTGCATGACCAACTCAATGAAATTTGATTTTAAAACCACTTTTTAATTTACTCATCATTTATCTTTGTATTTCTTTTTTCTTCTTAATAATCAAGTTATTCTATTAAAAAAATTCTACTCTTTAAGTCAAATAAATAAAATTCTGAACAATCAATCATAAATCTCTCATGTTAGGTTTTCTCTTTTCAACAAAAGCTGATATCCCTTCTTTAACTCCTTGTGTATCATACAATGGGTAGAAAAGTTTTCTTTCCAAAGCAACACCGTCATTCATTGACAAGTTTTCAATCTGCTTGATTGATTCTTTAGCGGCTAAAATAGCAGACAAAGGTTTGTTAGTAATTTCTGTGGCAATAGCAGTGACCTTATCATGAAGTTCTTCTTTCTTAAAAATTTCGCTTACGAATCCTAATTATTTGGCTTTAGTAGCTGGAATCATTTCAGAGGTCAAAACATAATGCATAGCGTTGATTCTACCAGCAATTTTAGCTAATCTTTTTTTTTAAAAATTAAATACCTTTGGGTTCCTCCAATACCTGGAATCAATCCGAGCTTAAGTTCAGGAAGGGCAAATCTAGTTTCTTCTGAACAGTAAATGATATCACACAATAAAGCGAGTTAGAAGCCTCCTCCTAAAGCTACACCATTAACTCCAGCGATAATTGGCTTTTTAGCTGAATAGAAAACATCATGGATTTATTGGAAAATATCATTGTTTTCGAAATCCTTTGATGATTTGCTTTGGAATTATTTAATGTTGGCTCCTGCGCAGAAGGCCTTTTCGATTTTACTGAGAAGAACGATAGCTTTAACATCTTAAGAAGCTTCGAAGTTTCTGACATTTTGAACGAGGCATTTTTTCATATCAGCAGACAAAGCGTTTAAGTCTTTAGCACTGTTCATATAAATGTATCCGACCTTATCCAAAATTTTAGATTCGCAGAGTTTGAAAGTGACTTTATTGAAGAGAGAAGCGATATTTTTTCTGGCGATGTTCATATCTTTATGATTAATTTTGTTAACAGATTGATTATAAAGTGTAGAAAAATAAAAAAATCAGAATTTTTTATAATCAATTCTGTAAAAAAATAAAAGGATAATAAAAGTAAGTAAATAATTATTTAACATTTTGATAATAATTTAAACAATTCGAACAAATTCAAATGGGAACAGGAACTATTAAGAGTATCGCTCATCTAAACTCTTACAATTAATATCTATATTACTACATTGATAGAAATTAAGTGCCCAAAATCTAATAACTCCTAGCTAAAAAGCCTGAGCTTCTCAATGCTGATTTGACAAGAAACTCAAAGACTAATGCATTAAATAAATGCTGCTATAATGGAAACCTGTAGTTAGTTAAACTTTTTGTCGAAAAATATAAAGTTAGTGTCAATTAGGCTGCAGGTAATTCAGAAACTCCATTGGTCGCTGCAATTAAGAGAAATCACATTCATGTTGTCCGTTACCTATTGGAAAAGGGGGCGAACCCAGACTATCGTACCAATCAAGATCTTCTTGTTATTTAATACGCCATATTGCAAGGCCTCTATGAAGCTGCACTTATGGTCTATGAAAAGATGAAAATTAAGGATTTAAGAAATCATGGAGAATACAGAGAAATAGCTTTACAGCATAAATATCGATATGTCAATTATAAAATCTTTTTGGAAAATTTAGTTGATATGATTGACCCAGACAATACCAGAGATTTCCTTACCAAAGAAAAGAAAGTTTATTCTGATCCAGTTATCGATCCAAGAGAATCATGGAAACAATGGTTTGCCAGAAATCTTGATTTTAAGGATCCTCCACTTGTTGAAAGATCATAATTACCATAATAATTACAGCCACAAAACAGAAAGTTCGCGAAGATGAGACATTTCTTCAATCGTCTCACAGTTAGTCCGATGGTTCCTAGGATGAGTCTCAAACCATAAAACAGATCTGAATTTCAATAATCTAACCAAGCTTTTAAGGCCATGAAAAGCGAAAAGATGGAAATGCAGACTGTCTCATGATTTCATTAACGATTTTATTTTTTTGTCATCATGTCAAACCCATTGATATTTATCTTTATTTTTCTCCGAATAAAACAAAAAAATATTTTAAAATAAAAGAAAATGCTGAGCTGGAAAGATAAAGTAAATGAAACAGATAAGAAAAATGTTCAAAGTTTGTTTGATGTATTTGATAAATTTGTTAGCTAAAATCATAAGACAGAATTTTCATATGACTAAAAAATAAGGAGATAATGGTAAGCCTTTAAAAAAGTAATTTAAGTGGATCCAAGTAATGTTTAAGCTCAAAATCAGTACGTCAACATGATGAAAAGCAATATTACTTAAAAAGATAACGAATTTAGTAAAGTGACAAATAAAATTATGCTTCGTTTTGAAAATATTGCGCCAATATTGATGCAAATAAACAGGAACAGACTTGAGTAAGTAGCAAGAAAAACTTCGAGGCTTATCACTAAAAACAATAAAAACTTTTCTATAAAATGATTTTTTTTTATTTACTTCTTTTTCGTAAGTTTTAAGTAAAAAAATTATTTATACATTATCAATCTTAAAATTATTTAAGAAATACAAAAAAGAATAAATCAGATCATAGCTTCGATGTATTCGTTAATTTCCTCTCCTCTGTAGCCCCAGTGACCATCTTTTGAAACGGGCTTTCTCAATCTGGAAACTAAGAGACCTTCTGGAGTGGTGAGTTTGAAGGGGTAAATGAAGTCTTTGATTTGCTTGAATTGCTTTCCAACAGTCATTATTTCATTAATGATGTCTTCAAAACAAAGGATCTCACCTCCGATTGACTTTTCGATAATTTCGTTTGACTTAATGTGGGTTCTTTCGTTATTGACTTTTCCATAAGCCTTTTTGTAAATAAGTTCACTGACGATTTTCTTAGTTGGTTCTCCCCAAGTAATGTAGTTTTCAACAGCCTTGAGCATTTCAAGGACAGCTTTAGTGACCTTAACGAAAACAGCAGTATTAACTTCTCTTAATCCAAGTTTGTTGAGGGTTAACTTTTGTTGTCTGGAGATATCCTTGACACCTCTGATTCTGATAACAATCAAAAGTTTTCCTTGAGCTTGGGAGGTAAGATTATCTCTTTGGGTGGTGTGAATCTTTTTGTTCTGGAATTATTTTAAAAAGTACTTGTTGTCTGTAATGAGCATAGGATTTTTGTTGGGCTCTGTATTACTTGATGAATTTTTCAGGTGGTTTAATGAGTCCATCTTTGCTTTTCTTTTTGTTTTTGAGTTAAAGTTTGCTTTTGATTTTGTTCATGACAGCTTCTTTATCTTTTCTACGTCTTTTCATGATGTCCTACAAAACATATTGCTTTCTTATTTATTAAGAAAAAAATTTACTCTGGCTCTAAGTTGAGAGCAAGTTCTTGATTTTGTTCAGTCATTTTTTTATGAAATTGAGACTTTGATCTTAATTTGTTGTTGTTGTTTACTAAAAATTTATAATAATTTATCGATTTTTACACTTTATTTATTAACTCATTACTATTTACTTGATTTAGCAAATCTAAGATAAAATTTTCTCATAAGTTTTTATAAAAAAATTCAAAGTAAAATGAAGATAAAAAAGATAAAATATTAAAGTTCTTAGAATTAATTTAAAAATCTTTAAGATGTTGAAACTAGTAAAAAGAAGGGTAATTTTCTTTTAAATTAAAAAAAGAATATGATTTTGTTCTTTAATTTAGTCTTTTTGGATTTTTAGATAATAAAAAAATAGAAGAAATGCCAAACATTTTACGTAATGCAAGCGGGGATTTAATTTCAAAAAGAACCTTATAAAGAAGTCCCACATATTTGAACGTTAGCAAAAACATTTTAGCAAGAGAATCAATATTTAAGAACATAGATTGTAACATTGACCAAAAAATGAAAAAAAACCATTCAATATTAACATAGTAACAAATAAAATAGTCGTTGATTTACTAAAAACTTATGATGAGGATATAAAAAGCACATTAAAGATAAGCAGATTAAAAGATTAAACACTAAAGAGTAAAAACTCCTAATATTTTTAGAAAATGAAATGGCTCGAATAGCAAATTAAAGAGACCAAGTAATCAATAAAGTAGGATAAATTGGATATTTGGGAGGTAAGGAATGAGACAATTGAATTGTAAGAGATTTTTCAATAATAAATGGAAGAGTATGAATATTTGTGCCATGTTCTTCAAGAATAAATGGATAGAAATGGGCTGCATTCTTTTATGAGCTCGAATCAATATGATTAAGGTGAAGGGTATTCGTACAATTAGGATTAAAATGATTCATAAAATTAATAATAGGAAAGTAATACCTATATAGATGCGGGTTCGACAAATAGAAATCCATCTTCATAATAAATGGATTCCTTTTCAAAGCCTACCTGCTCTATAAAACTTATGATCACAGAACGATCCATAACTAATCCTGATATGACTTAAATGCAAATTCACACCGGAAGGTAACCTTTTTCTAATCGAACACATGAAAATCTTGCACGAAATTAAATGCAAAAATAATCTGCTGAAGAAATCAAACAGGAAAGAATTCTCAGCTTCAAAAAATCATAACATATTTTTACAAAAAATCGATGAAAAAGATTTTTCAACCTTTGAAAAGCCTAAATTCTCTATTTAATACCAAAAAGAAAATATTTTAACTTTAAAACTGGGCGATTTTCCATACCGATAATATTTTTTAATTTTAGTAATCCAATTTAAATATTTTATCAACAATCATTTTAAATTTGACTGAACAAAGCCACTTAAAAAGAGTGTTTTTTATTATAAAGAAATTGAACTCTTTTGACTTTAATTATAGTTTTTAAGTATTTAACCTAAATTTGAAAAGTGAAATAAAAATAAGAAACTAAGATGAGTTAATAAGCGTTGTAAATTTGTGATAACTGTCTAAAGTCATTCCCTGAATCGAAAATAGCAACACACTTCGGATATTGCAGAAGGAACATTAAAAAGTGTGACAAATGTGGAGAAATGTATGATATTAACTTCCTTGAATAACATGAAGAAGAGTTCCATAAATTATCAACTTGTAAGTATTGTCAAAAGTCATTCAAGCCAAATGAAATTTCACGACATTAATCAACATGCGACGCAAGAACACAATTTTGTTAATATTGTGATTTGGATGTACCTTTAAGAGACTACCCGCTTCACTTGAAATAATGTTAATCCAGAACAAAACAGTGCGAAAAGTGTAGAAAACCAATTTCTAATAAAGACTTTTTGATTCACACGATTTCTTGTAAAGGAATTGTATAAGAACCGGTTATTTCGCAACCTACCCCAAAATATAGCAACTACGATCAGTATTTGAGAGAAAACCAAAGAAAATAAGTGAGAAGATAATAAGTTCCTCGAAGATAAGAGAAGCAGTTTGAATACAAGCCAACAGTAATGGAACAAAAAAGATAGCCATCTCGAGGATTGTAAAGGTAACGAAAACCATAAATAAACTATTTAAATAGCAGGCCGATGGAGGTTAAAAGAGAGCCAGCTCAAACTTATAAGTCACCAATATCTGTTCAGCAAAAGCCAACTGTAAATTATGCTGATATTAACATGAACAATAAAAATTTACCCAGTTATGGTGATAAAAGAGTGCCTAATATTGGGTAGAAAGATAAGTATGGTAGAGTTTAATATACTAATAAAAATGTTGATTCAAATAAAAACATCGGATCTGGTAAAGTTGTCGACAGTAAATATGGTCAATCTTCAAAACCAAGTAATTAATATCAACCCTCATCAATGGTGAATAATTACGGAGTGAGAAGGCCATCAAATGAGCCACATTCCAAGGTTAGTCCTTCAATCAATATCAATTCAAAAAATATCCAGCCATCAATCAATTCCATCCCTTCTCGTCCATCTCAGCAATCAAGCAATTATTCTCGTGTTCCATAAAGTTTTAAGAAATAAATACCTTCAAATAAATAAGTATATGTGAGGAGATAATCAGATAAGCCTCGCCAGCCTGAGCAAAAGAAATAAATTAATTATGCGGAGTATGTGGGTGATTATCAGCCCGACGATGACATGTATAATTTCAACAAAGAAGATTCTAGAAAGTACAATCAACCAACAAGAAGCAGGCCAAGCTAGCAATACAACTTGCCAACTGGACCGCAAAGTCGTCCTTATGAACGTTCGAGACCTCAATAAACACCTTACGTTCCTACACAACAAAACCCTTACTCAGGAGGCTCTGGAAGTCATGATCTTGATGAAGATGAGTAACTACAAAAAGCTATCATAGCAAGTTTAGGGAACTTAAACGTCGGAAAAAGTCCTAACAAATATCAGCAATCAACTAAGCCAAAACAACAATACAAAATTGATGAAATTCCAGCAGATTTGCTAGAAAATGACATGCTAAATGAATCATTTTATGATAAGCAGATGGCCTTGATGTAAGAAATCGAAAGAAATAAAAAAAGGAGATGATTATTTTTTTAAATCTACTTTTAATCTATGATAGCATATTTTGGTTTTTAGTGATAGAAAATTTATTATTTTAAAAAAATAAATTTAACTTATAAAAATCAAATATTTATAAGTTAGAAATCTAAAATCATGTAAAATTAGATTAAAAATTTGAATTGAAAATAATCAAATATTTTATAAATTTAAAAAATCCTGAATTTGATATTTATCATAATAAGGTTTTGAAACGTTAAAATTGGGCGTTTTTTTTCTTATTTCAAGTTGGTCAGTTTATTTCAAAACATGACTTATTTGTTTAGTTTTGCTGAGATTTTGAAGATGATTCAAGCATATTTTTGATGTTGATTTATCAAATAAATATTGTTGTATTTTCTGTTCATTAATTATTACCAACATATTATAAGTAAATCGAACATCAAATAAACACATGATAAGCGTACACTCAGTTGTAATGAATTTCTAGAAATTCAAAATCTCAGTGAATTACTAAAATATCTTACCCTTCTTTACAGTTTTACGTTAAATTAAATTTCGTAAAACGATTTTTATACCTTAAAATTTGTTGACTCAAATATCCCATGTTCATGAAATGTGTTCATTAGGTGAAAAGTTTGTTTGTAGTTTGATTTATTATATATTAAAGTGATAAAAACTTATGATTTAAAGAAAAAACAAATATTTTTTAAGTGCCTCATGTTTAGAATGTTTCCAATTATCTCATTTCAAAATATTTTCATTGTAATTCTTATTTTTAATTTCATATTCATCTTTTGATTCAAACACATTAATTTATGTTAAAAAATGATGAGATAAGTAAAAATTATCTTTTTTGAAGTTGAAATAGGGTCGGTGATAAGGAATAGTCATAAAAAATTTAGAAAGTTCATATTAATTACAATCTATAAACTGGATTTTTATAATAAATAAAAACAAAATAATCAAATGTCAGAAAGAAGATCATGGACAGAAGAAGAGGACAGAGCTTTAAAATACTTGAAAGACGTTCTCCAAGTTAAAAAGTGGAGCTAAATTTCAAGAAGATTAGAATTTTAATTTAACCTTCCGGGAAGAAATGGAAAACAATGCAGATAAAGGTAACTAAATTTTTTATCAGTTTTAGATATACAAATCATCTTGACAACTCAATTATTTCCAAAGAATTCACTTTTGAAGACGAAGAGAAACTTTTTAAACTCCACAATCAAATTGGGAACAAATGGTCGATGATCTCCAAATAATTCAAGGGAAGGTAAAATTTTTATTTAACTTCAGAACCGACAATCACATCAAAAATCATTTCCATTCGAAACTCAGAAAAGGGATTAGAAAATTGAACAAATAAATTAAACAACATTTTAAAAAAACGATCAAGCCTTTCAAATTGACCATCATTTACAAAGTTGTCTAGGCCAGTGATTACCGTTTTTCCGATAAGCTTCTACTTGATGATTCTACTTTAGATTCCTTCAACCAACTTAAAAATTTCTTATTATAATATGCTGGTGGCATAGTTGAAAAATCAGAACTATCTTCTTTGAGCTCTAAAGATCAAGCCCAATTCTTGATCTCCAAACTCTAAACCTTCGAAAAATTCATAAAAAACAAGAAGATGGTTTAGAAAAACGAGAAAAAAATTAAAGGTCCATCTGACAAAAATTTGGTAAAAAATCAAGGCCATCATGATTCCACCTCAAACTCTGAGAATGAATCTGAAAGATAAAAGGAGATTTAAAACGAGGATGAAGACAATGACAGCATTTATGACGATGATGAGGGAAGTTTTCAATTTATTATCCCAGTAAATAATGTCTACCAAAGCTCAAAGTCTATGGATGAGGAAACAGTTAGTCAAATTCAAGAAGATGGACAAGAAAATGGTCCAAAAAATGCTGCAGAAAAGACATTGAGAGTGAATGGTTTTTACAGTTTCTCAAAAAATAATAATTAATTGAAAGGATAAAACTCAAAATAATCCGATAGAAGAGGAATACTTTTCAATATTCCTTAAAGCTTGGTCGAAGAAGTTGAATTGCCTTCAATCCGCATGAGCAAAAAGTTCTCAGTGAACTCATTTGAGTCTTTGAGATAATTCGATGACTCAATCAACGAATCTGAGTTCCACCAGTTGATAAAAAGATTCGACAGCTACTCAGATATTGAGGCGGGACTATTCGAATGAAAGCCTCGAAACTCTCTCTTACTCTAAGATACTGATTTTATACTATTATAATATTTTCTGTCATCCTTTCATTGACAAGTTTATTTCTTTTTCATTAACATTTTAAATTATAATCGAATCTTGGAGTTGACGAATAATTTTATTTAATTATTTTTTTTATCGTTTAAATTTATCTAAAAAAATCAAATTATTTGTTGTCCACTATTTGAATTATAAAATATCTTAATTCAAATTATTAATATTTTTGTTTATTTGTAATTTTATTAAATAAATCCTTCAAAAATGACTTAAATATTTCTGTTCTTATCTTTTTTCATAAAAATATTATAAAGATAATAAACTTTTTAGGTCACAATCAAACGCTTTAACATTATAAATTCATTTAAAATTATTTATGTTTAAAAACAATTCTAAAAAAATAGTTATTTGTAAAATGTTAGAAAAAATATTTACAAATTAGACGGAATAAAAAAGCATTAGAAACTTGTTCAAACTTCAAACTAAAGAAATTGAGGGAAATCTCCATTTAAAAAAGTAAAAGGATGCATAAATATCTTAAATTAAATTAGGATTCGAAAAGTTCTTTGATTAAAAAATCTAAGAACTTGATTTATAATCGAAATTTTATGACAAAGTCATAAT
>Ga0102832_1002105_pt1 | contig 12923 bp, 11 predicted proteins | sample EBPBio282013_DNA_FD_88942 | JGI IMG/M metagenome (GOLD analysis project Ga0102832, IMG submission 88942) | Wastewater treatment Type I Accumulibacter community from EBPR Bioreactor in Madison, WI, USA - Reactor 2_5/28/2013_ DNA (Illumina Assembly) | ecosystem: Engineered > Bioreactor > EBPR >...
TCGCGCGCCACGCCGAATGGATCGACCCGTCGATCGAGTTCTACCATGACAAGGGCGACGCCGATTTCGGCGGCGAGAAGTACCTCGCGAGCGTCAAGGCCAACGTCTGCGGGAAGTTCGAGCGCAAGCGCGTGCCGGGCACGCTGCGGGTCTACCCGATCCCGGGCTACGGGGCGATCGCGCTCGGCGTGCACGTGTTCTGCCCGTTCGCGTCGGAGCGCTGCGAAGGCGCCGGCGATTTCCTCATGGTCTGGAAGCAGGACGGCGAGCGCTGGCGGCTGACGCGCGCGGTCAGCTACGCGCACCGCTCCGCAGCGCCGACCGGTCCATGAACCGGTCGGAGCGGCGTGCGTGTCTCAACGCAGGGTCAGCACGTAGATCGCGATGTCGCCGGTCGACGCCGCGGTCGCGCCGATGTTGCAGGCGCGGATCTGGACGGAGTCGGTGGCGGTCACCTTGAGCGGCTGGATCAGCATGTTCGCCGGCAGCGTGGCGCTCGCCTGCAGGTTGAAGAACACCATGTCGTTGACCTCCGCGCCGGGCACCGAGATCGTGTAGGTGTTGCAATCGTTGGCACCGACATTGACCGCGATCGAGCCGTTGCTGTAGCCGCCGGCGATCTTGCCGCGCGTGATGCTGTCGCTGGCGATCGCCGCGGTGCCGACGGCTCCGTTCGCGAGGGCAGGCGCGTCGACGGCCCCGGTGGCGATCTTCGAAGACGTGATGGCGTCGGCGGCGATCTTGGAGTTGCTCACCGCCAACGATCCGATCTTGCCGTTCGTCACGGCGAACGCGGCGATCGACGGATTGGGGTAGGTTCCGACGAGGTCGCCGCCGGCTGGCCCGCTGATGCTGCCGCTCAGCGTGAACTGCGACACCGGTGCCGTCGCGACGGCGTGGCGCGGCAGCATCGGCGTGCCTTCGACGCTGACCTGCAGGTAGAGCTGGGTGCCGGTGAACGCACCCGGGAACGCCAGCGACACGCTGAACAGGCCGTCCGTCACCGGGAAGTCGGGCTGCTGGATCGCAGTCCCGACGGCATTGCCGCCGGTCTGTGCATCGAACAGGGCGAACGAGAGATCGAAGTTGCCGTTGGCCGGTGCGCCGCCCTGTTCGAGCCGGCCCTGGTAGATCAGGCCCTGCGCCGTCAGGTCGGCGAAGGCGCGGTCGACCGCGCCGGATTCGACCAGCGCGCGCTCCGACGAGTAGACCTCGATGTCGACGCCGAGCGTCGCGAGGTCGGCCTTGATCTCGGCCATCAGCGTGTCGATCGCGAAGGCGCGCATCGCCGGCAGCCACTCGTCCTGCGGCCGGTCGATCCAGCGCGCGCCGTCGCGCCGGGCGATCGCCGCGCCGACGTCCTTCAGGTACTCGCCGGGATAGAGGCCCTCGGGAATCTCGCCGATCGTCTCGCCGAGCGCCTCGCGGTAACGCAGGTAGGTCGACTGGCCGAGCTTGTCGACCTGCGCCCCGGCGTCGTTGATGTAGTACTCCTTGGTGACCGCGTAGCCGGCCTTGGCCAGCAGGTTGGCGAGCGCGTCGCCGACCACCGCGCCGCGCGCGTGGGCGACGTGCAGCGGGCCGGTCGGGTTGGCCGAGACGTACTCGACGTTGATCCGGCGCCCCTGCCCCATCGACGAATCGCCGTAGGCGATGCCGGCGGCCAGGCAGTCGCGCAGCCGGGCGCGCCAGAACCCGTCGGCGATCTTGAGGTTGATGAAGCCCGGGCCGGCGACCGAGCCGTCGACCACGTCGGGGTCGGCCTTGAGGCGGGCCAGCAGGGGCTCGGCGATATCGCGCGGCTTCTTGGCCGCGGCCTTGGCCAGCACCATGGCGGCGTTGGTGGCGATGTCGCCGTGGTTGGGGTCGCGCGGCGGCTCGGCGGTGATGGCCGAGAAATCCAGCGGCGCCGGCAGCTCGCCGGCAGCCTGCATGGCCTGCAGCGCGGCCGTGATCACGCCGATGAAATGACGGTAGGGGTTCATGGGGCGGGGTATTGCCGAAACCGCGCCGTTTGTCACCCTTTGGCGAAGCTGGCTGCACTCCCCTTTTCCTCCCCGCGCGCCAGTGCGGGGCGGGAAACTCAGTTGTACAGGTCGAACAGCCGGCGGTGCTCGTCCATGGCGTAGCGGTCGGTCATGCCGGCGATGTAGTCGGCGACCAGCCGGGCGCGGGCCGGCCGCTCGGCCGCCTCGGCCCGCTCGCGCCACGGCGGCGGCAGGCAGTCGGGCTCGGCGAACAGCAGCCCGAACAGGTCGACGACCACGCGCCGGGCCTTGGAATGCGAGCGGTTGAGGTGCCAGTGCTCGTACATCCGCTTGTACAGGAACTTCTTCACCACGCGGTCGGTCTCGGCCATGCGCTCGGAGAAGGCGACCACCGGGCGGCCGAGCGCGCGGATGTCCTCGACCGATTTCGGCTTGGCCTCGGCCAGCCGCCGCCGCGTCTCGGCCATCACGTCCTCGACCATGGCGTTGATCACCCGCCGCACCGCCTCGTGGATCAGCCGGGTCTCGCCGATGCCAGGATACTTGTCCTGGACCAGCGCGAACATGGTGCCGACCAGCGGCAGCTCCATCAGGTCGCGCACGCCGAACAGCCCGGCCCGCAGGCCGTCGTCGATGTCGTGGTTGTTGTAGGCGATGTCGTCGCTCAGCGCCGCGACCTGCGCCTCCGGCCCGGCATGGCCGCCGAGCTCGAGGTCGTGGTCCTGGCTGTACTCGACGATCGCCGCCGGCAGCTCGGCCAGGGTGCGGCCGTCGCGCAGCAGCGGGCCGTTGTGCTTGACCGCGCCCTCCAGCGTCTCCCACGTCAGGTTGAGGCCGTTGAACTCGGCGTAGCGCTCCTCCAGCTTGGTCAGGATGCGCAGCGTCTGGGCGTTGTGGTCGAAGCCGCCGTACGGCTTCATCGCGGCATGCAGCGCCTCTTCCCCAGCATGGCCGAACGGCGTGTGGCCGAGATCGTGGGCCAGCGCCACCGCCTCGCCGAGGTCCTCGTCGAGCCGGAGCGCGCGGCAGATCGTGCGGGCGATCTGCGCCACCTCGAGCGAGTGGGTCAGCCGCGTCCGGAAGTGGTCGCCCTCGTGGTACACGAAGACCTGCGTCTTGTGCTTGAGGCGGCGGAACGCGGTCGAGTGGATGATGCGGTCGCGGTCGCGCTGGAACGGGCTGCGGCTCGGGTCCTCGGGCTCGGCATGGACGCGGCCCCGGCTCTGCCACGGCAGGGTGGCGTAGGGCGCCAGCGCCTGGTGTCGCCACAACTGGTCGGCCAACGACGAACCTCCTCGCGGGAACGGCGAAGTCTTACGCCGTCCCGGGCCGGCCAACAACCGAGCCCTACTTCACGAGCGTGACGGGAACCTTCACGTGGGCGATCACGTCCTGGGCGACCGAGCCCAGCAGCACGCCGGCCAGGCCGGTGTGGCCGCGGGTGCCCAGCACCACCAGTCCGGCACCCAGCTTGTCGACGAACTCGCCGACGATCTCGCCCTGGCGGCCGACTCCGATATGCACCTTGGCCTCGACGCCGGCCTTCTTGGCCAGCGCCACGGCGGAGGCGAGGCCCTTCTGGCCTTCCTCGCGGTGGTGGATTTCGATCTGCTCGCGCGACACGAAGGTCGAGATCGCGCCGCCGAGGTTGGGCTGCACGTTCAGCAGGTGCAGTTCGGCGGCGAGGCCGGCCGAGATCAGGTCGATCGCGTGGCCGACCGCGCGGTCGGAGGTGTCGGATCCATCGACCGCGACGAGGATGGCTTTCATCTTGGCCATGGTCGCTACTCCTTGTGCCCGTTGCCGTGCCCGTTCGCCGCGAGGTCGACCGGCTCGGCGTGCTTCTTCGACTTGGCGCGGCGCTGCAGCAGGAGGCCGATCGCCACGACGAGGACGGCGCCACCGATCTCGAAGATCGTCTTGGCGTGGGGCAGCATCGCGGCCAGCTTCTCGGCATAGGCCGGGTCGGTGGCCAGCACCTCGCCCGCGATGTAGCCGAGCAGGCCGCCGCCGGCGATCACGATGATCGGGAAGCGGTTGAGCAGCAGCATGATCAGGGTCGCGCCGAAGATGATCAGCGGGATGCTGATCAGCAGGCCGAGGATGATCAGGGTGGTGTTGCCGTGCGCCGCCGCGGCGATGGCGATGGCGTTGTCGAGGCTCATCACCGCGTCGGCGATGATGATGGTGCGGATGGCGCCCATCAGCGAGCCCGCCGCCTTGACGCCGTCGCCGCCCTCTTCCTCGCCCTGCACCAGCTTGACGCCGATCCACAGCAGCAGCAGGCCGCCGACCAGCTTGAGGAAGCCGATCTGCAGGAGCTGGTCGACGATCAGCACGAAGATGATGCGCAGCACGATGGCGCCGGCGCTGCCGATCAGGATGGCGGGCTTCTGGTGACGCTTCTCGAGGTTGCGGCAGGCCAGCGCGATGACCAGCGCGTTGTCGCCGGACAGCACGATGTTGACCAGGATGATCTGGAACAGGCCGCTCCAGAAGGCCGGTGTCAGCTCGATTCCCATGTTCCCCGCAAACTCCGTCCCTGTTTTCGGTGCACGGCCCGTTGTCCGACCTTCATTGCGCCGGTCGAAGGTGTTAGTTCAGCATTTTCCGGGGGGCAAGCCAAACCGGACACGGCGGGAGACGAATTCGCATGGCGGGCAGCGCGGGCTACAACAGGATGTTCCCGGTCTCGTGGACCGAGTTGCACCGCGACGCGCGGGCGCTGGCGTGGCGGCTGGCCGACCTCGGACCGTTCAAGGGCCTGGTCGCGGTGACCCGCGGCGGGCTGGTGCCGGCGGCCATCATCGCGCGCGAACTGAACATCCGGCTGATCGACACGATCTGCTGCTCGACCTACGACCGCATGGAGCGCGGCGCCAAGGTCGAGCTGCTGAAGGGCACCCAGGCCGAGGCCGAACAGGGCGCCGGCTGGCTGATCGTCGACGACCTGGTCGACACCGGCGTGACCGCGCGGGCCGTGCGCGCGCTGCTGCCCAAGGCCCATTTCGCGACCGTCTACGCCAAGCCGGCCGGCCGGCCGACCGTCGACAGCTACGTGACCGAGGTCAGCCAGGACACCTGGATCCTGTTCCCGTGGGACCAGGAGGCGGTGATGGCCAAGACCGTGGTCGAACTGAAGGGCACCCAGGGATGAAGGCCTGGATCCTGCCCGCCCCCAGGGGCATCGATTCGCTGACCCTCGTCGACCGGCCCAACCCGGTGCCGGGGCGCGGCCAGCTCGTGGTGGAGGTCCGCGCGACCTCGCTCAACTACCGCGACCTGATCACGGTCGAGGGCGCCTATGCCCGCGCCGCGCCCAAGCCCGACCTCGTGCCGCTGTCGGACGGCGCCGGCGAGGTCGTGGCGGTCGGCCCCGGCGTCAGCCGCTTCAAGGTCGGCGACCGGGTCGCCGGCTGCTTCATGCAGGCCTGGCCGGGCGGCGCGATCGACGATGCCGCCTTTGCCTCGGCGATGGGCGGGGCGATCGACGGCATGCTGGCCGAGCGGGTGGTGCTGGAGGAAGACGGCGCGGTCCGACTGCCCGACCACCTTTCGTTCGAGGAGGGCGCCACCCTGCCCTGCGCCGGTGTCACGGCGTGGCACGCGCTGGTCGAGATCGGCGAGGTCCGGGCCGGCGACGTCGTGCTGGTCCAGGGCTCGGGCGGCGTCTCGATCTTCGCCCTGCAGTTCGCCCGCCTGATGGGCGCCCGCGTCGTCGCCACCTCGGGCGCCTCGACCAAGGCCGAGCGGCTGATGGCGCTGGGCGCCGAGACGGTGATCGACTACCGCGCGACGCCCGACTGGGACCAGGCGGTGCTGGCCTACACCGGCGGCCGCGGCGTCGACCTCACGGTCGAGGTCGGTGGCGCCGGCACGCTGCCGCGCTCGTTCCAGGCCACCCGCATCGGCGGCCGCATCGCGGTGATCGGCCTGCTGACCGGGCCGGGCGCGCCGGTCGACCCGATGCCGATCCTGCGCCGCAACCTGCGGGTCCAGGGTCTCTACGTCGGCAATCGCCGGATGTTCGAGGCAATGAACCGGGCGATCGCGGCGGGCGGGCTGAAGCCGGTGATCGACCGCGTCTTCCCGTTCGACGCCGCGCCCGACGCCTGGCGGCACCTCAAGAGCCAGAACCACTTCGGCAAGATCGTCATCAAGCACGGGTAAGGGAATCGTCATGAAGAACCTGTGGTCCGACAGCGACGCGCGCGCCGCCATCGCCTGGCATGCCGAGCGCGGCATCGGCGAGGACCTGGCGCTGCGCGTCTACACCACGCGCCTGCTGGGCGGCGAGCCGAGGCTGGTGCTGCACGGTGGCGGCAACACCTCGGTGAAGACCCGGGTCGCCGACATCACCGGCACGCCGGTCGACGTGCTGTGCGTCAAGGGCAGCGGCTGGGACATGGGCACCATCCAGGCGCCCGGCCTGCCGGCGGTGCGGCTGGCGCCGCTGCAGGAGCTGGTCGGCCTGCAGGCGCTGTCCGACGAGGACATGGTCAACGTCCAGCGCTGCAACCTGCTCGACTCGAAGTCGCCCAACCCGTCGGTCGAGACGCTGCTGCACGCCTTCCTGCCGCACAAGTTCATCGACCACACGCATTCCAACGCGGTGCTGGCGCTGACCGACCAGCCCGACGGCGAGGCGCTGGCCGCCGACCTCTACGGCAAGCGCGCCGCGCTGGTGCCCTACATCATGCCGGGCTTCGCGCTGGCCAAGAAGGCCAACGAAGTGTCGCGCGCCAACCCCGACGTCGAGGGGCTGGTGCTGCTGAAGCACGGCATCTTCTCGATGGGCGCCACCGCCGAGGAAGCCTACGTCCGCATGATCGACCTCGTGACCATGGCCGAGCAGCGGCTGGCCAAGGCGACGCGCAAGGTGTTCCCGGGCGCCGCGCTGCCCAAGGCGATCGCGCCGGTCGCCGAGGTCGCGCCGATCCTGCGCGGGCTGATCGCGCTGCCGGCGAAGGACGGCGGCCGCGAGGCCGCGCAACGCTTCGTGTTCGAGTTCCGCACCAGCCCGCAGGTCCTGGCCTTCGTCGGCGGCAAGGAGATCGCGCGCTACAGCCAGCAGGGCCCGGTGACGCCCGACCACGCGATCCGCACCAAGGGCGTGCCGCTGGTCGTGCCGGCGCCCGAGGCCGGCAAGCTCGACGCCTTCCGCACGGGGGCGAAGGAAGCGCTCGACCGCTTCGTCGCCGACTACCATGCCTATTTCCAGCGCCACAACGCGCGCCAGGTGCCGCCCAAGACCGAGCTCGACCCGATGCCGCGCGTCGTGATGGTGCCGGGGCTCGGCCTGTTCGGGCTGGGCAAGTCGGCCAAGGACGCGAAGATCGCCGCCGACCTCGCCGAGACCACGGTCGAGGTCATCACCGACGCCGAGCGGCTGGGCACCTACGAGTGCATCCCCGAGCCCGACATCTTCGACATCGAGTACTGGTCGCTCGAGCAGGCCAAGCTCGGCGGCGAGGTCGAGAAGCCGCTGGCCCGCCGCGTCGCGGTGGTGACCGGCGGCGCGTCCGGCATCGGCGCCGCCACCGCGGCGGCGCTGGCGAAGGAAGGCGCCGAGGTGGTGGTGCTCGACCGCGACGTCTCGTCGGTCAAGGGCGCGGCGATCGCCTGCGACGTCACCGATCGATCGCAGGTCCGCGCCGCGTTCGAGCGTGTCGCGGCGACCTTCGGCGGCGTCGACATCCTAGTCTCCAACGCCGGCGCGGCGTGGCAGGGCCGGATCGGCGACGTCGACGACAAGGTGCTGCGCGACAGCTTCGAGCTGAACTTCTGGGCCCACCAGTCGGTGGCGCAGGAGGCGGTGCGCATCATGAAGACCCAGGACCTCGGCGGCTGCCTGCTGTTCAACGCCTCGAAGCAGGCAGTCAATCCCGGCCCCGACTTCGGCCCCTACGGCCTGCCCAAGGCGGCGACGCTGTTCCTGTCGCGGCAGTACGCGGTCGACCACGGCGGCGACGCCATCCGGTCCAACGCCGTCAACGCCGACCGCATCCGCTCCAACCTGCTGACATCCGAGATGATCGCCCAGCGCTCGAAGGCGCGCGGCCTCAGCGAGCAGCAGTACATGGGCGGCAACCTGCTCGGCCTCGAGGTCACCGCCGCCGACGTGGCGCAGGCCTTCGTGGCGCTCGCCAAGTCGCCCAAGACGACCGGCGCGGTGATCACGGTGGACGGCGGCAACATCGCGGCGGCGTTGCGCTGACCACCGTCATCCCGAGCGAAGCCGCCCGCAGGGCGGCGTAGTCGAGGGACCTTCTCTCGACGACTTGGCGGCAAGTCGCCGAAGCGAGGTCTCTCCGCTCGGGGCTTCGCCCCTCGGTCGAGATGACGTAGTGTTAGCTCATGCCGATCGAGATCACGCCGCTCACGACGCATATCGGGGGACGACTGACCGGGATCGACGCGCGACGGCCCCTGGCGCCGGACGAGGTCGCGGCGATCGAGGCCGGCATGGACCGCTACGCCGTGCTGGTGCTGCCGGGCCAGGCCATCGACGACGCCCAGCAGCTCGCCTACACCGCCAACTTCGGACCGTTCCAGGACGGCGCCAACTCGACCGAGCGGCGCGAGGAGCTGCGGCTCGATCCCGCCTTCGCCGACGTCTCCAACCTCGACAAGGACGGCCGGAAGCTGTCGCGCGACGACCGCCGCCGCATGGCCTCGCTGGCCAACCGGCTGTGGCACTCCGATGCCTCGTTCCGCGTCGTGCCGGCGCGCTACTCGATCCTGAGCGGCCGCATCGTCGTCTCGAAGGGCGGCAACACCGAGTTCGCCGACATGCGCGCCGCCTACGACGCGCTCGACGCCGCGACGAAGGCGGAGATCGAGGACCTGGTGTGCGAGCACTCGCTGATCTACTCGCGTGGCCAGCTCGGCTTCGAGGCCTACCGCGCCGACGAGCTGGCCCGGATGAAGCCGGTGCGTCACCGCCTGGTGCGCACCCACCCGGTCACCGGCCGCAAGTCACTGTTCCTGTCGTCGCACATCGGCACCATCGTCGGCTGGCCGCAGCCCGAGGCGATGGCCTTCATCCGCGATCTCGCCGAGCACGCGACCCAGCCCGAATTCGTCTACGCGCATCGCTGGACGCAACATGACCTCGTGATGTGGGACAACCGCACGACCATGCACCGCGTCCGCCGTTTCGACGATCTCAACAGCGTGCGCGACCTGCGCCGCACCACGACGCGCGGCGAGGGTCCGACCGCCGAGCAGGAGGCCGCATGACCACCCTTCCCAGGCGTCGCGTCGGCAAGACGAAGCTCGAGGTCACGACGCTGGGGCTGGGCGGCGCGCCGATGGGCGGCTTTCGCGCCACCATTTCCGACGCCGAGGCGACGGCGCTGACCGACGCGGCGTGGCAGGCGGGCGTGCGTTACTTCGACACCTCGCCGTTCTACGGCTATGGCCGCAGCGAGCTGCGCATGGGCGCGGCGCTGCGCGACAGGCCGCGCGACGATTTCGTGCTGTCGACCAAGATCGGCCGCGTCCTGCACGCGATGAAGCCCGGCGAGAAGCCGCCGGCCGATTTCCGCCAGAACGGCCTGCCCGGCTTCGCGCCGGTGTTCGACTACACCTACGACGGCGTGATGCGCTCGCTCGAACACTCGATGCTGCGGCTCGGCCTGTCGCGCATCGACATCGCGCTGGTCCACGACGTCGACTTCTGGACGATCAAGGACCGCAAGATCCTCGACGAGCGTTTCCGCACCGTCATGGACTCGGGCTTTCGCGCGCTCGACGAGCTGCGCCGCGCCGGCGTGATCGGCGCGATCGGCGTCGGCATCAACGAAGCCGACACCAGCCTGCGCTTCATCCAGGCCGGCGACTTCGACGTCATGCTGCTGGCCGGCCGCTACACCCTGCTGGAGCAGGGCGGCCTGGCCGAGTTCCTGCCGGAGTGCGTGACGCGCGGCGTGTCGGTGGTGCTGGGCGGCCCGTACAACTCGGGCATCCTGACCGGCGACGTGAAGCCCGGCGCGACGCACGACTACGTCGCCGCGCCGGCGTCGCTGGTCGAGAAGGCGCAGAAGATCGAGGCCGTCTGTCGCCGCCACAAGGTCGAGCTGGGCGCCGCGGCGCTGCAGTTCCCGCTGTTCCATCCCGCCGTCTGCTCGGTCATTCCCGGCGCACTGGCGGTGCGCGAGGTGACCCAGAATGTCGGCCGCCTGTCGGCCCCGATCCCGGCCGACCTGTGGAGCGAACTGAAGCGCGAAGGCCTGCTCGACCCGGCGGCACCGACGCCGAACTGACGGCACGGGCTTGCGGAGGACACCATGAAGATCATCGATGCCCAGATCCATATCTGGTCACAGACCGTGACGCCGCCCAGCGGCGCCCATCGCAAGGTCGAGAAGTTCACCGCCGAGCAGGCGCTGGCCGAGATGGACGAGGCCGGGGTCGACGCCGCGCTGATCCACCCGCCCTACAGCTGGGACCCGACCTCCAACCAGCTGGCGCTCGACGCCGCCGCGAAGTACCCCGACCGCTTCGCCGTGATGGGCCAGTTCGAACTCGACGACCCGCTGAGCCGCCAGCGCATCGTCGGCTGGCGAAAGCAGCCCGGCATGATGGGCCTGCGCTGGGCCCTGCTCTATCCCGATCAGCAGAAGGCGCTGCACGAGGGCAAGCTCGACTGGGTGTGGCCGGCCGCCGAGAAGGAAGGCATCCCGGTCGCCACGATGGGCGGCATCTTCCCCGACAAGTTCCGCGAGATCGCCGAGAAGCATCCCAACCTCAGGATGATCGTCGACCATTGCGGCCTGAACCGTCACGGCCAGGACGAGGAAGCCTTCATCCATCTCGACAAGCTGGTGGCGATGGCCAAGCTACCCAACGTCGCGGTCAAGGCGACCGGCGCGCCGCATTATTCGACCAAGGGCTATCCGTTCAGGAACATCCAGGACGGGCTGCATCGCATCTTCGACGCCTTCGGTCCCAAGCGCTTCTTCTGGGGCACCGACATCACCCGCATGCAGTGCACCTACCGCCAGTGCGTGACCTTCTTCACCGAGGAGCTCCCCTGGCTGAAGGGACAGGACCTCGAAGACGTGATGGGCCGCGGCCTGTGCGAATGGATCGACTGGAAGCTGAAGTTCGACTGAGCTTCAACTCCGTCGTCTCGACCGGAGCGCCGAAGGCGCGGAGTGGAGAGACCTTTTTTCCGCGAATAGACGTCGGATAGAAGAAAAAAGGTCTCTCCGCTGCGCCTCGCTACGCTCGGCTCCGGTCGAGACGACGGGTGCTACTTCTTCAGCGGCAGGATCTGTCCGCGGATTTCGCCGTCGGGATATTTCTCGGTCAGCACGTTGACGTACCAGAGGCCGGACAGCACCTCGCGCGCCTGCTGCTCGGTGAGCGTCACGCCGTCGTTCACCGTCGAGCGGTCGGCGTAGAACGGGACGTCGATCCACACGACCTGCGGGCCGGTCTGGTCGGGCGCGGCCGGGCCGAAGAGGCCCGCCTGGCGCACCGGTCCGCTCAGCCGCACGAGATTGAGCTTGTATTCCAGCACCTTGGTCGAGGCCCGGTACGTGGCGGTGAAGTAGCCCTCGCCCTTGCTGTCCGTCGCCGGCACCTCGCGCGCGCCGCTGAGGTCGGCCCGAAACTCGGTCTTCGGCAGGTTGGGCTCGCCCATGTTGAACGAGCAGGCCGAAGCGGCAAGCAGGGGCGCGAAGGACAGGACGAGGCGGCGACGGGGGAAACGGTGCATGCGTTCACAGTGTACGGTGCGAACCGGCCCGGCGTCCCCGCCCCAAATCACGCCTTGTGATGCACCGCCGCCCGGCCATAGACCGGCGTCGACAGCCCCTCCATCCGCGCCTTGAGCTGCAGCGACAGGAAGATCGAGTAGAGCCTGGACTGCATCAGGTTGCCGCCGTGGAACCACAGATTCTCCTGGGCCGTCGGCTTCCACATGTTGCGGAGCTCGCCTTCCCAGGGGCCGGGGTCCTTGGCAGTGCCGGAGCCCAGGCCCCAGCACTTGCCGACCTTGTCGGCGACCTCGGGCGAGATCAGCTCGGCCGCCCACTGGTTCATCGAGCCGTAGCCGGTGGCATAGACGACGAGGTCGGCCTTCAGTTCGGTGCCGTCGTTCAGCACCACCGAGTCCTCGGTCATGCGCTCGATCTCGACGCCGGACTTGAGCTTGATGCGGCCATCGGCGATCAGCTCCGAAGCGCCGACATCGATGTAGTAACCCGAGCCGCGCCGCAGATACATCGGGCCGATGCCGGTATTGTCCTCGCCGAAGGTGAGCCTGAAGCCCGCCTTTTCCAGCCGCGCGTAGAAGTCGGCATCCTCGCGCCGGATCTGCTCGACCACCGGCTGCATCACCTTGGGCAGCGCGCCGTAGGGCATCGAGGCCGTGGTGAGATCGGCGATCTCGGTGGTGATGCCCGACGCCACCGCTTCTTCCGAATAGAGCGGCCGGTTGCGCGCCAGGGTGTCAGCGCGCACCACCAGCGTGGGCGAGCGCTGCAGCAGGGTCACGTCGGCACCGTGCTCCCACAGGTCGGCCGCAATGTCGTGCGCGGAATTGTTCGAGCCCACGACCACGCACTTCTTGCCGGCCCACCCCTCGCCGCCGGGATGGGCGCTGGAATGATGCTGCCTGCCCTTGAAGCGATCGGCGCCGGGGAACGTCGGAATCTCCGGGAAGCCCGACATGCCGGTCGCGATCACGAGCTGCTTCGGCCTGAGCGTGACCTCCTTGCCGTCACGCTCGACGACGACGGTCCACTCGCCCTTCGCTTCGTCGAACGATGAGCTCTTGCAGCTCGTCGAGGACCAGTAATCGAGCTCCATGATCTTCGTATAGGACTCGAGCCAGTCGCCCATCTTGTCCTTGGGCGTGTAGATCGGCCAGTGATCGGGGAACGGCAGGTACGGCAGATGGTCGTACCAGACCGGATCGTGCAG
>Ga0102832_1002106_pt1 | contig 12911 bp, 8 predicted proteins | sample EBPBio282013_DNA_FD_88942 | JGI IMG/M metagenome (GOLD analysis project Ga0102832, IMG submission 88942) | Wastewater treatment Type I Accumulibacter community from EBPR Bioreactor in Madison, WI, USA - Reactor 2_5/28/2013_ DNA (Illumina Assembly) | ecosystem: Engineered > Bioreactor > EBPR >...
ATTTATATAACTGAATATTAAATTATAAAAAAATCATTTGAAAAATATAAAACAAAAGAAATAAAATATTAACCCCTTTCTTAGCAACAAAACTTTCAAAAATGAGCAACAAAATGATGCTACCTATCTAGCTTACTAAAATTTTATATCAAAGCTGGTAAGGCCAAATTTCTGTATCTTCCTAAGACTCTTAAATCTACGGAAAATGCTTAAATGGTCCTGGAAAAGTTACTTTCAAAAATGGTAATAAATATTAAGGCGAATTTTATAATGGACTTTTGCATGGTAAGGGAAAATTTACTTGGTCGAATGGTATTTAATATGAAGGGTAATTTTCTGACAATAGAATCACAGGACATGGAATTTATAGATGGCCAGATGGAAGTGTTTATGAAGGAGATGTGAAAGATGGTCTAAGACATGGGCATGGAAAATACACAATTGATGAAGCTATATATGAAGGGTAATGGTCTGAGGGTAAAAAATCAGGAAAAGGAAAAATCATTTTCAAAAGTGGAAGTATTTTTGAAGGATGTTTCGTTAACGATTTGAAATAAGGATGTGGCAAGATGTACTATTATCCATCCGGAAACTATTTTGAAGGCTAATGGAAAAATGATAAAAAATAGGGAAAGGGAACAATGAATTGGACTGATATAAGAGAAAAATATGTTGGAGAATGGAAAAACAACCATCAATAAGGATGGGGAATGCATATTTGGCTCTAATCTAAAGGCTAAGGAAAGTACATCAGAAATAGATATTAAGGATCATGGGTCAATGGAGTCAGGGATGGATATGGAGTCTTTTATTATGCAAATGGCTCCAAATATGAAGGATATTGGAAAGATAATATGAAATAAGGATACGCTTTTTATACAAATTAAAATGGTTAAACTCAACTTATATTGTTCAAAAAAGACAGAATGATACGTGAGAATCATCCAACTTCAATCGAAGAGTCAAGTAAAAAAGTCCCTACAAAAAAAGAAGTTGAGCCTAATTTTTATTCATTATGCTTAAAAATTGACCCATTTTATTACCCTTATACTCCGAATTTATAGCTTTTGTTCAATTACCTTTTGAGAAACAATACAGCATTGAAAAGCTGGTATAAAGGTATATCAACTTTCTATGATCAACAGTCAGAATTTAGCTTCTGTTTGAACTTATAAGGAGCTTGGAAACTGATTAGAAGTTTAAAAATACTGGGTAATATTACATTAGCTACATTAAATCGAGGTTTAAATGAGTGTAATCCAAAAGTTCGTGAATTGTTGGACATTGTTTAAAAGGTACCTGATTCAATCGTAAATTATGAAGATATTTATTACAAAGGTCAAGCGAACAATATTGAGCCTATTAATTTCAAGGACCCAAAGGTAGTTGAATAAAAAAATATTCCTTTTGCTTTTGAAACATATAATGTTCATGAAAGAGAAAAAAATATTCTTTTCAGAGAGTTTATCCAACTTGTTGTCTGGATCGGGTACAATATGGATCCCGCTGTTGACAAACCTCAGAAATCAGTTGAAAAAATCATTACAAAGATTAGTCCTTTCCTTTAAAACATTTCTAAACTGGCAAAAACTGGAATGAACATCAGTGAAGCCATGAGTGACAATAAATCTTCAATCAGCAAAGCCTAAAAATACATCAGTCCCTATTTTAAAACAATTAATATTGAGTTATTAAAGACGCTTATAGGAAAAAATACAGAAAAATTCACCAGAAAACAATAAATGACAATAAAAGTCAAAGATCTTCTGAATGCTGGAAAAATGAGTGGAATTTTTGGATAAAGTTAAATAACTATTTTTGAAAAAATTATTGAAAAGTATAATGATCCTTAAGTTCTCAATAGTTAACGTATTACTTTATGGTAAAACAGTACTTTACCCACAAAAATTCTTAACATCATGAACTATGAATTAATTGAATACGAATTCAGTGAAATCATTTACATTATTTTCGTAAAAAAAATAGGATCTCACAAAGAAACTGACTAAAACAAAAAGAAATATCAAGAGCTTGCCGATCAGTTAGCTTCTATACAAACATCAATCGAAAAGGAAAAGTAAAAAGCTAAAAAATACAGTAATGAGAGAAGGATATTTATCAGTAAAAAAGATGAAGCCAAAAATAGACTTGTTGAAAAAAGAAGGCTTATGGAGGCTGAAAAGCACCGACGGGAGTAAAAACAGAGATAAAAATAAAGAGAAGAAATGTAATTAAAATTAATGTCACATTAAGATCACGATATAAAAAATGAAGATTTCGAATAATAATAAAGTGAATTTTAAATATGATTTGATTTATGTTTTAAGTATTTTGCGGGGATATTTTAATTTAAAATTTGAATTCAACAAACTTCTTTTTTAAAAAACACTGTATATCTTAATTTTGATTTGATCCAATATTAGCGCAATTTTTATTATTGATACAATGCAAGCTTCAGCTATAAAAAGTCCTCAAAAAGGAGCTGATTTTGGTTAATTTTCCAAGTCAAAATTCTCTGAATTGAAAGCTAAATTCCCCCTTAAAACTGACAAAGAAATCTTTGGCCTTGTAAATAAATCATGGTAATAGACCAATGCAAAAACCAAAAATCAAAACTCAATCGGTTCTATTAAAATGCAATCAAGTCTCCAAAAATAAAACTTGGATGATTAAGTCGACATCCGTGCCAAACAAAGACTTGATTTCAAACAGTCAGCCTCCAAAAAGCAATCTATTAAGAAGGACTAAATGAAGGAAGAATCTTAAAGATTCTCTGAAAAAAGTTCAGTCAAATCCACACCAGTCAAGAAGATTAAAAACAAAGCTATCAGAAAGACCAATGGTGCTAAAAAATTGCAAGAATACAAAAAGTTCTATTAGTTTTACAACTAAAAACTGGAACAAGAACATCCCAGATGGACTGGAGCCCAAAGAGCTCAAATAATTAAACTTTTGTGGAGAAAGAAAGATTCTCAATAGAAAGAAAGAAAAGTCACAAGAAAAAGATTATTCAGACCAAAAGGAGCTCGTGCTTGTTTTGGATAAATCAAAAGAAGTGAAGGTTATGCAAATTAACAAATCAATGATTTATGGAAGCATCTCACAGCTTAAACTAAAAAATACTATGGTATTATTGGATCAACTGGTAATAACCCATAATATGGTTTCGAAAAAAAGGCAAAGATTGCAACAATGACTCATTAAAGACCTAAGGTTGAATCTTTTTTAAACAAACCTTTGAGCTTCTTAAACAATCTCATTTGAGAACCCAATTTATTCCTCATGCATCTTCTTTAAATTTTCAAAAATTTTCTTTTTTTTATTCTAAGATTAACTGAAAATAGATAATGATAGAAATGTGATTAAGATTTGTGAGAATCCGACCATAAAAATTGATGACTTAATCTCAATTTTTAGATGTTAATGGCCTTTTTTGTTTTTGAGTTGTATTAAATCTGGATTAATTTTCGAGAGAGATAAATTAGTTTGTCTTCTTTCCTGAGAATTCAAAAGTTTTGTAAATGTCTCCATCATACTGTCCAAACTAAGATGGTGATTGGTAGTTTCCTGGTCCTGGAAGAGTTACTTTTTATTTGACCTCGTCATCATAGAATGTTTTCCTTCTGGCATGGGAAAATCTCGTACCCAATGATGAGTGATGTCTTGAACTCACACCACCCTTAAATTGTTCTCCCAATAATTTTGATTATCTGTAAGCTCCTGGCCCAGGCGGTTAGGTTTCTAAATAAAAAATAATATATACAGCTTGCATTAAAACGTCTTGATTTGCCTGTGGAAAAACTGATTGACCTGTATTTAGTCATTTCAAGGTTTTTATTTTTTCCTAAATGATACTTTCCAGGTCCTGGGGAAATATTTTCTTACTTTGAAGTAGAATGTCTCTTTTTCATGCTATAAAGTGGGGCATTGTTGTAAATGTTTTTAAGTTGGGAAATAACTTCATATTTAGTCGATGAAGGAAACTTTGAGGCTTCAATATTGAGGTAGTCGTATGCTTTTACTTTCTAAATTTGATTACTAAGTTACTTATCTGCTTTGGCCAAAGGTAAAATGTTTTTATGAAGGCTCTGTCCGAATTCGGTAATTTCCTGGTGGAGGATTGTCATTCGGTTGGAACATTTTCACTCTTTGTGAAGAAGTAATCACAGGTCCTTATTTTCTGGGTTTGAATTCGTTGGTTGAATATGCTGTAACATTGCAACTGCTATAAGTGAATATTCTACTTAGGTTTATAATCGTTAAATCTTTTTGACTTTCCGAAAGAGAAAGTTTGCTTAGCAGTCGAGTTATTGAGTTGTGACTTATTAATGGTTTCAAAAGGCAAGTAGGAACCAACACAAAAATACTCCTTCATAATTTTTTTTGTTTTATTTTATTCGATAGTTAATTATTACTCTTAGTTTCAATAAATTTCATTCTGTAAAAAATAAACACTCCATTCTAACTAGATTTATTAGGCAATGAAAAATAGTTACAAAAAATAAATCAAAACTTTACTTTTTAAAAATGATAAATAGACTGATTAGAATATTAACAGGTACTTTAATGATTTTAAATATTTCCTTTTTACTTATAATTTGTTCAAACTATCTTATTCTCAAAATAAACCCTATAGCTTTTTCTACAATAGAGGTCATATTAACATCTTTGAAGATACAATTCATATCAATCTTAAAGTCTTTTAATACTTTACAAAATCAAAATGCAAGGAAGACATCATTCAAATCCATAGCACCAAAAACTGTATCAGGAAATCAGATTTTTACAAACGGAGAATCAAAGATTGAAAGAGGAGCTTTCAGATGCCAGAGATCTTATCCAAATGAATAAAATAGAAATTGACGTTTTAAGCAAAGACAAAGCTCACGATAAAAAATTGATCGATGTGATTTTCAATTATCGCCAGCAAATTGAAATTTTACAAACTAAAAAAACAGCTTTGAACGAAAGCTTCAAGAAAATAACTTCTTAAGTAGTTTATATTTAAATTTTAGAAATTGGTAATCTAACAATTGAACCAATAGTTGCAATTGTAACAGAAATCAATGGAATAACTTCACAAAAATAGAGTTCAATAATTAGCAGATGTAATCAAAGGAATGGAGGAAAAAATAAACAATTGTGAAAGAAACCATCAAAACTACGACAGTATTACAGGATTTGTTTAAAAAAACAGAGATCTCTTCAATCCTCTTGAGCAAGTTATTGAGTTCAAAAACAAATAAGATCGTTGGAGCGAATAAATTTCATACATTAAGGAACAGCTGAGTGAGCATAAAAAAAATTAAGAAAATCTTTTACTGGCGAATGGAGTAACTTTTTTTAATTATTTAAGGTCCTTCGAAACAAGGTAGTATCGCTTCAAGCTAAATTGGCAATGCCAAATAAAAATTTAGGATAAATATTAGATAAGTCATTGAAAAGACTTATGCTTTATTTTATAGAGACTCAGAAGAAAATGTTGACAGGGGATGATTCGGATAGTTAAGAGGAAGATTTATAACTTATTGCTCCATAATTAATTGAGCTTTTCCCTCATAAAGATCTCAATTCAGCATCTGATATTAAAGTTCCTCCTCTTTATATTCTCAAAGTAAGAAACCAACAAATGAAAGGAAATAAAAAGATTGAATAAGAACTCTTGAGACGAAATCACTTATCAAAAGATTAAAAAATATAAAGATTGTAAGTTTAACTTGAATTCACACGAAGAAGCTTGACTAAAAACATGATTTAATTCAAATCAGAACATGAAAGAAGAAAAATCCTATAAAAAATTTGTTAATAATTAGAGTAAAGAAATGAACTTTTAGTCAAAAGTAACGAAAACATGAAAAATAAAATTGAAAAAATGAAAAAATAGTCAACTCAAGATAAAGACAAGCCCCATACAACTGAAAAAATTGAATTAGAAGATGATTAGAATGATTTAAACCTGCTCAAAAATTAGAAAAATAAAAATTTGAATCAGAATAAAATGCGTTAATATGAAGTCAATAAGTACCTTGAAAATGTAGAAACACCATTCGAGTATAAACTCCATCTTTAGTTGCTTGCCAAAGATTTGAATAAAAATCCCAAACTTAAAAACTTGTAAACTAAAGTAATGAAAAAATCAAATGATTCTAAAATCGATGGGTCTGCTGGTCCTAAATTGAAAAAATCAACCTCAAATCCATTTTTATACTTCAATGAAAGAAGAGATCAAATCATGGAAATTCAACCTTAAAAAGAGAGAAAACAATAATTGAATGAGCCTCATCAAAGATTTTAACAAACCGAATTCCTATTCATGGGCCAAAATAATAAATTAAAATTTGATGAAGACCTCGATGATGTTGATGATTCTTGAAAATATTTATTTCTTCATACTTTATGTAAATTTATTAAAAAATGGATGAATTGATAATCGATAAGATAAATAAAATCAGAGCTTGATGGTGACCTTATCGGATGAGAAGTTTCCTTCAACGAATTTCCAGTTGATCATGTTGGTGAAGTTCTCAACGTATTTGGCTCTGGCGTTTCTGTAATCAATGTAGTAAGCGTGTTCCCAGATATCAACGGTCAAAAGTGGTTGATAGTTGGTTGTCAATGGATTTCCAGCGTTGGAAGTGTTGACAATGGCAATATCGTTTCCTTGTTTGGCAAGCCAGGTCCATCCTGATCCGAAATTAGCAACAGCTTGAGCGCTGAAATCTTCCAAGAATTTTTGGACACTTCCCCATCTTGCGTTAATAGCATCCAAAAGTGGTCCAGATGGTTCAGTCTTTTCAGGGGTGATACAATACCAATAGAAAGTATGATTCCAATGTTGAGCAGCATTGTTGAAGATTTTTTGATCCTTGCATCTGAATAAAATTAAAAAAATACCCGACAACGATTTCGTCCAATGACCTATTTTCCCATTCAGTACCCTTAACGAGGTTGTTCAAATTGGTAATATAAGTTTGGTGATGTTTTCCGTAGTGGTAGTCGAAAGTTTCGGCAGAGATAACAGCGCCGAAAGCGTCTTTAGAATATGGGAGTTGAGGGAGATGGAAAGCCATGAGTAAAATATCTTTTTCTGATGATTATAAAATCAAAGTTAATTTGCGCTTTTATACCCAAAAATTCTGAATCCTAAAATTTATGTCATTTTGATAAATTATCCGAACCTAATAACCTAAACATCAAAAAATTAGAAATATGCAGTTTTTTCCTGATGAATCTAAATACTATGTAATTTTAGTTTTCCCATTGATTGTCTTTATGTTTGGAAATAATTCCATCATACATGTTCTTGTATTAAGCGTTTTTTGTTTGTTTTTCTCAGCTGGTAAAGAATGTTGTAAAAATTAGGAACTTACTTTAAGAATTACTGTAACATGATTACTATGCTGTTGTTATTGCCCATTTTAATTTGCCAAAACATGTTTCAGATGGCTGAAATTTTACAAAAGTAAAGATTATTTTATCACAGACACTCATAAGAGAACATTTTTAAAATGACCGGAAAAATACTTGCTAATTATGAGTTTTACATTAACTTTTTGTAAGCTGTTTGTGTTTGCTGCCTTGGATATTTTTCCCTAAGAAAATATTGGAACTATAGATCATAATATGAGAGAATCTGATACAAAACTATAAGTAGCCTACAAAATATAGAAATACAGAATCATTCAGATTTTTATTCCTTAAATGCTTCCAATCTGAGTCTCTTGATGACAATCAATACAGCGAGGCATGAGAAGATAAAACCGAAAAGAAGGATTGGTTTGTAAAGTGTTGATAATGTATCCAATTCATAATCGACTGTAATGTCTTTCTTTTTCAAAGTACCTTTGTAGTTCTCAAATACAAATGTTGGTCTTCCAAAGAAATCGAGGAAACCGAAACTCTCTTCGATTCTTGAAGGAGTGATTTATTGCTCACCGACTTTAACTTTAACGTTTGTGGCTCCTTCGGGAAGAATAATTTTGAAATCGTAATTTTCAGCAATCAACTTTTCAAGTGTGTATTCAAGTGCAATATTGTCCAATTGGAACTTTGATCCTTCATTGTAAAGGAAATTTTTAGTAGCAAGATTGTATCCAACTTACCAATTAGATTTCCATTGTCCTAAAAGACTGAATCTTGGAACAAGAGCGAATTTAACCTTGTTAGAGTAATCATCTTTGTAAGCTTTTGAGGTAGAAATGTTTCCAACTTCGTCTCTATAGTAGAGTCCCCATACTTCATAAGGAAGTTGAGCTTAGATTCCTCTGAAAGCATTCTTAGCGTTAAGAGTATCTTGTTGACCTTGTGATCCGAAATTTATCCTGCTGAATTCTCCTTTAAGGCTGGGGCCATAATTTTTCAATTTATAGAATTCAGTGATGGCAATATTTCCCCAATGAGAGACTTAAATTGTTCTTTCAACATCAGTAAAATAAACTTGAGGCTTATTGTTAACTCCATGAATAACGTGTTCTTCAGTAGCGAACGGTTAAGCATTTGCCTTTTTAAATACGACAGTATTAATTCCCTTTGATTCTCCATCCTTGTCATGTTTCCTTGAATAAAAAAAATAAGTACAATATCTTTTCAAACTTGTAAGTAGTAGTTTGTGACTGAACGGGATAGAATGACAAAAAGTATTTGTTGTCAAAGAATTCAAACTTTTGATCTTAATTCATGGCGATTTCAGTTGGGAAATTTATGTATCTGTTAAGGAAAGTAGTGATGATATAGATTTGGCCTTATTAATCTGAGAAATATGCACGATCCAATTCGACTTTGAAAAGGACATATTTTTATCCATTAAACAAGTATTGTTAAGTGGTGAAAGGTAAAGGTTCTCTTCCATCTTTATTCTTTGAAAAAGTGACAAATCTAATTCTCTCTTACAAACTAACAGGCACGACATGCTTGAATACGTTGACATTGTCTTGACTTCTGAACTCAATAAATGATTGTTCGACAGGGTAAGGTCCATTTAGAATTACTTGCCTTTCGACAGACTTGATGATAAGTTCTTATTCAGCGTAGACGAATCCAAAGACAGAAAGAACAATAAAAAGTGCGATAAGGTGTTTTTTATTGAACATACGAAATTTAAACACGATAAAGATATTAATATAAAACCTTGTTAAATTCAAGCATCGAATGAATTGATTCTTAATATATTTTTCGATACAAACAATTTATTTTATTTCCGACTATAAAATTTATAGAATTAGCAAAATATTCTTATCTTTTATGATGTAGAGTAATATTTAAAAAATGGTGCTATCATCTGATCGATTTAAAACTAGTGAGATAATAAATTAATTTTTCAGTAATAATATACTTAAGTAAACAACTGAAACCGAATTCTATCCAATATGAGCATAGAAAAATATCTTAACAATCGATCCTTTCTCAAAAATATTAACTAAAATCCCGCCTTTCAATACAGAGTAAGAACATTGTCCAAAAACAAATCGATGAAATAGCTCAAGCCCATTAATAAGTCTAAACTTGATGTACTATCGAAATTAAATCCCAAGTACACAGCAGACACTTCGTTTTTCTCGAAATAAAATATGAACTCCATTCAAATACAGTCATAACAATAATTACCAAAATATTCCGTCCTCAATAATCAAAATTAAACTCAAAAACCATTTAAAAGAAATGCCAGTCATCGTATATTAAGAAAAGTCAATAGTTTGCAAGTCCTACCCTAAAATATTTAATCTGTACATAATCCTGCATCGCTTAAAGACACCATGTCCAAAATAGAGACCAAAAAAGTCTCATTGAAAAAGAGAGTCTAATTTATAAAGAAAAAACATAACTAAGACAAAAGCTACATCCTTGAACAGCAAATGTTGCAAGTGCAAAGCTAGCAATTTCTTGGCGAAAAGAAAAAGTCAAAGCCCAAACTTAAACTTCTCGTAAGAGATCCTTTCCAATCCACAAAAACTGTCGAAAGAAAAAAAACGGAATTGTTTCTTTCCGAATCGAAAATTTAATCTGGAAATGATACCAGCATGATTAGTGAAACAAACAGGCAATAATTTTAATAATTTCTCAGTGTACTCAACTGAAAGCAATTGCAAAATGCATAAAAACATGAAAACATTCAAATTTTTACTTTTCAATTCTCAACTTTAAGAGAGGTTGATTTTTTGGTTTTAATAAACGGAAAATGATATTTTTTAATGTTATTTTATACAGTATTAAATTGAAACTTCTCGAAAAAAATCTTGATTAAAAAAGTTATAATTTGAAATTTAGAAATGAGTCAATACGGTAAAAGCGAATATTGGGATTAAAGATACACAAGGTACTTTTATGGTTGATTCAGAGATTCTGAACCTTTCGATTGGTATCAAAGATTCAGTGGTATCAAGGATATAATTACTACAAACGTTGATAAATAAAACAAAGTCTTGTACATTGGTGCTGGAAATTCCAGATTACCAGAATAAATGCTTTAATAAGGATACAAGCAAGTAATCTGTATTGATCAAAGCAATGTCTGTGTCAAGGCAATGTCATAAAAATATAAAGATAAGTAAGGTATCAAATATTCCCAAATGGATGCTAAAGCAATGAACTTCCATGAAGGTGAATTCGATGCCATTTTAGATAAAGCCACTCTGGATTCTGTTCTGGTAAAATATTTATTTTTATTTCAGTGCGGTTAAAATTCAACTGCTAATGCAAGCAAAGTTATTTCATAAGTTTATCGTGTTTTGACAAAAACAGGAGTGTACATTTGTGTCTCATATGGACAGCCATAATACAGACTTAGTTACTTGTAAAAACCAGAATATGAGTGGACAGTTAAAGTTCAACAAGTTGCTAAACCAACCATTGCCTCATCAGTTTCCATCGCTTCTGACGAAAAGGAGTCACCAAATGTTCACTACATTTACATTTGCAGAAAAGGATAAAAAGCTTGATAAAAATATTTCATTTCTTTGTTCAGTTAAAAATTACATTCGTTTTTAATGATTAACATAAATAAATTAAATTATCAAGCAAAAATATAAATAAAAAAGATTCATGTATTCTACTTGAGATTGTTTTTGAAGGTTTTTAGAATAATTTCCTTTTATTTTTAAACTGACTAAGTGACTCAAACATTTTATGATTAAACTTTCTTTTCATCTTTTACAGGACGATTTCTTTTATTTTATTTAAATTGTTTTTTTCTATTTTCTTGATTCGAATTTTGCTCAGATTTTTATTTTTTAAAAATTTTTTATTAATTTACAGAACCTTAAGAGTTTTATGCATTTTATTGTGAATCATCTCCATTTTTTTGTTAATAGTTTTCTAAACTTGACTTTTATTCCATTTTTCTTGACATGAATTATTGCTCGACTTCCTTTCTGATTCTGGATGGAACAAATTAGTTTTAAATTTTCTTTTAGAAAACAAGTTATTTTATATTTTTAAGAGATCTTCCTGTCAGAGAGGTATAAATTTGAAATACTCTTCGACAGAGGATTTTCTTATTTCGATAAATTATTTATTTGACGTCTTAGTGGGGAATTTCCTTTGTATTAAGTTTGCATATTCCTGTTAAAGCCATAGAAAGGTCATCAATTTAGGCTTGGTCGACATCCTGAGATTATGAATAAAATTACGTCAGTGATACTTGAAAGAAGCTTATACCAAATATTTTTTTCATACAAGTTAAGTTTTCCAAGCTGAAGAATAATTTGTGAAGCAAACTTACTACTTAAAGAGTAATCTAATTTTTCAAGTTACTCTCCATCTTCTTCGTGTTATCTTTTAAATTTTTTCTTATTTTTTATGAAGTTTTTGTTATTGGAACGATTTTGTTTAATAAAAAGAGTCTCAACGATCAAGAAAATAAATCGTTTCTCTTTTGAAATATACTCTTGCTTTTTTAAGATTTACTCCGGAGATAAATTTTTCTCATACTGATTTAAGTATTGTTGTTGATAGTATAAAAATTTGGAAAAACTTCCACAAAGTAAAACTAAAGTAAGAACATTAAGTTTTTACAGTTACTCCCAGGATTTCATTATTTGGTTTATGATAGTTTGAGAGATTCGATACTTTTAGAATCTCATTTCTTCCATACAGTAAGCCAGTAGACAGAGATTTTAAATTCTCAGTTTTTATAAATTGTTAAAACTGTCTTCTTTGAAAGTAAATTTTAGTAAGTCTAAAATAAGCTTTTCATCCAATGTTCTTGTCTTCTGTAAGGCCCAAATCAAATGGGTAAAACTTGATTCATGCATATGATGGATAATTTAACGTTAATCATTTTCTTCAATGTTTTGATTATAATCGTAAGGCAACTCTTAGTTTTGTTTATAAAGTTTTATTTTTTAATTGTTTTACATGAGTTTATGAAGCTTTTTGTAAATGGCGAGTACAATGTTTTTATCATTTTGTTGAGCTTTTACCATACTCCACAATAAAATAGCCATTTGTTAAACTGAAAGTTTATGGAATTACGATATGATACTTCTGTAAAGAGTAAGATAAAGTTGATTATTTTGTTTCATTCTTCCTAATGATTGAACTATGAAATTGATAATAAAAAAATTTACTTATTTCGATTTTAGACTCCAGTGAGAAATCTTTGTGAAATTTGTCAATCGTCATATAGAGACTTTCCCATCTATGATCACGAATTTTGACATCATTATTTTTTGACAACTGAACAAGGTATCCCTCAAGTTGACTTGTCGATAAAGTTAGGCGACTACTAAAATATTGCTTTAAAAGTGATTATGATGATTCCCTGTCCGATCTTTTTAAACTTGAAAAACAAAATCTTAATGCATTATTTGAGGATCCTATTATGTTCACTTTGGCGAGTCTTAAATAGCTTTGAATTAAAGAACTATTCAAGCTCTTAACTGAAAATGTCAACATTCAATATTCTAAATTTTACA
>Ga0102832_1002107_pt1 | contig 12910 bp, 19 predicted proteins | sample EBPBio282013_DNA_FD_88942 | JGI IMG/M metagenome (GOLD analysis project Ga0102832, IMG submission 88942) | Wastewater treatment Type I Accumulibacter community from EBPR Bioreactor in Madison, WI, USA - Reactor 2_5/28/2013_ DNA (Illumina Assembly) | ecosystem: Engineered > Bioreactor > EBPR >...
ACCACACATACTAGCACCATTTGCAGTCTCCATTCTTTTAGAACTAACCATCCCTCCACTTTAAACAATCTTTTTAGCTTTTAAAAAGTGCCAACCCACAGATAAACGAATGATTTTACTCGCTTTGTAAAAGAAGTAAAAACTATTTTATCTTTTTGACCAGTAAAGATTCGACTCTCTCATATCAAGGATGATATTCTGTTGGTATGTTTTTTGTTATTAAAATAAGTTATGAAATTGATGATTTGCTCGATATTGCTGTAGGTAGTACACAGTTTGTGATGGAGTCGTTAAAGTAAGAAAAGTACAAGAAGGAGATTTAGTTCAAGTTAGTTACGAAAGTTTTAAGTAAGCAGTTTGATAAGGAAAAAGATAAGCATTAATAATAAATTTTTATTAATGCACTAAAATGTACAATACAACTTGTAATGAACAATACTGTCACGTCAATAAAATCATTCACAGATTTACACTTTAATGCCCTGGCCTACAACTTGTAAGCGAACATTCATATACTTTACCTCTACAAATTGTTCATATAAAAACTACACCCTAAGACATTATGGTCGACAATGATGACAAAACTTTAACCATACATGTCCTAACCATAAATCAGTGACGAACTATTCACTACTGCACATAAATTGTCCAAAACAGTTCTTGACAAAATGTACCAACAGAGAAAAATCAGCTCAGAAGATAACATCTAACTTGATTATGCTGCTGAATATTTCAAGTCTAAAGATAAATTGTCAAAGGAAAATCTCTCTTTATAGGATTAAATAAAAAAAGTCAAAATGGATATTTAGAAAAATTTCTATACCTCCATTTTGTGGATTGCTAAGTAAATTCTTATCTGATCAATTTTCTTCTACTTTTTAATTATTTGTGTAATATTTTTTTTTAAATTTTATATCTGTTTTTAAAGAAAATGTAAATAAAAAGAATGAATTCAAAAAAGAAATAATCATAAAAAAATCAACCTCAAATCGAAGGCTCTCATAGTGTCGCTTAAGTATTTAGCATGGCCCGTGATATTGGTGCCATTAATCCATATCATGTTGATGGCGATGTAGATATGTACAGTTAGTAAAATATGAAAATCCGCTAATAACTAAAAAATGATACAGAAATTATTAGCAGCTTATCTCAGGTATTTTTATAGTCTATTGTAGCTTGTCTTATTATACCCCAAAAACAAATAAGGCCACATTTCATAATAAACCTACAAAAAGTACCAGTCAAAAATTGCTTTGATTTTAAGGCCATAAATAGAAAAAGATGAATTAAAATTCATAGTCGATAAAGATTGGTAACTTGATGCAAAAGAATTTTAGTGCAAGTATTTGACCAAGTAAAAGCTTCAAGATTCATTGTTTCAATTAGTTGATGTCTGGACAATAGGTAACACAAAATAGTAGTATACGTCATTCTGTAGATTGCTGAAGAAAAAGCTCTAAAGGGCGTTAAAGATATAAAGCTGAGTAAAAGCAAAAAACAATTTTTTATAAGTGATTTTTTAAAAGTTTTTACAATGCTGAATATAAATTTTTACAAAATCAAAGATATCTGATATTGAGACTGGCGACGTCTTATCTACTAACCATTAAATGAAGGGAATTTTTAAAGTTTTGTCCAACAATAGCATCGACGACTCTTTAACCATTTATTTATTCGTCAATGTAAAGACAGAATGATCCTTGAGTCATTGCTCTAATTTTTTCCTTTATTTCGATGTTCTAGATTTCTTCGTGAGTCAAAGAATGGATTGATAACACTTTTTTGAAAAATTCAAGTGGTACTTTAATTTTTCTCTTTTAAATCAAAGGTAAAATATAGTGAACTCCTTCTTGACATAAACGATAAAGACATTCATGACCAGAGAAAGATTATTTTCCCTTTTAGAAAATTTTACATCCCATATTGACGAGTTTTATTTTTTTAAATTTATCAGCTTCTAAGAATCTTCTGATTCCTTATGAAATCAAAATAACTTTTCTTTGGGTACTACCAGCTGTTTCTCTGACATAAAGTAACTTTTTAAGATCATCAGAAACGCCGAAGAACTTTTTCAATATTTCGAACTATTCTTCGTTAATATTTGTGAAAGATTCATATTTAGATCCCCTAACTTTTTTCTTTTTTGATGATTATTTTTTATTTTGGCCTTCTTTTTGAATCTCTTGACCATTTTACTCTTACATTTTTTATTCGGCTTTTTATTCGTTTTCTTCCTCCTCTTATTCTTATTCTTCTGATTCTTAATCTTTTTACTTATTTTAATTTTCGGCTTTAGGATCTTCATTGTCCAAAACGATTTGCTTATCCATTTAAGGAAGATTTTGAGCAACAAATTTTTATTCAAGATCTTCATTGTCACCTTATTTCTTTTCGCCTTTAACATCATATTTCCATTAGAAATCCTAATGTTTTTTAATCAATGCAACAAAGAAACCACCAGTATTTTGATCGTGAGGGATAAGTCTCATGGAATTTTGAAGACCGATTTTTCTGGCCTATTATTCAGTAGCTGGTGGGAAAAGAGTTTCTTTGATTTTAGAATTTTTAGCATCCTCATACTTTTAGTAAAATTTAAGTTCTTTTTTAGGTTGTCCCTTTTCATCCTTTTCTTACTTTTGGACGGTACTACAGACTTTCCAATTTAATAAACCTCTTCTACCTTTGACACCATACATATCATGGATATCAATGATTTCAAGACCTTTATTAACTTTTTGGAATAGAGCGTAAAGAACAGCCTCATCTTCAATTGGGTTCAAAGAACAAGTTGAATAAACGATCATACCACCTCTTTTCAATAAATTGATTGATTTCATCAAAATAGATAATTGAAGTGGATGAAGGACCATACCATCACTGGTATGCCAATTGGCCCATTTGACTGGAATTTTTCTTGTAGCACCATCACCTGAGCATGGAACATCACAAAGAATTTTATCGAATTGATACTTGTTTTTAATATGATTAACTTTATCGTAATAAAGTTATGGTAAAAATTGCCCTGGATGATTGATAACAGCAACGCCTGCAGTTCCTGATCTGTTAATTTGATGAATTAACATTTGAGCTCTTGAGTAATCAGCATCATTGGCAATAACGCACCCTTTACCGAGATTTTTTCCTTTTTGATAAATCATTTCCAACATTTGTGAGGTTTTTGACCCAGGAGCAGCACACATATCAAGAACAGCATCATCTGGTTGGATTTGAAGATACAATGGAGGGAGCATTGATACAAGCTATTGTCTGGAGATAAGGCCAGAATCAAATGACTTTTGCAAGTATTTATGCAACTCGCTTAATATTTTACTTTTCTTAAACTGTTGCTTGTTAGTACTAATGGTATAAGTGACATCACCTGGATACCATTTGATTATTTACATATTAGGCATTTATTTAGGTTCGTGATGTTCTTTCAATTCTTCCTTGATTTACTCTTTTGTGAACTCTTCAAATTTCACAATATCCCTCATAAATTTTTCATCATTAAGCTTGTTGCAGAATGACTTATAATTAGGGAAAGTAGGATTGACTCTGAAAACAACCGGCAGTTTTTATTTCATAGTGGCCCAGAATTGTTTAAACTCATCTTCAGGGAGACCAAGTTGAAGTTTATAATAATCTCTAAAAACTTCATTATCTTCTGGAATGGAGGTAACGCTCCATTACTTATGAACCTTTTTATGTCCGTTCTTGTTCTTGTTGTAGCGATTAGCTGATCGTTTACCCATTTGGTGAAATTACTTTATAAAAGAAATTTATTTTACCTGTTTATAATTTATCACAACACCTTTTATATTAAGTCTTTCTATAAACTGATTTCCTCTCAACAATTGATGTTTTAACAACTTTATCATTTTAAAAATTAACTTTATATATATAAAATTCAAATCATTTATTCATTTTTTTGTCAAATTAAAAATTACTCACTTTTCTTTCTTTGCATCCTTCTTCTTTGTGTCATCTGAAAGACCTTCTACGTCCATGATAATTGCCACACCAGCTAAAACCCATTTTCTTGGTGGCTGTCTTGTCTTCAATTGAGCTGTGAACACGAAAGTGGCACTTCTATCTTCTGTCTTGTAAGCCGGACATTGATATACAGTCTTATCTTCTTTACCTTCAGCTGGAACTGGTAAAGCTTTACAATAAACAACAGGGATAACTGAGAACATTTCTTTGGGTTTCGACTATTCTACATAACCTCCTGCAACATCCCATCTAGCGCCTTCTAAAATGAAACCGAAGACATAGGCGCCGTCTTTTGGAATTGAATCTATCTCTTATATTGCTTTCTTTGTAATATCTGTTTGAATGTAAAGTTTGTTGAGTTCAAGACCTCTTTGATTTGCAGCAACGACTTGCTTAATGGCTGTAAGATATGATTGAGGATTAAAGAATCTTGAAACCATGATGACTTTTGGTAAGTTCAATGGGTCATCTCTGAAGGCATTAAGTTGCTCAACTCTTTGCAACAAGTTAACAATCCAACCTTCGAGACCTCTCTTACTTGGATATGCTAAGTTAGTCCATGATGCTGGAACTTTATTGACAACAAGAGCGTCCATTGTTTGTTACATTTTTTCTGAAATTGTCAACAGACCTTTGATACCTTGATCGATTTCCTAAACTGATCTTGCGATTTCAGTTAACAAGATAGTCATATACTAGATTTCTTGAATGAAGACATTTTGATAAGGTCCCTTTTGATCAGCATCCATTTTATTCTTTATTTCATCAACATTGAAAATCATACCCTTGATGTTGATATCTTAGATAAAACGTTTGACCATATACTCGAGAACATCTTGAGTTGTCTTTCCTCCCTCACCTCCGGCAGATGAGTCTTTTGGTGCGATTTCGAGCAATGTGTTGAACAAAGTAGTACATTGTGTGGTTCTGAAACTGATTTCAGAGTTGGGATGGAGTCCATAAGCAAGAGGAGTTTCAGCGCCAAGTGTTTCAATATGTTCAAGATATTTTTCATAATTTGTTGGCAATGGAACTCTAAACGAAAGGTTCTTTCCTTCAATGTAGGGGAAGAGTTAGATTTCTTCGAATATACCGGACTCCATGATATTTTCGAGGTAAGATTTGGCCAATCTTCTATCCCAATCATCAACGATATGTCCGCCGTACATGATTTAACCGAAAATATAAATTAAGTCTTCGAATGGAATCTTTGATGATCCTGATGCTGATTACATGTAACGATTAAGAACGAGATAACTGTCTCTCAAGTCACCCATGTTAAATGGATATGACATGTTCCAACCTAATGGACCGAATCTCTTACGTTCAATAACTGTTGAGTGGAAGAAACATAAACCGAACAAAATACATTTAACTTTAGGATCTTTTTCATCAACTTCTTCCTTAGGGAAATATGTGAAGGCTCTCTTCATGTTAGCCTTAATACCTGATGGAGGCTCGTTAGTAAGTTTAATTGATCTATCCAAAATACCGATTGGAATACCAGTAGATGGTTCTGCAGAGAGTAGTAATCTAAAGTTGATATGTGATCCAGTATCACCTGAGAATGAGTCGAGAATCTTTTCAAGTTCAACCAACCAATTTGGCATAAGATGGATGTTTTGTAAGAAAATCCAATGTCCTTCTCTGTTACCTTCTTCAATTCTTCTTCTGGCGACTTCGTCTTGTCCCTGACCAAGAGAGATATTGAAGAATGATTTTCCTGCTTAGATTCTATATTTATCTCTGTCTTTCTTCATGATCTTTTCAACTTACTTGACTGGATCGGAACCTGGTGATAGAATGAAGAAGATTGGAATTTGAGGTTCAGAATCATTAAAGACTGATGATAAAATATCCAAGAATGATGATTTAGAGTCCATATCAATGAATTATTCTCCTCTTGGAAGTACTTCTCTGATAAATCTTGCCAAAGCAACAGTAATTCTGTCAGGTCTAAGACATCTAAGAACGAGAAGTTTTTTGAATGGTGTTGAATCGAGTTTTTTCCATTCAAGTGGAAGTTTTACATCTTCAGGAGCTAATTCGTTATACCAGTCTTTGAATCTTGTTGGAGCATCCTTTTCCATATTTTGGGCGAAGATCTTGAATTCTTCCAATTGAGAAAGTGCTTGGACCATGTTCCAGGCAGTATCGGGTAACCAATCAAGAGTGTTTTCAACACCTGGTTTTGGAATACCTTTAATCAAGAAATCCATTTCTTCGGGAGTGTAGGCGACATCAATAACCTTTTTATTCATCAATCTGAAAGTGATCATAGACAAGAAAATAAGTTTATGTTTTTCAAAAAGTCCTCTTGAAACCCATTGATAAATTGTGTATCTGATATTTTGGATTAAGAAACCTGTTCTTGTTTCATCTTTTTCAACGGTTCTTTAAATGGCTTTGAAGAAGAACTTAATGAAACTTTCGAGTGAATATTGATACATGTGATCAATGATACAGAGAGAAATACACAAGAAATAAAGCATAGCGCCTTCAGCAGCAACTGGACGATAGATTTCTCTTTGGGCGTTAATATCGATTTCTGTAACTTTGGCAATTTCTGATTGTTATTGAATTTCATTTGCTGTTGTTTTTGTCTTTTCCAAATTGTCAATAAGTTCTTTGTTGTCTAAAATGGTGGCTGGATCAGCTTATGAAAGTTGTTTCAACAATGATGATTCGAGTTCATCCAAAATAACCTTGAATTCGTTTTGTTTCTTGACCAATTCTTGTTTCTTCACTTATAATTCATTCTTTTCAACATTGACAACCATAGCCAACAATTGTTCTTCTAAACCTGATTAAGTAACGATGAAGTTAATAATGGTACATTGAGCAGCGATTTCTGGTCTGAAGTGAGGATTGGACAATTTAGTCATCAAGAAAAGCTTGAATTTAGGATCATAATCGATAACTTCACTACCCAATTATAATGAGTAGCTTCCAGCTTTTTTGACGATGGCTCTTGACAAAAGTGGATCAAGAGTAGCTTAAATTTATTCTTGGATACCTTCGAGAAGGACAGCACGACCTTATGAAATATTTTTGGTAAGTTCTCTCATCCAGTGTTTTTGGTTGATGTTAATTGGTGACAAGTTATCTCCTTGAGCACCTCTGATCCAGTTTGAACCTTGAAGTTGTGGATCAATCAACAATGGCCATCTTGAACATGATGAAATAATTGATGCATTTTCAAATGACATAGTATCTGATGGGAGACCCTCATTTTTCCATCTAGCTTTAATAGCTTCAGTTGATAAAATTTTCAATGGGTCAATACCTTCAGTCATTGGAATAGCTTTTTCTTTGATGTTAGGCAACCAGTTGTCTCTCCATAATTCTTGTCTTAATTTTGCAGAGAATGCACCAATATAAGAGACGAACTCACTGGCCAAAAGGACATCACCAATAACACTCTTAATGTTTTGTTTTAAGAAAACAACATTTTATGACCATCTTTTATTTTCACCTGCCAAACCTGTGACAAGCTTTTCAGCTGATTTCAACTTGAATTCACATCTTTCGGCATCTTCTTACACCAATCTCTTCTGATTTTCAGCTTGACTCAAAGATTATCTCAAGTTAGCAACCATTTCATTCAATTTTCTAACTTCTTCCTTAACTTTAGCCAATTAAGTCATGGCATTTTGTAACTATTCATTGGCTTTATCTCTTGAAAGTTGTAATGGTCTAACTTCCTTATAAATTCTATTGAATGTAACGATGTTAACTGACCAAGCGCATAATTTAGAAGCTGCGAAACTTTGACCCACCATTTCTTTTTCAGTATATTTTTTAGTAGGATCATCAATAATTTTGTTAACAACATCCAAAATACTTTGATCGATATCAGTTCCATCAAATTTGAGCACTCTTTCCAAAAACTTTTCAGGCTGATTCATTAAACCTTGAGCTTTTTTCCAAACCTTATCATCAGGATCTTTTTCTGATAGTTTTTCTTTCAATAAAGCTAACACAACTCTGCAAGTAACGACGACACCTGGTGGAGGACTTGTGAAGGCTTTCATTTCACCGATATGATTTTTCTTAAGACATTTGACTGCTCCTTCGGCTTCTCTCAAAGCTGGCTAAGCCTTTTCAAGAGCAACTCTACATTCCTCAGCAAGCTTTTCAGCAGCATCCTTCTGAGCGTTTGTTTTACTTTCTTATTCATTGGCCTTAGCTTGTTCTTATTCAGCGATTGATGATTCATGTTGCACTTTTTCAATCAAAACATCAGTTTCTTATCTTTGCTTCTTGACTTCAATCATTTTAACTTCCAATTATTGTTGAAGTCCCATGACTTTATTTTTAGTCTCATCAAGAATTTGGAGACCCAATGTGTATCTTTTGATTTGTCTCTCGACTTGACCTTTTTTGTCTTCAAGTAAAGTTTTATAGAATGAAATCAATTACAAGAATGATTTTGGTGTTGTGTAATTGTTTCTTCTTTCAAATTTTCTGAATTTATCATTGGCAGCATCGATAGATAAGTGAGTTTCAGCCATATTAATAGCAATTTTTTATCTGATTTCGTTAGTATCAAGATCAGCTTCTTGCAAGAATTTCGAGGCGACATCGATCAAGGCATCTCTGGGCCAGGGATGGAACCAATCAATTGAGGTTGAGTTAATAATACCTGGGAATTTTCTGGCTCTGACTCTCATTGTGTCACCAACTGGTGAGAAACAAAGAATAACTTTTAATTGTTTTTTAAATCTATCGAAGAAATAGGTCAACAAAGATTCGATGTTGTCAGGAACACCATTACCTTTGGCTTCACCTCTAATATTTCCAACAAGAGCATCGAAATCTTCTTTTGAGAATAAGTCAGAAATCCAACCAGCATTAAGCATATCGTTGATTGGAATTAAGAAGGATTAAAGTTTAATCTGACTGTCTGTGACCATGTAAACTCTTGTTGATGAATTGGGTTTGGCAATTTTTCTGTACATTTCAGCAAGGAAATTTCTAAGATCATTGATGCCGAATGATTGTGTAACGACCATCTGTTAAAGTTCGAATCCCATAATGAAAGTGGCTAATCTTGCTAATGATTGTTTACCACTACCTCCGACACCGACCAACAAAGCATTTCCACTTGGAAGTTGGATAATTCTTGCGATTCTGCAAACGTGTTCGATAGCTTGATCGAATAAAACCAAGTTCATTTGAGCTTTCATATCATTGTATTCGTCAAGTTTTTCTTTCATAACTCTTCTAAGTTCGGTCATTTAGTCACTTGATTGATAAAATTCAGTCATAAATGAGTTGAAAATAATTGGTTCAGCGAATGGAGTGTCTTTTTCGTTGAAATCTCCAATAGTTTTTGAAATGGAATCCTTCAAGATAGTTCTGAATAATGTGGTATCTTCATTGTTGATAAATCTGTCTTCAAAAACTCTTCTGACTTCATGCATCCAAAGTCTTAAAACTTGTCCTGAAGTTTTGAAAACTTGTGGTGAAGATCTCATCAAACCTTCAGTAATTTTTCCTAGCTCTCTAAAGTTAAATTGATAATGGAATTTTCTGGCTGATGGTGAGAATTGAGGATTCTTAATTGTTCTTGTGAAGAAAAGAACTGTTGCATCGAGAACTTTAGAAGCAAATCCTTTAAGTTTTTCATCAAAACCTGGAGTTGAGAAGTGTGAAATCAAAATTTAACCAAAGATTCTTTTAATGATATCATCAGTTGGAGTGTACATGGTAAATGATGAGAAATTTCTTTGAAGTCTAAGATCGACAGTGAAAGAACCACTCTTATGATTCATACATGAGAAGAAAAGAAGATCTTGAATGAATTTTCTTTCTTAAAGTTGTTCTCTGTTGAAGATTGATCCATAGTCAATGATTTGTCTTAAAAGTTGGATTGGAGTTTGAGTTCCATAAGTTTCAACATAAGGCATGTTAAGATCATCAATGAAAGCAATGAGAGTCTTGTTCATAGCGGAACCATAAGTTCTACCTGATTTCTTATCAAGCATAGATTCAATATCTCTTTGGAGAGATGCGGCATCAGTAAATGAAGAGAAGTTGATAGTCTTATAAGCGACTTGATCAGTTCTGGTAGAAGCAAGATAATCTTTAATGACTTGGGTTTTTCCTGTACCAGCACCACCGACAAACAAAACTGGATGCTTTCTTTTAAGATGGATATCTAACAAATATCTAAGTCTTGTTGTGTGAATTGTTGGAACGAAAATTTTGTTATAAATTGGTTCATCTGTGTGTTAATAGGCTGGGATTTTATTTGTCCATGATGCCCATTTGTTTTATTCAACACTCCAATAATAGTCGTAAACTAAACCTCCTTCTGGGAGTTTGATTTTTGTTAAGCTTCTGAAAACACCTGAGAATTTATTGAGGATTTCGTTATCATCTTGACCGCCACCGACGCTACCTCCATAAGCCCACATAGTGGCAAAGAGGAAGAATGCCTCATAAATTATTTTTTGTTACTATTCTTTTTCTTTTGATCCATAAAGGGAAATAACTTGTTTATCGAATTCAATCAATAAACCATCTAAAATTGTACAAATTGAATGAATGAATCCCATAGTTGATGGAGGAGCTAAATAAGTAATTTTAGTTTGATCTTGCATGTCTGATGGAGTTTCAATATAGGATTGGAAACATCTGAAGAAGACTGCCTTTGCGACTTCATTAATAGGAGGGAAATTCATTGATAATGATTCTTCTTTGTTCTTCATGTGTGGCTGAGATCTGTCTAACCAACTGTTTACGAATGGTCCCCATCCGATATCTGACTCATTAATAAACAAGACACCACCTCTAGAGACGGTAGCTGGACTGGCGTTCTTCAAGTTTGATACTTCGAACAAAAGTCTCATTGTTGGAGTAAGTGGAATTCTATCATTTGAAACCAGTGTCAAGACTTTGTTATCATCCATGACGGTGTTAAGAGATTCAATCCATAATGTATCAACATCACCATCCAAAACTGTCCATTTATGAACGTGGGTCTTTTTATACTTTTATTCACATTTATTTTGGTTTTTAAGAATAACAGATAAGACACCGTTTCTCCATTATTTGGATTTTGTATAATGACCAAATAATTAATCGACATTGACGGCCTTTGGATTCAAGGTATCGACTTAACCATCTTGACCAAATCTTTTTAAAGATTGGAGTAATGTTTTCCACACGGTAGTTTTACCACAACCTGGCGGACCAATAATAAAGCAACAATGTCTAACTTCCAAAATATCTTGTAGATCGATACATTTCTTGACGAAACTTTCTTCAGCAATAAGACCCATATCAGCTTTAGTGGTCTTTTCGCAAATTTTAGTCAAATCAGATGGTTTTTTGTCTTAAGGCTTAGCATTAGGGAACAAATCTTGAATAAGTCTCAAGAAAATTGGCTTATCATCAGTAACGATTTTTGGAATGTTAAAATCTCTCAAAGCTCTCATCAATAAAGGATCTTCATGCATTTTTTCATTGTCTGGATCTCTTTTAAGTTTACCTGCTTGTCTCAAGACAGATTTAACAGCTCTAAGACCCCAATCATAATGTCTTTGTTTTGAAAGAAGTTCTCTGGACAACATATATAAAGAGACGAACTTTTTAGACAATTCTTTAGCTAAGACGAAACCTTCGGACATAAGCATGTTTTCACAAATCAAAACTAAATCTGGGACAACCATGGCACATGATCTAAAAAGAGCTTTCAAGTTGTCTGGCAATTAAGCTCTACCAGCATAACCTGGATTCATGGTAATAAAGAAACCAGCAGTGTCTTCAAGACTAAGTTCTCCTTATTCGAGGAAAATGAACTTTCTCTTCTTTTCTTTTTGAGCATCAAGACAAGTTTTAACTTGGGTTGAAATGACAGACAAGACTTCGACAGAGATTCTATTAAATTCATCGAAGCATCCCCAAGCACCAGATTGACACAATCCCATGAAAATTTGGGCCATAGAATCTTTGTTCATTTGATCAGAACAATTGAAGACCATTACAGGAAGTCCAACAGCTCTTCCAAGATCTTTTGTAGTTTCAGTTTTTCCAGTACCAGCTGGACCAGCTGGAGCACCACCCATGACTAAGTTTAAGGCTTGAGTGAGAGTAATGTAACATCTATCAGTCAATGGAGTAATGACTAATCTGAGAGTATTTCCAACATATTCATATGAGTAAAATCTGAACCAATCAACGATTCTAATAATACATTTTGACTTCTTTTGATCAGTTTACCAGGGGAATCTACAAAATTGTCTTGAGCTGACTTCATTGTTTTTATCAGGTCCCCATTCGAATTTAAGTTGTGATTGCCATTGGAAAGATTCTGCTTCGTTTACTTTTTGATTAACGAATCCTTGCACAACATCTCTGGAGTGGACATCAATTGTAATAATATTAATGACTTTCATACGTTCGAGCATGTCCAATGGACGTGTAACTTTGTTAATAAGTTTAGTAATTCTAGTTTTAATGACTTCAACACATTCTTTCATTGCACCTTAAGCTCCAGAAGATAATTATTCAAAGGCACGATTGACATCTTCAGTCCAAACAATTTGAGTAGTCAACAAGGCGATTTGTGAACAATAATCTTTGATCCAATCTTCTCTTGGCTTATCAGTTCCATTATCCCAAGTATCAGATGTGCTTTTAGCATCGGCTAAAATATCATACAATGTTGATCTCATTTTCATTTCAAGTTGTTTCAACCATAATTAGACTTGACCTTCAGCAACGAAATTAACAGGGAAATTGATTTCTTCATCGTCTTTTGAATACATTCCGTTGGCTTGTCTGCTAAACTCATTTGGATTGGCAGATGGAATAAATCTCAAAGTTTTCAAACCATCGAAGCAATCACCGATAAATTCACAAACTTTTGGTGGATTCTGACCATTTGACAAAATAGTGAGCAATGACT
>Ga0102832_1002108_pt1 | contig 12905 bp, 10 predicted proteins | sample EBPBio282013_DNA_FD_88942 | JGI IMG/M metagenome (GOLD analysis project Ga0102832, IMG submission 88942) | Wastewater treatment Type I Accumulibacter community from EBPR Bioreactor in Madison, WI, USA - Reactor 2_5/28/2013_ DNA (Illumina Assembly) | ecosystem: Engineered > Bioreactor > EBPR >...
AGAGTCATGAACCCGAAGGTGCGGTCGACGTGGGGGTTCACCACGGTGAGGTCGAGGCCGTAGCGCTCGCCGATCTCGCCCCAGTACGCCACCGACGCGCCGCCCAGCGGGTCGGCCCCGATGCGGACGCCGGCGGAGCGGATCGCCTCGAGGTCGACGACGCGGCCGAGCCCGGACACGTACGCGTCGAGGAAGTCGTAGGTGGCGGGCCGGTGCGACGCCAGCGACACCCGCTTGACGTCGCGCAGGCCGCCGCGCAGCAGCTCGTTGGCGCGGTCCTGGATCCAGCCGGTGACATCGGTGCCGGCCGGCCCGCCGTCCGGCGGGTTGTACTTGAAGCCGCCGTCCTGCGGGGGGTTGTGCGACGGCGTCACGCAGATGCCGTCGGCGTTGGCGCCGCCGGCGTTCGCAGCGAGGATCGCGCGCGAGACCGACGGGGTCGGGGTGAAGCCTCCGCGCGAGTCGACGAGCACCTCGACGCCGTTGGCCAGCAGCACCTCGAGCGCGCTCACCGTCGCGGGCTCGGAGAGCGCGTGCGTGTCGGCGCCGAGGAACAGCGGGCCGTCGATGCCCTGCGCAGCGCGGTACTCGGCGATCGCCTGGCTCGTGGCGAGGATGTGGTCCTCGTTGAACGCGGCGTTGAATGCGGAGCCGCGGTGCCCGCTCGTGCCGAACGAGACGCGCTGGCCCGGGTCCTCGGGATCGGGATGCACGGTGAAGTACGCCGTCACGAGGGCGGCGACGTCGACGAGGTCGGACGGGGCGGCCTTCTGGCCGGCGCGCGGGTCGTTCATGCCTCGATCCTGGCACCCGCCGCGCCGCCGCGGAGCATCGGCGTCACACCGGGTCGAGGGGCACCGCGTCATGCAGCGCCACGAACGGCGCGACCGCCGCTGCCGATCCCGGCAGGTCCTCGTCGTCGACCGCCCCGACGGCGACGACGCCGACAGAGCTGCAGGCGAGCATGCCGTCGAAGGCTGCGACGTCCTCCCGGTGCACCAGCGCCTCCGACGACGGAGTGCCGACCGCGTCGAGCGCGTCGTCGAGGATCTGCCACGCGATCCCGCGCAGGCTCGCGCCGACCGGCCACACCAGCGACCCGTCGCGCACGAGCGCCACATTGGACACGCTCGTCTCGGCGAGATGGCCGGTCGGCGTCACGAACAGCGCGTCGTCGAAGCCGTGCTGCTCGGCGCGTCGGCCGTACACGTGCTGGCCGAAGGTGCCCGCGTGCTTGAGGTGGGCGAGGGGCCGCACGTAGGCGTAGGTGGCGAGGCGCAGCGGCCCGGCCGGCGGAGCCGCGGCAGGGCGGGCGACCACCAGCACGCGCGGCACCTCGGGCTGCAGCTCGACCACCTGCACGCGCAGGGAGCAGTCCGGACGCCGCTCCACCACGCGGCGCATGAGGCCGCGCACGCTGTCGACGTCGAGGGCGCCCCCGTAGAGCTCGGCGTGCGACGACGTCAGCCTGGCCAGGTGGTGGGCCAGGCCCCGGACGGATCCGTCCCGCACCTGCATCGAGCTGTAGTGCCCGTCGCCGGACATACCGACCGCCAGCGCGTCCTCGACCGTCAGCGGCGCGCCGTCGAGCTCGGCCTCCACCCAGGAGCCGGGACCTGGCCGCGATGCCGCCCTCATGGTGCCCATCCTGGCGGAGCCGCAGCGGGGCCCGGGCCTCGTCCGACGAGCACGCAGCGCCGCCGCTGCTCCGCCGAACGGGTGACCGGCCCCCGTTCACGGGACCCGCCGCGCCCATCCATCATGCGAACGGCCCCTTCTGCGGCCACGCAGAGTCACTAAGGTGATCTTCGACCGAACGACGCAGTCGGGGGTGCGCACCGAGAGGCCTCCCCCGCATGGGGATGGGGCCGAGACGTTGAGCAGCATGACCACCACGGGCCGTCGGCCCGCCCGAGGCCGCCTGGCCGCGATCGCCGCGGCCCTCGTCGCCGCCGTCGGCCTGGTGCTGGCACCCGCCGCCTTCGCCGCGACGCCGGCGTCGTGGGACGGCACCGCCGAGTGGGGCGGGTACATCTACGTCAACGGCGGCGACAAGGTGCAGACGCGTCTGTACAACATCGCCATCGAGGGCTCCGGCACGGTCAAGGCCTACTGCGTCGACCGCGGCACCCCCATCAACAAGGGCGACGTCTGGGACATCCACCCGCTCGGTTCGCAGATCACCAACCCCGAGAAGGTGCAGTGGATCCTCGAGCACTCCTACCCGGTGCTCACGGTCGCGCAGCTGCGCACGGCCGCCGGGATCCCCGGCCTCGACACGCACGACGTGATCATGGGCACCCAGGCGGCGCTGTGGTTCTACAGCAACGGCAACGTCCTCGACGACACCGCTGACAACAGCGACGACGTGAAGGCGCTCTACGCGTACTTCACCGGCCCCGCCAACTTCGGCTCGACGACCGCCCCGGCCCCGACCCTGTCGCTGTCGCCCGCTTCGACCCAGGGCAAGACCGGCGAGCGCGTGGGCCCGATCACGGTCTCCTGGTCCGGCAGCGGCTCGGTGGCCGTCGCCGCCCCCGGCTTCACCCTCTACTCGGCCAAGACCGGCGGCTCCGCCGTCACCACCGCCCAGGACGGCGACCAGCTCTGGATCGAGATCCCGGCCGGCACCCCGCAGGGCACCGTGACGATCACCGCCAACGGCACCGCCCAGGTCTCCGGCGGTCTGATCCTCATCAACCCCGACACCCCGGAGAAGGTCCAGAAGCTGGCCTACGCCGGCGTCCAGGCCGTCGCGGTCAGCGCGACCGCCGCCGTCATCGTCCCGCCGTCGGCACCCACGCCGACGCCGTCGACGACCACGCCGACCCCGACCCCCACGGAGCCGGGCACAGGCACCCCCACGCCGACCCCGAGCACGTCGACCCCCACGGCGACGCCGAGCACCTCGACGCCGACCCCGACGGGCTCCACGCCGACCGAGCCGGGCACGTCGACGCCGTCGACGTCGGGCAGCACGCCGTCGGAGACCACTACCGAGCCGGGCCTGCCGGACACCGGTGCGCAGGGCATCGGCACCACGGTGCTCGTCGGACTCTCGACGCTGGCCCTCGGCGCACTGCTGCTCGTCGTGGCCTCCCGCGCCCCGCGCCGCGGCCGCCACTCGGCCTGACGCACCGGCACTGAGCACGACGGCCCCGGCCCGCTGATGCGGGCCGGGGCCGTCCGTTGTGCCGACCGGCCGCCCCGGGCCGCGTGCGCGGTGCGCCCTCTATCTGGACGGGTGCGCGCACGCCCTTGCCCGGCAGCGCGCCGACGGCGTAGACAACGGGCTTCAGCAGGGGGGACCTGACCATCCGGGCGGTCGGACGATGGACCCGCAGGTGCCTGCGCCGCGCGGCACGGCGGCTCTGCTCGACGCGGAGTCCTGGTTCGCCGCGGCCCTCGGGTCGGCGTCGGAGTCGTTCCTTCTCTGCGACGCGCAGGGCCGCATCATCAGCGCGACGCCCGGTGCCCTGCTGCTCGTCGCTCGGCGCACGCCCGACGTCGTGGATCTCCCGACCGACCGCCTCGTGCATCCCGACGACCTCGACCAGCTCGGCCGCATGCTGCAGGGTCCTCTGCCGCCGGCCGAGCACCGCGTCGGCCACGTCCGCCTGCTCGCGCCGGACGGCGACGAGATCCCGTGCGCCTTGACGGTGCGGCCGCTGCCCCAGCACGTCTCACCGCGAGGTCCCGCCGCCGTCACGGTGGAGGTCCGCGACCTGCGGCCGCAGCTGTCGCGTGCGCTCGCCGAGGTGCAGGCCCTGTCGCACGCGGTGCTCAACTCGGTGTCCGACGGCATCCTCGTCGTCTCGCGCACCGGTCTCATCACCCGTGCGAACCCTGCCGCCGAGAGGCTGCTCGGCGTGGCCCCCGGCGGCCTCGCGGGCATGTCGGTGCACCACTTCGTACCGCTCGAGGTCCGCAGCCGCCACGCCCAGCTGATCGCCGACTTCTCCTCGGTGGGGCCGCACGTCATGGGCGCCCACCGCCAGCTGAGCGGTGTGCGCGCCGACGGCAGCGTGGTCCCGCTCGAGGTGACGCTCACCGAGGTGACCGAGTACGGGAAGGACCACGTCTGCGCGGTCATCCGCGACGTCACGGACCGGCTGGAGTTCGAGACGCGGCTCATGGACCAGGCCAGGACCGACGCCTTGACCGGCCTGCCCAACCGGGTCGTGCTGAGCGAGCGGCTCGACCTGCTGGCCGCGAGACGGGGGCGTCGGCCGGCCGCCTTCGCGGTGCTGATCGCCGACGTCGACAACTTCAAGGCCATCAACGACGTCTACGGGCACGTCACGGGCGACCTGGCGCTGGTGAGCATCGCCGAACGGCTCGCGCGCACGGTCCGCGCCGGCGACACGCTCGCCCGTCTCGGCGGCGACGAGTTCGCCGTCGTCGCCGAGGAGCTCGGCGACGACCCCGAGGCCACGATGATCGCGCTCGCGGAACGGCTGCGTGCCGCGGCCACGGAGCCCATCGAGCACCACGGCCGCCAGCTGCGCGCGACCCTCAGCGTGGGTGCCTGTCTGGCGCGGGGCGGCAGCAGCCGTGACACGGTCCTCGCCGACGCCGACCTCGCGCTCTACGAGGCGAAGCGCGCCGGACGCAACACCGTGGTCGGGTACGACCCCAGCATGCGGTTGGAGGCCACCCGGGCGCAGACGCTGCGCGAGCAGCTGCACGGGGCACTCGTGCGAGACGAGCTGCTGGCCTTCTACCAGCCGCTCGTCGACCTCTCCAGCGGCGCTGTGCTGGGAGTGGAGTCGCTGGTGCGGTGGCAGCACCCCACGGAGGGACTGCTGCTGCCGGGAGCCTTCCTGCCCGCTGCGATGTTCGACGACCTCATCGTCGAGATCGATCTGGCCGTCCTCCGGATGGCGACGCAGGCGGTCGCCCGGCTCGATCCCGGCGCCACCGAGGTGTGGGTGAACGTCGCGGGCGCCACGCTCGCGTCCGGCCGGCTCGTCGAGGCCCTGCGCGACGCCGTGCAGGAGGCGGGCCTGCGCCCTGAGCGCCTCACGGTCGAGATCTCGGAATCGGCCCTCCCCACGGACTCGCCGCGGCTGCTCGCCGCACTGCACGAGATCGCGGCGACGGGGGTGCGTCTGGCGATCGACGACTTCGGCACCGGCTACTGCTCGCTGGCCCACCTGACCCGGCTCCCGCTGCACGCGGTCAAGCTCGATCGCAGCATGCTGGCCAACAACCAATCGTCCGCGCTCGTGCCGGGCCTGGTCGCCATCCTGCGCGCGCTGGGGCTGCTCACGGTGGTGGAGGGCATCGAGGACGACGAGCACCAGCAGCGGGCACGGACCGCCGGGGCCGCCGTGGGGCAGGGCTTCGGGCTGGCCGTGCCGATGCCGCCGCAGGCCCTCGCCGAGTACCTCAGGGCCCGGTCCTCTAGCGGCTGAGCCGGCGGCGCACGGAGGCCTTCAGCGCCTCCGACCTGGCCGGCCGGTGGAACCTCCGCGCCTGAGCGGTGAGCTCGGCGACCTCGTCCTCGCCGAGGTCGATCTCGGCCGCCGCGACGTTCTTCTCGAGCTGCTCGACGCTAGATGCGCCGGGGATGGCCACCACGTGGGGCTGGTGCAGCAGCCAGGCCAGGGCTGTCTGCGACATCGAGACGCCATGGTTGCCGGCCACCTCGCGAAGCGCATCGAGCAGGCCCCGCCCGCTCTCGAACGCCTCGGGCAGGAACAGCGGGTTCATGTTCCGCACGCCGTTGGACGGGCGGTTGTCGGCGTCGTACCGGCCCGACAGGAAGCCCTGGCCGAGCGGGCTCCACGCGATGACCACCCGGCCCTGCGACGACGCGTACGGCACGAGCTCGTCGAGCGGGTCGATGCGCGCGAGGGAGAACTCCACCTGGTTGGAGAGCGCCGGGCCGCCGAGCTGGCGCTCGGCCTCCTTCCATCGGGCGAGCGAGTAGTTGCTGACTCCGACGTCGGCGACCACGCCGGCGTCCTGCAGCTGGCGCATGCCCGGCATCGTCTGCGCGTCCTTGATGACCGGGTTGGGCTGGTGCACCTGGTAGAGGTCGATCTGCTCGACTCCGAGCCGGTCGGCGCTCGCACGGCCGCGGTTCACCACGACCGGGGCGATCGGCAGGATCGGGAAGATCTTCGTGGCGACGTACACGTGGTCGCGCAGCCCGTGCTCGCGCAGCGCGTCCCCCACGATGCGCTCGCTGGCGCCGAAGCCGTACGCCTCGGCGGTGTCGATCAGGGTGATGCCGAGCTCGACGGCACGGGCCACGATGCGGCCGGCCTCGGCGGAGTAGTCGTCGCCGTAGCCCCACTCGCGCGAGCCGAACTGCCAGGTGCCCAGCCCGATCCGTGAGATCGGCTTGGCACTCGCGACGTCGTCCAGGTAGCGCATGCGTCTCCTCCTCGGGCGGGCGGTCGCCCCACCCTCTCCTCGTCCGACGACCGGCGCGAGCCCAGGGTGCCCGGGTGCCAGCGCCTCAGTCCCGCAGTCGGAGCTCCTTGGCCGCCGCCGTCGCAGCGCGCGCCCCCGCGACCCGGCGCAGCAGCATGCTCGGGCGAGTGCTGCCTGCACTCCCCCAGACCACGTCAGCGTGATCACCGGGCACGGAGTCAGACATTCAGGGCCAAGGGAGCGAATCGGCAGATCCGTTCTGCTGCAAGCGAACTCGGCCACACAATGTTGCGCGTTGCTCTTGCGTGTCGAACATCTGTTCGAGTAGCCTAGGGGCATGGATTTCCGCTCCGAGACCTACCCCGCGCCGCCCGGCGTGACGGTGAGCCTCGTCGAGCACACCTTCCACGGGATCGTCTCGCAGCTCGCAACGGAGCTGGCGATGGAGGCGCTGGCGGAGATGCTCGACCGGGCGCCGCAGTGGTCGGACTTCGCCGTCCTGGAGACCTGCCGCAAGGCCGACCTCGAGCCGGCCGGGCAGCTCATGCTCATGACGGTCGGGGAGCGCCTCACCCGGTTCCTCGCCGCCGAGACGATGGGCCAGGTCGTCGACTACGTCGGCGCGGCGGAGAACCCCGACTACCGCCGCGACCAGGTCGCGGCCCAGGAGGTCGGCCACGCCACCGGCCGCACCCCCGGCTCGTCGGACTACCGGATCGCGTTCTACCGCCGTCTGGTCCAGGAGTTCCCCGACTTCCCCGTCGCCCTGCGCGCCGGGGAGGTCTCCCTGGCCCACTGCCAGATCCTCGACGAGGAGACCCGCGACACCGACGACCCCGTCGCCCTGCGCAAGATCGCCCACCACGCGCTGCTCGCCGCGGCGAGCCAGCCCGCCGGCCCGTTCCGCCGCACCGTGCGCACCCTGGTCAAGCGCTACGACGCCGACGCCGCCGCGCGGCGCCGCCGCGCCCAGCGGCGTCGCGACGTCCGGTTCACCGACCACGGCGACGGCCTCACCACCATGCAGCTCACCGGCCGCACCGAGGAGATGGCCGCCGTCCGCAGCCGTCTCGACGAGGGCGCCCGCCAGCTGCAGGACGCCGACAAGGCCGCCCACGAGAAGGCCGTCGCCGACGCGGGAGCTGCCGGGACCGAGCCGCCGAAGCACGAGCGGCTCACCTCCGGCCAGGCCCGCAGCGACGCCGCCGTCGCCCTGCTCATCGGCACCGTCGACGCCACCGGCACCGTCGTCTACCACCCGCGGTCGGCGATGCGCGTCTGCCTCGAGCTGGTGATGGACGTCGCCACCCTCGAGGGCCGCCGCGACGGCGTCGCCCGCCTCGGCGAGGAGACCATCAGCGCCGCCACCGCCCGCGAGCTCCTCGACCTCGCCGAGTCGGTCCGCCCCGTCACCGTCGACGCCATGGGCGCCATGCTCGACTACGGCACCGAGGTCTACCTCCCCGGCCGGCAGCGCCGCCACGTCGCCCGCCGCGACCGGTACACCTGCCGCGCCTGCGGCCGCCGCGCCACCCGCGGCGAGATGGACCACATCATCGAGTTCCTCGCCGGCGGCCCCACCGCGTCCTGGAACTGCCAATGGCTCTGCCCCCGCTGCCACCGGCTCAAGACCGACGGACTCCTCCACGTCGAGGGCCGCGCCGACGCCGACCTCGTCCTCACCACCCCCTCCGGCCTCGTGCTCGTCTCCCTGCCACCGCCCTACCTCGAGGACCCCGAACGCGACGTCCACCGATGGGGCCACCAACCACCCATCGGCTTCAAGGTCACCCCCCGACCCTGGGCATCACCGACCTCAGACGACGCCGCGCCCGACGACGAAGGCCGCGACACCCCGCCCTTCTAGCGGCCCCGCCCCGACGCCCGACCCCCACCCGGGAGAGGGCCTCGAGGCATGTCCGGGCTCCCAGGTCTACGCCGCCCCCAACGGCACTCTCCGAACGCGCGGCGCTCGGTCACGCGCGGGCCGTGGACGGATGCCGCGGGCTGGGGCTGCGCCTAGGGTGGCTCGCATGGAGCAGCAGGCGAACGTGCACGGCGAGCCCCTCGAGGTCTGCAGCCTCGAGCCGCTCACCGGCTTCTACCGCGACGGATTCGCCACGACCGGCCCGGACGACGTCGGGTCGCACACGGTGTGCACCGTCGTGACAGCGGAGTTCCTCGAGCACCAGCGCTCGATCGGCAACGACCTCTCGACGCCGATGCCGCAGTACGGCTTCCCCGGCCTCGAGCCCGGCGACCGCTGGGCGGTGTGCGCACCGCGCTGGCAGCAGTCCTACGACGCCGGCATCAAAGCCCCGGTGGTGCTGCGGGCGACCAACATCGCGGCGCTCGACCACGTGGCCCTCGACGCTCTGCAGGAGTGCTCGGCCGACTCCCCGGACGACGCATCCTCGCTGTTCGACCTCGACTGAGGGGCCGCGCAGTCTCCGTCACCGCTCGTCCCTGCATCGGGGGACGGAGTCTCCGGTAACCGGAGACAGGCCTCGCCCTGGCTCCGGAACGACGCCTACCGTCGTAGGACGGCTGCTGCCAGGCACGGGGCGACTCCGCTCCGACGCTGCGGCGGGCAGGCGTGGAGGGGCAGGAGGCTGACGTGGTCGAGGGCAGCACGGAGGACAACGGTCCGGCGTTCGAGGCGAGCCTGTCGGGCGACCTCGACCTCGTGCGGCGCGACGAGCTCGAGGCTCTCGTGACCGCCTTCGACTCCAGCGGCTCCCCTGTGGCCGTCATCGACGTGCGCGACGTCCCGTTCGTCGACAGCATCGGCATCAAGGTGATGCTCGACCTCGTCGAGGTGGCCCAGCGCCGCAGCGGCGAGGTCGTGCTCGTCGAGCCGCAGCGCCAGGTGCTGCGGGTCCTGCAGATCACCGGCGTCCGCCGCATGGTGCGCGTCGAGCACGACGCCGAGAGCGACGCCGTCTAGCTCGCTCGTCCCGCCCCGGCAGCGACGTCGGCGGCCCCTCCTGGGCGGAACGGGTCGAGCAGCTCCTCGAGGAGCGCGTACTGCTCCTGAGCCAGCAGCGAGTCGGAGAACAGCAGGCCGACGTCGTCGATCACGCGTGGCTCGATCGCCAGCGCCGCACGCATCTCCGCCCGCGCGTCCTCGTCATGGCCGAGCTGCGCCAGCGCGAGGGCGCGGCAGAGCGGGCCGAACACGCCGCTGCCGGCATCGGCGATGCTCGCCTCCGCCAGGGCCGCTGCCGGATCGCGTGCGAGCAGCCGCTCGAGGGCGAGGTTCACGTGCTGGTACCCAGGATGCAGCGGGTTGAGCTCGAAGGAACGACGCATGAGCGACGATCCCGTCGGCCAGTCGCCGCTGAACGCGATGAGGGCTCCAGCACTGAACAGCGTCGAGGGGTGGGCGGGAGCCAGGTCCGCTGCGCGCGCGGCATGCAGGCGCGCGAGGTCGAACTGCCGGCGCTCCGCGGCCACGACGGCGAGACCGAGGTACGCGAGCGGGGACCGCGGGTCGATCTGCAGCGCCCGGCGCGAGGAGCTCTCGGCGGACCGCAGATCCGCGTCGGCGTCCTGCGAAGCGCCGTAGCGGACGCAGACGCCGAGGATGAAGCCGTGCATGGCCAGCACGTCCGCGGCCGTCGACCCCGCCGCGAGTGCCTCGTCCAGCGCGATCCGTGCCTCCTGGACCGACGCCCCGATCCCCGAGGCGATGTGCCGGTAGAACGCCAGCCGCCCTGCCGCCTCGACGTCGGGCCGATCGGCCGGCGCAGTCGCCTCCAGCCGGCGGGCCATGACGCCCACGTAGTCGCCGAGCTGCGCCGCGATGGCCGACGCCCAGGTGTCGAGAGCGGCGAGACCGCGCGCCGACGCGGGGTCGACGGTCTCGGCGACCGACCAGACCACCGTCCCGTCGCGGCCGTCGGACAGGAGCAGCGCCACCGACGGCGGGCCGTCGAGGTCGACGGCGCCCTGCAGCACGAACCGCACTCCGAGCGCGCGGGCCACCTCGCCGGGCTCGGCCCGATGACGACGGGAGGGCCCGACGACACGCAGGCCGGGGAACTCCGCGAGCTGGCGAGCGAGCACCGTCGCCATGAGATCGCCACGGCTCTCGTCGCCGGTGGTGTCGAACCGCACCACCGCGACCGACGCGTCGGCGGGCACCTCGGGCCCCTGGCCAGGTACATGCCGACGGATGGTCACGACGTAGCCGCCGGGCGGGACGTCGATCCGCACGGGGTCGTCGACGCCCTCGCCCTCGTAGTACGCGGCGAGGCTCCGGCGCACCCGCGTGCCGCGCACCCGCACCGTGGCGTCGTCCCGGCCATCGAAGTGGTCGCCCCGGCCGAGCGCGCGCCGCGCCACCGTGCGCTCGCTGAGCTGCTCGGCACGGCCGGCCAGGGTCTCGCTGGTGACGTAGGCGAGGAAGTCCCGCGAGCGCGGCGAGCGCGCGAAGGCGTCGCTGGCGAGCACCCGCTGCAGCGCCGCCACGACCTCGGCCGGGGCGACGTCGTCGCCGTGCGGCGACGACCCGACCTGCGCGACCATCGGCTCCTCCGGACGCGCCGCCGGAGAACCCGGCACAGCGCGGTGCGTCGAGCCTAGGCGAGCCGTGTCCGGCCGCCATCGGAGCCACCCCGTGCGTAGGGTCCTCCCGAACGGGAGGGGACGCCATGGGCTGGATCAGCAGGACCGCCGTCGTGGCCGGGGTCGTCGCGGCAGCTGCCGCCGCGCCCTCGGTGCTCCGTCAGCGACGGGCGCTGCAGGACGTCGACCCGGGGTTCCGGGCGCCGCTGGCGTACCTGCCGCTGTCGTTCGGGCCGACGACGACGCGCGTCATGCGCTCGCTCCCGTCACGCCCGGCCGCACCGGTGGCCGGGGTGACGATCGACGTCGTGACGGTCCCGGGCGACGGCGGGCAGCCGCCGGTCGAGGTCCGCGTGTACACCCCGCACCGACGCTCGTCGGACGGCGCCCTGCTGTGGATTCACGGCGGCGGCTACATCGTCGGGTCGGCCGCCGAGGACGATCCGGCCGCCGGGGGGATGGCTGCACGCCTGGGCATCGTCGTGGTCAGCGTCGAGTACCGGCTCGCGCCGGAGCACCCGTTCCCGGCCGCGCACGACGACTGCCTCACGGCACTCCGCTGGCTGCACGCGCAGGCCGCCGAGCTCGGCGTCGACCCCGCCCGCATCGCCGTGGGCGGCGAGAGCGCCGGCGGTGGCCTCGCGGCGGCCCTGGTGCTGCGGGCGCACGACGAGAGCATCCCCGTCTGCTTCCAGTACCTGATCTACCCCATGCTCGACGACCGCACGGTGCAGCGCGCCGAGGCCGACGGCGCATGGCACGTGATCTGGAGCCCGCCGTCCAACCGCTACGGCTGGGCCTCCTATCTCGGCCACGAGCCGGGGACCCGGGACGCGTCGCCCTACGCCGTGCCGGCCCGCCGCGCATCGCTGGCGGGGCTGCCGCCCGCGTGGATCGGTGTCGGCAGCGCCGACCTGTTCGCCGCCGAGGACATCGACTACGCCGCACGGCTCGAGGCCGCAGGCGTAGCGTGCGAACTGGTCGTGGTGCCCGGGATGTACCACGCGGCCCAGCGGTTCGCGCCGGGCTACGCCCCAGCCGTGGACTTCGAGGTCAGCGGGGAGGCGGCGCTGGCCCGCGCGCTGCGAACGGGCCGCGCCGCCGTCTGATCGTCGTGGGCTTGTCCCCGGCGTGTGCATCGCTACGCTCGCGGACGTGCACCGCATCTTCGCCACCGCCGTCGCCGACGTGTACCCGCACTACGTCGCCAAGGTCGAGAAGAAGGAGCGCAGCCGCGAGGACGTCGACCGCGTCATCTGCTGGCTCACCGGCTACGACGAGGCGGGCCTGCGCCGCACCCTCGACACCGAGGTCGACCTCGAGACCTTCTTCGCCGAGGCGCCGGCGATGAACCCCAGCGCCTCCCTCATCACCGGCAGCATCTGCGGCATCCGGGTCGAGGACGTCGAGGACCCGCTCATGCAGAAGATCCGCTGGATGGACAAGCTCGTCGACGAGGTCGCCCGCGGCAAGAAGATGCAGACCGTCCTCCGTGGCTCGGACGCCTGACCCCGGAGACCCCGGGCACGCCGGACCCGGACTCCCGAACCCGCCGGTACGAGATCTGGCGCCGACCCGCTCCGGCGGGTGAGGATGGGGCAGACCGTCACCGACGCCGGACCCCAGGAGCACCGATGACCAACCTCGCGACGAACCTCACGACGACCGCCGGCGAGCTGCCCGAGCAGGACGCACTGCGCGTCAACGGGCAGGGGGTCACCTACGCCCAGCTGCACGGCATGGCCGCCAAGGTGGCGGGGACGTTGCGCGAGAACGGCATCCAGCCCGGAGATCGCGTGGCCGTCATCCTCCCCAACGTGCCGGCCTTCCCCGTCGTGTACTGGGGCATCCTCCTGGCCGGGGGCATCGTCGTGCCGATGAACCCGCTCCTCAAGGCCGGCGAGATCGACTACTTCTTCACCGACTCCGGCGCCAAGATCGCCTTCGTCTGG
>Ga0102832_1002112_pt1 | contig 12895 bp, 10 predicted proteins | sample EBPBio282013_DNA_FD_88942 | JGI IMG/M metagenome (GOLD analysis project Ga0102832, IMG submission 88942) | Wastewater treatment Type I Accumulibacter community from EBPR Bioreactor in Madison, WI, USA - Reactor 2_5/28/2013_ DNA (Illumina Assembly) | ecosystem: Engineered > Bioreactor > EBPR >...
GGAAGGATCCCGACAACAACGTCGCCTTCCACAACCGCACGACGGTGATGACGCACAACTACACGATCTCGATCGCCGCCAAGTGGCTGGACGACGCCAACAACCCGCAGCTCACGCCGGAGCAGCGCGCCGCCGGCCGCAAGGCCTACGACGAGCTGATCGCCACCTCGGGCTTCCCCAAGAAGCCGGACGGCACGCCGATGGTCTACCGCGCCGCGGTCAAGGTCGGCGTGATCTTCCAGGAGTCGAAGAACAAGGCACGCGCCCGCGACTTCCTGAAGTTCCTGATGGAGGAGGAGAACCTCCGCCCGTACGTCGAGGGCGCCCTCGGCCGCTGGTTCCCGGTCACCAAGGAGAGCCAGAAGAGCGCGTTCTGGCAGGCCGATCCGCACCGCAAGGCGGTTTACGACCAGTTCATGGCCGGCACGCTGCCCTTCGAGTTCACCAAGAACTGGAAGTTCACGATCCTCAACAACGAGAACGTGTGGGCCAAGGCGATGAACCGCGTGGTCAGCGAGAAGGTCCCGGTCGACAAGGCCGTGGACGAGATGATCGTGCGCATCAAGGAAGTCGCGAACTGATCGCGGCTCCGCGCCTCGCATGACCGCGACCGCCGTCGACACCGAGACCCGCCGGGAGCCTTCCCGGCGGGGTCTTTTTTCGCTCTCGGCCCGCCAGGCCTGGGGGCTGATCTTCGTCGCGCCCTACGTCGCGATCTTCGCGGGCTTCGTCGTCTTCCCGGTCGGTTACAGCTTCTGGCTGGCGCGCGATCCGCAACTCTACATCCAGCTGGCGGCCGACCCGATCTTCGCCCGCACCGTCGTCAACACGCTGGTGTTCCTGATCGTCGCCATCAACCTCAAGATGGCGATCGCGCTGTTCCTGTCCGGCTTCTTCACCAACCGGCGCTGGTGGGTGAAGGTGCTGGCCGTGCTGTTCGTGCTGCCGTGGGCGGTGCCGTCGATCCCGACCATCCTGTCGGTGCGGTTCATGCTGAACCCCGAGTGGGGCGTCGTGAACCAGCTGATCTTCCGCCTGACCGCCGAGGACGGGCCGAACTGGCTGAACGACCCGACGCTGGCGCTGTGCCTCGCCATGGCCGTCCACATCTGGAAGTCGCTGCCGTTCTGGACGCTGATCCTGCTGGCCGGCCGGCTGGCCATCCCGCACGAGCTCTACGAGGCCGCCTCGGTCGACGGGGCGGGCGGCTGGCACCGCTTCCGCTACATCACGTGGCCGTCGATGAGCACGCTCTACGCGACCTGCACGCTGCTCTCGATGATCTTCACGGTCGGCGACTTCAACAGCGTCTACCTGCTGACCGGCGGCGGCCCGGCCGACCTCACCCACGTGCTGGCGACGCTCGGCATCCGCTACCTGCGCCTCGACCAGGTCGGGCTCGCCATGGCGACCATCGTCTGCGCCCTGCCGCTGATCCTGCCGCTGGTCTGGGTGCTCATGAAGCGGCTGTCGAAATGAACTGGAGCCCCCTGAACTGGAGGAAGATCCGGCGCGAGGCCGGGCTGGAGGCGGCGCTGCTGCTGGTCGGCATCCCGCTGCTGCTGTGGACGCTGATCCCGATCTACCACATGGTCCTGTTCGCGATCTCGCCGAAGGACGCGGCGTTCTCGGGCCAGCTCTGGCCGACCGACCCGACGCTGCGCAACTTCGCCACCGTGATCGGCCAGCGCCACCACTTCCTGAACCACTTCTGGCTGCAGATGTTCAACTCGCTGGTGATCTCGGTGGGCACCGCGGCGATCACGCTGGGCGTCGCGACCGCCGCGGCCTTCGCGATCAGCCGGCTGCGCTTCAAGGGCGGCCGGGTGGTGATGAACCTCGCGCTGCTGACCTACTTCATCCCGGCCGCGTTCCTCGCCGTGCCGATGTACAAGACGATGGGCATGTACGGCCTGCTCAACAACGACTGGTCGCTGGTGCTGGCGATGGCCACCATCTCCTCGCCCTACGCGATCTGGATCCTGCGCCAGGCCTCCGACAAGCTGCCGCAGGAACTCGACGAGGCGGCGATGATCGACGGCGCCTCGCCGTTCCAGCTGTTCCGCATGATCTACCTGCCGCTGATGGTACCGTCGATGATCGCGGTCGGCACCTACGCGCTGCTGCTGGCGTGGAACGAGTACCTCTACGCCTTCCTGCTGCTGTCGAAGGACACGGCGATCACCCTGCCGGTGGCGCTGGGCAACTTCCTGTCGGCCGACGATTCGCCGTGGGAGCTGCTGATGACCGCCGGCTTCCTCTATGCCCTGCCGCCGGCGCTGATCTACTACGCCTTCCGCAGGTTCATGTCGTCGGGCCTGACCGCCGGCGCGGTCAAGGGCTAGGCGGAGGTCAGGCGCGGGCCGCGACGGTGCCGGCCAGCGGCACCGCGGTGGCATGCGCCGCCAGCCGGGCCCGGTCGTGCTCGGGCCGGATGAACAGCAACCCGACCAGGCCGCCGACCAGCAGCAGCACGCCGAGGATGACGTAGCTCTTCTCGTAGCCGGCGACCGGCGAGGCGGCCTGCTGGATCACGGCGCCCATCGCCAGCGGCGCGATCACCCCGGCCAGCGTCACCAGCGAGGTGACGATCGCCAGCATCGCCGCGCGCTGCGGCTGCGGCGTCAGCTCGCTGACGATCATCGGCGTCACGACGTAGATCGTGCTGCCGATGGCGGCGCCGACGACCAGGGCTGCGACCTTGAGGCCGGGCGTCGGCATGCTGCCGACGAATGGCAGGATGCAGCCGCCGATGAACACCGTGGCGGAGGCCAGCGCGCCGCGCGACAGGCGGCTCGACACGCCGGCCTTCTTGAGGCGCTGCGACAGCCAGCCGCCGGTCAGCACGACGACCATGCCGAACACCCACGGCAGGATGGTGAGGTTGCCGCCCACGGTCTGGCTGTAGCCCAGTCCGTCGACGAGGTACGAGGTGAACCAGGTGAGGCCGAGCGCGAGGCCCCAGTAGCTGGCGAAGCCGGCGGCGCAGGCGGCCAGGATGGTCGGGCAGGTGAGCAGGCGCCAGTAGGAGATGCGCTCGACCATGCCCTCGGCCAAGGTGTGCGGCTTGTCGACCAGCGTGCCCTCGCGGCCGAACACCAGCCACAGCGCGACCCAGCACAGGCCGGCGATGCCCAGCGCGCCGAACGCCCAGTGCCAGCTGTAGGTGACGATGATCCAGTTGAGCGTCGGCACGGCGACGATCACGCCCAGCGCCGAGCCCTGCGCGATGATCGCGGTCGGCAGGCCGCGCAGGTGGTCGGGGAACCACTTGTAGATCGAGTGCAGGGCGACCGGGTTGGCCGGACCCTCGCCGGCGCCGAGCACGATGCGGCAGGCGATCAGCAGCTCCAGCGACACCGTGCCCAGCATCGGGAACTGCACCAGCGACCAGATGATCGCCATGACCAGCAGCGTGTGCCGCGTCTGCACCCGGTTGGCGATGAAGCCGACGATCACCGCGGAGATCGCGAACAGGAAGAAGAACGACGAGCCCAGCAGGCCGAACTGCTCAGGCGTCAGGTGGAGGTCGGCCATGATCGGCCGCGCGGCGAGGCCGACCACGACCTTGTCGGCGAAGTTGATCAGCATGAACAGCAGCAGCAGGGCGGTCATGCCCCAGGCGCCCTTGAGCGGGCGCTGGTCGGTCGTCATCGCGGGCGTTTCCCTTTTTCTCGCCCGTTGGCCGGGCCTGCGCCGGCATCAAACAGCAGTAATTATGCGTATTCAACCGCGACGTATTTCAGTCGTCCTGCATGCCTTTCAGGGCGTCGCGGCGGCCAGCGTCATCGCGCCGTCGCCCATCACCACCAGCGCGGCCCAGAAGCGGGGATGCAGCAGCGGTCGCGGCGTCGGCCCGTCGAGGTGGCGCCGCTGCGCGAGGGCCAGCGCGTCGGCGATCGCGACGCCGCCCCCGCTGCCCCCGCCGCGCGCCGCGGCGAAGGTGGCGACGATGGTGTCGCGCGCCAGCGCGCTGTCGACCGGCCACAGGGCGGCGATCGTCGACGGCACGCCGGCCAGGGTGAAGGCGGTGGCGAGGCCCTGGATGCCGCGATCGCCGAGCAGGGGGTCGTGGCGGGCGGAGTTGCAGGCCGACAGCACGACCAGCCGGGCGCGCAGCGGCCAGGTGGCGATCCGCGATGCCGGCAGGAAGCCGTCGCTGCCGGCGGCCGCGGTCAGGACGAGGCCGGGCTCGGCGAGGTCGGGCAGGTCGTGGCGTGTCAGGCCGTGCGTCGCGAAGTGCAGGATGTCGTAGTCCCCGGCGGGGGCTTCGCCCAGCCGTTGCTCGGTGGCGTCGGCGCGGCGCAGCACGCGCGCCCGGTCGGCCGGGAACAGGCCGGCCACCGCCTGCAGCTCCTGCGAGGCCTCGGGCAGTTCGGGCAGGGCGCTGCCGATCACCGGCGCCGCCAGCACCGGGTCGCCGACGCCGAGGTAGTCGAGGCGGGCGGTGCGCGTGCCGGCGAGCCGGCGCGCGGCGAGGAAGGCGCTGATCGAGGTCTCCTGGACGAACGCGAGGTCGCGCACGCGCCAGTGCGCCGCGCGCAGGTCGTGACGGTCGCCGAGCAGCGGCGGCGGCTCGGCCAGCAGGATGCCGGGCGGCAGGCGCTCGAGGCCGCGCGGCGGCACGTGGTGGACGCGCCGCGCCCCGTCGAGACAGGGCTCGAGGTCGCCGAGCAGGATGCGGTGCAGCCGGACGGCGGCCGCGACCGGGAACCGGCGGTCGTCGTCGGGCGACGGCGGCTCGTCGGACAGCAGGGCGGCGACCAGCCGCCGGGCCTGCGCGAAGTCTTCGTTGTCCATCGGTTCCGAGCGCGCCATCGCCCGGTCGCGGCGCAGGCAGACCTTGGCGAGCTGGCCGTCCAGCATCGGCACGTAGAACAGCAGGGCCTCGTCGGGCTGCAGCCGGTGCTGCAGGGCACGGATGCCGACCCGCTCGCCCTCGGGCTGGCCGCCGGGCGGGGTGACCAGGGCGGCGCGCAGGCTGGCCTGGCGCCGGGTGAAGTCGCCCGCCGCCGAGACGATCGCGGCGCGGTCGGCGGCCGTGCCGGGCGGTCCGAGCAGGCGCCGGCCGAGCGCCTCGAGCGCCGCGGTCTCCCAGTCGATGCGCTGCAGGTCGGTGACGTAGAGGCCCTGCACGGCGCGGCGACCGGCGTCGGTGCGATAGCGGGCCAAGGCGGCCAGCGTGTCGTCGGACCGCGAGTGCAGCGAGCGCGCCAGCACGACGTGGACCCCGAGCAGCAGGCCGAGATCGGGTGACGGCGCGGCGATCGTTGCCGTCGCGGCGATCTCGAGCAGCAGGCGATCCGGCCACGACGGCAGCGGCGAGGCGAAGACCGACTGGCGATGCAGCCGCTGCAGCGTCGCCAGCCGGCGATGGGCGGCCTCGAGAAGGCTGGCCCGGGCCCCGGGCTCGCCGCGGCGCAGCCGGTTCACGCTGGCGGCGAGGCGGGCGAAGGCCTCGGCCTGCTCGCGATCGTCGTCGTGGGTCGTCCAGTCGATCGGCTGCTCGAGCAGCGCCCGCCAGCCATCGGTCCCGAGGCGCGCGCCGTCGCCGAGGATGAATTCCTCGGTCACGGCGAACCAGAACTCGGTGGCGTCGGCGAAGCGGCCGCGGGCGTGGATCCCGGCGCGACGCTCCGCCAGCGGGTGCAGGAGCAGGAACGCGCGGGCGACGTCGCGCTCGCCGGCCAGCGTCTCGAGGACGATCAGCTGCGAGTAGGCATCGGCCCGCATCGTCTCGCGGACGCCGGGCTCGAGCTGCAGGTCGTCCAGCCGATCGACCAGGCGCAGCAGGTCCTGCGACGCCGCCCGCGGATCGCCGCGATAGCCGTTCAGCTCGGCGCGCAGACGCAGCAACTGGACGTACTGCAGGCTGGCGCGCGGCACCGTCTCGAACAGCGTCTCGGCCGCCACGAACAGGCGCAGCGCCCGCTCGGCATCGTAGTTGGCGACGTGCTGCCGGATGATGCGCAGCACCAGCCCGGTCGCGGCGTGGCGTTCGTCCTGGAAGGACAGCGTGGTCGCCAGCGCGCGGTCGAGGTAGCTGCGCGAGAGGGCGAAGTTGTTCGCCCGGCGCGCCTGCTGCGCCGCCAGCAGGGCGAACTCGGCGTACAGCACCGGGCGCGACAGCGGGGTCGCCAGCGCCTTGGGAATGCCGGTCTCCGCTAGCCGGCGGGCGTCGCGGTCCTCGCCGATCACGGCGCCGGACCACGCCGTCAGCAGGATCAGCGCGCCGGCCGTCTGCGGGTAGACGCGCTCGGGCGTGAACTCGAGGACGAGCGGCAGGCCGAGCACTGCCGCCGCGCAGTCGGTCGATTCGAGCGAGAGGCAGGTCATGGCCGCGAAGAAGAACCACGATTCGTGCTCGGCCGGCGGCAGCGTGGCGAATCCCGAGACCAGCGCGGCGGTGACGTCGAGGGTTCGTCCCGCGGCCAGCATCTGCGCGACGCCGCCGGTCGCGGTGGCCAGGGGCTCGTCCTGGCCGGCGGCAGGCGGGGCGCGGGCCAGCACGAGCCCGGCGAGCAGCGCCACGACGACGAGCAGGCGGCGCGCCGGCGGCCGCTTCACGGCTTCTCCCTCATGGTCGCCCCTTCATGGGCGCATCGTCAGCAGGAAGAGCCGTTCGCCGGGGCGTGGCGAGACGCCGAGGGCCGCCCGCAGCTCGACGGCGCGCGGGTCGTCGAGGTCGTACAGCCGCACCGGCAGGCGCGTGCCCTCGGGGCTGGTGTCGGCGCGGGCCCGCAGCGCGGCGTCGACCAGCACGCGCGTGGGATCGCGGCGCGGGCCGAGCGGCAGCACGGCAGCGGCGTCGGCCGCCGTTCCGTCGCGCGCGCCGTCCGCGACCAGGCGCTTCACCGCGTCGGCCGGGATCTCGAGGTCGCGAAAGCGCCGCTCGCCGACCGGCACGGGCGCGCGTTCGCCGCCGCGCATCCGGATGTCGGTCGGTTCGAACAGCGCGCCGCGGTCGCCGATCGACACCAGCGCGACCTGCAGCGGCGGTTCGCCCCGCATCGCCTCGCGCAGCAGCGGCACGCCGCCGATGGCCAGCACCGAGGCGAGGACCAATCCACCGGCCAGGCCCCCCGCCAGCGAGGGCCAGCGCCACGGCCAGACGCTCCAGGGCGGTCGACCGGGCAGGGCCGGGGGTGGCAGGGCCACGCGCCCGGCCGGGGCGGTCATGGTCGCGGCGGCAATCGTCGCGGCGGCCAGCGGGGGCGCCGCCGGCCCGCGGCCCGCGAGGTCGAGCAGGCGTCGCTCGAGCAGGCGCTCGGCGGCCAGCACGTTGCGCCGCACCAGCGCCGCCACCAGCGCGGCGGCGGGACCGTCCGGCGCCAGCTGGCCGGAAGCCCAGTCGTCGAGCAGGCGTTCCTCGTCGGGCGCCAGTGGCGCCCAGCCCTGGCCGCCGTTGCGCAGGATGCTGAGCATCACGGGGTCTTCGGGAGGTGCCGCATCGTCGCGATCCGGGGGCCCTACCGGCGTGCAGGATTTTCTCATTTGTAGGGAAGACGGTGCCGGGCGGCCCGGCGTTACGCCGTGTCGGGAAAGAATTCCGGGGCGCGGCGGCGGACCTCGGCAAGGTACCGCGCCTGCGCGCGCGACATCGCGGTCCGCAGGGTGCCGGGCGCCAGGTTGAGCCGCCCGGCGATCGTCTCGTTGTCGAGGTCGCGGTGCAGGCGGTCGCAGACCAGCCGGCGGTCGCGGCTCTCCAGGGCCGACCACGCCTGCAGGCCGACCTTGCGGAGGTCGCGCAACTGGGTGGCGGCGGTGACGGTCTCGTCCTGGCCGCCGGCCAGCGGTTCGAGTTCGAGCGACCCGCCGACCGCCTCCTCGCGGAAGCGCCGGCCGCGATGCACGTCGGTGACGAAGTTGCGGATCACGCGCGACAGGTAGACGGGCAGGGAGGTGCCGCGCTGCCACAGGCGCAGCGGGCGGTAGCCGGTGCGGACCAGCCGCTCGAAGAAGGCCTGGAAGATGTCGTCGGCCTCCTGCCCGCCGGCCCGCGCCCGGATGCAGTGGTAGATCAACTGGCCGTGGCGCTGGTGGAAGGCCTCGATGGCGCCGGGGGCGCCCCGCAGCACGCTGTCCACCAGGTCGAAGTCCGACTCGGGGGCAGGCAGGGGTTCGTTGCGGGACACACGGCACTCCAGGGCGATACAGCCGGAGTGTATGGCACATCCCATAATTGTAAATCGCAACAGATCACAACCATTGTGCAGCTTGATGGCGGCACCATTCACGCAAACAAAAAGGGCGCCCGGAGGCGCCCTTTCCGTTCGATCCCGGCGGGACCGCGATCGGTCTACTTGACGAACGGGCACTTGCCCTCGGCCATCGGCCGGTAGGCCTTGTCGCCCGGCACGGTGGCGACCAGCTTGTAGATGTCGTCCTTGCCCTTCGACTCGGCCGGCGACTTGACCTCGAACAGGTACATGTCGCGCACCAGCCGGCCGTCCTCGCGCAGCTTGCCGTTCTTGGTCATGACGTCGTTGACCGGCATCTCGCGCATCTTCGCCATCACCGCCTTGGCGTCGTCGGTGCCGGCGGCCTGCACGGCCTTGAGGTAGTGCAGGGTCGAGCTGTAGACGCCGACCGTCAGCATGCTCGGCAGCTTGTCCTTCTTGGCGCGGTAGCGCTTGGTCCAGGCGCGGGTCTCGTCGTTGAGGTCCCAGTAGAACGCCTCGGTCAGCACCAGGCCCTGCGCCACCGGCAGGGTCAGCGACTGCACGTCGGTCGCGAACACCAGCAGGCCGGCCAGCTTCTGGCCACCCTTGGTGATGCCGAACTCGCCGGCCTGCTTGATCGAGTTGATGGTGTCCTGGCCGGCGTTGGCCAGCCCGATCACCTTGGCCTTCGAGGCCTGGGCCTGCAGCAGGAAGGACGAGAAGTCCTGCGTGCTGAGCGGGTGCCGGACGCTGCCCAGCACCTTGCCGCCGGCATCCTTAACGACCGCGGTGACGTCGCGCTCGAGCGCGTGGCCGAACGCGTAGTCGGCGGTCAGGAAGTACCACGAGTCGCCGCCAGCCTTGACCATCGCCTCGCCGGTCACGTGCGCCAGCGCGTAGGTGTCGTAGACCCAGTGGGCGCCGGTCTCCGAGCAGGCCGGGCCGGTGAGGTCGGCCGAGGCGGCGCCGGTGTTGATGTCGATCAGGCCCTTTTCCTGGGCGATCTTGCGGACCGCCAGCGCCACCGACGAGGTGCCGAGGCCGGTGATCATCTTGACGCCGTCGACGTCGTACCAGCGCCGGGCGATCGACGCGCCGACGTCGGGCTTGGTCTGGTGGTCGGCCGAGAGGATCTCGATCGAGCGGCCGAGCACCTTGCCGCCGACATCCTCGACGGCCATCTGCATCGCCTCGACCTCGCCGGCGGTCAGGTCGCCGTAGACGCCGGAGAAGCCTTCCATCACGCCGATCTTCAGCGGCGGCGGCGTCTGGGCGTGCGCGATGGCGGCCAGGCCGATCGCGGCGGCGCCGGCCAGCGCGACGGCCGTGCCGGCGTACCGGGCAGTGGTTGAAACTTTCATACGATAGTCCTCCCGAAGCGGTTCTTCCCCCCGCAAGGGCCGAAATCTAGCGACAGGCGGTGCCCGACGCCAGTGCTGGACAGCGACCAAATCCTTCGATTTATTCGCATCCAGCAGGGGGGTTGATGGCTGAACAAGAGACAATTCTCGAAGCCAGCGGACTGACCAAGGAATTCAAGGGATTCGTGGCGGTCAAGAACGTGAATTTGCGGGTCAGGCGGCACACGATCCATGCGCTGATCGGGCCGAACGGCGCCGGCAAGACGACGTGCTTCAACCTGCTGACGCACTTCCTGACGCCGACCGCCGGCCGCATCCACTTCAACGGCCGCGACATCACCGGCAGTTCGCCGGCGGCGATCGCCCGCCTCGGCCTGGCGCGCTCGTTCCAGATCTCGGCGGTGTTCCCGCACCTGTCGGTGCGCGAGAACGTCCGCGTCGCGCTGCAGCGCAAGCTGGGCAACTCCTTCTACTTCTGGCGCTCCGAGCGGGTGCTGGCCGAGCTCGACGCCCGGGCGCTCGAGCTGGTGGCGGCGGTCGGCCTCGAGGCCTTCGCCGAGCTGCCGGCGGTCGAGCTGCCCTACGGCCGCAAGCGGGCCCTGGAGATCGCCACCACGCTGGCGCTCGAGCCCGAGATGATGCTGCTCGACGAGCCGATGGCCGGCCTCGGCCAGGAGGACATCAAGCGCATCGCCAGCCTGATCCGGACGGTGTCGAAGAACCGCACCGTGCTGATGGTCGAGCACAACATGTCGGTCGTCGCCGACCTGTCCGACATGATCACCGTGCTGGCGCGCGGCGAGGTCCTGGCGGAAGGACCCTACGCGTCGGTGTCGACCAACCCGGCCGTCGTCGAGGCCTACGTGGGGACGGGCCATGGCTGAGCCACTGCTGAAGGTCGACAATCTCCAGGCCTGGTACGGCGAATCGCACATCCTGCACGGCGTCGGCTTCGAGGTCGGCAAGGGCGAGTTGGTGACGCTGCTGGGCCGCAACGGCGCCGGCAAGACCACGACCCTGCGCTCGGTCATGGGCATCGTCGAGAAGCGCGCCGGGTCGGTGACCTTCGAGGGCACCGAGACCGTGGGCCGGCCGTCGGACATGATCGCCCGCCTCGGCATCGCCTACTGCCCCGAGGAGCGCGGCATCTTCTCGAGCCTCAACGTCGAGGAGAACCTGCTGCTGCCGCCGGTCATCCGGCCGGGCGGGCTGAGCCTCGACGAGATCTACAAGCTGTTCCCCAACCTGCACGAGCGCCGCAAGAGCCAGGGCACCAAGCTGTCGGGCGGCGAGCAGCAGATGCTGGCGATCGGCCGCATCCTGCGCACCGGCGCGAACCTCCTGATGCTCGACGAGCCGACCGAGGGCCTCGCCCCGGTCATCGTGCAGCGCATCGGCGAGATCATCCGCCAGCTCAAGTCGCGCGGCTTCACCATCCTGCTGGTCGAGCAGAACTTCCGCTTCGCCGCGGCGGTCGCCGACCGGCACTACGTCATGGAGGACGGCCACGTGGTGGACGTGATGACGGCCGCCGACGCGGCGCAGAACATCGGCAAGCTGCAAGCCTACCTGGGAGTGTAGCCATGTTCGAACTGATCGGTGTCCCGCCCCAGGCGTTGTTCGGCCAGCTGCTGCTCGGCCTGATCAACGGCGCCTTCTACGCCATGCTGAGCCTCGGCCTCGCGGTCATCTTCGGCATGCTGAACGTGATCAACTTCACCCACGGCGCGCAGTACATGATGGGCGCCTTCGCGGCGTGGCTGATGCTCGGCCTGTTCGACGTGCCGTTCTGGGCCTCGCTGGTGCTGGCGCCACTGATCGTCGGCCTGTTCGGCGTGATCCTCGAGAAGCTGATGCTGAAACGCATCTACCACCTCGACCACCTGTACGGTTTCCTGCTGACCTTCGGCCTCGCGCTGATGATCGAGGGGCTGTTCCAGTGGAAGTGGGGCTCGTCGGGCGCGCCCTATCCGAACCCGATCCCGGGCGGCACCAACCTCGGCTTCATGTTCCTGCCGACCTACCGCGGCTTCGTCGTGATCGCGGCCCTCGTGGTCTGCCTCGCCACCTGGTACGGCATCGAGCGCACCAAGCTCGGCGCCTACCTGCGGGCGGCGACCGAGAACCCGACGCTGGTGCGGGCCTTCGGCATCAACGTGCCGCGCCTGATCACGCTCACCTACGGCCTCGGCGTCGGGCTGGCCGCGCTGGCCGGCGTGCTGGCCGCGCCGATCCAGCAGGTCTCGGCGCTGATGGGCACCAACCTGGTGCTGGTCGTGTTCGCGGTGGTGGTGATCGGCGGCATGGGCTCGATCATGGGCTCGATCGTCACCGGCTTCGGCCTCGGCCTGATCGAGGGCCTGACCAAGGTGTTCTATCCGCCGGCCTCCAACACGGTGATCTTCGTCGTCATGGCGCTCGTCCTGCTGATCAAGCCGGCCGGCCTGTTCGGGCAGACCAAATGAACGCGACACGCATAGGCTACGCCCTTCTCATCGTGCTGGCGCTCGTCGCGCCGATGTTCGCCTATCCCGTCTTCCTGATGAAGGCGCTTTGCTTCGCGCTGTTCGCCTGCGCGTTCAACCTGCTGCTGGGCTATGCCGGCCTCATGAGCTTCGGCCACGCCATGTTCTTCGGCATGGCCGGCTACTTCTACGGCCATGTCGTGAAGGCGTGGGACATGGCGCCCGAACTCGGCCTGCTGCTCGGCGTGGCCGGCGCGGCGCTGCTGGGCCTCGTGACCGGCGCGCTGGCGATCCGCCGTCAGGGCATCTACTTCGCCATGATCACGCTCGCCTTCGCGCAGATGGTCTATTTCTTCTGCATCCAGGCGCCGTTCACCGGCGGCGAGGACGGCTTGCAGGGCATCCCGCGCAAGGCGCTGCTCGGCGGCCTGATCCCGATCAAGGACGACAAGGTCCTGTACTACGTCGTGCTGGCGATCTTCCTGTTCGGTTACGCCGCCATCTATCGCGTCATCCACTCGCCCTTCGGGCAGGTGCTGAAGGCCATTCGCGACAACGAGCAGCGCGCCAAGTCGCTGGGCTATGAGGCCGATCGCTACAAGCTGCTGGCCTTCGTCCTGTCGGCGGCGCTGGCCGGCCTTGCCGGCGCCACCAAGGCGATGGTGCAGCAGTTCGCGACCCTCACGGACGTGGCGGCCTCGACCTCCGGCGAGGTCGTGCTGATGGCGCTGGTCGGCGGCCTCGGCACCATCGTCGGCCCGGTGGTCGGCGCCTTCATCATCGTCACCATGCAGAACTACCTGGCCTTCTCCGGCGAATTCGTGCTGGTGATCCAGGGCGCCATCTTCGTGGTGATCGTGCTCGCGTTCCGCAAGGGCGTCGTCGGCGAACTCGCGGAGTGGTGGAA
>Ga0102832_1002113_pt1 | contig 12893 bp, 7 predicted proteins | sample EBPBio282013_DNA_FD_88942 | JGI IMG/M metagenome (GOLD analysis project Ga0102832, IMG submission 88942) | Wastewater treatment Type I Accumulibacter community from EBPR Bioreactor in Madison, WI, USA - Reactor 2_5/28/2013_ DNA (Illumina Assembly) | ecosystem: Engineered > Bioreactor > EBPR >...
AATAAACAACAAAAAACACAAATTTAATTTCATATCAAAATAAGAATCCATTTATTATCAAAAACTAAACAATAAATGCAACATCCTAAAATTGTAGTCAAAAACCCAATCGTAGAACTTGATGGTGATTAAATGACCAGAATCATCTGGAAATCCATCAAATAACAACTTATCCTTCCATTCATTGATGTACCAATTCAATACTTTGATCTCGGAGTTTAACACAGAGACAAAACTAACGATCAAGTCACTATCGATGCTGCTGAAGCCATCAAAAAATGTAAGGTCGGTATCAAATGTGCCACTATCACCCCTGATGAGGCAAGAGTCAAATAATTTGGATTAAAACAAATGTGGAAAAGCCCCAATGGTACCATCAGAAATATTTTAAATGGAACCGTCTTCAGAGAACCTATCATCATCAAAAACATCCCTAGATTAGTCCCCGGATGGAAACAACCAATCGTTATTGGAAGACATGCTTTTGGTGATCAATACAGAGCAACAGATTTCAAAGTCGACCAACCAGGACAATTTACAATTGTCTTCAAACCAAAGGATGGTACTGAAACTAGAACCGAAGTCTACAACTACACTGGAAAGGGTGGTGTTGGACTTGCCATGTATAACACTGATGAAAGTATCGAACAATTCGCTCACAGCAGCTTCCAATATGCTCTTAGTCGAGAATATCCTTTGTATTTAACAACTAAAAATACCATCTTGAAAAAATATGATGGTAAATTCAAGGATATCTTCGAAGCCATTTATCAAAAAGAATATAAGAAAAAGTTTGAAGAAAAGAAAATCTGGTATGAACATAGATTGATTGATGATATGGTTGCCTATATGATGAAATCATAAGGTGGATTTGTTTGGGCATGCAAGAACTATGATGGTGATGTACAAAGTGATTGTGTTGCACAAGGTAATTTTTTTATGATAAAAAAGGTTATGGATCATTGGGTTTGATGACTTCAGTCTTACTTGCTCCTGATGGATCAGTCGAATCTGAAGCTGCTCATGGAACAGTTACCAGACATTACAGAATGTATCAAAAAGGTAAATAAACTTCAACCAACTCAATCGCAAGTATTTTCGCTTGGACAAGAGGACTCTTACACAGAGCTAAACTTGATGAAAATGAACAACTTAGAAACTTCGGTCTTACCTTAGAAAAGAGTGTCATCCAAACAGTCTAAAAAGGCTACATGACAAAAGATTTGGCATTGTGTGTTCATGGTACTAACGAAGTCTCAAGAGATAAATATTGTGAAACATTTGAGTTCATCAATAAAGTTGCCGATACTTTAAAGAGCAATATCTACAAGGCTAAGTTGTGATATTTTTGTGATGATGTAAATATTGTATTAAAATTTGTTATTTTTAAGCAGAATTAAATTAAAATTTGTTGTTGATTTTTTTGAATTATTAATATTAAGAATTTGATTACTATTTTTTATAATCTTTCTATTTTTTGAATTTATATAAAGAGTAAGCTAATTTTCTAGATAATTGAGATTTTTTAGTTTATTATATTTGGTTTGATTTTGTTTACAATTTTTGAATTTAATATAAAAAAGTATCCCAATCTAGAGCAGCTAAAAAAGAAACATAAAGTAAGTTTATTTTTAAAACAATAAGCCTTTAGAGAATCAATGATTCAACCTTAAACTATCTCCTAAAAACAATCACCTTTCAACAACCTACAATAAAAATCGCCTTCAATAATAACATTTCACGAATAAGCCAATCATCCACCATAAACAAAAAAAGCAATAAAAACATTCAGATCTATTTTTAACGAGAAAAAAAAGTGGCCACTATCAAATGGAAAATGGCAACGATTAAAATTACCCACTGTCTTCACATCTATCAAATCCACTATAGCCTAATAAGTAGAATTATGTAAATTTTTATTTACAATCTTTAATAGCCAACAACAAATAACCATAAATATTGCACTCCTTATCATGTATAGAGACATTCCATTGTTTGAAAGTATTAAATCTAAGTATTTTTTATTTTTTATTAACAAAAAAGGCAACAATAAAATCACATCAATATAACGATTAGTATGGATGTAATTTTCAGTGCTATAATAATTGGTATTGACTGATAATGATATTGTCAATATTCAGGTGTTAAATAAATTGAGTGTCAAATGGGGAAATGTAAGGCAGCTAAAGATTTGTAATGTTTTTGTTTTTATAGTGTTAATAGTTGCCAACAGAGTTCAAAGTATTAATGTCTTGACGAGGGTTAAGTTTGTTGATAATTAACATAACATTTCTTTAACAAGATAAACAAATCCACAGAGTTAATAAAGACAATAAGCTATCGAAATCCATTAAGAGATAAATCTCTTATTAGGTATCAACAGAATATCAAGCATTAATTAAATCAATAAACTCCAAACACAAACAACTTATAAAAGATCAATAAAGAGACAATAACATGAGTCATTATTATTATAAATGTTAAATTAATCACCAAAATCAAAATAGGAGTAAAAGTAAAAGTAAAACCTAATAATTGGCTTTAGAAAATTCTTCCTCGCTGTAGAGAATAATAGGTAAATTTTTATTATTTAATTTATTTAGGTATTCTTTAAATTTTGATCAAGACTTATATTTAATAAAAAATATCCCTTTCATCGTTTATTGTTAGAAAAAAAATGTCTTTATGTTTGATTATGATCAATTAATAAAGATTTTTTAGTAAATAAAATTTGCCAATCTTTAAATGTGAAAATATTTAAAAAAAAAAAAATGAATGAAATAAATGAAGCTATAAATATCATTATTGATTGTATCGGGATCTTTTTAAGAATCATATGTAAAGTTGTTGTTATTGAATTTACGCTTTCATTTGAATGTGAAATATCGTTGCTAATACTTTTTTTGTTATAAAATCAGTCCAATTTGGTTCTACATACAGGACATGTGTTCGACCTTTCAAACCATGGCTTGATACAAGTTTAATGAAAAGTATGATTACATTTAAGTTTAAACCCTGAACCTTACTCAGTCATTTTTACTTCTTACATTTTTTCCTCCTAACCTTACTCTACACTTTGACAAATAGAACATTATTTGACATATTCTATCTTTTCCAACTTGTTGAGCTGTTCTTGTGTGGCTCTTTGGGTTGTATGACCATCACCGATTAATTGTCTCATCATGTTAAACAAAAATGAGTCTTATGAAAGGTTAATCGAATACTAAATTGTCGGTCCTTGTATGACTCTGACAGAGTTACCAAGCAAAGATGGAAAAGAAGGCTGCTGTGACCTTGGATGGACTACGTTTTGCAATGTACCCAAAACCTGTTGTGGCTGTGTCTACTGTCGCACTTAATAAACCTAAAACTTTGACACTCCTTGTTCTGAGTTCTCTTATTATTGGCCCAATGGAACTTCTTCAATCGCTGGTGAGTCACAATAGAGACAAGAAGCAGCTTCAATTTTACTATTAAAAGCCTATGAACACACGTAACAGTAATACTTAAAGTTTAGTTATTCCATTTAATTTGAGGGCTTTCTTTTTTAATTATTATTGTTTATAAAATATCAAGTTCAAATTTTTTTATAAATACTTAAATATGATTATTGGAAAGATCATGCACTTTTTTATAGAGGCAAGTTTAATTTAGTAAATTTTATATTTAAGTAAAGTTATTAATAATTTTTATCGATTAAAAAGACAAAATAAATTATGTATGTAAATAAGGCTTTTGTTCATAAATCATTTGAGAACCTCAAATTTGTTGTTTAAGAAGAATTATTGAATTCTCTTTTCCTTGAATCTGCCTGAGAAACTGATTTGGAATGCGTTTTCTTTCTTCTTCTTTTCTTTACCTTTAGTGACTTGAAGACCCTTTCTGATCAATAATTTCTTTTCAACAGTCTCCTCAGCCTCTCCTTATTTGACTTAATCTTTTGATCCTTGCTTAACAAGATCTTCTTTAAGCTTTTGCTTCAAATCTTCAACCAAAATAGCTTTCAATTTGGCAACATCACAATGTTCAGCATTGGCAATAACAGCGAAGAAAATGGTGTCGTTCAAAAACACAACAGACTTATCGTTTTCCTAAAAAATAAGATAAAAAAATTTACAATTAATGGAGATAAGGTAGTATTCATGTTGGAGAAATACAAAGTCATTTCTTTCTCAAGTGAAGAGATCAAGAATTTATCATTCTTTGATTCAGAAATGTACTTGACGTGCATTCCTAAAAGTGACATTTTTTGACTTTGTGTTTATTTTTCAAACTTTTTATAATCATTGAAGAATCTTGCAGCTGTTGGGACGATTTCATCTTGGTTGATTCCCCACAAATCTTTAAGTTTATTAATAACAACAGTTTCTTCATTGAGACTCTTCATAACTTTCTTACCTGCCATGTAATAAAGTCTTAGTACACCATCACTGATTCTGGTTGACTTGAAGATTTTAATCCAACCAACTTATGATGTGTTATCAGCATGAGTACCACAACATGCCTCAACATCAACACCTTCAATATTAACAACTCTGATAGTGTTACCAGGAACAATACCACCTTGATAGAGATTGAATCCATGCTTTTATTCAGCAGTCTTTTTGTTCTCAAAATATTTAGAAATTGGATGAGCTTAAAGAATAATTTTATTAGCTTCATTCTCAATTTACATTTATTTTTCTTTAGTAATTGACTCATAATGAGTAATATCAATATGAGCATAATGTTCAGTCTTCTTAGCACCATGTTGCCAAACATGTGGACCAAGAACTCTACGAGCAGCAGCATACACAATATGTGTACCTGTATGGAAACATCTTAAAGTGTCTCTTCTCTCTTTGTCAATTCTACCAACAACTTCTTGACCAATAACTTATTATGGGTTGACAGCTTTGCTCAAATAATGTAAGAAACATCTTCCGACTTTTTAGACGTTGTAAACATCAATTGTTTCACCACCAATAGTAATGGTACCCAAATCATTTACTTGCCCACCTGAGTTTGGATAGAATGCACTTCTATCAAGTAACAAAATGTTTGTTCCTTTCTCTTTTTCTTGGACATTTTTCAATACAGCGACAACTTTTCCTGTAAATTCATAACATCTGTGATCAGCATAATAAATGTTTTCTGTTTCTGGGTAGGTGATTGTATCGTAAAGAATAGGATCAGCAGCTTTCGTGACTTTCTCACCTCTTGCGGCTATTTCAGCATATAAATTGTCAGGTGGTGAACATTTTGAAATCTCAGCAATAGCATCAGCTGGAATACCCCATGATTACATAGCCATAATCCATTGATCAAGTGTAAGCTTTCCTTTAGCTTTTGATAACAGTTGTTCAAGTTTCTTCTTATGACCTGATTCAGTGTTGCTCCATCTTTCATACTCAATTCTGATAATGTCACCGAATGATTTATATTCAGCAAATGGACCAAAGATCTTTTACAAATCTTTCTTGTGTTCTTCAAAAAGTCTCAAGAAACCTTACAAATGTCCGATTTTTTCCCACCATCCGTTCTTTTTCATAATGGCGAAAACTCTTCTGATGATGTTTCTCAAGTTAGCTCCACCACCAGCATTTGATGGTAATCCACCGTCTTGAATGATGATAAAGGCAGTTCTTGTGTGATCAAGAATAACGAAAAGTTCTTTGATTGGTTCAATAGCTTTTTTAACAGTTTCAACTGGAAGGTCAACAAGTTTTGAGATATCTTCCCAAGTCTTTTCAATGTTTTCAGACTCATCAATATCCAATCTTGAAGTATATGGTCCAAGTCTTTTCCAAATATCATTATCCATTTGGATTCCTAAAGCTTCATTCAAGAATGGGAAAGCGTGATGGAAAACTTCAGTATAACTGGTAGCTGAACCGTTAATCAACCATGGGATTCTTTCCAATCCAATACCAACGTCGATAACTTTAACTGGAAGTTATTCATATTTTCCTTCATTGTCATATTTATATTGCATGAAGACCATATTACCCAATTCAAGACCATGAATGAAATATTCGACAGATGGACCCATATTTCCTCCACCGGCCCAAATATCTTCAACAAAGGTAATTTCTTCAGGATCAATTTTCAATTCTTCAGTCAACCATCTGTAATTGAACTCAACACATTCTTCTTTAAAGAAAATATAATTTTCAGGTTTGTTGAAGACATGAATACCCAACATAACAAAACCAGAATAATGTCTGCCTGTAAGACCAATGTTATCAAGATCGTTGAATCTGACACAAAAGATTGGTTCAATTGCGGGATTTTCTGGTGGATCAAGCTCACCTGTTACACAATATGGTTGGAAGCAGTAAATACCAGCTGCAACGTACTCGACATCATTTCTCCATCTTGCGATGACTGGATAACGTGCGACAGTCTTGCATGGAATACGAGCAGTAGTTAATGATCTTTAAAATCCATCCCATGCTGATTTATATGTCAGCTTTTCACCTTGTAACCCAACACCACAACCTTTTCCGATAAACGTATACTGTCCTTTACAACTAAACAATAAATTAAAAAAAATTACTTTGAGTCACCACAAATAGTAACAGCAGGATTCTTTCTCCAGAAAAAGTGTCCACATTTTTCACATTGTCCTCTTACGAATCCAATTTTGGTGAATGTTTCAGTGGGATAATACTTTTCGGGATTTTTCTCAAATTATGGTCTAACAAGGGCTTTAATTTCCTTAATATTGATTTATAGAATACCTTAGGTGACAAACATTTGATGGTTGTTGCTGCCTGGGGTTGTTCTTCAGCCTACATATGAGTGGTAAATAAATAAAAGTAAAAAATTATATAAAAAAGTAACATACCTAAATTGAGAATAGTTGATTGTTAATACAATTCAACATTGGATTTTTATTACCCATTAATACTTTCCTTGCTGTTCTCATCAAATTAGCTATCATCTATCGTTTTTGAGAATTTCTTACCTTTGAAAATTTGACAAAAAACAATAAACAGGGATATAATTTTAATTATGAAGCATGAAATTTAAAGAGGTTAAAGTTAACTAAAAATAATCAAATGAAAAGAAATATCTTTTTTTTAATCAAAGATAAATTAGATTTTTTAATTTAATTTTAATTTAATATTTAATGAATGTATTTCTTTTTCTAAAGAATTAGATAAAAGAAAATGAATAGCTTAATATTTAAAGTAATATTAAAATGTTGATATAACGGCAGCATATGATTTTACTACATTATAATAAAAAGAGCTCTTATATTTATGTACATCTTTTTCTTAATCATCATAGTGATAAATAATAATAAAAAAAAAATTGACTTAGTGCATAGAGAGTATTTAATAAATAATCATTTAATTAATCAATCACGTATTGTCAAAAAAGTTTCTTTTTTGAATTGTTATCGTAAAAGCATGTTTTTATTATTAACATCTCCCAATGAACTTTTATTTATTAAAATTTTCTTTATTTTTTTGTCAATCTTTCACCCCCCGATCATTCTTTATTTTCCACATGTCTTTAATTAATTGCTTGAAACAAGTTCCTTCTACACTTATCAACCTCATTTTCCACCATCTCACTGTCTGACTCGACATCATTATCAATTTGCTTGAATAAATACAAAAATATTTACTTGAGGACAAAGTTTATTTAAAAACTTTTTATTCCATCCCATATCTGACTAATTATACATGTAAATTCTTGCTGTCTTTTTTGTCCCGTGAATACGAACACGACAAATCCTCTATTTTTACATTTATATTGTACCTAATGAAACACAATCGGCTTTCTTTTCCTTGCGTGTCTTTTTTGTATGGGCTTTTTCTTATTACTCTTGATGCCAGCCTAAACCTTATTTTCCTCAACAGATTTGCAGCAACTGGACTCTATATCAGTCTATATGGAAGATGTCTTTTTTATCAATGCTAGAGATGATCTGGTTCTTCGATAATATTGAAGTTTCATAGACTTTTAAGGTAAAAGATAGGAAAATTGATTTGAAAATATTACGTTATGTATATGAAAATCTATGAAAAACAATTTTTTTATATATATAAAGAAAGAGTAATTATATTATTGACGTTCTGCCGCCTATTAGTTTATAATGGAGCGTCTTTTTATTTTATCTTTGTGTAATAAAAGAAAAATATATTTTTTAGCATATTAGTTAAGTTAACTAAGTAAATTTACAAAGCATAATAATAATAACAAAAATACCTACAAACAAATAAATAAATAAAAAAGCTCATAGCTTGCTTATTCAGATTTTTAATTTAAATTCTATCACTAACTAATAATAATAATAATCTTTATTAAAAGATCGTGTCATTAATAGCAATAATTATATACTTTTCTCATCAAATAATCTATCTATAGAGCTTGCTAATATCATCATAACATAAAGAGAACAAAAATAATAACCATAACAATAATAAAAAGATGTCTATGACAACAGCAACAGCAGCGAGGACTAAGCATGAGTTCATGAAGATGTATGAATAGGGAGTGACACTGCTCAAACAATATAAACACTAAAATGACACGTTAAATAAATTGGTAGGTTAGCAATAACATACTATTGGTAGTAGTAGTACGTCATATACAACAACGAAGTTACAATCACAACAACAATCATCGAGTATTTTGAAATTGACAAAAAGGCTGGATGAGATACTGGTAATGTTGTAACAAAGTTATCTCGACCCATAGACAGCGAGGAGGATAGGCACGATAAAGCAGCAGTACAAGATACAAAAGGATCGTCGTGGGTATATTGAGAAACAGTTGGCATAGCAATAATCTGCAGTAAGAGATTATAATAGTAACAATCATAATGATAGGAGTAACAGTAACAGATATAATAATGTGATGCCAAAATAAACATCATAGAGATAATCATAGATGACAGGCTATAATAATTATCGTCATCATAACCAAATGGCTAATAGTAACAACACCCATTAAAAAACAGCACGAAATAAACAACGACCTAATAACAACTACTATGGCCAATAAAAATCCAATCAACAAAACACAACAACATCATCATCAATATTAAACTAATAACAACAACTAACGTAATACGACTACGAAATAGAATGCAAACTATTACAATAACGTAACAAATCTTTATAGTAAACATAAAAAAGAATGAATAACGTATATCATATAACGAAATAAACCAAATAACTAGTAGATTATCAAGGGGAACATCTTGATATTATTGGGGATTAAATATTTAAGACGAAGGAGAATGTTAGAGATGCGTTAGCGGAGATTAAGTAGGCTGATAAATTTAGTAAAATAAGGAGGAGGAGGGTTGTTACTGGCGTGTCGATTGTGTTGTTAATGTTGGCGGTTGTTGGAATTGTTGTCTTTATGGCTGGTTGATGGGTGAGGGTTGGGTAGGGTGAAAGGTGGGTAGGGAGAGAAGAGTGAAGGATTGAAGGATAAAAGATAATAAGAGATAAGAGTGATTTGTTTTTTCTATTAAAAATATCTTTATTTATTTATTCTTTTAAAATAAAATACAAACAATAACATATACAAAATTAAAATATAAGAAATTTAAAATATTGACTAATTTGAACTTCAAATATTAAAATTCATAATATTACCCTTTATTTACTCGATATATATTTAAATTTGAACTATCTTTATGAATATATTGAAATCAATAAAAAATATTAAGGATTCAAATAAATAAAAAAAACAATTAACTAACTAACAATAAAAAAAATCAGACTATTTTTTAGTTAAGTTAATACAAAAAAACATGCCATCACCATTATTGATAGTCCTTGGGATATCAAGCACATTACTGGGATTGTACATAACTATTGTCTCAGTGATTAACCCTGAGACACAGGCGGATTTTTACATTGGGACATGCCTGAGCATTGACACATCCCGAAGCCACTCAATCGACCTACGCTCACGTTACAACAACATCCAAACACAAGGTGAGTACAATAGGAAAGTGGATAAATTAATAAAATCAACCCCTATAATAGACAACACCATCCACAGCAAATCACTAACCCTCGCACATAGCATCCAATCATACATCCACACATTAACCACAACAAGCACTTACCAAGAATCAAACATATAATACTTCACCCAATTATAAACAGCAAGACAATAATACAAAAATTGTACATAATAATTATCACTAACAATAAACATCAATGAAAACAGGCATTTATGGTAAAGTTACAAGCAATGTTTTGTTAAGTATGAAAGAGAAAAGATATTGATAGATAATTTATATACTGAGAGGAGAAGGTTGTTGAATGAGATTGATGACTTGATGGTTTATGACCCCAAGGGGAATAAATAGTTTGATATTGATGAAGAGTTGAAGAAGATTAAATAGCGCTATGATAGGGAGAACAAGTAAAATGATAAGAACAAGCAAAATCTTATCATCTAGCTGAAGAGACTACAACAAAAGAGTCAACTCAAATCGACACAATTTGATGAAAACTAGCGATAATACAATCGAACTAAAATATAGTATGAGATTTGTCTCAAAAGTATATTATTTGTTTATATTGAAAAATAGATCTGAAATAGTTCAGAAAGTGTGAAGACATAGCAAAGGCGTTGAGATAATATGGGTATGTGGAGACAGTGGAGAGTCTCGAAGACAGGATAAAGTCCAAACGAGAGATATTAGTCAAACTGAGATAACACGCGTTACAAAGCCGACAAGCAGGCGGTGACAATAAGGTCATTACAGAAATGTACGCCAAGAGAGAAAAGTAACTCATCCAAACTATCAAGTTGCGTCTGGATATGGGTTATGATGAGATGAAATAATGTGGATGTACATAGGCACAGAGGAAAAAGTTATAAAAATAGTATTAGTAGACAAAAATTAAGCTATCTCAAAGTAAAAAGTAACTGAACGAAATTACATATGATATCTTTTCATACTAGAAGAGAATCAAACAAACAGACAAATTAAGATAACAACTAATCAACTAGTTCAGGGAAGATACATAAAGATTGAAAAATAAATAAACTACTAATATATTAACGCTACAATAAAAGTTAGCAGTAATGAAATAAAACCTTAAGGAGGTGAATGAAAAGTTGAGTAATTACAGTCCCAGAATGAATTCTATAGAGTTTGAGTGTAACCAGTATAAGAATAGGTTGGGGTTGAAGTTGGATGATGGGGAGAGAGTTAGTGACTGTATGGCTAAGAAGGTGTTATATGATGGGTTGAAGGATAAGGCTGGGTTGATTGTTAAGGAAGAGGGTACGGGGTTGATTGAAGGGAAAGAGAAGATAAGAGTGTTGTTACAAAGTGTTATGTTCCCATAAAAGTTGGCTATTGGGTCATTGCCGTCATCATTAAGCAACGTAATAGTGGGGCAATAATAATAACATGTAACATTTATCTAGGGTGATGATAGAAAAGGTCAAAGACAATAACAACAACATAAAAACATCGCACCAGAAACAATCATCGATGTCACAAAACAATAATAACTGATCATCACACATCCTACTGAAAATAAGGTAGTAATTGAACACACATAACGTGTATAAGTGACTGCTTAGCCTGTTGTTGTTGATCAATAAGATTAATTTGTTATGGGAAATGATGGATTGTGATGGTTTTTTGAAATTGTTGAAATTCATGATGATTATTTTGATTTTTTATCTCAAGTTACTTTTTGTTTATAATATAAAATTTTAAATAAAAAACAAATACATAAATACTTTATTTTATTTAATTTATAGAAACACTTTTAATGAATATACAAATCATACAGCCTTTTTCTTTTTGTCCTTCTTAACCTTTTTCTGCCTCTTCCCCTCATCCGGCTCCATCTCCCTAACCAACCCTTACTCAGAATATGTATAATACACATTGGGATGGTTCTCCAACTGTTGCCTGACAAACTCATTCAACTTCATCTCCTCAACATCCTACTCAGTCAACTCCTCTTACTCAATATATTTTTATGGGTTTTTGTGTCTTATAGAGTTGCCTGAAATATCCAAATTTGGCAAGAACCAATCATCAAGTTATTAGTTAAATATAACTTTCTAATGGATAAGCTAAATGTATTAGGCAGGCACGAAATAGTCAATAACGAAATTCTTTAACTTTAATTATTTTTGCAACATTCTTCGACGTTATTGTAAAGCTTATATTTCTTAAGCATACATTTATTAAAGTTATTTATTCTCGTTTTATAAATTCTTTAATCTTCGTAGTTTCTGTTTTATTTGTAATGATTTGTCCTCATTTTCTTATTGTAAAGATTTGTACATTTTATTTGCATTGTCCATAATGTCCTATTTCTATTTCAAATCTTATTCAATTTGTCTCTGTTTCTATCGCTTTTATTAAAGTTATTTCAACTTGCGCTTTAATTGTTAAGCTTTCTGTAAAGCAGCTTACTATTATTAATTTCCATGAAGAACTTTTTATTACATTTTCTTCAATTTCTTTAACAAGGCTTATTGGTTTTGTTTATAAAGTCCTTGTTACTTTTATTTTTATTAGATTTATTTCAATATACGGCTTTTTTACTCTTCAACCATGGCTTTGTTTTTGTAGATTTATGCCTTTTATTGCTAAAATTTCTTCTTAATTGTTTCTTGCTCATGACGCAAATTTTCTTACATTTATTAGACGTCTTCAACTTCAATAATTCGTTATTGGACAACTCCGCCAGGTTGGCCTGACATGCTTAATGCTACTTGTTCTCTCAATCTTTTAATTTACTCCTGGAACTGTCTTAACAAGGCGTCTTTTGGATCTTCATTGATACGTACATCGTTCTTGATATTCTTAGCCCTACTGGCATACTTAAGCGTAGAAACAGTTTAATCAAAATTGTACCCACTGGGCCCAACATTAGCAATCATAACAGTCTTAGTAT
>Ga0102832_1002116_pt1 | contig 12882 bp, 10 predicted proteins | sample EBPBio282013_DNA_FD_88942 | JGI IMG/M metagenome (GOLD analysis project Ga0102832, IMG submission 88942) | Wastewater treatment Type I Accumulibacter community from EBPR Bioreactor in Madison, WI, USA - Reactor 2_5/28/2013_ DNA (Illumina Assembly) | ecosystem: Engineered > Bioreactor > EBPR >...
CGGATGCTGCATGGCGCTGCTGTGTGGCCTGGCGGTGCTGCCTGCGTTCGCGCAGGTTCCATCGCCATCGCCATCGGCCGCACCCGCAGGCGTGCCCGTGCGGGTACCCGACCCCGAGTACGACGTCTGCCTGGCGCGACTGAAGCCGCAGGCGGCCGCGCGCGGCGTGCCGGCCGAGGCGTTCGACCGCTTCATGGCCGGCGTCACCGCCGACCGCAGCATGCTCGATCTGCTGAACGCGCAGCCCGAGTTCACCACGCCGATCTGGGACTACCTCGCCGGCCTGGTCGACGACGAGCGCGTCACGGACGGCAAGGCGATGCTGGAGACGCATCGCGACCTGCTGTCGCGCGTGGCGCAGGCGTACGGCGTCGATCCGGCAACCGTGGTCGCGGTGTGGGGCGTCGAAAGCGATTTCGGACGCGTGTCCGGCAAGCGGGCGTTGCTGCAGTCGCTGTCCACGCTGTCGTGCTTCGGCCGGCGCCAGGCGTTCTTCCGCGACGAGTTCCTCGCGACGCTGAAACTGCTGCAGGACGGCGACCTGTCCGATCCGGCGATCACCGGCTCGTGGGCCGGCGCGTTCGGCCACACCCAGTTCATGCCGACGACCTACGCGCGCATCGCGGTGGATTTCGACGGCGATGGCCGCCGCGACCTGGTCGGCAGCATCCCCGATGCGCTGGCATCGACCGCGCACTATCTCAAGCGTTCGGGCTGGCAGACCGGCCAGCCGTGGGGCTACGAGGTGAAGCTGCCTGTGGGCTTCGACGCATCGCTCGCCGGGCGCACCAACCGCAGGCCGCTGTCGGACTGGGTGGCGCGCGGCGTGGTGCGCGTCGACGGCAGCGCGATCGCGCCGAGCGATGCGCGCAGCGCGCTGCTGCTGCCGGCCGGTGTCGGCGGTCCGGCGCTGCTGGTGTTCCGCAACTACGATGCGATCTATTCGTACAACGCCGCGGACAGCTACGCGCTGGCGATCGCGACGCTGGCCGACCGCCTGCGCGGCGGCAGCGGCCTGGTCGCGCCCTGGCCCACCGACGACGCGGGCCTGTCGCGCGCGCAGCGCCGCGAACTGCAGACGCTGCTGCGTGCGCGCGGCCATGACCTCGGCACGCCCGACGGCATCATCGGCAACGCCACGCGCAGGGCGATCCAGGCCGAACAGCAGCGCCTCGGCCTGTCGCCCGCCGACGGCCGCGCCGGCAGCAGGATCCTGCAGGCATTGCAGCCGTTGCCGGCGCCATCGCAGCCAGCGCCACCGTTGCCACCGCCGCCGCGACCGTAGCCGAACCGAATCCATCGGGGATGTCGTTGCGAGCGAAGCGGCATCTCGAGGCCGGCAGCCGGATCGGCCCGCCCATGGATTCCCGCCATCGCGAGGTCGCCGGGTGATGAATGCGGCGCACGGCGCACCACGGCCGAGCCTGTTCATGCCGATGAAGCGTGCCGGCACGGGTCTTCCGCATCGACGGGCCTAGGGTCCGCCCCAGCTGGCCGCGCCTCGCGCACCGCCTATCCTCCATGCAGGACCGATCTGCATCAGGAGGATTGCCATGAGCGATGGCAGCGACGGCGCCGGTGGCGTTGGCGGCAGCAGCAGCGACAACGGCGGTGCCAACGGCACCAGCGCGAGCAACGACAGCCTCGGCGGCCTGGCGGATGCGGTCAGCGATGCGGTCAGCGATCTTGCCGATGCGGTCAGCAATGCGCTCGGCCTCGATTCGGGCGCATTCGGCGATGCCCTGTCGGGACTGGCCGACGCGCTCGGCATCGATGCGAAGGACCTGCAGGGCATCGTCGGCGCCGCGGTGCTCGGCGCGATCACCGGCGGCCTGCCGGGCGCGATAATGGGTGTGGTCAACGGGCTGGTCGGCGGCAGCCTGACCGAAGCGGCGCGCGATGCGGTCGCCAAGAACGTGCCCGAGGCGATGCAGCCGTTCGCGAACATGGCCATCGACAGCTTCGCCGGACGCATTCCCGGCGCCAACACCTCGCTGCAGGGCGCGCTGGCGAACTTCGCCGGCGGCGCGCTGACCAACGGCCGCACGCCGGACATCACCGATCTTGGCGCGGTCGCGCGTTCGCTCACCGACGTGCGTTCGCTCGCCGGTGGCCTGATGGGCGGCATCGACGTGTCCAGCCCGCAGGCCGCACTGGCCAGCTTCGAAAGCGCGCTGGGTGGCAGCTTCTCCGATGCGCGCACGGTCGCGGCGAGCGTGGCCGAGAGTTTCGCGCGCAGCGGCAGCGCCCACGCCAACGGTGGCAATGGCGCGTTCGGCGATGCCGTGGAGACGCTGGCGGTCGACGTGGCACGGATGCTCGCCAACCGCTGAACTGCTGCGGTACCCGGTGCCACCGTCCTGCGGTGGCCCTGATCGCGGTGGATGCGATTCGCGGATAATGCGCGGCTCCGCCCCGTCGCCCACGCCTTCGTGACCCTGTCCCCCGTTCCGCGCAAGGCCGCGCTGGTCTTCATCTTCCTCGTCGTGCTGATCGACGTGCTGGCGTTCGGGCTGATCATCCCGGTGCTGCCGCACCTGGTCGAACAGTTCACCGGCAGCAAGTCGCAGGCGGCGCTGTGGATCGGCATCTTCGGCACCGTGTTCGCGGCGATCCAGTTCGTGTGTTCGCCGATCCAGGGCGCGCTGTCGGACCGCTACGGCCGGCGGCCGGTGATCCTGCTCTCGTGCCTGGGCCTCGGCCTCGATTTCGTGATCATGGCGCTGGCGCCGACGCTGTGGTGGCTGCTGGTCGCGCGCGTGTTCTCGGGCGTGTTCTCGGCCAGCTTCACCACCGCCAACGCCTACATCGCCGACATCACGCCACCGGAGCAGCGCGCGAAGAGCTATGGGCTGGTCGGCGCCGCGTTCGGCGTCGGTTTCACCATCGGGCCGGTGCTCGGCGGCTGGCTGGGCGAATTCGACCTGCGCCTGCCGTTCTGGTTCGCGGCGGCGCTGGCGCTGCTCAACTTCTTCTACGGCCTGTTCGTGCTGCCCGAATCGCTGGCGCCGTCATCGCGCGCGAAGCGCTTCGACTGGAGCGCGGCGCGGCCGCACGCGGCAATCGGGCTGATCGGCCGCTACCCGGCGATCATCGGCCTGGCGGTGGTGGTGTTCATCGCCAACCTCGCGCACTACGTCTACCCGAGCGTGTTCGTGCTGTTCGCCGACGTGCGCTACGGCTGGGGGCCGTGGCAGGTGGGCTGGGTGCTGTTCCTGGTCGGCGTGTGCAGCGTGATCGTGAACGTGGCGGTGGTCGGGCGCGTGGTCTCGGCCATGGGCGAGCGGCGCGCGCTGGTGTTCGGCCTGTCGTGCGGCGTGGCCGGCTTCCTGGTCTATGCGTTCGCGTCGGAGGGCTGGATGTTCCTCGTCGGATTGCCGATCAGCGCGCTGTGGGCGATCGCCGCGCCGGCAAGCCAGGCGCTGATCACGCGCCAGGTCGACGTCGACATGCAGGGCCGCATCCAGGGCGCGTTGATGAGCCTGGTGTCGGTGGCGGGGATCATCGCGCCGATCGCGTTCGCCAGCGTGTTCGGCCTGTTCATCAGCGATCGCGCGCCGGTGGCCTTCCCGGGTGCGCCGTGGATGCTGGCCGCGCTGTTGCTGCTGGCGGGCGTGCTGATCGCGGCGCGCTACGCGCCGCGGACGGCATCGCGCGAGTCGACGCCGATCGATCCCGGCGAAACACCGAAGGACGGTTGAACGAACCGCAGGGTGCCGGAGCGGCCATCGCTCCGGCACCGTGTCGTCGAAAGGCTCAGCCGCAGCGCAGCGACTGGATGATGCCCTTCTCGTCCAGCGCGATGTCGAGTCGGTCCGCACGGAAATCCATCGTCGCCGGCTCGCCCGGCTTGAGGGCGCGCACGGTCTTGGCGCCGCTGTCGGCCTGCGCCTGCGCCAGCACCGCCTCGGTGGCTTCCTGGCTGACCAGCGACTGCACCGCTTCGGCCTTGCACTCGGCGGCGAGGCCGGGCGCGGCATCGGTCGCGGGCATGTCCTGAGCCGGTGGCGTTGTCTCGGCCGGTGCGGATGTCGTCGGCGCAGGCATCGGTTCGGGCGCCGGCTCGGCCGGCTTCGGCGCGCAGGCGCCGAGCGCGATCGTGAGCGCGGCCGGCAGCAGTGCGGACACGAGCAGCTTGCGGGGTGTCGAAAGCGTCATCTTCGAATCTCCGTGGGAGCAGGGGGATGCGGCGCCCACCTTAGCCCGGGCGCCCTCAGCGCGCACGGCGCCCGTTCAGCGCGCGGCCACGCACGTCAACGCAGGGCCGCGCGCTTCGCGGCCGGCAGCGCGGCGCGGATCATTGCGTTGAGCCCCGGCGCCAGCGTGCCGAAGCCGGCTTCCGTGGGATGGATCTCGTCGTACCAGAACGCCTTGTCCCCGGTGCCGGTGACGCCCGAGAAGTCGGCATAGCTGAACAGGCCGGGGAAGGCGCGCCTGCTCGGCGCCAGCACCCGGTCACGGAAGCCGTCGACCAGCAGCCGGTGCGCGAAGCGTTCGGCTTCGGGCTTGCTGTTGCCCAGCACCGGCTTCATCGCCGGCCACAGCCACGGGCCTACGTTGCCGATCAGCGGCGCGGCAAGGCCGAGGTTCTTGATGTCGAGCCGGCCCTTCTCGCCGATCGCATGCCGCGACAGGGGCACGTAGCCGTGGCCGACCGCGCGGAAACCACCGCCGATGGCGGACAGCGCCGACAGCAGCGTGTCGTAGCGTTCGCGCAGGCGATCGAAGGTGCCGCTGTCGAGGACGCGCTGGAACGCGGCGTCGGCCTCCATGCGCCCGGCGCCGTCGAAGATCCTCTCCAGCCGCGCGCCGAGGCAGTCGTTGCCGCCGATGCTGATGCAGACGAGGTCGAACTCGCGCGAGTGCAGGCGTTCGGCGGTATCGCGGCAGTTCGACGGCGTGCACATCTTCGCCGCGGTCAGGCCAGGCCCGCCCAGGCGCAGCGACACGCCGTCGATGCGCGCGAAGCTGTTCCAGTACAGGTTGCGGTACAGCGGCGTGCTGAACCACGAGTCGCCCCAGTACGCGATCGCCGGGCGCGTGCGCAGGTAGTCGCGCCAGACCTGGCGCTGGCGCGAGTTCGGCGTGCCGGTGGCCGCCTTGACCTGTGTCCAGTTGTCGTAGATGCGCTTGAGCATCGCGTCGGTGCCTCGATCGGCCTGTTGCAGCGTACCTGTTGCCAACGCGATGCGGCGAACGCAGCGGCCGCGGCCGCGGGCGGCTTCGCGACGCGTTAGTCTTGGCGGTGGATCCGGGGGGATCGTCGACCGTGCGCAAGGAGAAGCCGGTGCGCCTGCAAGGCATGTTGCCCCCGGAACTGAAGGCGAAGTGGGGCGGTGGCGAGGCGCCGCCGCCGGATGCCGGCAGCGTGCGCGATGCCGAACTGCGGCTCGTGCTCGGCGACACCCTGCACGACGACCCGGCGTCGGTCGAAGCCTGGGGCCTGGCGCTGTCAGGTGGCGGCATCCGCAGCGCCACCTTCGGCCTGGGCGTGCTGCAGGCGCTGGCGCGCAATGGCCTGCTGCGCTGTTTCCACTACCAGTCGACGGTCTCCGGTGGCGGCTACATCGGCGCGTTTCTGCAGGGGCTGGTGCGCCGCCGCGGCTTCGACGGTGCCTTCCGCACGCTGGCGCCGGGCAACGACGACGCATCGGCCGAGGCCACGCCCGGCACCCAGCCGATCCGACATCTGCGCGAGTACAGCAACTACCTCAGCCCACGCAAATCGCCGTTCTCCGGCGACACGCTCGGCATGGCCGGCACCTACGTGCGCAACGTGCTGCTGGTGCAGGTGCAGCTGTGCGCGCTGATCCTCGCGCTGAGCCTGCTGCCGCTGCTGGTCTACGCCGGCGCCAGTGAAGTCACCGCGCGCAATCCGACGCTGCTGCTCTCGCTGGCGGGACTGACCGGAATGCTGGCGGTGGTGCTGCTGGCATACGTCAGCACCTACGCCAACCGGCGCGCGCCCGATGCCAGCGGCGAAATGCCGCCCCCGCCGAGGCGGGTAGCGCTGGCGGCGATCGCGACGATCGCGGCGCTGTCGATCGCGGCCCTGTTCGGTGCACTTGGCCTGGCCTTCTTCCAGCACCTGCCCGGGCCGTTCGCGACCGCGCTTGGCTGGCTGCCCGCGGCATGGACCGGCGCGGGCCACGCCGGGCTCGGCATCGTCACCGGCACGCTGTACCTGCTGGTGTGGATGGCATGGCTGGCGTTCGACGTGTGGTACTCGCGCTTCGTCGACACCGGCGACGCGCCGCCACCGGCACTGCAGCGGCATCCGGCGCGCTTCGTGTTCGCGACCGTCGGCGCGGCCGTGTTCGCGGGGCTGGCGATCGTGGTGCTGCGCGCGTGGCTGGCGCCGTGGCACGAAGGCGAGGGCCTGTGGCACCTGCTCGCGTTCGGACCGCCGCTGGTGGTGCTGGCGGTAGTGCTGACCGCGATCGTGCACCTCGGCCTCGCCGGCCCGGCGTTGAGCGACCTGCAGCGGGAGATCTGGGCGCGCGTCGGCGGCAAGACCGCGGGCCTGGTGCTGCTGGGCATGACGCTGACGCTGGCGCTGACGATCTACGGCCCGTGGCTGCTCAGCTTCGGCGCCGACCGCGGCGCGCAGGCGGTGTCGGGCCTGGGCTGGGCGGGCGTGCTGGCATGGCTGTCGACCACCGGCATCGGCCTGCTGGTGGCGCACGGCAAGCGCGGCGAGGCGGGTGCATCGAAGCGTTCGCGCCTGCTCGACCTGGTCGCGCGGATCGCGCCGTGGGTGTTCCTGCTCGGCCTGCTGATCGGCCTGGCGCTCGCCGGGCACCTGCTGCTGCAGGCGTTCGGCCCCGGCCTGCAGCAGCTGGCCGGCGGCACGGTCGCTAGGGTGCCGGCGCTCGCCGGCAACAGCCTGGCGGAATACCTCGCCCACCTCGGCGCGCTGGTGCAGGCCTATCCGCGCGCGCTGTCGCTGCTGGTCGCGTGCGCGCTGGCAGTATGGCTGCTGTTCGGCTGGGCGGTGAACGTCAACGAGTTCAGCCTCAATGCCTTCTATCGCAACCGCCTCGTGCGCTGCTACCTCGGTGCCAGCAACGACCGGCGCAATCCCGAGCCGACCACCAACTTCGACGTGCAGGACGACCTCGTGCTGGCCGACCTGGTCGAGGTCGAACGCGTCGGCGGCACGCGGCCGCTGTACCCGCTGGTCGGCACCGCGCTGAACCTGGTCGCGGCCAAGCAGCTCGACTGGCAGGATCGCAAGGCCGCGTCGTTCTGCCTGACGCCGGGCTGGTGCGGCTACCTGCCGCCGGATTCGCGCCGCGGCGATGCCCCGATCGGCGACCTCGCCGCGGCCACCGCCGGCACCATCGACGTGTCGCGGCCGGCACCGAACGCGGATTCGCTGGCGGCGTCGCTCACGCTCGGCAGCGCGATCGCGATCTCCGGCGCCGCGGTCAATCCGAACATGGGCTACCACAGCTCGCCAGCGGTCACCTTCCTGCTCACGCTGTTCGACGCGCGGCTGGGCTGGTGGTTGCCGAACCCGCGCCACCCGATGCGGCCGCGCGCCGACAGTTCGCCGTTCTTCGGCCGCTGGCTGCTGGCGGAGATGCTCGGGCGCACGCATGCCGGCGGCAAGTTCGTGCACCTCTCCGATGGCGGCCACTTCGAGAACCTCGGCCTGTACGAACTCGTGCGCCGGCGCTGCCGCTTCATCCTGTGCGTGGACGCCGCCACCGATGGCGACCGCGCCTTCGCCGATCTCGGCAACGCCGTGCACAAGTGCCGCGTCGACTTCGGCGCCAACATCGACATCGACGTGGCCGCGCTCGCGCCGAAGGACGGCGGACTGGCCGAGCGCAGCTGCGCGATCGGCCGCATCACCTATGACGACGGCAGCGGCGGCACGCTGCTGTACCTCAAGCCGACGCTGACCGGCGAGGAGCCGGCCGACATCCTGCACTACGCGCGCGCCCACGCCTGCTTCCCGCACGAGCCGACGTCCGACCAGTTTTTCGACGAGGCGCAGTTCGAAAGCTATCGCCGCCTCGGCGAGGACATCGTGCAGCGCGCGCTGGATCCCGCGCTGGAACGGATCGGCGCCGAACCGGGCATGCCGCGCAACGCCGAACTCGACGTGCGCGATTCGGCGCTGAAGGAGAAGCTGCTGATCGCGCTGCGCCAGCGCTGGATCGCGCCGCTGCCGGGCGTGGCCGACCGCTTCGCGCTGCATTCGAAGGCGCTGACGCGGCTGTTCGGCAAGCTGCGCGACACGCCCGCGCTGGCGGTGCTGGATGCGCAGTTCTATCCGGCGTGGACCGACCTGGTCGCCGATCCCGCATCCGGCGGCGGCACCGCGCCGCCGCTGGGCCGGCGCACGCGGATGCCGGCGCCGGCTGACTTCCGCGCCTGCTTCTATTTCTGCCAGGAACTGATCCGGCTGATGGAAGGCGTCTACCACGACCTCGACCTCGAACACGCCTGGGACCATCCCGACAACCGCGGCTGGCTCAACGCGTTCCGGCACTGGAGCTGGTCGCCGATGTTCCGCATCGCCTGGATCGTCGGTGCACCGACTTTCGGCGCGCGCTTCGTGGCGTTCTGCCAGCAGCGCCTGGAGCTGCCGCGGCTCGACAACGACGGCGAGGACCGGCATCGCGTGCTGCGCGTCGACGACCTGTCGCCGCCGGAGGGCGTCGACTGGACACGACAGTGCGACCAACTGCTGGCCAGCGGTGCGATCAACCACGTCGAGCATTCGATCCTGCTCTCGGACCCGATGCTCAAGGGCGAGGGCGCACCGACGCGGCTGTACGCGCTGCGCCTGAAATGGTCGACCGTGCTGGCCGGCACCGATGCACGCATCCCCGACACCACGCTCGGCGTCGCCGCGTTGTCCGGCGGCACGCTGCGCCTGCTGCGCATCCAGGACCACGTGCGCCGGCTCGGCCTGGCCTCCGAGTTCATGCGCCTGCTGATCAGCCGCAGCGCAATCGAGGCGGTCGACATCCGCGGCGGCTACTACGGCCTCGGCGGCGTATGCCGCAACCGTCGCGCGGCGCAGGTGCAGGCCTGGCTCGAAGGCGTGCTCGCGCTCGCGCACAAGCGCCGGCGCGCGCGCAACGACGCCGCGCGCGCACGCCGCGAGGCGCATCGCGCGCGCCTGGCGGCGGAACGCGCGATCGACGATCCCGCGTAACGCAGGTCCGCCGCCAATCGCGGACTGCAGCGCCCGCGAAACGCCGCGCGCAGTCATCGCGGTTGCGCGTCACGGCGCGGGCGTGACGCACGCAACCGCCGGCCGTTAGCGTTCCATTGCAGTTCATCCCACCGGGTCTTCCGGCGTTACGGTCGGGCACGACCGTTCGATCGCGAGGGAGGTTCCGCGTGCGAGGCTTCGCCATCATCACCGTGTTCGCGCTGCTGTCGTTGGCCGCGACGCCGCGCCCGTCGCAGGCGCGGGATGCCGCGCTTGCCGAGGGCCACGCCGCGGGCGTGCCGGAGTTCGCTGCGCCGGGGCCGCATGAAGTGGCGGTGCTGCGCAAGGCCGGCTGCTGCGACCGCAAGGGCAATCCGTTCGACTATTACCTGCCGGCCCGCGACCCGGCCGTGGCGCAACGGTTGCCGCTGCTGGTCTGGGGCAACGGTTCCTGGGCGGCGCCGGAAAAATACGACTACGTGCTGCGGCACATCGCGTCGTGGGGGTTCGTCTCGTGGTCGTGAGCCACGACAACCGCGCCGCCGATGGCGGATCGCTGCTGGACGCCGTCGAGCATGCCCTGGCCGCCAGCAGGGGGGATCCTTCCAGCCCACTTGCCGGTCGCATCGATCCGGCACGCATCGGCGTGGCCGGGCATTCGCAGGGCGCCGGTGGTGCGATGAACGCGCTGATGGCCGCGGGCGGGCGCCTGCGCACGGCGATCGCCGTCAACCTGCCCAGCCAGAAGCTGTGCGCGGCCGGCGATTGCGAGCGCATTCCGCTCGACATGCCGACGGGCACCGGCGTACTGCTGGTCACCGGCAGCAAGGACGGCATTGCGCCGCCGAACCAGCCAGGCCCGACCGATCCGCCGCACCAGTCCGTGCGCGCGTACTACGACGCAGTACCGCCCGGTCGGGTCAAGGCGATGGGGGCGCTGGTCGGCGCCGACCACAACGACATCCAGGGACAGCCGGAATGCCCGTGGCTGTCGTTCGGCTGCGAGCGCGGGGCTGCCGGCTACGTCGGCTATCTGGTCGCATGGCTGGCCTGGCAGCTGCAGGACAACGTGCAGGCGGGACCAGCCTATTTCGCGCCGGGCGACGGGCGGATGGCGCGCGACGTGGACTGGGCGGACGTCGCCAGCGACCTCGGGCGATAGCCTGCAGGCCAGCCGCCGGGCCGATCCGCAACCGGCGTTCCTGTCGCCGCATCCCTTTTCCGATGCGTCTTCCGGTTCGCATTCCGGTTCGTCCTCCCGGCGAAAGCCGGGATCCATGGGCGGTCGCTGTCGCCACCGCCGCTTCCGGACGTTTCCTACAATCGAACCCATCACATCTCCCGGGGAACCTGCCGATGCGCCTTGCGACGTTGACCCTCCTGTTGCTGCCGGTCATGGCGTCCCACGTCGCGGCGAAGACGCCATCGAAGGCCGATCTGGCCGATGTCGCTGAGCGCACGCTCGCCGGCAATTGCGATCCCGACGCGCCCGGCATGGCGGTGCTGCTCGCGCGCGGCGAGGAGGTGCTGTACCGCGGCGCCTGCGGCCGGGCGAATTTGGAACTGGGCGTGCCGCTGTCGCCCGACCACGTGTTCCGCATCGGTTCGGTGACCAAGCAGTTCGCCGCGGCCGCGGTGCTGAAGCTGGCCGAGGACGGCAAGCTGGCGCTGTCCGATCCGCTGGCGAAGTTCGTGCCCGGCTATCCGGGCGGCGACAAGGTCACGGTGGAAATGCTGCTCAACCACACCTCGGGCATCCGCAGCTACACCGACATCGACGCGATCATGTCCGGCGGCGGCATCATGAAGGACCTGACCACCGCGCAGTTGATCGACACCTTCAGGGACGAGAAGCCCGACTTCGCCCCCGGCGAGGGCTGGAACTACAACAATTCCGGCTACGTGCTGGTCGGCGCGGTGATCGAGGCGGCCAGCGGAAAGCCCTGGCACGAATACCTTGACGAGGCGTTCTTCAAGCCGCTGGGCATGGTCCACACGCGCTACGGCAACGAGGCGCTGGCGGTGATCCCCGGCCATGTCGACGGCTACACGCGCCGCCAGGACCATTGGGCGCGCGCCGCCTTCCTGAGCATGACCCAGCCGCACGCGGCCGGTGGCCTGGTGTCGACCGTGGACGACCTGCACCGCTGGAACCGGGCGCTGCACGAGGGCAAGGTGCTGCGCGAGGCCAGCTATCGCGCGATGGTCACGCCGGCGGGCAAGGCGGCCGGCAACGACTACGGATTCGGCCTTTCCACCGGCACCCTGCGCGGCGTGCCGCAGCTGCAGCATGGCGGCGGCATCTTCGGCTTCAGCGCCTACCTGCTGTACCTGCCAGACAGCGATGTCAGCGTGGCGGTGCTGTACAACGCCGACGGCGGGCGGCCGGGCATGCTCGGCACCGGCCGCCTCGCCAACGTGCTCGCGGCCGAGGCGATCGGCAAGCCGTATCCGGCCAAGCGGGCCATCGCGATCGATGCCGCCACGCTGCACCAGTACGAAGGCGTGTATCGCATCGACAAGGATGCTGCGCGTGTCCTGCGCGTGGTCGACGGCACGCTCACCTCGCAGCGCACCGGCGGCGCTGCCTACGCGCTGATCCCGGTGGCCCCGGACACCTTCCTGTTCGAGGAAGGCTTCTCGCGCATCGTGTTCGAGCGCGACGCCGCCGGCAAGGTGGCCGCGATGCGCTTCTTCCAGGAGGACGAGGGCCAGGGCGACGTGGTGCCGCGCGGCGACGAGCCGCTGCCGGCGGTGCGCACGGAAGTTGCGCTGCCGCGCGAGGCGCTGCAGCGCCTCGTCGGCGCGTACCTGCACGAGGGCGCGACGCTCAGGGTCTTCCTCGACGGCGAGGTGCCGAAGGCGCAGATGACCGGCCAGCCGGCGTTCGAGATCTTCGCGCAGTCGCCGACGATGTTCTTCCTGAAGGTGGTCGATGCGACGCTGGAGTTCACCCCGGCCGATGGCACGTCAGCCGCCGTGACCCTGCGCCAGGGCGGGCACGTGATGCTGTTCACGCGCAAGGACTGAAGGCGGGCGCTTCGATCCGCGCGCTCAGCCCTGCCAGAGCACGGCCGGCGCGGCGGGGCAGGTGCGCACCGGTTGCGGGTCTTCCGCCGCGCTGTCGAACAGCCAGCAATCGTCGAGCACCGAGCAGTAGCAGGCGCGCAGTTCGATCTTGCGCCGTTCGCGATCCAGTGCGTTCCAGGTCGACGCAGCGGCATCGCTGCGCGGCATGCGCAGCATGGGCACCCATTCGCCGGCGGCGATGACGCGGTTCTGGATGCCGCTGGTGACGACCGGGTAGCGGTGGTCGCCGGCGACGTCGGGAAGCGCGCCGCAGCAGTGCGAGAGCAGGTCGCCGGCATCGCGCAGCGAGGTGCCGTCGTAGCGCAGTTCCGCCCAGCGCAGGCGCGCCGGCCCGATGCCGCGGTTCAGCAGGTCGAGGGTGATCTGCGGTTCGCCCTCGGTCGAGGCGTTGCTGCTGCCGAACAGCAGCGATGGCCACACGCTTGCCGCGAGCATGCGCTCCTGCGTGCGGTTGGCGCTGATCGCCACGAACAGCGACACCGCCGAGATCAGGATCGCGCTGGCGCCGACCACGAGTTCGAACCAGCGGCCGTCGCGTCGCGCGGGCGCCGTGGCGGCATTGCCGGGATCGTCGTCGGTCATCGCTGCGCCTCCGGCCGCCGTCTCAGGCCGCCTGC
>Ga0102832_1002117_pt1 | contig 12874 bp, 10 predicted proteins | sample EBPBio282013_DNA_FD_88942 | JGI IMG/M metagenome (GOLD analysis project Ga0102832, IMG submission 88942) | Wastewater treatment Type I Accumulibacter community from EBPR Bioreactor in Madison, WI, USA - Reactor 2_5/28/2013_ DNA (Illumina Assembly) | ecosystem: Engineered > Bioreactor > EBPR >...
CCCTCCTGCTCGATCATTTCGCCGATCTCGCTGAACCGATCCGAATCGGCAAGGACAAGCCTGATGAAGGCCAATCGATCACGATTGTCGATATCGTCGATGTCGAGACGGAAGATCGCGGCAAGCGTCTCCTGCAGCGGCAGGTCCTCGCCGGCAGGGCGCGGCAGCGCCAGCATCGAGCGCCGGTGATCGGCCACCATCACCCGGAACAGATCGGTCTTGGCCGGGAACAACTGGTAGAGCGTGCGCTTCGAGACGCCGCAGCGCGCCGCCACCGCATCCATCGTCGTGCCGCCATAGCCGACATCAAGGAACAGATCGCGGGCGGAGTGCACGATCCGCTGACGCTCGGCATCGTCGGAACGCGTCTTGGGGCGCCCGCGCCCCCGGATCGATGCGGATTTTTCGCTCGTTTTTTCGCTTGTCATCACTGCGCCCACCATCGCGCCGCATTCTTGGGTTTGACAGCCTCGGAAATCAAGAGATAAGAAACCCGCCAGTTTCCAAAAAGAGAGCCTGCATGCCGGCCGAGCGCGCCCCCTCCTCTTCCCGCCATGCCCTGCCGAGCGCTCTGCTGCTCGCAGCGGTGCTGGCCGCCTGCAATTCCGAGAAGGCGGCAGCGCCCCCGCCGCAGCCACAGTTCCAGGTCAGTGTCGTCACGCTGCATCCGCAGCCCGTGGCGATCACGGCGGAGCTGCCGGGCCGCGTCTCGGCAAGCCTGATCGCCGAGATCCGGCCGCAAGTGAATGGCATCATCAAGTCGCGGCTGTTCCGTGAGGGCAGCGAGGTCAAGGCCGGGGACGTGCTCTACGAGATCGACCCAGCCCCCTATCAGGCCGCCCTCGACAGCGCTGTCGCCGCCCAGCACAAGGCGGAGGCCGCCGTCGCCAACGCGCAGGTGCGGGCCGATCGCTATCGCGAGCTGCTCCAGCGCAATGCCGGCAGCAAGCAGGATGCCGATGACGCCGCTGCCACGCTCGGCCAGGCTCAGGCCGATGTCGCGGCCGCCAAGGCCAATGTCGAGGCGGCCAGGATCAACCTCGCCTACACCAAGGTCACCGCGCCGATCGACGGCCGCGTCGACAAGTCGGCGCTGACCCAGGGCGCGCTGGTCACCGCCAACCAGGCGGCCATCCTGACTACGATCCGCAAGCTCGATCCGATCAATGTCGACGTCACCCAGTCGAGCACCAATCTGCTGAAGTTCCGCAACGACATCGCCTCGGGCCGGTTGAAGTTCACCGGCCCCAATGTCGCGGTGAAGCTCAAGCTCGACACCGGCGACGCCTATGCGCAGTCCGGGAAGCTCGAATTCGCCGAGGCGAACATCAACGAGACCACCGGCACCTTCAGCGTCCGCGCCGAATTCCCCAATCCGGAGCGGCTGCTGCTGCCCGGCATGTTCGTCCGCGCCGAGATCCAGGAAGGCATCGCCGAGAACAATTTCCTGCTGCCGCAGCGCGCCGTCGGGCGCAACACCAAGGGCGAGGCGACGGCGAAGTTCGTCTCGGCCGAGGGCAAGGTCGAGGAGCGCGTGCTGACCACGCGCCGCCATATCGGTAATAACTGGCTGGTCGACAGCGGCGTGAAGGATGGCGAGCGCATCATCGTCGAGGGCGGCCAGCTCGTGCGTCAGGGCCAGAGCGTGACCGTGAACGAGGTCAGCGTCGATGAAGCAACTGGCGAGCTGAAGTCAGCCAATCGCCGAGCCGAGCTTCCGGCCGGCGGCAGCACGGCGAAGAACTGACACCATGTCGCGCTTCTTCATCGAACGCCCGATCTTCGCCTGGGTCGTCGCCATCGTCATCATGCTGGCCGGTCTGCTGGCCCTGCGCAGCCTGCCGATCTCGCAATATCCGCAGATCGCGCCGACGACCGTCCAGATCAGCGCCAACTATCCCGGCGCCGACGCGCAAACCGTCGAGAACTCGGTGACCAAGGTCATCGAGCAAGGCATGACCGGACTCGACAACCTGCAATACATGACGGCGACCTCGACCTCGACCGGCAACGCCCAGATCACCCTGACCTTCAACAGCCAGGCCGATCCCGACGTCGCGCAGATGCAGGTGCAGAACAAGCTGCAGCTCGTCACGCGCCAGCTGCCAGCCGTGGTTCAGAGCACCGGCATCTCGGTCGCCAAGGCCTCCACCGGCTTCCTGATGGTCGTCGCCTTCGTCTCCAAGGACGGGCGGATGTCGACGACCGATCTCGCCGACTATGTCGACTCCACCCTCAACGACACGCTGAAGCGTGTCGAGGGCGTCGGCACGACCCAGCTCTTCGGCGCCGGCTACGCCATGCGCATCTGGCTCGACCCCGACAAGCTGCGCAAATACGCGCTGATGCCGAGCGACATCGCCGTCGCCATCGAGGCACAGAACACGCAGGTGTCGGCCGGCCAGCTCGGCGGCCTGCCCCAGGTTAGCGGCCAGCAGCTCAACGCCACCGTGACCGCGCTCTCCCGATTGCAGACGGTCTCGCAGTTCGAGAACATCATCCTCAAGAGCGGTGCCTCCGGCTCGATTGTCCGGCTGAATGACGTCGCCCGCGTCGAGCTCGGCGCCAAGAGCTACGACACCGTCTCGTTCTACAACGGCAAGCCGACGACCGGCCTCGCCATCAGCCTCGCCACCGGCGCCAACGCGATCGACACCGCCAAGGCCGTGACCGCGACGATCGAGCGCCTGAAGCAGACGCTGCCGGAAGGCGTCGAGGTCACCTACCCCTACGACACCACGCCCTTCGTGACGCTCTCGATCGAGAAGGTCGTGCACACGCTGTTCGAGGCGATCATCCTCGTCTTCATCGTGATGTACGTCTTCCTGCAGAACCTGCGCGCGACCTTCATCCCGATGCTGGCGGTACCGGTCGTGCTGCTCGGCACCTTCGGCGTGCTGGCGCTCGCCGGCTACTCGATCAATACGCTCACCATGTTCGCGATGGTGCTCGCCATCGGCCTGCTCGTCGACGACGCCATCGTCGTCGTCGAGAATGTCGAGCGCGTGATGCAGGAGGAGAAGCTCTCGCCCAAGGAAGCGACGATCAAGTCGATGGGCGAGATCACCGGCGCGTTGGTCGGCATCGCCACCGTGCTTTCCGCCGTGTTCGTGCCGATGGCCTTCTTCGGCGGCTCGGTCGGCATCATCTATCGCCAGTTCTCGATCACGATCGTCACCGCGATGGCCCTGTCGGTCGTGGTGGCGCTGGTGCTCACCCCTGCGCTGTGCGCCACGCTGCTCAAGCCGCACGGCGATCATGGCCCGCGCAAGGGCTTCTTCGGCTGGTTCAACCGCAATTTCGAACGCACCACCAACGGTTACCGCTCCGGCGTCGCCGGGATGATCGCGCGGCCCATACGCTTCCTGATGGTCTTCCTGCTGATCGGCGGCGGCATGGCCTGGCTCTTCGCCCGCATGCCCTCCTCCTTCCTGCCCGACGAGGACCAGGGCATCCTGCTGACCGTCGTGCAGCTTCCTGTCGGCGCCACGCAGGACCGGACGCTGCGCGTGCTCGACCAGGTGCAGAAGCACTATCTCGAAAAGGAGAAGGATCTGGTCGAGGGCGTGCTGACCGTCGCCGGCTTCAGCTTCGCCGGCCAGGGCCAGAATGTCGGCCTCGCCTTCGTCCGCCTGAAGCCCTTCGCGGAACGCACCGGCAAGCAGGCAACGGCCCAGGCCATCGCCGGCCGCGCCATGGGCGCCTTCCGCTCGATCAAGGATGGCACGGTCTACGCGCTGGCCCCCCCGGCGATCCAGGGCTTCGGCAATACCGCCGGTTTCGACTTCTATTTGCAGGACATCGCCGGTGCCGGCCATGCCCGGCTGATGGAAGCCCGCAACCAGCTGCTGGGCCTTGCCGCTCAAAGCAAGCTGCTCACCGGCACGCGCCCGAACGGGCAGGAGGACACCCCCCAATACTCCGTCGAGATCGACCAGGAGAAGGCGAGCGCGCTGACCTTGCCGCTGGCCGCGATCAACAACACGCTGTCGACCGCCTGGGGCTCGGCCTATGTCAATGACTTCATCGACCGCGGCCGCGTGAAATCCGTCTATGTCCAGTCGGATGCGCCCTTCCGTATGCAGCCCGGCGATATCGGACGTTGGTATGTCCGCAACCAGGGGGGCGAGATGGTGCCGTTCACGGCCTTCGCCTCGGGGCGCTGGACCTACGGTTCGCCGCGGCTTGAGCGCTACAACGGGTCAGCGGCAATCCAGATGCAGGGTGCGGCCTCTGCCGGGGTCAGCTCCGGCGCGGCGATGGATGAGATCGACCGGCTGATCACGCAACTGCCGACCGGCTTCGGCCATGAATGGACCGGCCTGTCCTTCCAGGAACGGCTCTCCGGCAGCCAGGCGGTCGCGCTCTACGCCCTCTCGATGCTGGTCGTCTTCCTCTGCCTTGCGGCGCTCTACGAGAGCTGGTCGATTCCGTTCGCGGTCATGCTGTCGGTGCCGATCGGCATCTTCGGCGCCCTGCTTGCGGCGACGCTCTTCGGCCAGACCAACGACGTCTACTTCAAGGTCGGCCTGCTGACGACGATCGGCCTCGCGGCCAAGAACGCGATCCTGATCGTGGAATTCGCGATCGAGCAGGAAGCCAAGGGCAAGGGCCTCGTCGAGGCGACGCTGGAGGCGGCGCGCCAGCGCCTGCGGCCGATCCTGATGACCTCGCTCGCCTTCGTGCTGGGCGTGACCCCGCTCGCGGTCGCGACCGGTGCGGGCTCCGGCAGCCAGAACGCGATCGGCATCGGCGTGATGGGCGGCATGATCGCCGCGACCGTGATCGGCGTGTTCTTCGTGCCGCTTCTCTATGTCGGCGTCGTGCGCCTCGTCCGGCGCTTGCGCCGCGCCGAGCCGGTCGGCGCGACCGCCACCGAGTGAATGACGGGGGCGCGGCCAGCAACGGCTGCGCCCCCGCGATGAAGCTGCTAGACTGCCGCCATGACCGAATTCCCCGACATCATCCGCTCGCCCCTGTCGCAGTCCTTCACCCATGACGGCCTGACCGTTCGGGTCGAGATCTACAAGATCCAGGGCACGGACGGCTGGACCCTCGAGCTCATCGACGAGCAAGGCGGCTCGACCGTCTGGCAGGACGCCTTTGCCACCGATGCGGACGCCTTCGCCGAGTTCACCGACGGCGTCGAGCAGCTCGGGCTCGACCGCCTGATCGACCCGGACGACGACGACCTCGCCACCGTGCACTGAGCGGCCGGCAGCGTTCCATGCGCCATACCGACGAACTCGATGCGCTTCGGGCCGCCCGAGACACGCTCCGCCGTCGGATTGCGGAGCGTCTCGCCCTGGAAGCCGGCACGCCCCTCGACGGCGCATTGCCGGAATCCTGGCTGACGGCCGCCGACGAAGCGATCCAGACATGGGAGAGCGAGGGCGAGGAAGCGCAGGATTCGCGCGCCTTCCGCCCGATCGGGCCGCTGCAGGAGCTGCTGGCGGATCATGCCGCGCTCGTCGAGCGGATCGCCGATACGCTCGACCGGCGCCTGTCCTAGTCTGTTGTCATTCCGGGAGCGCGCCGCAGGCGCAAACCCGGAAGCCACGACTGGGCGAGACGTTCCATGCCACATCGTCAGAGACTCGCCCAGTCGTGGGTTCCGGGTTCTTCGCTATGCGAAGCCCCCGGAATGACAAAGGTGGTTCCGATATCGAGCGACCCAGCCATTGCCCATACCGCCTAGAATGTCAGGTCATCCGATGAACGACGAATACGCGCGCAAACTGCGCTATGCCATGATCGGCGGCGGCCGCGATGCCTTCATCGGCGCCGTGCACCGCCACGCCATCGCGCTCGACGGGCAGGCGGAACTGGTCGCGGGCGCCCTCTCCTCGACACCGGAACGCGCCCGGGAATCCGGCCGCGCCTTGGGTCTTGCCGACGCGCATAATCACGCAAGCTGGCAGGCCTTTCTCGAAGCCGAGCTCGCCCGCCCTGTCGCGGAACGCGTCGATCTCGTCGTCATCGTCACGCCGACCGACACGCATTTCCCGATCGCGCAGGCCTTTGCGGAAGCCGGCTTCCACGTCGTCTGCGACAAGCCGCTGACCCATACCGGTGCACAGGCCACGACGCTGGTCGAGACGGTCGCCAGCCAGGGCACGGTCTTCGGCGTCACCTACAACTACACGGGCTACCCGATGGTCCGGCAGGCGCGCGAGATGGTGCGATCCGGCGCGATCGGCCGCATACGCAAGGTCGTGGTCGAGTACAATCAGGGCTGGCTCGCAACCGCATTGGAAGCGACCGGCAACAAGCAGGCGAGCTGGCGCACCGACCCGGCCCGTAGCGGCATCGCCGGCGCGCTCGGCGATATCGGCTCCCATGCCGAGAACCTCGTCTCGGCCGTGACGGGGCTTCAGATCGAGGAGCTGGTCGCCGATCTCGGCGCGCTCGTGCCCGGCCGGTCGCTCGACGACGATGCCAGCATGCTGCTGCGCTTCAAGGGCGGCGCACGCGGCGTCCTCGTCGCCTCGCAGATCAATGCCGGGCTCGAGAACGACCTGCGCCTGCGCGTCTCCGGAGAGAACGGCACGCTGGAATGGCGGCAGGAGGAACCGAACCGGCTCGTCCATCACCGCCGCGAGGGGCCGACCGAGATCTTCACGCGCGCCTCGCCCTGGCTCTGCGAGTCGGCCCGCCGCGCCGGGCGCATCCCCGCAGGCCACCCGGAAGGCTTCATCGAGGCCTTCGCCAATATCTATCGCGGCGTTTTCGCCGATATCCGCGCCCGCAAGGCCGGCACGACGGCCGATCCGCTCGATGCGGATTACCCGACGGTCAAGGACGGCGCACGCGGCGTGCGCTTCATCGAATGCGCGGTAGCCTCTTCGGCCGAGCGACGCTGGCTACCCTTCTCAGGTTGAGCTCAGCGTCCGCCTCACGCTGTCGCGCCAGCCGGTGACCTTGCGCTTGCGCTCGCTCGCCGCCATGGCCGGCGAGAAGCGCCGCTCCAGCCGCCATAGATCGGCGAAGCGATCGGGCTCCGGCAGCAGGCCGGCATCGAGCCCGGCGAGATAGGCGGCGCCCAAGGCCGTCGTTTCCAGCACATTCGGCCGGTCGACCGGCAGGTCGAGGATGTCGGCGAGGCGCTGCATCGTCCAGTCGGAAGCGACCATGCCGCCATCGACCCGCAGCACCGACTGCTTGCCGGCGCCGGCATCCGGCCAATCGGCCCGCATCGCCTCGACGAGGTCGAGCGTCTGGTAGCAGACGCTTTCCAGCGCCGCCTGCGCGAATTCGCGCGGGCCGGAGTTGCGAGTGAGGCCGAACATGGCGCCGCGCGCATGCGCGTCCCAATGCGGAGCGCCCAGGCCAACGAAGGCCGGCACCAGATAGACGTGCTGCTCGGGATCGGCGGCCTCTGCCAACGGCCCGGTCTCGCTTGCCTTCTCGATGATGCCGAGCCCGTCGCGCAGCCATTGCACCGCCGCGCCGGCGATGAAGATCGAGCCCTCCAGCGCATAGGTGCGCTTGCCGCCGAGCTGATAGGCGACGGTGCTGAGCAGGCGGTGCTTCGAGCGCACCGGCGTGTCGCCGGTGTTCAGCAGCGCGAAGCAGCCGGTGCCATAGGTCGATTTCACCATGCCGGGCGAGAAACAGGCCTGCCCGATCGTCGCCGCCTGCTGATCCCCGGCGATGCCACGCACCGGGATCGCCCCGCCGAACAGGTCCGGCGCGGTATCGCCGAAATGCGCGGCGCAGTCGCGCACCTGCGGCAGCAGCGCCGCGGGGATTCCGAACAGGTCGAGCAGGTCCGAATCCCAGACGCCGCGGCCGATATCGAACAGCATGGTGCGGGCGGCGTTGGTCGCGTCGGTCGCATGCACGGCTCCGCCGGTCAGCCGCCAGAGCAGGAAACAATCGATCGTTCCGAAGGCGAGTTCCCCGGCTTCCGCCCGGCGCCGCGCTCCCGGCACATTGTCGAGCAGCCAGGCGATCTTGGTGGCGGAGAAATAGGGGTCGATGCGCAGACCGGTGCGCTCCGCGACGAGGTCCTCATGGCCGGCGGCGACGAGATTCGCACAGGCCTTTGCCGTGCGCCGGTCCTGCCAGACGATGGCGCGGTGGATCGCCCGCCCCGTCCGGCGGTCCCAGATCAGCGTCGTCTCGCGCTGGTTGGTGATGCCGATGCCGGCGATGTCGGCCGCGCTCAGGCCGCCCTTGGCGATGGCCTCGCGGGCCGTCGCGAGCACGCTGTCCCAGATATCCTCCGGCTCGTGCTCGACCCAGCCCGAGGCCGGAAAATGCTGAGGAAACTCGCGCTGGGCGCTGGCCACCACGCCGAGCGACGCATCAAACAGGATCGCCCGCGAGGAGGTCGTGCCCTGATCGATGGCGAGGATATGTCTGGCGGCCATGTCGGTTCCCTGCCCGTCTCATTGGTCGGCGGAGACTGGCCGATGACCCGCCCCCCGCGCAAGCGCGCCCCATGCGAATGTCCGACAAGTCTCCCGCCGGGCAAGGTTCTGCTTGGCATGTCGCTTGCCCTGTAGTTAGCTCATTATGAAGCAGGGCCGCGCCGGGTCGCGGCCCCTGTCCGCGCCCCGGGTGTCGGACAGGTTGAGAGGTTGAATCGGTGGCGGTCGAGGACCGGCAACAACGGGATGTCGCGCCTATGGCGCGGCCACAGAGACATGACGTCGATCCGCAACGGAACGGCGCGATCCCGGTTGCGGCGCCCATCATGAGCTTCGAACAGGTCCCCGCCCCGCGCCCGCCGGGCGCGACCTACGCCGCGCTCGATCTCGGCACCAATAATTGCCGCCTGCTGATCGCGCGTCCGGCGCAGCATGGCTTCCGCGTCGTCGATGCCTTCTCCCGCATCGTGCGCCTCGGCGAAGGCCTGGCCGCGAGCAGCCGGCTCGCCGATGCCGCGATGGACCGCGCCGTCGAGGCGCTGAAGATTTGCCGCGGCAAGATGGCAAATCGCGGCGTTACCCGCGCCCGCCTCGTCACGACGGAGGCCTGCCGCGCCGCCACCAACGGGCTCGACTTCATCCGCCGCGTCGCGGCCGAAGCGGAACTCGCACTGGAGGTCATCGACCAGAGGACGGAAGCCGCGCTTGCCGTCTCCGGCTGCGCCGCCTTGGCCGATCCGGCGGCGGAAAGCGTCATCGTCTTCGATATCGGCGGCGGCTCGACCGAGATCGTCTGGCTCGGCGGCCGCAGCGAGGCGCGCGACCCTGCCGCCCGCATCCGCGAATGGGCCTCGCTGCCGATCGGCGTCGTGACGGTCGCCGAGCGCTACGGCGGCATCGAGGTCAGCCGCGAATTGTTCGAGCAGATGGTCGAGGATTGCGCGCAGGCACTTGCGCCCTTCGCGAAGAAGGCAGCCGGAGCCAAGGACGCCCGCAGCTTCCACCTGCTCGGCACCTCCGGCACGGTCACGACGGTCGCCGGCATCCATCTCGACCTGCCGCGCTATGACCGGCGCGAGGTCGACGGGCTGTGGATGCATCAGCGCGATATCCTCACGGTGATCGACCGCTTGATCGAGATGGACTATGCCGCCCGGGCGGCGAATGCCTGCATCGGTCGCGAGCGCGCCGATCTGGTGCTGGCCGGCTGCGCGATCTTCGAGGCGATCCGCCGCGCGTTCCCGAGCGAGCGCGTGCGCATCGCCGATCGCGGCCTGCGCGAGGGCATCCTGCTGCGCATGATGCATGAGGACCGTGCCTGGTGGCGGCGGAAATAGGCTTTTGAGGCGATGAGCAGCGGACAATCCGGAGGCAAGGGGGGCACGGCCAAGACCGGCGGAGGCGGCAAGCCTGCCGGCGCGCGCGACATGCGCGTCAAGGTCAAGAAGGCCGGCAAGCTCAAGCATTCCTCGCAGCTTTGGCTCGAACGCCAGCTCAACGACCCCTATGTGAAGCGGGCCCGGGAGATGGGCTATCGCTCGCGCGCGGCGTTCAAGCTCGAGGAGATGGACGACCGCTACAAGTTCCTGAAACCCGGACAGCGGCTGGTCGATCTCGGCTGCGCGCCGGGCGGTTGGTGCCAGATCGCGGCCAAGCGCATCGGGCTGGAACAGGGCAAGGGATATATCGTCGGTATCGATCTGTTGCCGGTCGATCCCATTCCCGGCGTCGACCTGATCCAGCTCGATTTCATGGCCGATGAGGCGCCTGCCCTGCTGACCGAGCGCCTCGGCGGCCGCGCCGACGGCGTGATGTCGGACATGGCCGCCAACACCACCGGCCACAAGAAGACCGACCATCTCAAGATCATCGCACTCGCCGAGGCCGCGATCGAATTCGCGCATGACGTGCTGGCGCCGGGCGGTTTCTTCCTCGCCAAGCTGTTCCAGGGTGGCGACAGCGCCGAGCTTCTCGCCACGCTGAAGCGCGACTTCACCACGGTGCGCAACGTCAAGCCGGCGGCGAGCCGCGCCGATTCCTCCGAGCTTTACGTGCTGGCGACCGGCTACCGCCGCCAGCCGCGGACTGAAGGCGACGACGCCTGACCGACAACGGTGAGGCCGTGGCACAGCCTATTCCACGCATGGTCCCGGCACTTCAGGCAATTCTTGATGCAGAACTCGCGCGGGGAAATTTCGTGCTGAGCGTTGGCGACTGGCCGCCCGATTGCCGGCTCTTCGTCCAGCTGGCCCGCCCGTTCGGGAAACGCTATCCGGTACCGGCCGGCATCATCCATGCTGTGCTGAACGACCCGCATTACTGGAAGGCGGAGTACAGCACGGCCGATGGCGCCGAGTGCCTCGCCTGCGGGTTCTAGGTCGTCGTCACTCCGGAAAGACGTCGCGCGGCAGGTGGCGCGGGTCGTAGGTCCCCGGCGCGCTCCGGACGACCGAGTTCCAGATCCAGAAGCCGAAGCCGCCGAGGCCGAAAAGGGGCCCAGCCACTTCGAGGAAGCCGGCCCGGCCGCTCAAGCCGATATAGAGCACCATCAGCCCGGCACCGCCGAAGATCACGACGGCGATGAGCGCGACGACGATCAGGCCGCGGTGGCGCCCATCGGGGATGCCGCGCCGGAAGGCGACATGGCCATGCCCGCCGGCAACGAGGCGGCGATGCAGATCCTCGATGAACGCGACGAAGGCGCTGTCCCGCTGCGGATCGTCCACGCCCCAGGGGCTGCTGGAATGCACGAAGAGCGGCCGTCCGGCCGAGAAGGTCAGCTCTGCCAGCGCCTCCCAGGGCGATCGCGGGCCGCCATTGACCGCCTGCAGGCGCACGCTCGTCAGCTTGGCGAAGGGCCGCAGGCCCGACCTGCCATCGAGTTCATAGGCGATGCCGTCGCCGCTGAGCGTCAATTCGGTTTCGGCGAGCTTGAGCCGGGCCGCGCCGTCGCCGACGCAGAGCGTGTAGCGCGTCTCGTTCGAGGGCGCGGGCTCAGCCTGCATGCCCTGACCCTGCGGCAAGCCGGTGGCTCTGGCAAGCCGGGGCCACCTGAAGCGGGCCGGGAGGCCCTAGTCGAGCGGCTTCTGCTCCGCGATCGCCTCGGCGGTGACCTTGCGCGCACTGACCGGCACATGGCCGGAAACCTCCGCGCCGGCATCCGGCGCAAGCTGAATCATCCAGAACACCGACGAGGCCGAGATCAGGCCGACGATCAGGAAGGCCGGCCAGAAATCTCCGGCCCCGAGTGTCTTGCCGCCGTGCAGGAAATGGGTCGTCTCCAGAGCGAAGGCGCCGATCGTTACGCCGATGCTGAGCGAAAGCTGTTGGGCGACGCTCGACATCGAGGTCGCGCTCGACATCTCGCGGTTGGAGACGTCGGCATAGCTCAGCGCGTTGATGCCGGTGAATTGCAGCGAGCGGAAGCAGCCGCCGACCAGCAACACGGAGAGGATGATCGCGTGCGGCGTCGTCGGCGTGAACAGCCCGGAAGCCGCGAGGAAGGCCGCACCGATCACGGCATTGACGGTCAGGACCCGCCGGAAGCCGAAACGGGCCAGGATGGTCCTCGCCAGCGTCTTCATGATCAGCGCGCCGGCGGCCGAGACGAAGGTGATCAGGCCGGACTGCAGCGCATCCAGTCCGAAACCGAGCTGCAGCATCAACGGCAACAGGAAGGGAATCGCGCCGATGCCGGTCCGGAAGACCGAGCCGCCGATCACGCCGGTCCGGAAGGTCGGAATCCGGAACAGCGACAGGTTGAGCACCGGGTAAGGCACGCGCTGCGCATGGAACCAGTAGGCCACCAGCGCCGCAGCGCCGCCCAGCACGCAGGCATAGGACACGATCTCCGGGACCAGATGGCGCCCGCCCGTGTTGAGCCCGAGCATCAGGCTGGCGAAGCCGCAGGAGGAGAGCAGGAAACCGCGGATATCGAGGGGCGGAACGTCCTCCTCCCGGATATCCTCGAAGAACAGGCTCGCCAGCACGATTCCGACGAGGCCGATCGGGATGTTGATCAGGAAGATCCAGCGCCAGTCGAAATAGGTGGTGATGAAGCCGCCGAGCGGTGGCCCCACGACGGGGCCGACCAATGCCGGAATCGTCAGATAGGCGAGCGCGCCGACAATCTCGGATTTGCTGACGCTGCGCAGGATGACGAGGCGCCCGACCGGCACCATCATCGCCCCGCCCATGCCCTGGATGAAACGCGCCCCGACGAAAGCGCCGAGCGAGTTCGAGACCGCGCAGAGCAGCGAGCCCAGCATGAAGACGCAGAGCGCCGAGCGGAAGATCGTGCGGGCGCCGAAGCGATCCGCCATCCAGCCGGAGATCGGGATGAAGACGGCGAGGCTGACGAGATAGGAGGTCAGTGCCAGCTTGAGCGCGATCGGGTCCTCGCCCAGTGCTTTCGCGATCACCGGCAGCGAGGTCGCGATCACCGTCGAGTCGGTGTTCTCCATGAACAGCGCGCAGGAGACGATCAGGGGCAGGAGTTT
>Ga0102832_1002118_pt1 | contig 12873 bp, 10 predicted proteins | sample EBPBio282013_DNA_FD_88942 | JGI IMG/M metagenome (GOLD analysis project Ga0102832, IMG submission 88942) | Wastewater treatment Type I Accumulibacter community from EBPR Bioreactor in Madison, WI, USA - Reactor 2_5/28/2013_ DNA (Illumina Assembly) | ecosystem: Engineered > Bioreactor > EBPR >...
TATTATTAAAATACAGGCATTTCATTTTATGGTTGAGTTACCTGTCAGTTTGGTAACGTTTATAGTCTTAATATCCTAATTTCAAAAAGTATTTTACCTTACCGAATGAGTGAAATGGTCAAAACAAAAATTATCGGAACCCAAATCGTTACTGAGCTTACTGGAGATATCGCAGGAATCGAAGATATGATTCCAATGAATAAGAAGTAAACATTAGCGATTCTCGTATACTGTAAGAGAAGGGCCTCTAAATGTAAAATTAAATGTACTGATGAGAAAATCATACCATCGATACTTTGCCGTGCGAATATAATTGGTTTCGAACTAATTTACATTTTATGGATCGTATGAGGCATTGAATTAGAAATTATAAGGAGTTGGGTACTTAGCATCCGTGATGCAACAAATACATTTGTAAAAGTTTTGGATCCACTCCATTAAATTCGGACAAGTTTTAAATATACTAATTTACAGATTTAAATATCTCTTTCATCGTTTTCATTATAAAATTCACTTAAAATTATATTGTTATTGAATAAGTACTAATGTCTAAGTGGAAAAAAATAGGTAGCGTCCATAGTGGTGAGGATTTTAAATCAAATCGGTCATTTCGCTCACGTTCTAAGGACTAAATGCCCACTCAGTCCTTCCGCTAGAATGTAACCAGAATGAATATCCATTCCCAAGAGTTAATCGACTCCTAAAATACTTACTTCTGCCAAAATTACATTGATAGAAAAAAATAAACCTCCAGTAATAGAACTTTCTCCAGAATCAAAACCTAAAAATCCCTCAATCATTTTAGAGACGATGTTATGAGATCTACCATCAGCAAAAGAAAATTCTCCAAAGATGATGATAACTAAAGTCATTACAGCGGAACTTAAAGAGTCGAAAAATCACAACGTACTTTTTTATTTATTCAGCTAAAAAACTTAAACAATTTGCTAAGCAAAGCTAAATTAAGGCCTTAAAATAAGATCATCTTCGGCTCAAAGAGTATGTTAAGTTTGAGATCAACTCATTCAAAGCTGCTTTCAAAGATCTTTCAGCTGAACTTAAATTTTAAATCAACTATCGGAAAGAGGCCAATTCTCAAAAGTCAAGATCAGAAAATAAGAAATCAAATATTGTGCCAATCGTACCTTATCGATTCGACAGTAAAATACTGGAAAACATCAATTTTGATGGGTCAAATAAAAAAGGATCATCAAAAGGCCAACATGCAGATTTTAATGTTTTAAATCAAATAAAAACAGAAGTCAGACTGTGTATTGACTCACTAAATGAGTTCTAAAACTAAAAGTCCAAGATATTGGACAAATACAGGGATATTAACCTTGAAGAGTTAATGGCATGATATTGAATTTTACTTTCGACTTTTTATGATATTTATGATTTATTGAAAAACAAAGTATTTATAAAAGATCTTTGATGAATGAAAATTCATGTGTACATTGGAACGCAGTTATGGCTCGATGGTTCTCTAATGAAGCCTTAAGGGCAATGATAGCATTGATTTTCTCGAGGATCAAAGATCAATCCGATGGGACATGCTCTACAAATTTGGGTCTTATCGTTATGTACTGGCTTATCTTTTGGACAAATACAGGTTTGATATTTTTCATCCCATATTGTATTGTTGGGACAGCACTAACACATTCTGTATTGCTGATTATATTTGGGTGACCCTGCAGGACATTTTCTACACTTTTTATCAATTTCATCAAAGTATTAATTTTTATTTGGATCGCAGTTATTATTGGCTTGATGTTCTTGATGCAAGGATTGGACAATTGCTAAGAGAAAGAGAAGCGCAAATATTTTTTTATTCATTTAAATAAAAATTATATTTGAAATTTGATTTGAATGTTGTTAGAAAATAAATAAATAAAGTAATGAGGAAAAATTCAATGTTAAAAATAAGTGATTCTTGGAGTTTTTAGGTATATTTTTTTAGCCATATAAATGGGCATTTCTAACAAGGCTGTGAAAAATATTGAAATTATGAATATTTGGACGAAGCTATAAAGAGCCGATAGTGCAATTTAAAGATTATTTAAATAGAGATCTGTCTTTCTTGAATAAATTGTTCCGAATTGAATGATAAAATGTATTCCATAAGCTGAAAGACTTATTTTAGAAAGGAATCCAAATTTAGAGTATTATAAGAACATTTTTAGCCAAGAGTTGAATCCAAAAAGTGGAGGACTGACCAATATAAAGACTGTGAGGGGAAATAAAAAATGAAAAGAGTTGAGCCAAACTTTATCAGCAAATGATAATTATGAGAGAGTGTGACTGGAAACATAACAAGCCATCAATCCTAAAATCGTGAATGAACAAAAGACAATCATTACTCGAGTGAATCTTTTGGACATTGCTCTGTATATTTTGTTTTCGCTTATCGGTTTTGATTTTCTAAACTCATAGAAAATTATGCCCATGTTGTAACCTACCATATATGCTCCAACTCTTCCGATTATAGAAATATTGATGCTTTCAAACTCAATCATTTAAAAGAATTCATGTATGGTTTCTGCTGATTGAAGCATTGAAGGTAAAATCATCGAAAGAACTAATAAAGTTACTTGAGTAACTATAAAAAGAATTTTCCATATTTTGTTTTTCCCTAAGCAATACAACAGAAGCAAAGGCGTGAATAAAATACAGAGCTGAATATCAATTTACCACAGCCAAAGCCAACTGTTACATGAATTTTAAGAATAATTGTCAACTAAGAAGAAATAATTTAATATTTCCGCTCCACAACTGTTTTCTAAATATTTTATCGCGTAACCCCATAATGGTCCACTTCCAATAAAAGGTGTTATTTTCCATGTGAACATCACAATAAAGATGTACAAAGGCCAAAATCTTAAAAACCTTCTTATAATTCTGAGTAAGTGAATTTTAACACATTGGAATTATTGAAATTGTTTCAATCCAATATAAGACAAGAAAAATCCTGATATTGAAAGCCATACATCGACCGAATAAAAAACTGGGTAAAATAATTGGATTTGAGAGTTGAGTTTGAACTGAGTTGAAGGAGCTCTCATTAAAAGAATTAACATATGAGCGAGTACAATACCCATGAAAGATATGAATTTTATTCCTGAAAAAACTCGAATTTAATCGTATAAATTGTTTCTTTTGTATGAAAGTAGCCTGAGAGTGTTTTGTAGAGAAAAACATTCAATCAGTAAATGTTCTTTCTTGTACTTTATTCTTTTAAAATAAATTTTTAATAAAGTACTCACAATACAGAGTAATATGAGTAAGCCGATTGAGCTTAAAACGAGAACACTCAATCCATCGAAACGAGGATGAACATCTGCTGGAGATGTGACCCGATCAATTTCGAATGGCAATGAAACGTACTGTGAAGCTGACAGTAAGACATAGTTGAGGTCACTTGATCTGCAAGCCTTGTTGAAACAAAATCCAGTTGTAAAGTTATTTTCTTCAAATTTTCCTAAATTATCGATATCATAAATTGAGGAAGAGAAAGCCGAAATCGAATTAGTAAAATAGTCATTTTTTTAATGTGCTTCGATGAGAAAATACTAGTTGTTAGGATCTGCAAGACATTCATAGTAGCGACCGAGGCGGTTTTATCCTAAACCTGAGAGAGATTGATATACAAGAACATCAGGATAGTTTTACGTATGTATGTAAAAACTACAAGCTTGAGAAATAAAAGGGTCTGAAGGCATTTCTATTCAATTATATTCCAATTGACATTATAAATTATAACAATTAATCTATCATTCTTTACCAAATATACTTTTTATACAAATAAGAAAACAATAATTCTTTTTTAGTGATTAATGTAAGCTAAAATAAATGTTTAAACTATCATAATGAAGGCACACATTAATGACTGTTTTAGTTTCTTATGAATCCTTAAGGACAGTGATAGCATTGATTCTATTTTGGATCAAAAAATGTATCAAGTGGGCATGCTACACATTTTCTACCATTCCATAATGGAAGATTTGGAGGACATTGACCGCATCTTTGTTAATCAATTAAATAATGAGTTCCTCCGGGACAAGTATCACACATTCTTTTGTTTGGGTTCCAGAAATAAGGAACTTGACATCCTTGACAAACTCCATTCACTAAGTTTGGTCTGTCTTCAGGACAATCACATCTTCTTGAAACAACGTTATAAACTAAAGGAGAAGCACAAGTATCACATTTTAGAGTGGATGGATTCCAATAGCTTGGATATCTGCAAGGAAGGCAAGTGTTGTTGTTAACGTAAGGAGCATTTGTGGGGCAGATACATCTCAAAATAGTTTCATTAAAGTAAGAGCCAGCAGGACAGGTCATACAGGCATGTCGATCTCTGAAATAAAATGTACCAGTTGGACATTCAACACACTTATTTCCATTCCATACTGGGGTTCTGTCCGGACACCATGTACATTGATTAAAATTATTGTCCCAATATTGATTTTAAAGACATGAAGAAATGCAAGTGTTTGTATTTGAATCCCATGTTGCTGGATATTGACAAGATACACACCTTCCATTTTGAATGTAAGGGAGATTGGCGGGACAAATGCATTTTAGAATGGTGAAGTCAAAAATAAATCCTTCTGGACAGGATAAACATTGGCGACTGGGAATATCAAAATGAGTTCCAACTCTACAACCAATACAATGAGTTCCATTCCAAACAGGAGCGTCAGCTGGACATTTTAAACATTGATCTAAAGTATTGTTATAATAAGTGTTAGTTGGACATGAAATACATGTTTTTGTGCCCTAATCCCAATGATTTGGGGAATCGCAAGATATACATCTACCTCCTGAGTAATAAGGTAAATTTTATGGGCATTTACACCTGAAAGTTTGTGGATCTAATATCAATCCAGATGGACAAGAAAGACATTTTTTTGTTGTTCTATCAAAGAATTAATTATTAGAGCATCCAACACAAACAGAGCCATTCCATACGGGTTGTGAATCTGGACAGGAGGTACAAGTTTTCAACTTTTCATCATAATGGGTATTAATAGGACATTATTAGCAAGATTTTGTATTAAAGTTCCAGTATCTGGGCCAATCACAAGAAATACAAACATTATCTCTTGTTAAGTAAGGTGAATTAGAAGGACAGTTACATTTCAAAGTGAAATTGTTAAAAACCAAATTTCCAGGACATGAAAGACATTTTAATGACACCATGTCAAAATGAGTATTAATTGGACAACCAATACAGTGAGTTCCATTCCATAAAGGATTTGCTAATGGGCAAGCAACACATCTCTTTAAGGTATTATCATAATGAGTGTTCAATGGACAGGCCTCACAGACGTATTTTGTTGGATTCCATATCATTGGAGGAATGCAAAACACACATTTTTGGGTTGTTGGATTCAAAAAACTTCCTTCTGGGCAAACACATACGTATCTTTTATTATCATAAATCATTCCTTATCCACAAGTTACACACTTTCTGTCCCTTTCATTCCAATAGTTAGGTATGTTACAAACAACACAAGTTCCGTTAGCCAACATAAATGGTGTCTAAATTGGACAAAGACATTGATTTTTAGTTGAACTATAAATTTGACCATTGGGACAAGCAACGCATTTTGAAATATTTGCATCCCAATGAGTCCCTGAAGGGCAATAATCACAATATTTCCCATTCCAGATTGGAGTTTGAATTGGACATAAAGTACAAATAGTTCCGTTCCAAAAAGGTTTTTCATCTGTGCAATAGACACATTTTTGACTCACAAAATCGTAATATCCTTTTTAATTGCAAGTTTCACACTGCATTGATGTAAAATTCCAGTATCCTGGCATGTCACATTTAACGCATTCTTTTCCATTATCGTAAGGATAGTCAGGTGGACATTGACATACTTTTCCTACCTCGTGAAGATAGGGATGAGATTTTTAATGACTTTTTAATGATAAGCTGCAAGCTAAAGTAGCGATAAGGGCTATCGCCAGAATTTTACTGAGATTTATCATGTAATTTATTGATAAAGGTAAATATTTGAATTGATTCAATAAATTTTATTTTGAAATAATCAACAATGATATCAAAAAGTAAAGCCAAATTTGATGCTTTTTCTCGTAAATTAAAATATTTATTTCTAATTTTTGTAAATATTCAATACTAATGAAATTTTAAAGAAGTTAAAAAATAAATCTATATGTAAGTATGTGTTAAATTATAAGCAAAGTATAGAAATTTTAATATTTCAGATAGATGTAAGGGTAAGAAAAAACTAAGAAATCTTAATAGAATTCGATAATAATTTTACCTATTAATAAGACACAAAAGTATGCATGGGGCTATAAGGATAAAAATTGTAGAGTAGGCTTGATGAGTAAATAAATTTTAGAGTCTTATGCTTAATTTTGGATGGGAACTCATCCAACCGGAGAATCGAAAATAACAGATTAATTGTCATTAAAAGAGTATCTTAAAGTAAATGAAATGGATGAATTGTAGTTTCTTTTTAAAATCCTTTCAATAGAGAAATGTCTCTCAATTCAAGTCCACCCAAATTAGTAAGAGGCCAAATATTTAAACTAATGTTTCCCGACAGTTTATGTTGATGATAAAGACAAGCCTGAAATGTTCCTTACTTTGTCAGACAAGTTTTAGCTCTTTTTAGGATTCATTCAATAAGACTAATTTTTAAATCTAATTTAAAAATAGCCTTTTAAAACTTTAAGTTAAGATATTCCTTAAACCTAATATAAATAAAAAATCATCTGGATACTGTAAAAAATTGTTGATTTGCATTAAAAAGAACTGGAAAAATACACTGATATCTTGTTCAAGAATATTAACAATTACAGTGAATAAAGACAGTAAATTTTAGAAAGACTTTTTAAATAATTCGGCTATGATACAGGGCTCCTTGTAAGTTGTTTACTTCAACATCATATTTTATAAATGGGTTCATGCTTTGGAATCCATGCAGGCGTACCCCATGCTTATATCAAAGGATAATGTTTTTAATTGATGAAAAGTAGTGATAATGTAGTGCGATTAGGTCTTACTCCAAAACAAAAAGACATTCCCAATTTGTTAAAAATTGTTAAGAATAATTTTCATAAGTCTTATTGTAAAGTACAGCCATTTAATTAACATTAAATGCAAAAGTTTTAATGGAATTCAATGACCATTATCCGTGTCGTCTTAAATTAGTAAATTAAATCTTGCGAAATCTTATCTAATTCAATAGGAATCATCTTATAAGGAAACGCTCTTTTAAGAAACTCATCGAAACAAAGCTAATTTTAATAAATACCTCAAAAAACTGTATTTTTTATTTAAAAAGGCATCTACTAATTTAAAGGAACCGGATAAATTGTATTTGCCTTTAAAATTTGATCTCAATATTTTTTTTACTTCTTTACCTTAAAATTCAAATTAAAAACTTAAATAATGAAAATACATCAAATAGAAATCAAGTCCGATTTCAGAGGGCTGGTGAGCAATGATGGGTAACTGGATCAGCAACAAATCCTTATGGACAATGGTAGCATTGCTTGTCTTTTGGCTCAAATGTTGTTCCTGGTGGACAGGCTACACAAGTTTTACCGTTCCAAAGAGGCTTATCTTCAGGACAAACACACTCATTGTTCAAGAAAACTTTTCCTTCAGTGCATTCGCATTTTTGAGTTGTTGGGTTGATTGCTCTTGGTGGGTTACATTAACATTCACAGGATTGTTTAGTAGCGTTGTACTTAGTTCCATCAGGGCATTTTCTGCATTGCTTGGTAACTGAGTCAAAGATTTTTCCAGAAGCTGTGTCGCATTTAACACAGTAATTCAATACTTTATTGTATCCTTCATCACATTTTAATTATTTGTAATCATCCCAACCCCATGATGGGTTTGTAGGATCGATGGTTGCTTGACTGAATGATCCCAAAACGAGAAGAGAGGCAGCTAAGAACTTTCCAGTAAGATATTTCATGATTTAAATCAATCGGAATAAAAATTATCTTATTTCAATAAAATATTAGATTTATTTGTAGCATACAATTACAATTTATCTTAAAAAATTTTAATTCGAAAATTTATTATGATTTTCTTAAAAGTATATTCTTTTAAAACAGTAATCTTTTGAATTCATACTGTTATTTTTGGACTTTTTGATAAATTTTCTTTATCTAAATAAGAAGATGAAAAATTTTAGTTTTTGGAACTATTTTCTTTATTTTAGAATTACATGGTTTTTTCATCATTGACAATATTTTTATTTGATTTAGTAATTTTTTATTCCTTTCCTTTCATTAATTTTCCAAACTCAAACAATCTTTTGTTAAATGTCTATATTAGCATCTATTGATCAACAATTCTTATCTATATAGCTATTAATGTTTATTTCGGATACAAATAAAGTTCGAAACATGCAAAAAGTGTATAAAGAGTATAAATAAATCAACTTGAAAATGATCCTAAAGCAGGTATACATTCAGTTCCATCGCTCCTGAGTCTGAAGCCGTCTGGACATCCATAACATTTGGCAGATTGTTTATCATAAACTGTATTTTAAGGACATTTCACACAATATCTGCCATTCCAGAGAGGTGTTTGTGTGGGACAAGATTCACAACCTTGGTTTTCATAAGAGTAATGAGTTCCAAAAGGACAATCTTCACATTTTTTATTAATAAAGTTCCAAAATTGAGGCTCTATACATCTTATACACCGTCCTTAAAATTAATAAGGAGTTTCTTTAGGACAGATACATCTGTTTTCATTATAACTGTAAATATGTGAACTTTAGCATTTCATGCATTCTCTGGTTTAAGTGACCCATAAGCTTGGAGAATCGCATTTTACACAAACGTTATTTGATGTTAAATAAGGCGATTATGTTGGACATTTACATTTTCTTCTGTCCATATCATAAACGAATGTTTAAGGACAAGTTTAGCATTTCAAACTGATGTCATTCCAGAAATTTGGAGAATCGCATGAAACGCAAATATCATTTTGACGATAAGGCCTGTTTGGTGGGCATTCACATTTTTTAGTAAAATTGTTGTAAATTTACCCTTCTGGACAAATAAAACATATCATTCTTGCTCTATCGTAGTGACTATTTTAAGGACAAGCATAACATTCATAATTCTTGAAAAGGGGAGCATTTTATGGACAAGGTGTACAATATCCTTTCAATCGGTCATAAATTTGTTCATTGGGACATTGCAAGCATCTTCTTTGATTTGGGTCCCAGTAACTTGGTTATAGACATTGAACACATGCAAGACCAGTATTAAAAGGTTGACTTGCTGGACAAACACATTTTCTTCTTTATTTGTCAAATACATATGTCGAAGGACAATTTTGACATTTTTTTTTATCGTAGTCCCAGAAGTTAGGATAATCGCATGAAACGCATTTCCCATCCTCTTCAAATGGAGTTTATGATGGACAAATACAAGCAGCTTTGAATTTATTGAAAATATATGTTGGTGGACAAACCATACATTCTGATCTGGACTAGTTCCAATATTTTGGAGCCTCACAAGAAATGCATTGATTTAATGAGACAGATTTATAAGGTCTTGTTGAAGGGCATAAACATTTTTTCTGGTAAAAATCATATTAGAATGTTTATGGACAAGAAAGGCAGGCTCTTTTTTGTTAATCCCAAAAATTAGGAGGGTTGCATCCGATACATTTTGAACCAACTAAAAAAGTATCTTTAGGACATACACATCGAGTAGTTGAAGGTTCAAAAACGAAACCAGGAGGACAGCTTTTACAGGTTTTTGAAACGATGTCAAGAATAGCTCCTGTTGGACATCCCATACACTCCTGTCCATTCCAAATTGGTGCAAGAGGAGGACAAGTAATACATCTCATTTAATTTTCAGAGTAATGAGAATCAGCGGGACATTCTTCACAGCTTCTTGTGTCTTAATTCCAATGTTTTGGTTTGAAACAACTTACACACTGGAATCCTGTGTCATAAGGAAGCTCTTCAGGACATTCACATTTTTTCATTTTGATGTTAAATTAATACGTTTTTGGGCATGTAAAACACATTCTTGCGGTGTCATTCCAATAATGAGGATAATCACATGTTATACATTTTCCGTTATATTCAAAAGGAGTAGAAAGTGGACATTTACATTTTTTAGTTTATGAGTCATAAATGTAAGTGTCTGGACAATGAGCACAAGAGCTCGTTACTGAATCCCAATAGTTTGGATAAGTGCAGGATGTACATTTGCCATTTTGTAAGAATGGATATAAAATTGGACAGACACAACTTCTTTTGTAAGGATCATACTAGAAGGTTTAAGGGCATTTATCACAGTTTCTGATCGTTTAATTCCAGTAATAAGGTAATTTACAAGCGATACATTAATTATTGACCAAGTGAGGCCTATCTGCAGGACATACACATCTTCCAGTTTGGGTGTTGTATTAAAATGAAGGTGGACATGAGAGACATTTGCTGATATTTGAGTTCCAATGGTATGGTAGATTGCAGGAAATACATCTTCCTTCGAATATGTAAGGTTCGTTATCTGGACAGACACATTATTATTTTTCTTTGTCGTATACGAAAGTATCAGGACATCTTTCACATGCTTTATTTTTGTGATTCCAGTATTTTGGAGCGATACAATTAATACAAACTCCATTTGATAAATAAGGTCTACTTGCTGGACATACACATCTTCCACTTATTTTTTGGTACACAAAAGTTTCAGGACACCATTGACATTGCTTGGCTTTTGGATTCCAAAAGTTTGGTTCCTAACATTTTATGCACCTTCCGTTATATTAATATGGTGACTATAATGAGCAGACACATTTATTAATTTGTGAATCATAAATGAAAGTTGCTGGACATTATTCACATTGTTTTGTTTGATTGTTCCAGAAAAATGGTTTGTTACAAGCCAAACAGATTTAATTTCCTTCATATGGAGCGTAAATTGGACATGTACATTTGTTCAATGATACATCGTAAATGTAAGTCAATGGACATGCATCACAAGATTTAGTTTTACTGTTCCAAAAATATGGCGGCTAGCAGTCAATACAAGCACTGTTTTTATACAAAAATGGTGTTTACTGAGAACAGGTACATCTTCTTTCGACTTCATTATAAGTAAATCCTGATGGACATAATTAGCATTTTCCTGATGTTGGATTATAATTGGATCCAGTTGGACAAGGGATACATTTATTTCCATCCCATAAAGGTCGATTGATTGGGCAGTTCACACATGTTTTTTGACTTGGATCAAAATAGGCATTTTCATTACAGCTTTAGCATTTTTTTGTATCGGCATTCCAAAATCTGGGAAGATAGCAGGAAACGCAATATTATCCTGTACTGTATGGCAGATCAGATGGACATATGCACTGTTTTTAATATGCGTCGAATGCAAGATCGGGATTATAATCTTCGAAATTGGAGCACGCGTTGGTTAGAGTAAAGAAGAGAATAATGAAAAAGATATGGCTTTTGTAATACATATCGCTTTTAATTGATATAAAGTTTGTTTATAAATTGATCTTTACAAAAAAATTTTAAATAATAAAATTTATTCATTTTACTGTTCTTCATAACAAACTTTAGAATTTAAATGTATTTTTTTACTTAATATCTGGATTATCTTTGAATTTAACAAATAAAATGGTTTGAAGTTCATTCTCGAGTATCGAAATATTCTAAGAAAGTAAAGTCTTCTTAGAAAAGAGTACCCAAACTACAAATAAGAACTTTTCAAATAGATAAAAAACATCACTTTCACAAAATTTAATTTTGTTGATATTTTAAAAGTTCTTTTAATTTTAATCAATTGATATTTTTTACTGAAAGTTTAATATCATCGATTTAGAATTTTCTTGAAATTTTGATTAGAAATAAAGATTTTAATAATATAACTTCTTAATAATACCTTTTAAAAATGGATTGGATAAATCAGCTTCCTAAAGTCAATAATAAATTCAAGTTCCAATTGTTTGGAAGGAATGTCGAAAACCTTAACAATTGTTACAGTAACATTGAAAAATTCGATCCTAATAATACCAGACTCATGAATACGAATACATTCAATCTTTACTTAAATTCTTTTGGTGTCTATCTTACAACTCAAGAAATAAGAATTATCAAAGAAGTTTTTAATCAAGATGATGCTGTTTTGTATCTGGATTTCATACAAAACGTAAGAAATGATATCTCGCCCAAAAGAAAGGCTGTGATTGACCATGCTTTTTCTTAACTGTCTCAAGGAAGATAAGCCATACCTATCAATTAATTGTTACAAAATTATGACGTTAAAAACCATCCATTTGTTAGAACTATGCTCAAAACACCCTAAAAAGTTTATCAAGACTTTTAATCAGCAATTTTAAGTCTCTCTGCAGACAGAGTTCATTTAAATGAATTTTAATTTACCGAGTATCTTTTGGACGTCAATGCTTGTGTACCTTTTGAAAGATAATAATTCTTTATCGACATGGTATTGAATGGCTTCAGAATTAATGATAACAGAGTTACTATTGACAGATTAAAAAAAATGGAAGTTCTCGTTTATTAAAAGGTCAGACAAAGAACATAAATAAAAAAAGATTAAGGACTTAAAGCCCAAACAGCTTTTAGATTTTTTGACATGGAGGATAAAGGATTTATTGATTTCGCAAGATTTAAAAAAGCTTTGGAAAAATTAGGATGTGGATTTAGCTAAAAATAGACACGGGCCTTATTCTAAAAACATGCAAATCAAGATCTTCTTATCCCTTACGAAAGTATGTGCGCCCTCTTTTTTGAAATGGGTTCGGGTTTAGTTGATAATAAAAATCCCGTCTTTTAAATGTCAAAGAAATAAGGGTATGTTACTTCTCCA
>Ga0102832_1002119_pt1 | contig 12869 bp, 11 predicted proteins | sample EBPBio282013_DNA_FD_88942 | JGI IMG/M metagenome (GOLD analysis project Ga0102832, IMG submission 88942) | Wastewater treatment Type I Accumulibacter community from EBPR Bioreactor in Madison, WI, USA - Reactor 2_5/28/2013_ DNA (Illumina Assembly) | ecosystem: Engineered > Bioreactor > EBPR >...
GGGCTGGGCCACGGCATCTGCCGTCCGGTCGCAAGGCCCTGCACGAGGGCGAGGTGCCGGGTGCCCCCCATCACCAGCCGGGCATCGGTGACTAGCCGGCGCGCGACCGGCGACAGGCCGTCGGTTCCGTCCTCGCCGATGCCGATGATGGACAGCCAGCGACCCGTCATGCAGTGTCGCGGCTCAGCCATGCGCATTCTCGTTCTCGGCGGCACGACGGAAGCGTCGATCCTGGCGCGACTCTTGGTCGACGATGCGCGCTTCGAGGCGACGCTGTCGCTCGCCGGCCGGACGGCCTCGCCCAAGCCGCAGCCCATCGCGACGCGCGTCGGCGGCTTCGGCGGCCCGACGGGCCTCGCCGATTGGCTGGCCGACCTTCGGATCGACGCGGTGATCGACGCCACGCATCCCTTCGCCGCCCGCATCTCGGCCAACGCGGTCGAGGCTTGCCGCCGGGTCGGCCTGCCGCTGGTTTCGGTAGTGCGCCCCGCCTGGCAGGCCGGCGCCGGGGACGACTGGCGCGACGTCGGCAGTGCCGACGCGGCGGCCCGGGCGCTCGGCCCGGTGCCGCGTCGCGTCTTCCTGGGCGTCGGGCGGCAGGAACTCCATCCGTTCGCCGCTGCGCCCCAGCATCACTACGTGGCGCGCGTGATCGACCTGCCGGGTGGCGGGCGACTGCCGCCGGACATCCGGCTGGTGCAGGCGCGGGGACCGTTCGAACGCGCCGCCGAGCGCGCCTTGCTCATGGCGGAGCGGATCGATGTCGTCGTGACCAAGAACTCCGGCGGATCGGCGACTTTCGCCAAGGTCGAGGCCGCGCGCGATCTCGGCCTGCCGGTGATCATGGTGGCGCGGCCGAACAAACCGGCGGGTCATGTCGTAAGCAGTCCCGAGGAGGCCTTGAGCTGGCTGGCCGAGGGGGCGGCGCGCAAGCTTTCGCGCCGCATACCCCAGGAAGCGCACCGATCCTTCGCGCACCAGCTCATCCTGTCCCGGAACATCGAGGCTGCCCCATCCGCTCGCGCCGACGATCACCAGCGTTCGCATGTCGGCCTTGCCCGCGTCCACGGTGTCCAGTGTCGCCTCGATCACGCTGCAGCCCGGCGTTCCGGCGGCGCGCACGAACAGGACCGGCGTGGCGGCAGGCTTGCGTGCACGAAGGAACGCGAAAGCGTCTCCCAGCTGGTGAGGCCGCGCGCGCGAGGCTGGATTGTAGAGCGCGATCACGAAGTCGCCGTCCGCAGCCGCCGCCAGCCGGCGCTCGATCGTCGTCCAGGACTTGAGGTTGTCCGACAGCGAGATGGCGCAGAAGTCGCCGCCGAGCGGCGCACCCACGGCCGCCGCCGCGGCGAGCATCGCGGTCACGCCGGGCTCGACCCGGATGTCGAGCGACTGCCAGCACGGGTCGCCGTCCTCGATCGCCTCGAACACGGCGGCGGCCATGGCGAAGACGCCGGGATCGCCGCCCGAGACGACGGCCACGTGGCGGCCCTGCGCTGCCAGGTCGAGCGCGAGGCGGGCCCGATCCAGCTCGACGCGGTTGTCTGATGTGTGCCGTGCCTGGTCGCAGCGGGCCGGGACGCGATCGAGGTACGGGCCGTAGCCGACGAGGTCGGTGGCGCGCGCGATCGCGGCCGCCGTCGCGGGCGTCATCAGATCGGGATCGCCCGGGCCGGTTCCGACGACCACCAGCGAGCCCGTCATAGGCGAGGCTGGGGGCTGCCCCGTCAAATCTGCCTCCCGTTGCCGGGAATGAGGACCATGCCGAAGTAGGGGCCGCGCGGGTCGGTGCACTCGGCCAGCGGTAGGATGCGCTCGCCGGACATCGTGCCGCGCTCGACATAGACGGCGCGCGACAATGCGCCTGCGCTCTCGACGGCGCGGCGCACCTTCGCGAGGTTGCGGCCCACCTTCATGATCACCGCTGCGTCTGTCGCCTTGAGCCGCGCCGCGAGATCGGCCTCGCCCAGTGTTCCGGGCAGCACGGTCAGCGTGTCATCTCCCCAGGTGATGGGCGTGCCGGCCCGCGTCCAGCAGCCCGACATCCCGGTCACGCCCGGCACGACCTCGACCGGGAAGAGTGGAGCGAGTCGTCTCCACATGTGCATGAAGGAGCCGTAGAAGAACGGATCGCCCTCCGACAGCAGTCCGACCGAGGCGCCCCCCTGCAAGAGGTCGGAAAGCCGCTGCTGGCTCTCGCGGTAGAATGCGCCGATCTGCTGTTGGTAGGGCAGGCCATCGGCCGGCAGTTCCTCGGTGACCGGATACTCGAGACGCAGTTCCTGCCGTCCGGCCGACATCAGCGGTTCGACGATGCGGCGGGCATTGCCCGGCTGTCCGCGCTTGGCGAAGTAGGCCAAGACATCCACCGAGGCCACGAGTCCGGCCGCGCGCAGGGTAAGATAGCGGACATCGCCGGGACCGACGCCGATGCCGTACAGCGTGCCGGGCGAGGCGGTACCGGCCAAGGCTTCGAGCGCGCTCATTCGACGTCGCTCGCCAGCGCGTTGACGGCGGCCACGGCCATCGCGCTGCCGCCCTTGCGGCCCTTCACGATCAGGAAAGGCACGCGGCCATCGGCCGCCAGCTCGTCCTTCGATTCTGCGGCGCCTACGAAGCCGACCGGCAGGCCGATGATCGCCGCCGGCGGTGGGGCGCCCTCATCGAGCATCTCGAGCAGGCGGAACAGGGCCGTCGGGGCATTGCCGATGGCCACGACGGCGCCGGCGAGCCGGTCGCGCCACAGGTCGAGCGCGGCGGCGGTGCGCGTGTTGCCGATGCGCTTCGCCAGTTCGGGCACGCCCGCGTCGCCCAAGGTGCAGACCACCTCGTTGGCGGCGGGCAGGCGCGCCCGCGTGATGCCGTTCGCGACCATGCGCGCGTCGCACAGGATCGGCGCCCCGGCCCGCAGGGCCGTGCGGGCGCTCTCGGCGAAGGTCGGCGACATGACGATATCGCGCGCCACCTCGGTCATGCCGCAGGCGTGAATGATGCGCACGGCGACGCGCTCCTCGAGTGGCGAGAAGCGGGCCAGGTCCGATTCCGATCGGATGATGGCGAAGGACCGGCGATAGATCTCGTCGCCGTCCCGGATGTAGTCGCGCGGGGTCATAGCTGCTCAGGCGCCATCGTATAGAGCACGGGATCGTGGGCGGTCCCGTTCCTTATCACGCCGTAGAGGCCGTCGATGCCCACCAGGACGAGGTCGGCGGCGGTCGACCGGGCACAGCCCTTGGCGCAGCCGGAGAGGTGGACGGTGCCGTCGAAGCCCTTGTCCGCCAGCCGTCGTGCGTCGCGCCGCGTGTCGACCGTGCTGGAGCGGCAGGCGGGCGCGCCCGGGCAGGCATCGATCCGCAGGATCGGATCGTCGCGGTCGACGATGAGGCCCAGGGCCACCGCCTCCGCCATGGGACCGTCGATGTAGAGCGACCGCCACGGCGCGACCCTAATCTCGGGCGCACCGGCCCGGTCGGCGAGGTCGGCGACTCCGGACAGCTGGTCGGCGCTCAGGCGGCCGAACGGCGCGGTCATGCCGGGCGGCGGCGGTCGGCAGGCGGGTGGGCTCGGGAGCGGCGCGAGGCGCGGCGGCTGCCCCCGCCCCGCCGCGACGTCGACGGCAGCGGCGACGGCCTGCGACCGATCCGCCAGCCCGAGCCAGGTGCCGCGCGCACGCATCGCGACGCCCTGCTCCAGCAGGCAGAGGGCGATGTCGCCGCGGCGGTCGAGAATCGTTGGGCAGGACGCGTCGTCGACCAGCCAACCGAACTTCGCCGGCAGGCCATGCAGGCGCGGGTCCGCCAGGATCGCCTCGGTCAGTTCGGTCGCCAGCGCACGCGCCGCTGTCCCGGCGAAGGGTCCGACCATGACGTTTCGCATCGCCTCTGCACCAGGGTCGCGGTCGAGCAGGCCGAGCCGGTCCAGGCTTTCCTGGAGTGGCGCAAGGCCGGCCGGTGTCACGCCGCGCAGCTGCAGGTTGGCCCGTTGTGTCAGGTCGATGAGCCCGTTGCCGTGGCTTCGTGCCCCGTCGGCGATGCCGCGCGCCTGCGCGGGCGAGAGCGTGCTGTTCCACGGCCTCACCCGCACGATCAGGCCATCGCCGCTCTGCATCGGCCGCAGGGCGCCGGGGCACCATCCCTTCACGGCAAAGGTCATAGGGCACTCAAGGAGTTGCGGCGCGTGACCCAGAGGCCGCGCGCCTGGGCGTCCCGCAGGCGATCGACGATGGCGTCGGCGCCGGCCGGATTGGCGGTTCGCATGGCCGTAAAGACTGCCTCGTCGGCGATCAATGCGGCGTATGTCGCATCGAACAGGGAGCCTGGCACGACATGGGCGGTGGCGGCGAAGGCATAGAGCGCATCGACGGCTTGGGCGATCTCGCCGACCCCGTTGTGCCCGTGACCGAGCATGCCCGAGATCCAGCGGGGATTGGTCAGCCGTCCTCGCACGATGCGCGCAACTTCTTCCGACAGGCGGCGTACGGCCGGTGTGTCGGGCTGGCTGGTGTCGAGATGGTAGAGCTCGGGATCGTTGCCGAGGTGGGCGGCGGCCGCGGCAAAGCCGCCGGCGAAATCCGCCACACCATCGCCGTCAAGGATATCGCGCTCGCGATCGTCCTGCGGATGCACGAGCGCATCGGCCCCCGACACCAATCGACGGAAGGTCTCCGGTGCGGCGCGGCCGGCGTCGGTGCCGCCATAGGTATGCGTGGCGCCCGACAGATAGGCCTCGCCGAGGTCGGACTGTGTCTGCCACGGGCCGTCGAGCGCCAACGCGCTCGCGCGCGCGCCGTAGCTGCCGGGCGCGCTGCCGAACACACGCGCAAGATCCTCGCCGCGGCGCACTGCCTCGGCCAGCGGGTTGTCCGCCGCCTCCTCGTCAAGCGCCGCGACGCGGCGGACGGCGAGGTCGAACAGCGCGATCTGGCTCTCGAAGATGTCGCGGAACAGGCCGGAGATGCGCAGCGTGACGTCGATGCGCGGCCGGTCCAGGACGGCCAGCGGCAGCACCTCGATGCCGGTCACGCGGCTCGAGCCTTCGTTCCACACCGGCCGGACGCCGAGATAGCTGAAGGCCTGCGCGAGGTCGTCGCCGCCGGTCCTGAGCGAGGCCGACGCCCACAGGTCGATGACCAGGGTGCGCGGGTACTCGCCATTGTCCTGCAGGTAGCGTCGCACGACTTCGTCGGCGGCGCGTTTCCCGATCGCCAGCGCCGTCGTGGTCGGGATGCCGCGCGGGTCGATCGAGCTGAGGTTGCGCCCGGTGGGCAGAACGTCGGGACGGCCGCGCGACGGCGCGCCGGCCGGTCCGGGTGGCACCCTCCTGCCATCCAGCGCGGCGAGAAGCCCGTTACGCTCGCCCTGCGCGCACGCGTCGTAGCGCGGGTCGTCGACCCGACCGAAGACGTGAAGCTGATCGCGCACGAACAGGTTCTTGATGTCGCACAGCTGGGCATCGAGCTTGGCCACGGCCTCGCGGTGCGCTTCGCCCTTCACGAGGCCGCACTCTTCGGCGAGGCCCGAGCTCCAGGCACGGTCGACGATCTCGGCCTCGAGATACTGCAGCCGCCGGCGATCGAGTCCGTCGGCCGCGGCATATTCCTCGATGACGCCTTCGAGCTCGGCCAGCGCGCCGTGCAATCCCGCGCTGCTGAGCGGCGGATTGAGATGGCCGATGGTCACCGCCGACAGCCGTCGCTTGGCCTGCATGGCTTCGCCAGGATTGTTGACGATGAACGGGTAGACGACGGGCACCGGGCCGAGAACGCGCTCGGGCCAGCAGGTCGACGACAGCGCCAGCGCCTTGCCCGGCAGCCACTCGAGCGTGCCATGCGTGCCGAGATGGACCAGCGCATCGATCTTTTCGTCGTCGCGCAGCCACCGATAGGTCTCGACATAGGCCGGCGCCGGGTCGGCGGTGACATCGTGGTAGCCCGACCCGCGATCGGGCTGCAGCAGCACGAGGATCTTGCCGCAGCGGAGATAAGGCATCGAGCCGCTCAGCAGGGCCACGACATCGGTCTCCTGCCAATCTTGTTTCCCCGTGTCGAAGCCCGCCTCGCGCAGCCGCGCCAGGATTTCCAGGGTGCTGCGCACGGTATCCAGCCCGACGGCGTAGCCGGCCCGGCCGCCGCGCGCCGGATAGTTCGACAGCACCACGGCCAGGCGCCGGTCGCGACGCGGCGTCGTTGCCAGCCGGACCCAGTTGGCAGCCAGGCGGGCGACGTAGTCGACGCGGTCGGGCAGGGGGGCGTGCCGCACGCTGGCATATTCGAGCCTCGGGTCCGCCGGCTGTTCCTGCTTGAACGAGATGGCGCGCGTCAGCAGCCGGCCATCGAGCTCTGGCAGGACGACGTTCATCGCCATGTCGCTGGGCGACAGGCCGCGCAGCGAGTCGCGCCACGACGCCTCGTCGCTTCCTGAGAGCACGACTTGCAGGACCGGGACGTCGGCCTGATCGAGGATCGTCGTGTCGTCCTCCCGCAGGGCGGAGAAGGCGGTGGTGTTGAGGATGATGGCCGGCCTGACGCGTTCGACGAGGTCGGCGAACGGCGCTTCGACGGCCGGATCCTTGAGGCTGCTGACCGCAACCGCGACCGGCGCGAGCCCCTGTGCGGCGAGCGCCGTCACCAGGGCATCGATCGGCGCCATGTCGGCTGCCATGAGGTTGGCGCGGTAGAAGATCACCAGGGCCGTGGGTCGATCGTCCTGCGGTGGCGCGGTGGTGACGGTCAGCGCTGCAACCTCGGCCGGCGGCGCCCACGATATCGGCCGTCCCAGCAGGCTGGCGACATGGCGCAGCGCCTGGCGCATGTTGTCCGGGCCGCCGGCCCCGAAGTAGCGATCGAGCAGGGCCAGCGACTCGCACGGTATGGTCGAGGCCGAGGACAGGCGCGGGTCAGGCCGGCCGTCACCCGGCAGCGCGGCGAACAGCACGCCGTGGTCGCGCGCCGCGTCGGCCAGGCGCTCGACGCCGTAGCGCCAGTAATCCAGTCCGCCGAGGCAGCGCAGGATCACGACCTTGGCGCGCGACACGACGTTGTCGACGTAGAGGTCGATCGACAGGGGATGACGCAGCCGCTTCAGGCTGGCGAGGCGAAGTCCCGGCAGCAGGTCGGCATCGAGCGGCCAGGCCGCCGCCAGGGCCGAGAGGTCGCTGTCCGAGAAGGACAGCACCACGACCTCAGCCGGAGAGTGACCGAGGTCGACCGCCTGGTCCGCCTCGTCGAGGCCCGCCAACTGTGTCGCGAGCACATGCATCGTCTAGCCCAGCAGGTCGGCCCGGACCGCAGCCTGGTCGATGCCCTTCTCCGCGATGACGACGAGTCGTCCGCGGCGGTCCTCGCCGGGCTTCCACGCGCGGTCGAAGTGATGCTGGATCCGGCTGCCGACGCCCTGCACGAGAAGGCGCATCGGCTTGCCCTTCACCTCCGCGAAGCCCTTCACGCGCAGCACGTCGTGCCGTTCCGCGGCACGCGCGATCCGCGCGGCGAGGTCGGCGGCGGAGTCAAGCGCCGGGATGTCGAGCACGAAGGTCTCGAAGTCCTCGTGGTCGTGTTCTTCTTCTTCGTCATGGTGCGACGGCCGGTTGGCGAGGTCGCCCTCGGCCGCAGCGCCCAGGCCGAGCAGGATCGAGATCGGCACCTTGCCGTTCTCCGCCTCGACCACCTTGACCGCGCGCGGCAGCGTCTGGCCGAGCCGGTCGTTCACCTGCCGGCGTTCGCCGGCGGAGATCAGGTCGGCCTTGTTCAGGATCACGAGGTCGGCGCACAGGATCTGGTCCTCGAACACTTCCTCCAGCGGATTGTCGTGATCGAGCGACGGGTCCTCGGCACGCTGGCGGGCCAGGGCCTCGGGATCGTCGGCGAAGCGTCCGGCGGCGACGGCCGAGCCATCGACCACGGCCACCACGCCGTCGACCGTCACGCGCGACGCGATCGCCGGCCAGTTGAACGCCTGGACCAGCGGCTTGGGCAGGGCGAGGCCCGAGGTCTCGATCACGATGTGCTCGGGCGGCTGGGGCCGGTCGAGCAGGCCCATCAGGGCCGGCACGAAATCGTCAGCGACGGTGCAGCAGATGCAGCCATTGGCCAGCTCGACGATCGATTCCTCGGTGCAGCTCTCGATGCCGCAGTTCTTCAGGATCTCGCCGTCGATTCCGACGTCGCCGAACTCGTTGACCACGACGGCGAGGCGACGACCGTCGGCGTTCTCGAGAACGTGGCGGACCAGGGTCGTCTTCCCGGCGCCGAGAAAGCCGGTGACGATCGTGCAAGGCACCTTGGCGAGGCTGCTCATGGACGCTTTCCTTCGAAGGTCAGGGGCGGGATGCGCGCGACCACGCCCTTGCGGAAGGACGGCGGCCGCTCGCGCAGCGGGACGATGCCGTTGGGCGCCGCGGCGAGCTTGAGTGCCGCGTCGACCGTCTCGTCGGCATGGGCGTCGGCGTCGATGTTGCCGATCACGTAGCCCCACTTGTCGTCGCCCGTGAGCGCGATCGTGCAGGGCTGGTCGCACACCGCGAGGCATTCGACGCGGCACACGGCAACCCGGTCGCCGGCCGATCGCGCGGCGACCCCGTGTTCCAGCGCGGCAGCCAGCGCCTCCCCCGGACGGACCGGTTCCTCGCCGTTCTCGGCCGCGGGGCGACGGCAGGAAACGCAGACGAAGATCTTTACCATGCTTTCGATCCGATGCTTCGCCGTCAGCCGGCCGGGCGGGCGGTCCTGGGCCAGAGTGAGCCGATTGCGGCGCCGGCGCAGGCCCAGAGAACGCCCTGGACGATCAGCGAGAGGGCCGCGAACCGGGCCGCCAGCTCGGCGGGAACCCGGCTTTCGAAGGCATGCGGTTGCGGCGCGCCGATGACGTGGGGCGCGATCAACAGCAGCAGTGCGCCGACAATCACCAGTGGCTTGTCGAAGCGCGCCAGCATCCAGAGGGCGAGCGCCGTCGCGACGGCCGTCCCGATCCACCAGGCCTGACGGCCGGCCAGATCGCCCGAGGCGCTGCCCGGCAGTTCGGGCGCGAGGCCCGCCGCGGGGGCAAGGCCGACGGCGATGAAACCTCCGATCGCCCAGGCGACCGCGCTGCGACGGTCGATCGTGGCCCCGCCCAGCAACATCGCTGCGAGCAGCACGAAGGAGACGCCGACCGCGGTGGCGATCGTGGCGATGGCGGTGAAGGTGAAGCGCTCCAGGCCTTCCCGGGGCTTCCACCCTTCGCCGTGATCGTGCGTGTGACCCTGTCCGTCATGGCTGTGCGCGGCCGGCGCGGCACTGCCCGCGGCTTCGTACGTCTCAGCCCTGAGGATCAGCGGTGTGGTGGCGACCTGCTGCAGCAGGGCGACCAACAGCCCAGCAAGAAGCCCGGCCAGAAGGCCGACCTTGAGAACCCGGACAAGCATGACCTGCGCTTAGTGGCAGGGGAAGCTCAGGCCGTGGCGAACGTCGTGCGCGGCGTTGTGAATGACTTCCGGCTGCGCGAAGCCGGTGAGAAAGAGCAGTCCCACGCCGAGCACCAAGGCCACCAGGGCGGCCTTGAAGGCTTCGCTGCGCTCGAGAGTTTTCGAGCCGATCGCAATTGCTGTCGTCATCCGTCCTCCTTGGCTGCCCCTCCGGCAGCAGACCCGTCGTGGTGGCAGGTATCCTGGCTCGCGTGCCTGTGTCCCGGACCGCCTTCCCAGCACGAACGCCAGTGGCCTGTTGGTCGGGACTGCATGCTCACAGTTGCGGGGGCAGCTCCGGCTTGGCCGCAGGGCGTCACCGGTATTCCCTCTGGGCGCTTGTAACGGCGCACCACCACGGGCATCAGATAGCCCCGGCGTTCCGCCGGTGTCAAACCCGCCAAAAGGGCCAAGAGCATGCCGAATGAAGTGGACGAAATCGCGCGGCACAAGGCCAAGATGGCCAATCGCAAGGCCATCCAGGACGCCGAGGTCGCCGGAAAGACCGTCGAGAAGGGCCTGCTGATCGTGCACACCGGCAAGGGCAAGGGAAAGTCCACGGCCGCTTTCGGACTGCTGCTTCGGGCCCTTGGGCGCGGTTTCAGGTGTGGTGTCGTCCAGTTCGGCAAGGGGGCCTGGCAGTCGGGGGAGCGGACGGCCGTGGAACGCTTCGGCGACCAGGTCGAGTGGCACACGCTGGGCGAGGGTTTCACCTGGGAAACGCAGGACCGGGCGCGGGACGTCGCCGCCGCCGAGAAGGCCTGGGCGGCGACCCAAGGGCTGATGGCCGACCCCGCGATCAGGATGATCGTCCTCGACGAACTGAACATCGCCCTGCGCTACGATCACCTCGACAAGGCACGGGTCGTGGCCGCGCTCAAGGCGCGGCGTCCTGACCAGCACATCGTGGTCACCGGGCGCAATGCACCGCTTGAACTGATCGAGGCCGCCGACCTCGTGACCGAGATGACCCTGGTGAAGCATCATTTCTCCGCCGGCGTGAAGGCGCAGGAAGGAATCGAGTTTTGACCCTTGCCCTGATGGTGCAGGGAACGGGATCCGACGTCGGAAAGTCGATGATCGTCGCCGGCCTCGCGCGGGTGTTCGTGCGGCGCGGCCTGCGGGTCAGTCCGTTCAAGCCGCAGAACATGTCGAACAATGCCGCGGTCACGGCGGACGGCGGCGAGATCGGGCGCGCGCAGGCGCTGCAGGCGCGGGCCGCCCGCGTACCGCTCAGCGTCCATATGAACCCCGTCCTGCTGAAGCCCCAGAGCGAGATCGGCTCGCAGGTCGTGGTCCAGGGCAAGGTGGTGGGAACCTACAAGGCACGCGACTACCAGGGCCTCAAGCCTCGCCTCATGCAGGCCGTGCTCGAGAGCTTCGGGGTGCTCGCGGCGCAATCCGACCTGGTCCTGGTGGAGGGGGCGGGGTCGGCAGCGGAAGTGAACCTGCGCAGCAACGACATCGCAAACATGGGCTTTGCCCAGGCCTCCGGTGTGCCCGTGGTGCTGCTGGGCGACATCGATCGCGGCGGCGTGATTGCCAGTCTCGTCGGCACCAAGGCAGTGATTGACGCGGAAGACGCTGCGCGGATCGTCGGCTTTATCGTCAACCGCTTCCGCGGCGATCCGGCACTCTTCGCGGACGGGATGACAACCATCGTCCGCCACACGGGCTGGAAGCCTCTCGGGCTGGTTCCCTATTTTCCGCTCGCCGGCCGGTTGCCGGCCGAGGACGCGCTCGGCCTGCCCGGTCGCGGCAGCGGCGGACGGGTGAAGATCGCCGTGCTCGCGTACCCGCGCCTCTCGAATTTCGACGATTTCGATCCGCTGCGGCAGGAGCCCGGCGTCGATCTTGTCTTCGTGCGGCCGCACGAGGCGATCCCAGGCGATGCCGCGCTGGTCATCCTGCCGGGATCGAAATCGACCATCGCAGACCTGGGCACGCTGCGCGGGTCGGGCTGGGACATCGACCTGCAAGGACACCTGCGCCGCGGGGGCCACGTGCTCGGCATCTGTGGCGGCTACCAGATGCTGGGCCGCAGCATCGCCGATCCCGCCGGTGTCGAGGGACCCGCGACGACGGTGCCGGGTCTCGGCTGGCTGGATGTCGAGACGGTGCTCGAGGGTGACAAGGTGCTGGTCGAGACTGATGGCGTTTCGGTCGATGGTGCGGTTCCCTTCAAGGGGTACGAGATGCATGTCGGCCGGACGACGGGAGCCACCGGGTCCCTTCTGGTCCTGTCCTCAGGGCAGCGCGACGGGGCCGTCGATGCGACCGGACGCATCGCGGGATGCTACATCCACGGGCTGCTGGCGGACGACCGCATGCGCCGATACTGGCTGGAGCGCATCGGCGCGGAGGCCTCCGACCTGCGCTACGAGCCCGAGGTCGATGCCACGCTCGACAAGCTCGCCGACCACCTGGAGGCGCACGTCGATTGCGACGCCTTGCTTGCCCTTGCGCGGGCGCCGCGGCTCAGCGCACGCTGAGGACGAACAGCACGGTCAGGGCGACCGCCTGGATGACGCAGGCCGTCCTGTAGAGCCGCAGCGCGGCGCGGATGTCCGGGGCGCCGAGGTCGGTACGACCGTCGCCGATCCAATGCCCCTGTTCGACATCGCCGTCATAGGACCGTGGGCCGGCCAGCCGATAACCTAGCGCGCCGGCCATCGCTGACTCCGGCCATCCGGCGTTCGGCGAGTCATGAAGCCCAGCATCGCGCCACACCGTACGCCAGGCGCCGCTCGGCGACATGCCTCGATGCAGCGCTGCCCCCAGGACCAGCCACAGCGCCGCCAGGCGCGACGCGGGCAGGTTCACGAGGTCGTCGAGCCGCGCCGCTGCCCAGCCGAAGGCGAGATGACGGTCGGACTTGTGGCCGATCATGCTGTCGGCCGTATTGATCGCCTTGTACGCGATGGCTCCGGGAAGCCCGGCTGCGGCCATCCAGAAAAGCGGCGCGACAATGCCATCGGAAAAGTTCTCGGCGAGGCTTTCGATCGCGGCGCGGCTGACGCCGGCTTCGGTGAGGTCACGCGTGTCGCGGCCGACGATCATCGACACCGCGTACCGCCCGGCTTCGATGCCTCCCGCCTCGAGGGCCCGGGCGACGGCGACGACATGCGTGTCGAGGCTGCGCTGCGCCAGCAGGCTCGACCCCAGGACGCCGCACACCAGCGCAGGCAGCAACGACTGCAGCAGCAGTCCCGTCGCGAGCGAGACCGCGAGAAAAAGCAGGACGGTCGCCACCCCGCGAAGCCGGCGCGCCTCGAATCCCTGCCGTTCGTCGTTCCAGTTCCTGTCGCACCATCCGATCAGGCGGCCGAGCCAGGTCACCGGATGCCCGATGGCGCGGTAGAGAGCGTCGGGATAGGAAACGATCGCTTCCAGCACGACGGCGACGAGGGCGATCTCGGGAGACATCGGCG
>Ga0102832_1002123_pt1 | contig 12860 bp, 10 predicted proteins | sample EBPBio282013_DNA_FD_88942 | JGI IMG/M metagenome (GOLD analysis project Ga0102832, IMG submission 88942) | Wastewater treatment Type I Accumulibacter community from EBPR Bioreactor in Madison, WI, USA - Reactor 2_5/28/2013_ DNA (Illumina Assembly) | ecosystem: Engineered > Bioreactor > EBPR >...
ACCGGGGGAACCGTCCGCGGTTGGTATCTTGAGCCCCACGGACCGCGGCTGAAGGAGCACACCGATGGCGAAGATCAAGGTGCAGGGCACTGTTGTCGAACTCGATGGCGACGAGATGACCCGGATCATGTGGCAGTTCATCAAGGATCGCCTGATCCATCCGTACCTGGACGTGAACCTGGACTACTACGACCTCGGCATCGAGCACCGCGACGCGACCGACGACCAGGTGACCATCGACGCAGCCAACGCGATCAAGCGGGAGGGCGTCGGCGTCAAGTGCGCCACGATCACCCCCGACGAGGCCCGCGTCGAGGAGTTCGGCCTGAAGAAGATGTGGGTCTCCCCGAACGGCACCATCCGCAACATTCTGGGCGGGGTCGTGTTCCGCGAGCCGATCATCATCTCCAACATCCCGCGACTGGTGCCCGGCTGGACCAAGCCGATCGTGATCGGCCGTCACGCCCATGGCGACCAGTACAAGGCCACCAACTTCAAGGTGCCCGGCTCCGGTCAGCTCACCATCACCTTCACCCCGGCGGACGGCTCCGAGCCGATCCAGCACGTGGTCGCCAACTACGGCGACGACGGCGGCGTGGCGATGGGCATGTACAACTTCAACGACTCCATCCGCGACTTCGCCCGGGCCTCCTTCAGCTACGGCCTGATGCGCGACTACCCGGTCTACCTCTCCACCAAGAACACCATCCTGAAGGCCTACGACGGCGCCTTCAAGGACATCTTCGCCGAGGTCTTCGAGACCGAGTTCGCCGCCGAGTTCGCCGCTCGTGGGCTGACCTACGAGCACCGGCTGATCGACGACATGGTGGCCTCGGCGATGAAGTGGGAGGGCGGCTACGTCTGGGCCTGCAAGAACTACGACGGCGACGTCCAGTCCGACACCGTCGCGCAGGGCTTCGGCTCGCTCGGCCTGATGACCTCCGTCCTGATGACCCCGGACGGCAGGACCGTCGAGGCCGAGGCCGCCCACGGCACCGTCACCCGGCACTACCGGCTGCACCAGCAGGGCAAGCCCACCTCGACCAACCCGATCGCCTCGATCTTCGCCTGGACGGGCGGGCTGAAGCACCGCGGCAAGCTGGACGGCACCCCCGAGGTCACCGGCTTCGCCGAGACCCTGGAGCGGATCTGCGTCGAGACCGTCGAGAGCGGCAAGATGACCAAGGACCTGGCCCTACTGGTCGGTCCCGACCAGCCCTTCCTCACCACCGAGGAGTTCCTGGCCGCCCTGGACGAGAACCTCGCAGCCGAGCTCGCCTGAGGGGCCACCGGGAACCGTCCCTTCGTCCTCGCTCGGCACAGCATCGGTCAGCGCATCCTTAAGCGGATCGCAAGATTCGGCGCTCCTCCTGCTTAACACCGCTGCGGTGGGGTGTGGGCATGACCTCCTTCGCGCGCCCCGCGGCTCGACCGTGGGCCAGACCCGTCCGCGTGGTGATCCTGCTGGCGTCCGCCGCGGTCGCCTTCCTGTTATGGCTGCAAGCGGGCGGCATGGCGGCCCTGGCCGACTGGAGCCAGAGCGAGTCGGACGGCCCGCTGCTGGTGAACGCGGAGCATGCGCTGCCGCACGACTTCGAGGAACCGGAGTTGGTCGGTCTCGCCGGGAAGGTGGCGGTCGCCGACCGGGATGTCTCGGTCTCGGTCGAGATCGAGAAGCCCCTGCTCAAGCTGTTCAAGGCAGCCCGCAAGGCGGGGCTGAAGAACCTCTACGTGGCCAGCGGCTACCGCACCGCCCACGAGCAGCAGCAGTTGTGGGACGACTCCGCCGACAGGTCCTACGTGCAGCCGCCCGGCCACAGTGAGCACCAGACCGGGCTGGCGGTCGATCTGGCGGATCTCAAGGTCGGTGCCAAGGGTTTCGGGGCGACCAAGGCTGGCAAGTGGCTGGCCCGCAACTCCTGGAAGTACGGCTTCATCCTGCGCTACCCGGCCGGGAAGGAGGAGCTCACCGGCATCTCCTACGAGCCCTGGCACTTCCGCTACGTGGGACGCGAGGTGGCCGAACACTGCCACGACAACGATTGGGTGCTGGAAGAGTATGTGGCCGCTCTTTGAACCCCTGTCAGACCGGCATGATGGGTACCGAACCACCACGCGGGAGCGGAGGCCCATGCGTCCGGCAACTGAACACACCATCCTGATCTGCGACGACGATCCGGACATCCTGGCCGCCCTGCGGATCTACCTGACCGGCGAGGGCTACCAGGTGGTCTCGGCGACCGACGGGGCAGAGGCGGTCCGGCTGGTGGCCGAGAGCGAGGTCCAGCTCGTGCTGCTGGACGTCATGATGCCCGGCCTGGACGGCATCGGCGCCGCGGCACGGATCCGGCAGGCCTCAAACGTCCCGATCATCTTCCTCTCCGCCAAGGGCGAGGAGGCCGACCGGGTGCTCGGGCTGCACGCCGGCGGCGACGACTACATCGTCAAGCCGTTCTCGCCCGGGGAACTGTTCGCCCGGGTCCGCTCCGCGCTGCGCCGCTACACCCAGCTCGGCGGGATGCCCGCCGCGGAGGATGCGGTCTGGCGCACCGGCGGCCTGGAAGTGGACGACCATCGCAAGCTGGTGCGGGTGGACGGCGCCGAGGTGAGCCTGACAGCGCTCGAGTTCGGCATCCTGCGGCACCTGATCGCAAGCCTGGACAGGGTGTACTCCTCAGCGCAGATCTATGAGGCGGTCTGGGCCGAGCCGGCCTTCGACCCGGGACGGACGGTGGCCGTCCACGTCCGCCACATCCGGGAGAAGATCGAGACCGACCCGCGGAACCCGCGGTACCTCAAGGTCGTCTACGGCCTGGGCTACAAGGTGGTGTCGCTGCCATGAAGGAACTGTTGCGGAATCCCTGGCTGGGGCTGACGGGCTATCTGATGGCCGCCTCCGGCCTGGTCATCTACCTCTACGGGCAGGTCACGCCGTTCGCCAGTTACGGCTACCTGCTGGGCATCCAGGGGACGCCGGGCACCGCGATCGGTGGTCTGCTCGCGGTGCCGGCCGGGGGCGTGCTCGCCACCTCGTCCGCGCTACTGGACGCCGAGCGCCGAGCGACCTGGCGGCTGCACCGGTTCGACTACTTCTTCGCGCTGGTGGGCTCCGTCCTCGTGAGCACCCTGGCAGCGGCGATGCTCGAATGGGGCCGGGGAGCGGCCTTCGTCCACGTGATGTCATGGGGCGTGCTGGTCGCCCTCGCCGGGTACTGCTGGGAGACCACCCTGGTACGGCTGCGGGGACGGACGCTCGCGGAAACGATCTGCTGGCGGCGGGTGTTCGGCACCCTGCCGGTGCGGCAGTTCTCCGGCGCCTTCATCCTGATCGTCGTGGTGCTCGCCGCCAGCGTGCTGCTGCTGGGGCTGTGGAGCGCGCTGGATGCCGCCACCGGACGCACCGACTACAACGAACTACCTATGACCTCCTGGATGGCGGGCTACTGGATCCCGCTGGTGCTGTTGCCGGCCGCTGTGCTCGGGGTGGTTGCGATCCTCGGTCTGAACATCGTCTCGGTCACGGCCGACCGGCAGCGGGCGATCGAGGCCCAGCTACGGGAGGAGCGCTTCAGGGCGGAGTTGATCACCAACGTCACCCACGACCTGCGCACCCCGCTCACCTCGATCATCAACTACGCCGACCTGATCGGACGCCAGCCCGTCACCGACCCCACCCTGGGCGAGTACGCCGCGGTGCTGGGACGTAAGGCCGAACGGCTGCGGGTGCTGATCGGCGATCTGCTGGAGGCGTCGCGGGCGAGCGCTGGGGCCGTCCCGGTGCGGCTGGAACCGATCGAACTCACCGAGATCCTCGGCCAGGTGGCCGGCGACTTCGACGCGGCCTTCGCCGCCCGCGAACTGGAATGGGTCTCACCGCCCGTCCAGCCCTGCCTGGTCAGCGCGGACGGAGCCCACCTGTGGCGGATCCTGGAGAACCTGGTGGGCAATGTGGTGAAGTACGCCCGGCCCGGAAGCGTGGTGCGGGCCGAGGTGCTGGCGCTGCCCGGCGCCGGCGCGATCCGGCTGCGCAACCGGATGGAGGCCCCGCTGGCGGTGACCCCCGAGGCGCTGACGGCACAGTTCGTCCGTGGCGACGCCGCCCGCCACGGGGAGGGCAGCGGGCTGGGGCTGTTCATCGCCGACCGGCTGGCGCGCCTGACCGGCGCCTCCCTGAGCGTCGGAGTCGAGGGCGACGACTTCGTCGCGACCGTGACGCTTCCGCTGGTCGAGCCCGCCCACCTCCGCGCCATGCCAGAATGGCCGGATGAGCGACGCCGCGCCCCATCCCGTTCTGGAACCGCTGCCTGAGCGGGTGGCGGTCTCCTATGTGATGCCGGTGCTGAACGAGGCCGGTCACCTGGCGCGGGCGGTCGAGGCGATCCTTTCCCAGGAGTACGAGGGCGATTCCGAACTGGTGCTGGCGCTGGGCGCCTCCACCGACGCGACCGACGCGATCGCCGCCGAGTTGGCGGCGGCCGACCCGCGGATCCGGCTGGTGCCCAACCCGCTCAACGACATCCCCAAGGGGCTCAATGCCGCCATCCGGGCGAGCCGGCACCCGGTGGTGATCCGGGTGGACGCCCACGCCGAACTGCCACCGGGGTACACCGCGACCGCGGTGGAGATACTGCGGCGCACCGGCTGCGGCAACCTCGGCGGCGTGATGGTCGCCAAGGGCGAAGGACCGGTGCAGCAGGCCATCGCCCGGGCGTACAACAGCCCGTTCGGGCTGGGCGGCGGCGTCTACCACCACGGCGAGGACGAGGCGCCCGCCGACTCGGCCTACCTGGGGGTCTTCCGCCGTGAGGTGCTGTTCGCGGTCGGCCTGTTCGACGACGGCCTGCGGCGGGCCGAGGACTGGGAGCTCAACTCCCGGATTCGCGCGGCCGGCTACCAGGTGCTGTTCACCCCCAAGCTGAAGGTCACCTACTGGCCCCGCGCCAGCCTGGATGCGCTGCGCCGCCAGATGTACGCCACCGGTGTCTGGCGCGGCCACCTGGTGCGGCGTCAGAAGGGGACGCCCTGGCGCTACCTGCCGCCGCCGGCGGTCGCGCTGATCGTGGGCATCAGCCTGACCTGCCTGCTGCTGCAGGCGATCGGGGTGCTGCGCGGTCCGGCGGACAAGCTGGCCGGCCTGGCGCACCTGGCCGCGGCAGGCTACCTGATCGGCGCCTCGGCGGTCGGGATCACCCGGCTGGGCGGCGACGGAGTGGCGGCCCGCCTGCTCAATGCCGCGGTGCTCGTCACCATGCACCTGTCGTGGGGGACGGGGTTCCTGCGCGGCGTCCTGTTCGGTGCCGAGCGCACCGTCGATCGCTCCCGGGTGGTCTGATCGGCCGTGGGGCCGGCGCCGCGACGATAGCCTGACCCCATGAGCAACGAGGTGAATCCGACGGTTGAGCGCCTGGAGCGACGGCTGAAAGGCGCGCGCTGGCTGAACCTCGCGTTGGCGCTGGTGATCGCCTTGCTCGCCGGCTTCCTGCTCGCCCGCGGTGGCACCCCGGCCGCCGCGCCGGCGCCGGGCGCGCCCAGCGACCCGCCGGCCACCGTGCCCGCCGAAAGCCCGTCCGCCGAGACCGCGCCCCCGGAGGCGTCCGAACCGGTCGACATCGTCCGGCGCGATCCGGCCGACACCCTGGCGATCGGCGACATCGACGCCCCGGTCGTCCTGAGCGAGTGGGCCGACCTGCGCTGCCCGTTCTGCGCCAAGGTCACCACCGAGGTCATGCCCGTCCTGCTGGCCGAGTACGTCGAGACCGGCAAGGTGCGGCTGGAGTTCAACGACGTCTCCTTCTTCGGGGAGGACTCCACCGCCGCTGCCGTGGCGCTGCGGGCAGCCGCGGAACAGGGCCGCTTCGCCGAGTACCTGCACACGGTGCACGCCGCCGCCCCGGCGCAGGGCCATCCCGACCTGCCCCGAGAGATCCTGGTGGACTTCGCCACCGAGGCCGGTGTCCCCGACATCGACCGCTTCACCGCCGATCTCGGCCGCGAGGATCTCCGCGCCGCGGTCGAGGCCAGCACCGCGCGGACCCAGCAGTTGGGCATCACCGGCGTCCCGTTCTTCGTCGCCGGCGATCAGGCGATCTCCGGTGCCCAGCCGATCGAGGTCTTCCGCCAACTCCTGGATGAGCAACTCCAGGCCGCGGGGGCGGCCTGACCCTCGGGTCCGGTCCGGGCTCAGCTTCCGAACCGCTCCCGCACCAGGGCGGCGGCGGCCTCGGCCACCCGCTGGGCGCTGCGGCCGTCGGTGTAGGTGTGGAACAGCCGGGCCAGTTCATAGCTGTGCTGAACGGAGGCGGCGAGCCTCACCGGATCGGTGAACAGCCGATCCAGCTTCGCCAGGGTCTGCTCCCAGGTGGTGCACAACCCCTCGCCGGCCAGCGCCGGGTAGTCGACGTAGAGCCCGCGGGTCCGCCGGTAGTGATCGAGGTCCGGCGCGAGCAGGACGATCGGCCGCCCGGTGGCCGCGTAGTCGATCAGGATCGAGGAGTAGTCGGCGATCAGCGCAGACACCCCCCACAGCAACGGCATCGACTCCCGCTGCATGGCCGGCGAGAGCAGCCGCACCCGGTCGCTGGTGTGCTGGTAGGCGCCGACCCCGAGCGGATGCGGGCGGATCACCATGATCGCGTCGTGCCGGCTGCAGAAGGCCTCGATGGCCTCCCACTCCCGCGGGGTCGGAATGGACGGATCCGGCCGGCCGTCCCGCCAGGTCGGGGCGAACAGCACGATCCGACGGTCGCCCAGCTCGCCCAGGTGGCGGCTGAGCAGCGCGCGTGAGGCGGCGATCGCCGAGGCCGGGTCGCCGGTGAAGAGCACGTCGGTGCGTGGCTCGCCCAGCACCCGCACCTGATCGGTGAGATGGAAGGCGCTCCGCATGAAGGGCTGGAAGAAGGGCGAGGAGACCGGCAGCAGGCTGATCCGCTGGCTGCCGCGGCGGTAGGCCCAGCGCATCAGCGCCGGCATGCCGGGGACGCGGCCGAGCGGACCGGCGCCGACCACGGCGGGGGAGTCGGCGTGCAGCCGCTTCAGGGGGGCGCCATGCCACAGCTGGACGATCACCGCCCCGCTCACCCCGAACCGGTTGACGTCGCCGAAGCCGTGCGTGATCGCGATCAGGCCGGCGCTCAGGGTCGCGTCCAGGCCGGCGCTGCCGTCGCGTTCGACGACGTCGTAGCCGGCTGCCGCGGCATCGGCCGCCTCCTCGTCACTGCCGGCCAGCCACACCACGCGCGGTGGATCCGGCAGCGCGAGCGCGGCGTCGGCGAAGGCCCGCCCGCCGTCGGCCACGCCGAAGGCGGAGCCGAACACCCAGGTGTTCCGATCCCGGTCGGTCCGGCGGGCTCGCAGGCCTCCGAGCAGGTAGCGGGGGGCCGAGAGCAGTTGGCGCAGGTTTCCCGCAGCGAAGGAGAAACCATCGGCAGCCATGGCAGTGGAGGCTACCAGCGCCGCCTCGCCCTCCGCACTCGAGGCGGTGCGGAGGTCATCGAGCGGTTGGCCCTAGAATGATGCCCCCGGGCGGAGAGGAGTCGGATGAACGCGATCGTCGGCAATATCGCGTTGATCTTCTTGTTCATCCTGATCGGTGGCGTGTTCGCCGCAGCCGAGATGGCACTGGTGTCGCTGCGCGACAGCCAGCTGAAACAGCTTGCCGTCCGCGGGAAACGCGGACGCACCGTCGCCACCTTGAGCGCCGATCCGAACCTGTTCCTTTCCGCGGTTCAGATCGGCGTCACGCTTTCCGGGTTCCTCTCTGCAGCCTTCGGCGGCGCGCTGTTGTCGGATGCCTTCGGCGACGTGCTGGAGACCTGGGGCGTGCCCGCCGGCGCAGCAGACCCGCTGGCGCTGGTGCTGATCACCATCGTGATCTCGTACTTCTCCATCGTGATCGGCGAGCTCACCGCCAAGCGGCTGGCCATGCAGCGGGCGGAGTCCTTCGCGATGGCGCTCGGCCCGCTGGTGAGCGCGATCGCCACCATCGCCAAACCGGTGATCTGGTTCCTCGGCGTCTCCACCAACGGCCTGGTGCGGCTGCTCGGCGGCGATCCGCGGGCCGCCCGCGAGGAGGTCACCGACGCCGAGCTCCGCTCCATGGTCGGTTCCTCCACCACCCTGGGCGATGAGGAGCGGCAGATCGTGGACGAGGTGTTCGCCGCCGGCGAGGTGTCGCTGCGCGAGGCGATGATCCCGCGCACCGAGGTCGACTTCCTGGATGGCGACCTGCCCGCCCACAAGGCCCTGCAGGAGATGCAGAGCGGTGCCCACAGCCGCTACCCGGTCAGCGGCAGGGATTTCGACGACGTGCTGGGGTTCGTCCACCTGCGCGACCTGGTGGGGCTGGACGCCGTTGCCCGCAACGCGCCGGTGCGGCAACTGGTACGTCCGGTGGCGAGCCTGCCGCAGAGCATGCGGATCCTGCGGGCGCTGACCGAGCTGCGCCAGACCAAGGCCCACCTGGCGATCGTCCGCGACGAGTACGGCGGCACCGCCGGCATCGTGACCATCGAGGATCTGATCGAGGAGCTGATCGGCGACATCACCGACGAGTTCGACGACGAGACGGCCGGCAGCCTGGCCAACACCGACTCCTCGGTCGACCTGGACGGGCTCACGACCCTGGAGGACTTCGCCGATGAGTTCGGCTACGCGCTGCCCGAAGGCCCCTACGACACGGTGGCCGGCTACCTGATGGCCCAGCTCGGCACCCTGCCGCAGGTCGACGATCGCTGCGAAGTGACGCTGGACTCCGTCGAGCCGACCCAGGACGGCGGCACCCGCTTCGAACTGCGGGTGACCGAACTCGACGGCCGCCGGGTGTCCCGCGTCCGCCTCACCAATCTGGGCGCTGCCGAGGAATAGGGTGGCGGCACGAGGCAGGAGGTGAGTGTGGCCCGGCAGGATCCGGACGGCTCGGCGTTGCTTACCTCCGCCGGGGCGGGGGAGCTGCTGCAGGCTGCCGTCGAGCATGCCGGCGGACGGCTGGTCAGCTGGACGCTCGACCACGTGGACGCCAACCCGCCGCTCTCCACCACCGCCACCTATTCCGCCGTGGTCGACTGGCCCTACGGCCGGCGCGAGGAACTGCTCGGCGTGAGCGCGCGGGCCTCCGGGCCGGTGGCCAGCGATGCCGCCGCCGAGATCTTCGCCGACGGTGAGCGGGAGGTCGCGGTCTGGCTGTACCCGCAGGATCCCGATCTGCCCGGCCTGGCGCGGGCGGCCTATGCCGAATCGATGGCCGAGGTCTGCAACGCCCACGAGGTGTTCTCCCGGCCGGTGCTGCCGGCCGACCTCGACCTGCACATGGTCGGCTACCGGCCCCGGCGCCGGGCCGTGGTGCGGGTGGCCTCCGACACCGGCGAGGCCGTCTACGTCAAGGTGTTGCGGCCCCGGCTGTTCGACGATGTGGTGCGGCGTCACCGGCTGCTGGCCGAAGCCGGCGTCCCGGTGGCCCCGATCGCCGCCACGACCGACGACCAACTGCTCATCCTGCGCGAACTGCCCGGCGTCCCGCTGGCCCGCGCCGTGTTCGACGCCACCCCGCCGTGCACAGCCGAACAGCTGATCACCCTGCTGGATTCGCTGCCCGCCAGCGTGGCACAGCTGGAGCGCCGCCCGCCGTGGAGCGATGCCGTCCACCACTACGCGACCATGGTGGCCCGGGCCGTCCCGCGCCTGGAAGAGCGGCTCGACCGGCTGGTCGACACGATCTCCGCCGGGCTGGCTCCGCTCGGGCTGGGCAACGAGGCGACCCACGGGGACTTCCACGAAGGGCAGGTGCACGTCCGCGACGGCGGGGTCTGCGGGCTGCTCGACATCGACACGATCGGGCCCGGTCACCGGGTGGACGACCTGGCCTGCCTGGTGGCGCATCTCTCCACGATCCAGCGGATGAACGCCACCCAGGAGGCGCGCGTGCACCAGCTGGTGCGGGAATGGGTGCCGGTCTTCGACACCCGGGTCGATCCCAGCCAGCTGCGGCTTCGCGCGTCGGCGGTCATCATCTCGCTGGCGACCGGCCCGTTCCGCGGCCAGGAGCCGGACTGGGAACGGGAGACCGCGACCATGATCCGCTCGGCCGAGGCGCTGGTCCGTCAGGTGACCTGAACCGACGATCGGATCGAGGTGTCCCACGGGTTGAGCGGGCGCGTCCCAAACGCCGGTTTTCTTCCTCTTTCACCAGCAGGGCTGCTGCCACGCCACTACGCTGAAAGCCATGACCGATACCCCGTTGCTGCTGGCCGGGGACTTCGCCACTCCCACCCGTGAACAATGGGAAGCCGAAGTTCTCAAGGTACTCAATCGCGGCCGCCCCGAAGGCAAGGAACTCACCCTCGACAAGGCGATGGCGCGGTTGCGCACCACCACCGTCGACGGCCTCACCATCGAGCCGCTCTACACCCGTACCGATGCCCCGCTCGGGCACCCGGGCGTCATGCCGTTCACCCGCGGCACCATGGTCAAGACCAGCCCGATGGTGACCTGGGACGTCCGCCAGCTCCACGAGGATCCGGACGTCGCGATGACCAAGCGCGAGATCCTGGCCGACCTGGAACGGGGGGCGAGCTCGGTGTGGCTGCGGATCGGCAGCGACGCGATCGCCGTCGAGGATCTGGCCGCCGTGCTGGACGGGGTCGAGCCCGATCTGGCGCCCATCTCGCTCACCAGCGCCGAGGACCAGGTGGCCGCCGCCACGGCGCTGGTCGGCTTCTGGCGCGCCAAGGGCGCTGAGTTCGCCCGCGGCAACCTGGGCCTGGACGCCCTCGGCCTGACCGCGCGGACGGGGCGGGCCCCCGACCTGAGCGCGCAGGCCGAGTGGGTGCGGACCTGCCTAGCGGACTTCCCGGCGGTACGTGCGCTGTCGGTCGACGTGCTGCCCTACGACGACGCCGGCGCCAGCGACGTCGACCAACTCGCCTTCGCGATCGCCACCGGCGTGGCCTACCTGCGTGACCTGGAGGCGGCGGGCATCCCGGCTGCCGACGGGGCCGGCCAGATCGCCTTCCGGGTGAGCGCCAACGCCGACCAGTTCATGACCATCGCCCGCCTGCGCGCGCTGCGCCGGCTCTGGGCGCGGGTCTGCGAGGTCAGCGGAGTTCCCGCCGAGGCTCGCGGCGCCGTCCAGCACGCCGTCACCAGCTGGCGGATGATCACCCGCGACGACCCGTGGGTCAACCTGCTGCGCGGCACCATCGCCACCTTCGCCGCCGCCGTCGGCGGTGCCGAGATCATCACCTGCCTTCCGTTCGACACCGCCCAGGGCCTGCCGGACGAGTTCAGCCGCCGCATGGCTCGCAACACCCAGATCCTGGCCGCCGAGGAGTCCAACATCGGCAAGGTCTCCGACCCGGCCGGCGGCGCGTGGTTCGTCGAGTCGCTCACCGACCAGCTGGCCGCGAAGGCCTGGGAGGTCTTCCAGCAGATCGAGGCCGCGGGCGGCATGGCCGCCGCGCTCACCTCGGGCCTGGTCGCCGAGCGCATCGCGGCCTCGAATGCCGAGCGGGCCAAGCGCCTGGCCAACCGCAGCCAGCCGCTGACCGGTGTCTCGATGTTCCCGAACCCGGCCGAGGAGCCGCTCGCCGTCCGTCCCCGCCCGGCTGCCCCCGTGCGCGCGGGCCTGGCGCCGCAGCGCGACAGCGAGATCTTCGAGGCGCTGCGCGACCGCGCGGCCGCCGCCGATCCGAAGCCGGCCGTCTTCCTGGCCCGGCTCGGTGCCCAGCGTGACTTCGGTGCGCGGGAGACCTTCGTCGGCGCCCTGCTGGGTGTGGCCGGCTTCGACCTTCCCGCCAGTGCGGGGGGGACGCCGGAGGAGATCGTCGCCCAGGTGCTCGCGTCCGGTGCGAAGTTCGTCGTCCTCTGCTCCTCGGCCAAGGTCTACGCCGCCCAGGCGGTGGATGTGGCCCGCGCGCTGAAGGAAGCGGGCATCCCGACGGTCTACATCGCCGGCAACCGCCGCGAGGCGGCCTCCGACGAGGTCAACGACTGGATCGACGGAGAAGTGTTCATGGGTATGGACGTGGTCGCCTTCCTCTCTCAGGCGATGGACCGGATTGGAGTGGCACGGTGACATTTTCAGAGGGGACCAGCATCCCCAACTTTGAAGGCATCGACCTGGGGGCCGCCCTGCCCCCGGCCGACTCCGCCGCACAGTTCGACGCCCTGCTGCACGCCTCCCCGATGTACTCCGAGGGGTGGCAGACCCCCGAGCACATCCTCGTCCCTCCGATGTACGACGAGCGGGCCTACGAAGGGCTCGACTTCCTCAACACCTACCCGGGCATCCCGCCCTTCCTGCGCGGGCCGTACGCCACCATGTACGTCAACCAGCCGTGGACGATCCGGCAGTACGCCGGCTTCTCCACCGCCGAGGAGTCGAACGCCTTCTACCGGCGCAACCTGGCCGCCGGCCAGAAGGGCCTGTCGATCGCCTTCGACCTGGCCACCCACCGTGGCTACGACTCCGACCACCCGCGGGTGACCGGCGACGTCGGCATGGCCGGCGTGGCGGTGGATTCGATCCTTGACATGCGGCAGCTCTTCGAGGGCATCCCGCTGGATCAGATGTCGGTCTCGATGACCATGAACGGTGCTGTGCTCCCCGTCCTGGCCCTCTACGTGGTGGCCGCCGAGGAGCAGGGGGTGAAGCTGGAGCAGCTCGCGGGCACGATCCAGAACGACATCCTCAAGGAGTTCATGGTCCGCAACACCTACATCTACCCGCCGGCGCCGTCGATGCGGATCATCGCCGACATCTTCGCGTTCACCTCGGCCCACATGCCGAAGTTCAACTCGATCTCGATCTCCGGCTACCACATGCAGGAGGCCGGGGCGACCGCCGACATCGAGATGGCCTACACCCT
>Ga0102832_1002124_pt1 | contig 12854 bp, 15 predicted proteins | sample EBPBio282013_DNA_FD_88942 | JGI IMG/M metagenome (GOLD analysis project Ga0102832, IMG submission 88942) | Wastewater treatment Type I Accumulibacter community from EBPR Bioreactor in Madison, WI, USA - Reactor 2_5/28/2013_ DNA (Illumina Assembly) | ecosystem: Engineered > Bioreactor > EBPR >...
GGTATTGAAGTTAGGCTGTGCCGCACCAAGAATATCCCACAACGAGACACCGGTAAACGAGGCGGTGACGGTATCCTCGCCACTCTTATAGGTGACATCGGTGGTGTGAGAGGTATAGTCGGCTTTAAGTGCGTCGATTGTCAGGCTAAGTGAGTTGAGTACCTGCCCGTCCACAGTGAATGTGCCGTTGGTTGGCAGGCTGACGGTTGCTGCCAGTTCAGGGATGCGGACGGAGATGAAACCCCATTTGGTCAGAATGTCCTGACCTTCGTCAGAAAGAATGTAGCCGATAAATTCCGCAGCGAGTTCGGGGGTGGCTGTGTTATCGGTTGCGGCGATAGGGTAGGTCGCCAATGTGTTGATGGCATCTGGTATGGGGAAGGCGATGACTTGATCGGCGATGTCCGGTGTCACGTCCGACTTGTAAACCAAACCGGCATCCGCTTCACCCAGCGCGACCTTCGCCGACACCTGACGTACATTGTCTTCTTCCGAGACGACGTTGGCGTAGAAGGCAGTCTTATAGTCTTCACCAAAGTTCGGGTCTGCCAGCAGTTTCTCGATCATCGCGTCGGTGTAATCGCGCACCGGAACACCGGGGGCGGCGACCACCAGTTTAACACCCTCGTTCGCAAGGTCATGAAGTGATTGGATGTTGGCAGGGTTATCTGCCGGAACAACCAAGATTAGGCGATTTTTAGCGAAGGTTTGCGGCTTGCCCCCAATCCGCCCCGCATCGCTGGCGACGGTCATCTGCCGTGCGTTGGCGCTGGCAAAAATATCAGCAGGTGCGCCTTCGGTAAGTTGGGTGGCGAGGGTAGATGAACTGCCGAAGTTAAAAACCACATCAACTCCCTCGTGGGCGGTTTTAAAGTTATCACCAATTTCGGTGAAGGCATCCGTGAGTGAGGACGCTGCAAACACAGTTAAGGTTTGCGTGTCTTGGGCGCTGGTGATACCGGCAAGTGACAGCGAAAGCAGCAAGACAACAAGAACTAAACTCAATAGACGGCGTTTCATAATCTCCCCTTTAATCTGAGCGATTTAAATAGCGATGTGTTCTAAGTGTGCAATCCACGCAAGGATGGATTCAAACTGGGTGATTTCGAGTGCTAGTGCTTGTGAACCGATGCTGTCATCTGTGAAATCTTGTTGTGCGAGCAGCGCATCTCGTTTAGCGAGGCAGCTTACTTTTTGGTGCCGGATGATGTCAGCCTGCGAGAAGTTGAGTAGTCGGGCGATATACAACCGGCTCAGGAACTCGACCCGCACCCGCCGCACACTCGGCGACGGGTGGTTTTCCCACAACCACGCTTTGACATATGCCTCACCGTTGGATGTGATGTGGTAGACCGTACGAGGTGGGGCATCTATTGAGTAGGCTTCTTCGCCTGTAATGAACCCCTGATTTTGTAAGCGTTTGAGTACCGCGTAAAGCTGGCTGGTACTCAGCTTCCAGACGCGACCTAACGCCTGCACATCCTCAAAGGTTTCGAGCAGTTGATAGCCATGCTGAGGTTGGTGCGTCAGCAGACCGAGTAGGGTTTCGTCGGGTGTAGGTTGGCTCATGCAGGCTATTCTAGCATGGAATAGGGTAGGCAGCAATTACCTGTGGCATCCGAATGGTTCACCGACTACAATTACGACAAGAGTTAAGCACGGCAACAGGATAGTGAAGCGTGACAAAGACGATTTTAGTGGTTGATGATGATTACCTGAGCCGTGAGTTATTGCAGGCGCACCTCGAAAATGTCGGTTATCACGTTCGGCTCGCTAATAATGGCGAGAAGGCGCTGGCTATCGCGGTGACCGAGCAGCCTGATCTGATCCTGATGGATGTCAATATGCCGGGTTTGACCGGTTACAGCACGTGTGCTCTGCTTAAAGAATCGCCGCAAACTGCCCCAATTCCCATTCTGCTGATGACCGCGATGGATGATGACGAAAATATCCGCGAAGCGAAACGGGCGGGGGCCGACGGTTTTGTTGCTAAACCGCTCGACGTACACGGTATGCTTATCCAGATTGAAGCCCTCACTGAACGCTCATGAAGCCTGTTTTAACCTGACGATTGCCCACCGAACCCCCTGATTGGTTGACAGCTTGCGGCGCGAACTGGTACAAACGCCCTAGATGTATGCGGGATGGCATTATGACTTTAGGGAGAAGGCCAACCAATCGGCGTGGACGAGATGGACTACCAGCGTGGCTTATTTTTTTGGTAGGCATCGCGCTGGTTTTTGGTGCGTATTATGTTTGGTTGGGTGTACAGAGCTTTTTACGCAGCGGCGGACGAGGGATTATTGAATCGACCCGCAGCGCTGCAATTGTTTCGACTGCGACAGCCGCTTTTATTGAAACCGGTATCCCCACCGTTCAACCGACAAATACACCATTCCCACCCTGCGAACCATTTACCGTGATTGTTCCAAACGCGCGTGTGCGGGGTGCTGCGGGTGAAACCGGCGCTGTATTAACCTCATTTTTTCAAGGCGATCCGGTCTGTGTGGTCGGGCGTGTCTCGCCAGACAGTGAGTGGTACATCATCGACTGGAAACCGGAGACGCGGCGGGTGGATATCGCTTACATGCACGAGAGTGTGATTGAGTCGAATAACCCGACCCCTACGCCGACGAATACGCAGCCACCACCGCCGAGCGTAACACCCGTACCGACAATGACCCCATCACAGACACCAACCGTTGGGCCAACCAATACGCGCGATCCGTCGATTACCGAAACCCCGACACCTACCTTGACACCCAGCATAACCCCCGCGCGGCAGAGCGCTTAACGGCGGCTGTAGCCGAACTTTTGGACGCGGGCATACCATGTACGAGCGTGCATCTGAGTCATGATACCGGCTGTGACGCGCAGGATGGCACCAATCACCAGTACGGATACCATTGGAAGATCGCCTGTTGTCAACAGCTTGCCGATGATGGGACCGATGAAGGTCGCCATGAATACGGTTTGGTGATAAGCGGTGGTGAAGGGTTCTTTGTGTTCGTGCGGGGTCATTTCACTGAAGTAAGCGAACTGACCAATATTGACGATTGTCCATGCCGAACCACCAATTGCGGCTGATAGCAGGGTGATGGGCAGCGATTGTGCGCTGGCAATGATGAATGCCGCGATACCGGTACCAATGAGACCGTAGGCGATCATGGTACGGTTGCCGAAGCGGGCAATGACTCGGGCGGTAAACAAGGCTACGAACGCACCGGATGCCAGCTCCACAAGCCCAAACAGGCTCAAGAACCATTCGTCGGCGTGTAAGACGTTCACCATGTATAACGATTGCATGGGTTTGATGGACGTGAAAGTCATGAAGCACAGCACGATGATGAAAGCGACGACCTGAAACGTCGGATAGCGCCATGGGTTGACGCGCTGCGTTGGTTCGGCTGGCGGCGGAGTGACCAGTTCGGGCAGCGGCTCTACTTTGGTGACATGCCGCCAACTGATGAGCGACAGGATAAAGCCGACGACAAAGACCATTTGGTAGTTAAAAGGAAAGGGCGCACGTTCCAGCCAGAAGCCCATCGTAAGGCCGCTGATGGCAACGGTGATGTTAATGACCATCATCCTGCGCGTATGGAGGGAAGCGACCAGTGAACCGGATACCGCCTCGCGGAACATGACAATGAAGCCGACCGCAGCAATGCCTTGCCCGATTGCGGGCAGCAGCACGGATAAGATGAGCCACGGCAGCCGAAGCTCCGGCGGAAAAAAGGCGGTTAGCGCGGGCAGGATGAAGGCCAGACGGAAGATGAGGCCGGGAAACTTGATGGCATCCTTCGAACTGGCGTAACGCTTTAGCCAGCGATTGGCGACCGATGACGTGACGAACAGCACGAGTGAAGGCAGCGAGGCTAACAGGGTAAGCTGGGTTGTATCCGCGCCGAGGCGGATGGCGTAGACTTCACGAAAGCGGTCAATCGCCGAGATCGCAAGACCAAACCACACGACATCCATTACAAGGTGATGAAAATTCGATTTTTCTTTGCTCGAAGCCATGCCGACTGTGCGTGTAATGTTCATGGATAGCGCGAAACCTTTAGCTTTCTTTTGCTGATCGTGCGTTCGTCTTAAGCTGTGATCGGTAGGGGAGGTATAAACCTTGTGTACATCGTTGCGAAGTGCCGGACGGCATGATATTAACACAGCATGGGCAGCAGCGTACCTTCACTTCTGAATGTCGTCTACACCCGCATTGATGATATAAAATTTACGTTTTTGTGAAAATATCCACGATAGAGCCAGTTTTGTAAATTTCATGTGGTTGAATCACTGATAGACTCGCTGTATAGTGTAAGATAAGAATAGTCTCCATATCCATGCTATTACGATGGAGTTGCCTCATGTCTTTCTTTGGAAACCGTCGTCAGGTCGAGCCTAGCGCGTCACCTGCTCTTGAACAACCCGTGCAAGTCACTAAACCCGCCTTGCCCCAGCCCGCTATTGGTTTTGATAGTGTCCTCGGCCCGAACAGTGTGCTTGAGGGTACGCTGCAAAGTAACGCCAACATCCGTTTGGATGGCACATTCAGCGGAACACTGGAAATTAACGGCAATATTTTGGTGGGCGAGACTGCCAAAATTAAAGCCGACATCAATGCCCGTAATATCTCGGTCGCTGGAGCCGTGCGCGGAAATATAACCGGCAAGAAGGTGCAAGTCTTGCGTACAGGCCGCGTGTGGGGTGACATCCGTGCCACGGCGCTGACCACCGAGGAAGGGGCATTCATCGACGGCAAGATCACGATGGTCGGGCATGAATCGTCGGCTGAACCCTTAGCGAGTGCGCCAGAAACCGTTAGCGCTGATGCTGACCTGACACAAGATCTGCGGGATGCGGTCGCTCAGGCAGACGAACCGTTGGACGATGCCGACGTGCCGACGCTTGATGAGCGCGATGACTCAACTCCCGCCGTTCCGAGTGCATAGCTGACGCAGAGAGTACACCATGCGCCGATTTCTAAGCGTTTTGTTTATATTGATTGTAGGGGCAGCGATCACGGCAACCATCCTCGCGCCGGATCACGCCGTTACACATCCGCTGCAACTGATGATCGTCGTGCTGATTGTCATTATCATGTTGGATCGTATTTTCGGCTGGTTTAAGCCGCGCCGCGAAAGCAACATCGCACGGTCGCTCGTCGGTGAGATCGAGCAGTTGTACTTCCGCTGTATGCGCGAGATGTTGAGCGACAACCCGAATCTGGTGCAGGTGATTAACGACCTTCAGCGTATCCTGTCGATTGATAAGCATTACAAGAACGCCCAGCATTATCTGAACCGCGCCCTCGCCTTACGGGCGCAGAACAGCGGGCAAACGGGAACCATTTCACGCCACACCTCCGACTTCCGCAAGTTGCAGGAACAATTGGTTGACCCTGATCCAGCGATACGCAAGTCGGTGGTGATGGAGTTCATCCAGTTTGGTGATAAAGCGGTTGATCCGCTGATTGCGCTGCTGATGGATGAGGACAGCGATGTGCGTGTTCACGCGGCGACGGCGCTGGGTTGGGTCGGTGGGCATGACGCGGTGCAGCCGTTGCTGGTGGCTTTGAACGACGAGAACCAATTTGTCCGGCGGTACGCAGCCCGCGCGTTGTGCTGGGTGGTCGATAAATCGGCGATTGACGGTTTGATCGACGGACTCAAGGATACGGACGGTTACGTGCGGCGGTATGTGGCACGGGCGCTCGGCTGGAGCCAAGATAACCGCGCGATACGCCCGCTGGTGGAACTGTTGATGGTCGAGCAGAGTGAAGATGTGCGGGAATATGCGTTCGCGGCGCTGGCCGATTTGGGCGAACGGAATGTGAAGGTCGCGCGTCCGATTGCGGCAGAGGCCTAGCGATGCGGATTAGTCTGGATGTGGTTGATCTGCTACAGTTACAAGAAATCTGGAGCAGACGACCAATTGTCACGGCTTTTACCCGCCTCGAAAGCCGTTCAACCCCTTTCCCCGTTACCGAAAATTTCGCAATCGAGGATTTGATGCCACGGCTGGCGCGGTTGAAACGTTCACCCGCGTGGTTGAGCCGCCGACCAAATCCGGCGCTGAATGACCCCGCGCGTGTTCCCCTGAGCGATCTTTCCGACGAGTACTTGATCGAAATGTACCCGGACGTTGTACCGGTGGCGAAACGGTCTTCGTTGTTCCAGTCGGTTTATAACTGCTATCTGGTAGCGAACTTTAAAGAGACGGTGATGCGCACGGCAGCGGCTTTACAACTGCTGGCGCGGGTGCGGCAGTTTGAAACGGCTGACCGGCTGGACGCGGGGAATTTACCGGCTGAGGGGTCACCGGAGTGGATACCGCTGACGATTACGGATGAGATTCGAGCGCTCGATGATCGCTATGACGCGGCAGAACCGGGGTCGCCCTCGACCTATGTGGTGGCAGAGGATTTCTGGTCGCTGCTGTTGAAGGCCGAACCGGAACATATCGAAGGGGTGACCCGACTGGCGTTGGAAATGTCTGACGCGGCTTTTTGCTCGGCTTTACGAAACAGTCTACATGACCTGATCGCGCTGGCGCATACGTGGTACCGGTCGCCATCGCTGGTGGGATTGTGTTACATGCAGAAGGATAATAAGGACGCATGATTAAGGTGTTGATGGTGTGTACAGGTAATATCTGCCGTTCACCGATGGCAGAATATGTGCTGAAGGCGATGGTCGAACAGGCGGGATTGAGCGACCAGATTAGCGTAGACTCGGCAGGGATTAGCGCGGAAGAAGTGGGCAATACGGTTCATCACGGAACGGTGAACATTCTGCGGAAGTATGGTATTCAACATGACGGTTTCCGTCCGGCGCGGCAGATTACGGGCGGGGACATTCAAGACTTCGACTACTTGCTGGCGATGGACAGCAGTCACCTTCGTAATTTACAACGGCGGGTTGGGGACAGCAAAGCCAACGTCTCATTGTTCTTGAGCGATGCTGTGAAGTCGGGTGCGGTGACTTATGAGGATGTGCCTGACCCGTGGTACGACGGCAAGTTTGACCTCACGTATGATCTGGTAACGAAGGGCTGCGCGGCTTTTCTACAGCGGCTGCGAGCAGAGCAGGCATTATGACACGTGCGGTATGGTTGACGGATATTCATCTCAATTTTCTCAAACCTGTACAAATCGACAAATTTTACCAACTGGTCAGGGCCTCTAGGCCGAACTACGTGCTGATTTCCGGCGATATTGGTGAAGCGCCGCAGTTACAGTGGTATATGCAGCAGTTGGAATCCCGGCTGCCGTTTCCCATCTATTTCGTGCTTGGCAACCATGATTATTACGGCGCGTCGTTTGCTGATGTTCATACACTGACGAAGGGAATTGTTAGTCGTTCCCAACGACTGCACTGGCTGACGACCAGTGGGGTGGTCGAACTCGCGCCTGACGTTGGCTTGATCGGGCATGAGGGATGGGCGGATGGGAGAGCGGGTGATTATTTCACCTCGAAGGTGCTGTTGAGCGATTACCTTGCAATCCGCGACTTTGTTGGGCTGGACGAGATGCAGCGGTTCAAGCTGCTGAACCAGTTGGGCGATGAAGCCGCGCGTTACATCCACGAGTGGCTGCCAAAGGCACTGGATAAGTATCCACAGGTAATTTTACTGACGCATGTCCCCCCGTTTACCGAGGCGTGCTGGCATGAGGGCGGGATTTCCGACCAAGAATGGCTGCCGCATTTCGTTTGCCAAGCGGCGGGCGAGGCGATGGTTCAGGTGATGGCGGATTACCCTGACCGGCAGCTTACGGTGCTGTGTGGGCATTCGCACGGGCAGGGCAGCGTTCAGGTGCGAGATAACCTGAGGGTGCTGACCGGTGGGGCGGAGTACGGGAAGCCCCAAGTTCAGCAGGTGTTTGAATTTTAGTCTAAAGCCCTCACCCCCAACCCCTCTCCCTCATGGCGAGGGGAGAGCAACGATATTATCACTTACTTTATAATCACTAGTTCTAGATCATTAGACCAAATGCAGATTTTGCACAATTTGCACATTCATCCGCCGAAATGACGGGCGGCACGCTCCCGTGTATCCGCTGAATTGACATTTTGTGGCGGCGGGAGGCTCGGCTGTTCCCGCTGAAATGGCGGGAGTTCAGCGGAATTACGGGAATAATCCGCCGCCATCGCCAATTTGGTCTTTGCATGGCGGCTGTGAGAGAGAAAATTGCCAAAAGGAGTTTCAAGTTTCAAGTTTTAAGTTGCAAGTTACAAGAAAAATACGAAAGCGATTAACCACAGAGACACAGAGATCACAGAGAAATACAAAGCGATTCAAATAAACCGCCAAGTCGCCAAGAGCGCCAAGAAATACACAAGAGAATACAAAATCTATTGTAGCACAAAAATTCGGTTTTGTGCGTTAGAATATCCAAACTTTTGAGGGACGGAAGTCTATTTACCGGTCTGATTTGACCTGTTAAAATGCGATGAACCATTACAGGAGTTCCATCGTGCAATTCGTGTACTATTCCGAGAAAACGGTTTCACAATGTATGCTGGCATTGAACGAACGGCTGCACCAAAAAAGCGGCAAGTTCGATGGTTGGGTCGAGAAGAACGGACGCTTTTCGCTGCGGGTGAGTACGACGGTGCTGAAGCGGTTTTCGCGCACTACGGAAATCAGTGGGAAGGTTGAAAAGGAAAACGGTGTGACGGTGGTGCGGGGCTTTGTCTCCGACGGGGCCGACCCGCGCAGCCGTTATATTATTTACGGGATTCTGGCGGTGGTGGGCGGGGCGCTGGCGTTGGGCGGATACCTGCTGCCGGGTTTGCTGGCGATTGGGGCGATCCTCCCCCTGAATATTCCACTCGAAGGCGACTACTTGAACAGCCAGACGCTGACCGGCGAGATTCAGCGGACGTTGAAGGCGAAGTCGACTCTGCCTGCCGCGCTGCGAAAACCGAAGGCGGAGAAGAAAGAGACGACACGGTCGGCGAGTTCGGGCGGCAAAACGTTTCGGTAGTTTGTAGAAAATGCGGAGAAGATTAACCGCAGAGGCGCTGAGAACGCAGAGAAATACGGAGAATTAACCACAGAGGCACAGAGGACACAGAGAAATGCGGAGATGGATTAACCGCTTCAAACCCCTACGGCAGGCATTGATTGTGGGTGGTGGGCTTGCCAGCGGCAAGCCCCTACGGCAGGGTGAAGATGATGGTTGGTACAGCGCCGTCTGTTGATTAGGGTTTGAAGGTTTGTTTGGGTTTGGGCGGGATTTTGTCGTCCAAGAGCCACCCATGAAGCAGGTCACTTTGGTCTTCACCGCTGACTTCAGAGGCGACGCTGATGAAATCGGCTGTGGTGGCGTTGCTGTACTTGAAACGGTCGTAGTAGGTGCGGAGGATGTCGAAGAAGATTGCATCGCCGACGGATAAGCGGAGGGCGTGTAAGGCCCACGCGCCGCGCAGGTAAACGCCATCGTTAAAGAGGTTATCCTGCGGCGGGTTGGCGGGTGCGGTGGAGCGGCGAGAACGCGCGAGGTACGTGTAGTAAGCGTTCATCTGGCGCAGCAGTTCATTCTGGCCTTCGGAATGTTCCAACCACAGCATACTAAGGTAAGTTGCGAAACCTTCGTTGAGCCAGATGTCCTTCCATTGAGCGAGGCTGACGCTGTTGCCGAACCATTGATGCGCCAGTTCATGCGCGATGACTTCCTCCGCGCCGCTGCGACCGAGGGCGATGTCGCTGCCAAAGAGGATGAGCGTTTGGGTTTCGAGGGCGAAGCTCAGACGAACATCGGCGACGGCTGCACCGGCGGCTTCGAAGGGATAGGGGCCGATAATGGTCTCAAAGTAGGCGATTATATCGGAGAAGTTTGCGAAGGTTTCGGTCAGCTCATCGGTTTTATCCGCCGGAAAGTAGTGGCGAATGGGGAGATCGTGGGGGCCGGCAGCCGTGACTTCGGTAAATTCGGCGATGTTGACGGTCGCCAAGTAGCTCGCCATCTCATCACGCGCTTCCCACGTAAAGGTGGTGGTGGGGTCGTCGTTATCCACCATACTCACAAGCTGACCGTTCGCGGCGGCGGTGTAGGCATCCGGCACAGTGATGATAAAGGTGTAACTGGCTTTGTCGAGCGGGTGATCGTTGACGGGATACCAGTAGGCCGCGCCATCGGGTTCGCTGGCGACGTAAACGCCCGACGGATAGCGCATCCAGCCCCGCGCGAACACATCGTAGTAATCCGAAACATCCTCGCCGGGGACACCATTGTAGCTGACCATGACCTCGAAGGTTTCATCCTGCCGCAGCGGGGTGGCCGGGGTAATCGCGAGTTCGCGTTCCTCACGGGTGAAGGTGGCTTCTGTGCCATCGACCAGCACATGCTCAATGTCGAAGCCGCCGAAATCCAAGTTGAAGGTGATGAGGTCGAGGTTGGCTTTGGCGAGTACGGTGGTAGTAGCCTCGATGTTATTGGTTTCGTCGTCCCAGATGAGGCTGATGGTGTAATGTTCGGCATCGTAGCCACCGTTGCCCAAATCGGGGAAGTAAGGGTCACCGAGGCCGCTGGAACCCGCTTGGGGCGCATCGTCCTGCGCGGCGGCGAACTGAACGGATAGCAATACGGAAAGCACCACGAGAATGGTGAATTTTTTCATCGTCGTTACCTCCAACAGTCACCCAATGTTACCGCTATTCAGGCGTGAGGGCGACACCATGCGGTTGAAAAGCTATCGTCCTCATGTACAATGTGCAAGGCATTAAGTGATGTATAGAGGTGGATTTGCGCGTACAACGATCTTCTCGACGGAATGGGATGCCAATTGGCCTATGCGGCTGTTTGATTGGCGCGTTTGTTATCGTGATGGTGCTGGGCATCGGCGCGGCGGTGGTGTTCTTGCGGATGCCGAGCCTCGCGCTGTGGGTGGCGGGTTTCACGCCGCAGGGCAGCACGATGCAGGTGTTCACGGGGCAGACGAGTGCGCCGCCAGTGCAGTTGGAGAACCCGACAACACCGTCACAGGCCACGGTGAACCTCGGTAGTTCGGGTGTACAGGACTTGCCCGCGTCGAACGTGCAAACCGGCACGATTGACGGCAGCGCGGCGGCAGTCGTATCGTTTTCCGAAGCGGATATTATGAATTTATGTACGCAGCGGACGACCTTCTGCTCGAACAGCAACGCGCAATATAAGAATGTGCGAATTGACTTGCAGCCGAACGGCGGCGTGGTTTATGCCGATGTGAACGTGCCAGAAGTGGGCTTACAGCAAACCATCGGTGTTGTGCTGCGGTTGGATGCGTCGCGGCGGCAGTTCGCGGTGGCGGGGGTGGATATGGGCGGGACACTGTACGGTTTGCCGAGCGGCGAACTGGGGCAGCGGGTACAGGAAGTGGCGGACAAGGCGAATGAACTGCTGCAAGCGGCGAGTTTGAACGCGAGCGGCGGGGTCTATAATTTGGCGGATATTCGGATTGATACCCAATCCATAACTTTTGTGCTGCGGTAAACATGAGCCGAAAACCCCTCGCGGAAGCCCAATGGAAAGCGCTGCGTGACGAGATGCGCCAGTTGATGATCGAGACGGCGCGGCGCGGGCAGTTGATTACGTACTCGGAACTGTGCGCCGAACTGAAAACGGCGTATCTGCATTACCACTCGCCGCAGATTGTGAAGCTGCTGGACGAGATCGGCGCGATTGAGCATGAGGCAGGACGACCGATTTTGCCAGCGGTCGTGGTTGGGAAGCAGAGCGGTATACCGGGGACGGGTTACTTCCGCATCGCGGGGGAGCGACCGGACGCTGAGGGGAGCGCTGACCCAAAGGCGATGTGGGAAGCCGATTTACAAGTGGTTTTTGACTACTGGAGCACACATTAAACATGAAGATCTTAGTCACAGGCGCGGCGGGGCGGTTGGGGGGCAGGCTGCTGACGACACTGGCTGCACGCGGGCATGAGGTCAGCGGGGCGGACATTGTTGGCGAGAACGTGACGCATGTGGACATTGGCGACTTCGAGGCGACACGGGCGCTGGTGGCGGACATTAAGCCAGACGTGGTGATTCATCCGGCGGCGTGGACGGACGTGGACGGCTGCGCGAAAGACCCCGAAAAGGCGATTGCGATCAACGGCTTCGGAACGCAGCATGTGGCGCTGGCCGCAGCGAACGTGGGCGCGGCGGTGCTGTACGTGAGCAGTAATGAGGTGTTCGACGGAAACGGCAGCCGCCCATACCGCGAGTATGATGTGACCAACCCGATTAACCCCTACGGCTACAGCAAGTGGGTGGGGGAACGGGCGCTGGTGAACGTCAACCTGCGTCATTACATTGTGCGAACGTCGTGGTTGTTCGCACACGGCGGGAAGAACTTTATTCAGGCGGTGCTGAACAACGCGGCAGCGGGGAAGCAGCTCCGCATCGTGACCGACGAGGTGGCGAACCCGACCTACAACGACGATCTTGCGGATGCGCTGGGGCGGCTGGTGGAAACCGGACGCTATGGGACGTACCATCTGGTGAACGAGGGCGGCTGTTCGCGGTGGGCGTTCGCGCGCTACTTCCTCGATAAGCTGGGTTACGCGGATACGCCGGTAGAGAAGATTAGCGTTGCCCAATGGCCGCGCACTTCTGTGCCGCCGACGTATGCCAGCCTCGCGAACTTGGCGGGGAAGCACATCGGCATCTCGCTGCGACCGTGGCAAGCGGCGGTGGATGATTTTCTCGTCAAAGAGGGTTTGTTGAAGTGAGAACAAAACCCCTACCCAACCCTCCCCCGTAGTAACAGGGGAAGGCTTCAAACACGCATAATCAGTTCCTTCGTTGAAGAAAATTAAGTTGGAAAACAATCAACAGCAGCCGCAGCACTCAGCACTTTTATCGGTCATCAT
>Ga0102832_1002126_pt1 | contig 12853 bp, 3 predicted proteins | sample EBPBio282013_DNA_FD_88942 | JGI IMG/M metagenome (GOLD analysis project Ga0102832, IMG submission 88942) | Wastewater treatment Type I Accumulibacter community from EBPR Bioreactor in Madison, WI, USA - Reactor 2_5/28/2013_ DNA (Illumina Assembly) | ecosystem: Engineered > Bioreactor > EBPR >...
ACCATTATTCTGGAATATTCTCTATGCCTAAATGGCGTTTGATAAACATTAGGTTAATTAGCCGAAGTTTAAACAAAGTAGTGAGATTTTTAGTAAGATTATTCCATATTATGGGATGGTTGTTTTCTAATGGTTGATTAGGATCTGCTTTGTTTTGTTGTATTCTTTCAGTGCTTAGTTCTTTTTGTTCACCTTGAAGTAAATGTTCCCCAACTGGTAATGCTTATCAGCCACTGGCAATGCCCCTTGTCCCAACACCTTTGTCATGTTAATCAATGATGACTTAGCTAGGCATATGCTTTATTAGAAATCCCCTACAGATGCATAGAACATTGAGAAAAAGTCATAAAATTATGTTATTGCCGTATTGTACTAATTAAGCCAGTAAGACAATTCGTGGAATTTGATTTAAAACACTTGATTGGCTTTTTATATTTAGTTTGCCTTTATCAGCCATTTTATTGCCAAAAATGCTATCCTAATGCCATTGTATGTTATCGGCTACTAGTACATGAACTCATACACATCTAACTTCTCGTATTATTGCTACATTGTGTATGGTATGAAATTAGCCAAATATGTTTTTAACTGTTACATTATAGGCGAATAATATTATGGAAGTTATGATTGTCGACTTTTTAGGTTCAATATCATTGCCAAATGGTCGTAATTTTATGCACTCAATTAGTCATTTTCTATCAGTTACTTGCATTTTGAGTATGTAGGGCAGATAGATTACATGTCAAATCTACGCACTCTCGGTGAGAAGGTTAAAAACACCTCTCTGGGGAGGATGTTTTCATGGATGAAAAACTTCTTGTGTTTCAAAAATGCCTTCTGCTTAAAGTCGCTTTATAAAGACAGTTTGTGAACGATTCCTGACAATATATACCCTGGAATGACATCCTATTTGCTGACAATCATTCTGTATCGTTTTGATACCTCTTTCACGATGAGTTTCCATATGCTCTATGATCGTTGTGTATACGAAAAGAATTCATTGATCAAAATATGCGCACATGACACAATCACATTGTCGATTGCCTTTGGATTGGCATGCTGCATATTCTCCGCAGGCAAGATAGAAAAGGCGTGGTTTAATTAGCTTCTAACAACCTGGGTGAATATTTCAGTTACAATCTCACTCATGAAAATCCTTTTCAAATACAAAGATTGTGTCTACTTGTACATTTATGGCAAATATGACAAACTCAGCCCTGCACGATGAAACTCACGTGCTAAATCTTTTGAGTGTAAAATTTGAATTTCTAAAGATTACAATTTTGTCAATAACTCAGGTAGGAGATGCCTTTGGGTAAAAGCATGTGCTTATGATGAGCATTAGAGATCTTCTAGAATTTAGTCATACTGTAAAAGTAGTTACTTTCTAAAGTAGCTTGGGTCATTTTTTAATCCATTGGGGATTCCTGGAATCAAATTGACCAGATTCCAAAGCATTATGAACTTGCCTTATCCACCACGATATCCCTGGCTTTAGTAACAATTGAAAGTGTTGAACATAAACCTTACTTTTGTCATATTTTAAAGAGCCTCAAACTGTTACCTGTATGGGTAAGGTTAAATCTAACGATAGGCTTGTGGTATATCTGCCTTTACTACAGCCAAAATGCCACGATATTCAATGTAACAAGCGAGAGGCACTTTGATTTTACCTTAATTTCCAGTGACACCAAGAATAAGGTTGTAATTATAAAATTACCGCTTAATTTCTTAATAAGTTGAGTGGTTGTACAGAACAGGAGCATCAACATTGATGTCATCCTACGACCCATTAACAGAATCTTGTTGGTTGAAAAAATGAAGTTTAATGACCATATTTTAAAGGGCAAAAGTGTACATGTTTTATTTCGTACTGGCATCGATGGGTTGGAATTCCCTACTTGATGTAGGGAAGGGAATCTATTATACAATGGCTTTGACTAGTTATCGCGACCTGTTGATAAACTGATCATAAACTTAAATCTTTTTGTTAGGGTTTGATGTTTATAGCCACAACTCATTGTATGATGGGTATGATTTGTAGTTTTTGTTCGATAAGTAAGCTGAGTTTACTTTACTAAGGTTGTGTAATGAGTCCTCTCTCTTGCGTTGGTTTGACTCAAATTTTGAACGCTTGTCAAATGATTACTAATTCTTTAAAGGCTGTTGATAATATGTTTAATTGTCCTCTTAGATGTCATCGTCATTGATTAACATTCGTCCTTGATTTTTAGACGTGTATGGATAAATTTTGTTGTCTTCCACACGTGAGTCAATAAATCCACTTTCATTAACTTTTCTCTTCAAGTAGTCGCTTCTTATTTTATTCAGGTTCTTTGTCGATTATGGGAAACTTGTGTTTGGTTTGTAAAGTTGGTTGTATCTGTCTTCATCGTCTTAAAGCATTTAGTTACCGTCATAATTGTTGTCACCACCTGAAGATGGCATTCCTTGTAACTTTTGCTGACTTGATGATAATTGTGATTTTGATGGGTTTTTTAGCATCATTAAAGGGGTAAGATCTTTGGATGATTGCATGTTCGGGTTTATTTTTGTTCTTGAGAATGTCTTCACCATTTCTTATTATTTTTATGGTGACTATCCAGCCTCTGAATTTAAGTAGGGTAGTTTTTTCTCACCTGAATTTTCCCGATTAAAGTAATTTTGACTGGGAACTCTTTCACCCATTCCCGTTCTGACTGGTGTTGTTCCATAATTATTGGCTTGATTGCTTTAATAATATGCAGGATACTGATATTAAGATTACGGTTAATAGTTTGGATCTTGAAATTTCTTTTGTGACAATTAATTATTAAGAATAAATCGTTAAGGATTCTTTTGTCTTTTTCTCTTCAGTTATTAAACAAAGTCTGCAGGTTGGCTTTAGCTGGGGTTGAGTGTTCTCGAGTTAGGATTGGAGAGGAGGTTTTAATTGGATTTGAAAGGTGAGTCAGGTCGGATGTTGGTATCATAAGGCTTTAGGTTAGAGTTTGAGCTATTGATATTGTCGACATTATTGCTATAGGGAATATTTTTGGACAATATAGGTATGTTTTATTGACTATTTTTGGGCGCATAAGATGTCCTAAAGTTTTTATCTTCATAATTATTGATATTAAGCGAATTTCTAATAGGTTGTTAGGTATTATTGGACCCGAAATTATTTGGTGTGTATTTATTTGATGGTTAATACAAATTATTGCTATTAGTTTATGGGATTTTGTTCTTTTTACTAAAATCAGACTCACCAGTTTGGTAGCTATTGTTATTAGAAGATTGTTGTTGTTGTGTGTTAGGTTTTATGTTGGAGTTCTGGATTTGTGGTGGTGGATTGCTATTGTTGTTGGTATTGATATTATTTGGTGATGTATAATTTTGTTACTTGAATGGGTTGTTTTGCGAATTAGACTGCTTTAAGTCGTTGGGATTATTGTTAGGATTAGTCTGCTGTGGATTATTATTATACCCCAACTGCGATGCTTTCACAGGTTATGTGTTTGTTGGTTACTTTTTAATATTATTACTCATTGACATAGGGCTGTTCATAAACGAATGCGCATTGTTATTATTGTTCCCCGTACTCATATGCGGAGGAAGTCCCACATTACCTGTACCCCCAATCAACAGATTATCATTATTAATCCTGTTCATCTCATCATACTTCTGCTTGTCAAAACTATTATCCTTCACACTATTAATCAACCCCACCCAATCATTCATCAACTTACTCGAACCCAGTGTCAGTATCCACTTCTTCTCATTATTCTACCTGTCTACCCACTAAATTGACATTGACGATATTTTACCCTTTATTACATTACATCGGAATTATTTTGTCTATGTCATTGTCACTTTTTATTTCACCTTATTTGCGGTCAATTCTTCATAGCTTGAGTATGGCAGGTAACCTTGTGGGATTGTGGATAAGTATGATAGTGACTTGCCTTAAATGTTCAATATTAAGAGACGTTAGTGAGAGGAGAATCCCCAGTTGGACTCTTTTTATACGATGTTGTAAAAATAAGTGTTTTTGGTAGGCTTTTAGATTGTTACCGACTGCAACACCATACGCATATTTTTCATTTATTTTTCAGAGAGGTTGGGTTTTTTACCCAATGGAGGATTGAGCAATGCTGCAACATTTGATGACTAATTTTGCATATTTATTTGTGTTAATTATTTTCAATCAATATGATGAACAAGTTGATCAGTCTATATATGAACTATACTAAGTAAGTGAAGTATTTAATGTATTGGTTTCTTAGTTAGGGTTGACTCAAAGTTTGTTTGAGTATTTAATAATAAAGTTAAAGAGAATATAACTTTTTTAAATTTGAAATGAATAATTAAGTTGATTTATTGTAGTTAATTAAATTTATACTTTCTATATAATTCAAAAATAACGGATTGTAATTGTTATTGTTATATCGTTCACTCATTATCTAATTAAAATAAAAGATTAATTAATAATAAAAAAGATAATAAGACTAAGAGATAATCGATGAATTAGATAGAATCTAAATGGATTCAATTAATTGAAATATTTATTTGATTAGATAAATTGCTCACTTTATTGCCTCGCTAATACTCAAGCTGCTTGTTCTCGGAAGGGAAGTGTTACTCGTTATCAGTTAAGGACAATATTTCTTAAAAAACTCATGGCTCGCTATCTGCTTTATATCCAGTCTTTATAAAGGGTCCTTGTTCAAGCACCCGTTTATCAAATCAACTACCAATGGATCAAGACCATGACTTAAATTCATGTCCTTACCAATCTCGATATTCTGGAAAATGATATTCGATAAGTCAGCTTACTTTTTTATATTGAATGGGTTCGGACCAATCAAAAACTCATAAAGCATTATTCCTATCGCCCAAATATCAACTTTCTCATCATACAGTTCCCCAGTTATCAATTATGGGCACAAATATAAAGGGGTTCCACAAAATGTTGTACGCATTTATGATCCTTTAAACACTGACCAACCAAAGTCGCAAAGCTTTATTGTTTTCTTAAACTAAAATATAATTTTACTTAGTGTATGACAATGTTCTATGGTTTAAGGTCTCGATGGATGATATTGTTCGAATGTAAATATTTTATTGCTGAGCACAACTGGTACATAATGAAGGCAGTCTATTTCATGCTGAGACCTGTCAGACTTTGTTTCTTACTTTCATTTTATGCCTTTTGAATGCCTGATTTTCTCAATCTTTCCTCATGATTGAAGTTTTACAAAAACTGATAAAGAGTACCATCAAAAGCTACTTAAAGTAAGACGTATATATAAGACAAGTCATCGAAGTATCCATACATTTTGATGACATTAGGATGGTTTAAATACATATGAATTTTCAATTACCTGATGAACTGATCAATGAAATTATCCTACTTTATTTGGGACTTTTTGAAAACTTTCATCGCACAAACGAATCCTGTTGCCTTCTCTTTTACCAATAATACCTTACCAAATTTTCCTTCACCCAGTTCTTTCAAAACAATAAAATCTTTTAATCCAAACTTTTTTTCCTTTTTTTATTATGATAAAAAAGAGCTCTACCATCTTTTTTATTGTTTGAAAAAAGTATCTTAGGCTTAAGAATTCGGACTTATACTTTGTTTCTGCATCTTTTTCAGTAAGAATGAAGGAACTTGAGTTTTCATGTCTTTTGGTTGAAAATACACATTATCAGAATTTTTACGGAATTTTAATTCTTTCAAAGAATTTACTGGACTTTTTGGATCATCGGGTATTAAATTAAGACTATTAAAGTTTTTATCGACCGTTTTTTACTAAAAGGGATTTTCTTAAAACCTCTTTTTCTTCATTAAATCTTTTTGGTTTGGTGAATTGATATCATTCATTTTGTAACCTTCGAAAGGACTCAAAAATTTGGTACTTTTGGTATCGGTTGTCTTTTTTTGAAGGAAATGAGGACTAAGATTATTATGACCTGTTTGAAAGCTAAGTTTTCGGTCTCTTGTTTGAGGTAGATGGAGTAGTTACTAATTTTCGTTGTTAGCTTTTATTTAGCTTTATCTGGGTTTGAACTTAGGCGAGATCGGACTGATGGAGAGTTGATTATATGAAAATTTTCTTTGACGGTTCAAGGCTAAGTTTGTTTCAACATTCAAACTATTTCCTGTAAAAGGTATCGGATGATTTGTTTCTTTGTTAGAAACCAATTAATTTTGAGGACTATTTTACTTAACGAAAGTAAATTTCTATTGTTTGAGATTAACATTTTTTTCAAGAAAAGATGAATTTCTATTGCTATGTCCACCAAGATGATGTGCTGACTCTGTTAAATTTTTACCCATTTAAGGGTTGGCATCTGTATTAATGTACTTCAATGGTGAACATACATTCAATTGCTGATCTTGATTAATATTTCGAGGATTAAACTTTTTAAAGGGAGATGTGACATTTTTTTGTGGTAAAAATGATGAATATTTCAAAGGGGAAATGTCCTTATTCATTTTTCTCGATCAAAATAAAATAAAATAATTGACCTCAATATACTTTAGAAACCATTCCAAAAAAAATGTTAATAAAACGGAATCAAAAAAACTATAATTCAATATGTTGAATGTCGAAATATTTTTTCTAATTTGATAAAAAGGTTTTGACAAACTGTAGAAATAAATAATAAAAAAAAGAATTCAAATTTCAGATTGATTGTTTGAAATAATTAGTGATTAATAATTTTTTTATAAATGATTTTATCACATAAAAATTTGTAAGATAGGAAAATCAATAATTTTTTTTACTTTATATGCTGATTGAAATCAATTTTTTAAAAATGAATTATTAAATACTACAGCATTCATTAAGTTGTCATTAAAAAATTCATAAAATTGACTTGAAACTTTGATATAGTCTAAAGAGAATAAAAACAATAGAATTTATCTTTACTGTCAAATAAAAATAAAATATGAGTAAACCTAAGAATAAAAAGTTAAATTATATTGCAAAAATTGTAAAGTTTAAATCCATTAATAAAATCTATTGAATTTTCAATCTTTAAAAACATTCAATTACGGATATAAGAATCAAACCATTTATACAATAAAAAATTTCAAAGATTTACTGAGAAATGTCAAACAACTAACAAGAAATCGAAGTCTATCAATATAACCTCAACATCATCTCCATTAGCATGAAAATCAAGTTCCCATGCAAAATGCACATTCAATTCAATAATACTCCCATCACCACAGAGGTTGCACCTTCCAACAGTAACAAGTTTAACTTCAATCAATAAATCACTCTTAAATAAGACCCCGATAAACAGTACTTTTAACTCGTTGTTCATCTCACCACTGATAAAGGAGCCAAATACATTGGTGGTGTCATCAAAATGCTCAGCAATGAATTAATGAACTCAGAAGGGTAAAGATTAAACATTCCTTTGATCAAGTGTCTTGATAACGATGCTTGCTGTTAACTTAGAGTCGACCAGGTCAGTACTTCAAGGATCATCACGAAAGCTAAATTGAGATCCAGGCCACTTGGTAGTGAATACAACCCCGAATTCAAGTCTAAATCCCTAATGAATAAGCCACAGTAATTTGGTGGAGTTGGAGGCGCCAGATCAGAGTTTTATTTCCCAATGTCAAATAATAATATTCGTAAAAATGACTGGGATCGTAAAAGTAGATAAATGCCACAACTTTCATACATTCCCAAACGAAGATCACCTTCAAAAATATATCAAGGCAAAGAAACAAATACATTTGATGATCAGGTTTCATTCCAGGGAGGAGCAAATACTGCGACTAATCTCCTTTAGGCTGAAGTTTATAAAGAAGGTTATCAAAAACTTAAATAAAAGTACAAAAAAGAAGCCTAACTTGCTAAGACAGAATTGAACAAGCGTATCCAGCTTGAAAATAATGAAAACAACTACAAACTAGAAATCATGAGACTTAAACTCAAAACTGATGAACAATAAAAATCTCTTACTGAAAAGACATCAAAATTAACTCAACTCCAAAACCAACTTGTTGCACTTCAAAAGAAATAAACCGATCTTAATTACATGAAAGAATAAGCCGTTAACAAAGATCACCAAATCAGAGTCTTAGAAGAGACTGTAAAAACTCTGCAAAGGGACAATAATGAACTAAAACTTCTTAATAATTCCAGATTTGCATCAGACCAATAAAAAATCAACCAACTAAAAGATTAAATTTATTCATTGAAACTGAAATTTGAACAAAAGTAAACCTAATTGACCAGATAACTCAAACAAAAGATCGAAATCATTGAGAAAAAGAATCAATAAATCATCGCTAAAAATTAACTCATTGAAAGGTAGAGATATTCAGTTGAAGATTTATAAAGATCTTCACAAAATAAAATCTTCGAGTTTGAAAAAGTTCTTCAAAATTAAAGAGCAGTACTCAATCAAAAAATCATTGAAGAAAAAGAGAAAAGATTGAAAGTCGAAACATAAAAGACAAAACTTTAAGATAAATTAAAAGAGCTTACTGCGGAAATTGAAAAATTTAAAGTCAACATTAACAAAATTGAATATGATAAGAAAATCCTTACCCAATCGGGAGATTCAATGAAGTCTTAACTTTAAGAATTCAGACAATACAAATAAAAGTACACTTAACTTTCAAGAGAGTTCAAGTTCCTTTCAGATGATAAAAATCATTTGGAAAAGCAACTCTAAAAAACCATCCAATCAAAGGATGTCAACTTAACAGAGCTTTCCAAACAACATAACTCACAACTTGAATATTACAAGAAACTGAACAAATAAATTTAGGAAAAGAGCAAACAACAAAGTTCTAAAATCATAGAATTGGAAAGTCAACTTTAAATGACTAAAAATCAATTGTAAAAAGCAAAGAGGAACTGTACAACTTTGGAAAAAGATCTCAATGATTCAAAAAATAAAGAAAAGTAACTTAAACAAACTCTTAAAACCAGAGATTAACAGATTCTTGCTCTTCAGACTTAACTTTCATCATCAGGACAAAACTATAAGTCAACAGAACAGTCAACTAAACTTGAGCTTGAAAAGACAAGATAAGAGTTGTAAAAAACAAGAAATGATCTTCAATCATAAAAGTTAAGAAACAACCAATTAAATGAAAGCAATTCAGGATTGAACAATGATGTCAGTAAGTTAAAGATGAAGTGTCAATTTTTGTAATAGAAGTCAGAAAAGTAACAATCAAATCTTAACGACCGAATTACAAACTTAGAAACCCAACTTAAAGACACTGAAAATCAATTAAGTAACACCTTAGTAAACTTGACAGCATTGAAACAATCTGAAAAAGATTTGTTAGAAAAAATAAAGAATTATGACATTGGTAACATTTCAACAAACTAATCATTTGAAAAGTTGAAAAAAGAAATCAAGATATTGTAAGAGAGACTTAGTAACTCTGAGACTCAAATTAAGAACAAAGTAAATGAAATCAGTCAATTAACTTCTTCTAAATAAAGTTTGGACAAAAAGTTACAATAAAGATAATCTTAAGTAACTGGTCTGAAAGCAGAGATAAATAAACTTTTAGGTGAAAAGAACAAAAATTAAAAGATAATCGAAATGCTTCAAGGTGACCTTTCAAAGGCTAAAGAAGAAAATATTGAGAAAGTGAAGACCATCACGTAGAAATAAACCAGATAAGAAGAATTGAGAGATTAGTTAAAGAAAAGTAAGTAATAAAACACAAAGATGGAGATGAAATTCTCTTCTTTGAAAAAGTAGTTTGAAAAGTTCAAGTAAAACCTTGTATAAAATATCAACAACTCCTTCGCACAGTTGCCAGTCATAGATAATGTAGCTTTGTCATCAGCTATCAGCTCATACGGTAGGAAGTCTCTCACCCAATAAAATAAGTTAAACACATCGAATGTTTTAAGTCGTTCGGGTGACACCAATGGTACAGATATCATTTCATTGATTTTATCCAACACTAAAGATGCTAAAATAAACCTTAACAAACTTATTGAACAAAATAAACAGCTCATGAGAGAGAATGAAAGATTAAGTCAAGACATGAACTCTACCAATAAAAAAGCTATGAACAATTAACAATCATTATCTCAACAAATTCAACAACTTCAATAATAACTTGCCACATTGTATGCCTCAAAAGAACAAGAAATGATCAAAAGTGATGATGAAGTGTTTAAACTTAATAACAGATTGAGAGAGAAGTAATCAAACATTAAAGATCTTACCATGCAAATTTAAGAGCTCTAATTCACTTTGAGTAATATCAAGCTCGATCTTTAAGCAACTCATGATGACGCAGTTAAGAAATAATCAATGATGAAAAAAGAAATTATTGAACTTAAGGAACAAATCGAGTACCAAGCATCATAGATTGGAAACCTTCAAGATCATATTGAGAAAATGTAAGAATAAATCTTCATTACTACAACTGAGCTATAAACTGAAAAGGACAATCTCAGCAAAAGAGATTTCAAAATAAATGAACTTACAGAAACAAGAGAAAAATTATAAAATGAAATTGATGATTTTAAGCGTCAAAAGAAACAATCTCTCTAAAAAATATCTGAACTTTAGCTTATGCTCAATTCTGAAAAATAAATGAAACAAAAACATCTTTCACTTTTATAATAAGAGTAAGCCAAAAATAAAGAACTTAAAACCTTCATCGATAACCTCATGAAGCAAAAAGAAGGAGCTATCAAATCTGAATTAGAAAAATCCTAACATATCATTAATTTAGAAAGTAATCTTATTGAAATGGAAAGAGAAAGAGATATCGTTAGAGAGGAAAACTAAAAGAATAAAAAGATTATTGATTAACTCAAAGAACAACTCAAAAAAGTTAATAAAAACCTCAAAGATCTCGACTCGCAATTTAGTGATGAAAAAACTGCTGCTAATAAACTTTCATAAAAACTTAAGGAGAAAGAAAAAGAATTATCAATCAAAACTGACCAACTTTCAAAACTCTAAGAAAAGTATAAAAAACAATCCTAAAAAACTAGCAAATAGTTGACTGAACTTCAAACAGAAATGGACTAAAAATATACTGCTCATCTCATTTCATAAAAAGAAAACAACTAAAAAATCCTTAACTTAGAAAAAGAAGTTAACAGACTCTAATCTATAGTTTAAAAACAAAGAAGTTAAATCACTCAATATGAAGAATTCATTTTCGCTGGCAAGCAAAAGAATGAATAATTGACAGAAGCTAATAAAGCTTATGAGTAAGAAATTTCTGAGTTGAAAAAGAAAATCTAACTTTTGGACTCAAGCAACAATGATGTCTCTGAATAAGTCAGAGAAAAAGAGTAAGCCTTGTTCCAATTATCAGGTAAAATCTACAACTTAGAAATGAAATTAGAAGCAAAATAAGTCGAGAAAAACTAAAAACTTGAAACTCTCAATACTTAATGGTCAATGAAATATGATTCTATGATCGATGAATATGATCAAAGAATCGAACTCATCGAAAAGGAAAAGTAATTTGCTTACCAAAGAGTTTAAGAGAAATAAAAAGAAATCCAAAAAATTCTTACTGAAACTAAAATCTATGAATCTGATGGTCAAAATGTCAAAAGAGCTTACGAAGAAAAAATTAAAAATCTTGAATAAGATCGACTTTCGATTCTGTCACAGAAAAATAGTGAAATTCAAAGAGTTACAGAAGAGAACAAATAAAATTATGAAAAGCTCAAATAAAAGGAAAACCTGAACCGAAAGATTTCACATGAACTTGATGTCGCCAGAGATACAATCACTAAACTTGATAGCAAATTGAAAGAAAGCGACTAAAAGGTAAAGAACATCAATAAAGTCTATCAAACATAATTGTAACAACTGAAAAAGAAAGATGTCAATTTGAAAACGTTTAAATAAGGTTTGACTAACAATATTTGGAAGGCTGAGAGATAGGTCAGAAAGACTGTCCAATACTTTGTTAAGAACTTATTAACAGTTACTGATTAGAAGAAAATGAAAGTTGTTGTATAGTTGACTAAGGCACTTGAAAATAATGTAGTAAATGCAATGACTATCAAAATCGATGATAAATAAGTTTAAAAAGCTGAATGATTAAAAAGCTTTTGAATTTCATTATGATAATTTATCTGTATTTACAAGTCAAAGAATTATCTTTATTTTTTAATTTTTAAATAAAAAACAAATTAAAAAAAAAATAAAAAAAGAAATAAAGATATTTCTAAAGCTATTTTTCTTTAATAGGAAACTTGATTTTTTTTATTTTGGATTATTGACAAACTATTGAATACTTAATTTATTTGTTTTTCACACTTGATCAATTTGATAAAAATTTCAAACTAATTTTACATGACTAAGAGAATGATCGTCAACTTACTAAAGTCTAACATATGTGTTGCAATTCAAACACAATACTCCATCCCTTGAAGTTGCAGTATTTTTTATTTATTTCTGTACTTTGTAAGTTTTTGAAATATTGTTACTCGGTTAATAAAATCTCGTATTTCCTTGTGTATTTTTAGAGTTTGGTAATTCATAAACTATCGATTTTTATATCTATTGTCCTTATATTTTGAAAGGTATATCATCATAATTCCTGGGATTTGAGTCATAAGAGTATTGGGAATTTTGCATTTTTATTTACTAATTTACTTAGAAATTTTTGTTTTATAAAGCATGTTCAAAAATGGGTACTAAAAATTTCGCTTAAATCGAGTCAATAGTTGATTTTTACCTCAAAAAAGTGACTTCTATTGAAAAAAAGGAGAAATTTTCTTTTATTTAAGGTTTTTGACGGATTTGATTTCATTTTTGATAGAATTAACAGTTGAATTGATTTCCAAATAGATTTTTTAGGGAGCCAAATGTTTTTAGAATTATTGCAATT
>Ga0102832_1002129_pt1 | contig 12840 bp, 9 predicted proteins | sample EBPBio282013_DNA_FD_88942 | JGI IMG/M metagenome (GOLD analysis project Ga0102832, IMG submission 88942) | Wastewater treatment Type I Accumulibacter community from EBPR Bioreactor in Madison, WI, USA - Reactor 2_5/28/2013_ DNA (Illumina Assembly) | ecosystem: Engineered > Bioreactor > EBPR >...
AATCGGCGTGCAAGAGATTCCGGCCGTGCTTTTGAACGCCCGCCTCTCGGACAAGGCGTTTCGCGGCTGGCGGCGCTGGCCGGGTTTCGCGAAGGGCGTACTCGCCGCGTTCGACCTCGTGCTCGCGCAATCGGCCATGGACGCGGAACGCTTCCGCGCGCTCGGCGCCTACGATGTGCGCGTCCTCGGCAACGTCAAGCTCGCCGCGGCGCCCTTGCCCGCCGACGTCACCGGCCTGGCGGCCCTCAAGAGCGATATCGGTCACCGGCCCGTTTGGCTGGCGGCGAGCATTCATCCGGGCGAGGATGCGATCGTTGCGCGCACGCACCAGGCGCTGAAGGGCCGTTTTCCTGGCCTTCTCACCCTTGTCGTGCCGCGTCATCCGGATAAGGGCCGCCTGATGACCCAGGCCATGCCCGGCCTGCGCATCGCGCTGCGCTCGGAGACAAAGACGGTCGGACCCGACGTAGACGTTTACATCGCCGACACCATGGGCGAACTAGGCCTGTTCTTCCGGGCGGCGGACTTGGTGTTCATGGGCAAATCGCTGGCGGTGGGCGGTGGACAAAATCCAGCCGAGCCCGCGCTGCTGGGATGCGCGCTGGTCCTGGGCGTGAACATGAGTAACTTCCGTGAAATCGCGGCTGAACTCATCGGCGCCGGCGCGGCCGCACAGGCGGACAGCGAAACGGCGCTTGTGGAAACGCTTGGACGCCTCCTTGGCGACAAAACCGCGCGCGAAAAGATGGGCGCCGCGGGCCGGGCTGTCATGGCGCTACATGCCAATGCGGTGAAAGAGACCTTGAATGCGCTCTCGCCCTATCTCACCACCCCTAAAATCCGTTAGATTCCCCACCACATGGATCAAGAGTCGGAACGTAAACTGAGGGAACTGCGCCTGAACCTGGCAGAAATCTGCCTGGAAGGGCGCGTCGAGCGCATCGGACAGCTGTGCCGCAGCCCCGCCGGCGACGCCATCATGACCATGATCAATTCCGGCGTGCGCCACCTGGCCATGACCAAGGGCGACCAGGCCGTGGCCGAACGTTGCCACCGGATTCTTTCGGTCGAGCACGATGTCTCGCGCAAGGTCAGCGCCTATCTTGCGCTGTCGCTGTTCACGCCGCCGCAAGGCATCGAACGGGCCTTCGACATCGTGGACGTGCCGACACCGCTGTTGTGCACCGTGGTCAAGGTTCTGCTGGCGGTGCCGATGTTCTTCACCCGCGAAGGCGCGCGCCGCCGCGCGCTCGCGCATGTGGAAGCCACGGTCGCCGAGATTCACAAGGCCGTGATGGTCATCGACGAAATCGAGTTCCGCCGCGAAGTGCTGTCCGGCTTCATGGACGGCTACGTGATCTCGTCGATCTACGGCGAGGACGTGCCTCTGCGCGCGCTTGCCCAAAAGCGCGGCGATCTGATCCGCAAATATCTCGAGATACATGATCTCGCCCACGACATCACGCCGCCGCCGCACCCGGAGAACCAGACGACCGTACGCGTGGGCATCCTGTGCCCGGGCACCATCAGCGAAGTGGCCGCGATGCGGGGGCACTTGGCCGGGCTGGACCGCAGCCTGTTTCAGGTCACGGCCTATGTGCCCGACGAAGCCGCCACGTCGGTCAGCGCGGGTTTCGAGGACGTCGCCGATGATTTCGTCGCGTTGCCGGTCTCCGATATCGCCGCCTGCGCGCACGTCTTGGCGCGGGAGGATCTGGACGTTCTGATCGCCGGCGCCAACATCACCAACACCTGCAAATTCCCATGGACGCTTTTGGTGGCGCAGCGTCTCGCGCGCCTGCAGGTCGCGATGCACTGCAGCAGTCTGACGACGGGCCTCGCGACGGTGGACCTGTTCATCAACGGCGAGCTCAATGAGCCTGACGATGCCGAGGAGGATTACACCGAGGAACTCGCGCTCGTTCCCGGATCGTCCAACCATTATATCTTCGCGAGCAAGGCGCAGATCGCGCCCGAGGAGCTCACGCGCGAACGTATCGGCGTACCGGACGCCGCCCTGCTTCTGGCGACCGGCGCGAATTACTTCAAGATCGGCCCGGAACTTCTCACCACCTGGGCGCGGATTCTGGAAGCCGTGCCGAACGCGCACCTCGTCATGTATCCGTTCAATCCCAACTGGACGACGCACTATCCGCACAAGGACGGGTTCCTGCGTTTCGTGCAGGAGCGCTTCGCCGAGCGCGGTGTGGGGGTCGAGCGGCTGCATGTTCTCGAATCCCAGCCCAGCCGGGCACCGCTTCTCGGCGTCCTGAAGCTCGCCGACCTTTACCTGGACAGCTTTCCCTATTCGGGCGCGGTCTCGCTGCTCGATCCTTTGAGCGTTGGCTGCCCGCCGGTCGTACGCGAAGGCCATACCGCGCGCTGCCGCCAGAGCGCCGCGCTTTTGAGAGAAATCGGTCTCGACGTGTTGGTAACGCGTTCGATGGAAGATTACGTGACCGTCGTCAAACGCCTGCTCACCGATCACAGTCTGCGCCGTGAGATGGCCGACGCGGTCCGGGATGCGACGCACTCTGCGCACCTTGGCTCCAGAGGCATCGGCGCCGCCGTCGGCGATGTGCTGCTCGCGGGGTTGAGGAAGAAACTAAGGGCCGAAGCCGTCTAGCGCTCGGGCACGACGCTTTCACTGATGGTGTTGCGCGCCTCGGTGGCGATATCCGTCGCCCGCTTCATGATCATCAGCAGAAGCAAAAGCACCGTCACGCACATAAAAAAAGCCTGCCACGACTTCAAGCGGAATTGGTCGTAGGCAATGCTGGCGATCACAAAAAAGCCGGTGAAGGCTGCTGCGATCACGACATATGCGACGTGCCCGGCGGTCGTCACGGCTTTTGGTACGCCTGAAGCGCGTCCTCGAGACGGGCGATATAATCGTTACGGATGGCGTTGGCGACGCGCAGCTCTTGGATACGGCGTTCCTCGCCCACGTAGAGGCGGGCGAGACTCAGCATCGTTTGCGCGAACGCCGCGTCACGCACGGCGATGAGATTTGTGCGGTCCCATTCGAGATTCGGGAAAGACGCGAGCGCGCCGAGGTTCGAGATCGCGCGGTAACCGAAACTATTGTCGTCGCGCCAGAGCGCGGCCAGCGGGATGTACCCGAGGCCCGCCACCGACTGCGCCAGCCCGCTGGCGTCCGAGATGTCGTAGAAGGCGCAGTTGAACTTCACGATTCCCGGCTGCCAGCGCCGGATATGCGCCGCCGTATCGGCGGGAAGAAACTTGGCTTCGCAGGACAGAAGCGTGCACGCCGGAATGGATGCCTCTGCCATCGTTTCCGCTGGAACCTCGGTCAGCTCGATCTTCGCATCGGAGCGAAAGCCGGGCGTTGCGATCACCCGCCAACCGGCGGTCGCGTACTGCTGCATCTGGGAGGTTGAACCGGCGGAAAAGAAAACCGCCGTCGGCACGGCGCCACGGTCCTGCCGCCGCAGATCCTCGGTAAAAATGATCGGAATATCGTCGCTCATGCATCCCCCATGAGCGAAAACTATACCCGGCTTGGCGCGGATTGCCGAGGACTAGTGCGCCCGGCGTTCGGTCAGCGCCGCGGTAACGGTCACCAGCTTGCCGTGGCGCAGGACCGTGATCGCCACATCGTGCCCAATACGTTCAGCCGACAGCAACCGGTGCAGGTGGTCGACGCCTGTAATCGCGTGTTCGTCGAGGGTCAGAAGCAGATCGCCCGAGACCAGTCCCGCTTTGTCGGCGGGACCGCCGGTTTCCACCTTGAAGATGCGCGCGGCGGTTTCGGGGCCGCGTTCGAGCGCGCGCACGATGCGGCGCGGGATACCTGTGGTCTGCGCCGCGACGCCGAGATGGGACCGGCGCACAGACCCATGTTGCAAGATTTGCGTGACGGTAAACAACGCCGTGTTGGCCGAGACCGAAAAGCACAGACCTTGCGCGCCCATGATCGTCGCCGTGTTCACGCCGATGACGTTGCCTTTGCTGTCGACCAGAGGACCGCCGGAGTTACCCGGATTGAGCGCCGCGTCCGTTTGCAACACATCGTCGATCTGACGGCCCGATTGCGCGCGTAAGGACCGCCCGAGCGCGCTGATGACGCCGGCCGTCACGGTACATTCGAAACCAAGCGGATTGCCGACCGCGATCGCGAGCTGGCCGACTTTCAGCGCGGCGGAGTCCGCGAAATGCAGCGCGGGCACATGACTGCCATGCACCTGGATCACGGCCAGATCGGTATCGGGATCGTCGCCAACGAGATAAGCCGGGAACTCCCCGCCGTCGGGAAGTGCAGCGCGGATAGTGGGCGCCCCGCCGCCGTCCTGGTGCACGACATGGCTGTTGGTGACCATGTAGCCGTCGGGCGTGAACAAGAAACCCGAGCCGGAACCTTCCGACTCCTTTCCCTGGCGCTTGCCGCGCACACGTAAATGCGCCACCGACGGGGCAACATGATCGACCGCGTTGACGACGCTCTGACTGTAGGCGTCGAACAACGGTGCGTCGGGACTAGCGGTATTTGCGACATCAAGGGGCATGATGCGCCCCATGTAGGAACGGCTAAAGCGCCGCGCCAGGGGCTGCCGGCTTGGCCCGTTTAGCCAGCTCGTCCGCCATGATTTTCATGACCGGCTGCCAGTCACGGCCGCGGCGCTGCCGGTACAGGCGCATGGTGGGGTACCAGGGCGTGTCGCTTCGCCCCGATAACCACCGCCAGTCGTTAGCCTCGGCGATCAAGGTCCAGACCGGCTTGCCCAGGGCGCCCGCGAGATGCGCGACCGCGGTATCCACGCTGATCACAAGATCAAGCGCGGACACGGCCGACGCCGTCGCGCCGAAGTCGCGCAACTGAGGCGCGAGATCGATCATGCGCCCGGCGAAGGGCGAGGCTTCGCGCTCCGCCGATACGTCGCCGACCTGCAAGCTGAACCAGGAGACGCCCGGCACGGCGAGCAACGGCGCGAGAAGCTCAAGGGTCACGGAGCGTTTGTCATCGGCTTCGTGCTTGGGGTTTCCGCGCCAGACGAGACCGACTTTCAATTCGCCGGAAAATACAAAAGGCGGCGTGCCTTCAGGCGGCTTGAGATACGGGATCGGCGCGGGGATCGTCTCAAGGCGCGTCCCCAGGACGTGCGGCAAGCTCATGAACGGCAAATAGCAGACGGCGTCGGGCACCGGCGTCCCCGCGGCCACGGTGCGCGCGACGCCCGACGCCGTTGCCAGAAGGCTCTCGAGGCCCGGATGGCATTCCATCACCACGCGCGCGCCGCGCGCGGCCGCCTGCGCCGCAAAGCGGACGAAATGGATGGCGTCTCCGATGCCCTGTTCAAGCGTGAGCAAAAGCGTCTGCCCGCCGAGGTCCTCGCCGCGCCAACGCGGGATCGGCATCTTGCGTTCCCCGCGTCCCGGACGGCCGAAGCGCGATTCATATGCGGCGAAGCCTTTTTCAAGATCACCGGACACCAGGAGGGCGTTGGCGAGATTCCAGTGCGCCTCGGGACTATCGGGCGCAAGCGCGACGGCGCGCTCGAGACAGGCGACCGCTTCCTTCACATAGCCCCAGGTACGGTAGATCATACCGAGATTGATGAAGGAGCGCGGCGCCTTCGGATCGATCATCGCGCTGGCATGGAACCAGCGTTCGGCGCTCACCAAGTCGCCGTGCTTGAAGGCCGCGACGCCTGCGTTGAAAAAAGTGTTGGGGTCCTGCGCGCCGCCGGCCACGAGACGCTGGTAGGCGCGCTGTGCCCGCGCGAAGTCCTTTTCCTGCTGATAGATGAGCGCGATGTCGTACACCGCCGGCGGATAGTTCACGTTGATGCGCAGCGCCGCTTCCAGGGCGAGCCGGAACCCTTTGGCGTCGCCCATCAGGCGTAGAGCGGTCGCCATCCCGTAACAGAGCCCGGCATCGACGGTGGAAGTCGTGCTCGCCCGCTGAAGCAGCTCAAGCGCGAAAGCGGGATCGCCGCCATTGAGTTCGATCTCGGCGAGACGTTTCAGGGCCGAGGGCTCGTCCGGATGAAGACGCAGGATGCCGCCGTAAAGCGCCTTCGCCTTCTCGACGGCGCCCCGTTCAAAGGCGTCCGCCGCGTCCTCCAGGAGGCCGCCAATGATCTCGCGCTCTTTGCCTGACTCGGGCATGATCCGCGATATCATTCGAGCGAGAGATGACGCAAGACCTCGTTAGCGCCCCCCTTTCCTCCGCACCCATCTCGGCTTTGCTGGAGGACGCCATTCGCCTTCACGCGGCCGGGTCCTTGGATCAGGCGCGCGCCATATATAAAAGCGTGCTCGCCCGCGCCCCGCGCGAAAGCGCCGCGCTGCATGGCATGGCCCTGATCGCGGTGGACGAAGGTATCCCCGACAAGGCGCTTCCGTTCCTGTTCGCATGCCTGCAGATCGCGCCCGAAAACGCGATCTATCGGACCAGCTTGGGCCTGGCTCTGACAAAGCTGGGCAAGGTCCACGAAGCGGCGGCTCAATTCCTCGAGGCCGCCAACCGGGCGCCCAATCTGCCTGAACCGCGCATCCATCTCGCCCGCGCCCTGGCGCGCATGAACCGGCGCGCCGACGGCCTTAAAATCCTGACAGAGGCAAGCGAACTGTTCCCGGGACGCGCGGACGTGTGGATCGCCAAGGGCCAGGAAGAACGCGCGCAGCAGCAGTCCGCCGCGGCGGAGCGTAGCCTTCTGCGCGCCCGCGCGCTCGCCCCGAACGACGCCAACGTGCTGAACGATCTCGGCGTGGTCGTCCGCGCTCAAGGACGCACTGGAGACGCGGTGAGAATTTACCGGGAAGCCATCGCCATCGCGCCAAACGATCCGCTGACCCATGGCAACCTCGGCAACGCGCTCACCGAGCTGAAGGAGATGGACGCGGCGGAAGAACATCTGAGACAAGCCGTGGCCCTGGCGCCCGGCTCCATCGAGCACCGCTGCAATCTTGCGATTTTCCTGACGCGCGAGGATCGCCCGCACGAGGCCGTCGTCCTTTTCCGCGATGTTCTTATGCGCGCGCCGGGACACGCCGACGCCTGGACCAATCTTGGCGTTGCGCAGCTCGACATGGGCGAAGTGGCCGATGCCGAAGCCTCGATCCGCAAGGCGATCTCGGCCGCGCCGCAAAATGCCGAAGCCCACTACAATCTCGCCTGGGTGCTGCTGCTGACGGGGCAATGGCGCGAAGGCTGGCGTGAATACGAGTGGCGCTGGCGCATGCGGCACTTCAGCTCGAAGCGCCGCGTCTTTACCGCGCCCCTATGGGACGGCGCGCACATCGCGGGCACGCTGCTGCTCCATGCCGAGCAAGGCCTCGGCGATTCCATCCAATTCGTGCGCTACGCCGAAGCGGCCAAGGCGCGTTGCGGCCGTCTCGTCGTGGAAGGCCCGAAGGCGCTGGTACGCCTGTTCAAGACGATCCCCGCGATCGACCAGGTGATCGCAGCCGGCGATACCCTGCCGGCTTTCGACGCTCATGCGCCGCTGATGAGTCTTCCGCACATCTTCGGGACGACGCCTGAAACGGCGCCGCACCGCGTTCCTTATCTCAGTGCACCGGCCGGCCTCACGCTGCCCAAGACCGAACGCCGGCGCATCGGGCTGGTCTGGGCCGGCTCCCCGGACAACAAGATCGACAAGCGGCGCACGATACCGGCTGCGTTGTTCGCGCCGCTGATGGAAGAGACGGCGGCGGACTTCGTCAGCCTTCAAATCGGCCCCAAGGCGAGCGAGGCGGCGGGTCTGCCGCAGGAAAGACTGATCCTCGCCTGCGATGGCAAGGTCACGGACTTCGCCGATACCGCCGCCGTGATCGCCCAGCTCGACCTCGTGGTGGGGGTGGATACCGCCGCGATTCACCTGGCGGGAGCCCTCGGCATCCCGGTTTGGGTGCTCATTCCCAAAATGCCCGACTACCGCTGGATGCTGGGGCGGGATGAGACCCCGTGGTACCCGTCCATGCGCTTGTTCCGCCAGGAGGAATCGGGAAATTGGGACGAGGTGATGTGGCGCGTGCGCGCCGCGTTAACCCTTCTTCAAGCTTCCTCCTAAAAGGTCCAAATTTGGAAAACTGCCTCCGCCGTGGTAGCACTACGGCAGGTGAGCTTTGCCGCGAGGACACCCCCAGGACCGAAGAATCCTGGCGTAAGGGACGAACCCGAGGAGTTAAATGGTCGGCCTACTTTCCAGCCTTCCCATTAGTGTGACCGGCTCCGGCTTGCTCGGAACCGCCGGCTCCGCGGGCGCGTCCGTGCTCGGCGCGTTCAATTCGGATGGAACCAGCGCCCTCCTCGGCAATATCGGCTCGACCACCAACTCGCTCATCAATCAGATCAAGGCCAATGCCAATCAACGCCTGACCGAGCAGCAGCAGGCGATCCAGGACGCCGCGAACCAGAAACGCGACGCGATCGAGGTTCAAAACGAGCGCTGGATTGCTGTCAAAGCCCAAGTGAACAACGCCGAGATCGCGGTCGATAACGGCAAAGAAAGCATCGAGAAGATCAACCAGACCCTTCTTTTGATGCGCGGCAGCGTCGGCGGCACGACCGAGGACCTCAAATTCTATAAGGACCTGTATGATTCGCAGGTCACACAGATCAACAACGAAGCGGACGCGGGCGGCGTCGGCTTCAACCTGATCGGCAACATCAACCGCACCGACGGCACGCCGAACACCATCGAATACCGCAATGATCTCGGTATCGGCACGACGCAGCTACGCGGCACTTATGCCGGCAGCGACTTCAGGATCGAAGGCAACGACGGCACCGTATGGGTGCCCGATCTGGGCTCGGACCTGATCGAAGCCTATTCGGGCCAGGGCGGCACCGCGCAGAAGTACACCACGGGCGAAGGCATCGAGATCCGCAAGGCGACCTCGACCCGCAACGGCATGGAGTTGGTCAGCTTCAACGCCCAGACCAACGCCATCACCGTCAAGATTTCCGTTGTGCCGCACGAGGCGCCGATTACGGTGACCGGCACCTTGAAGCGCACCGGCAACGGCATCATGCAGTCGTGGTTCTACAACAACTTCGCGACCCAGGCCGACCGTACCCGCGCCCTCAAGGACATTTCGACCGCGGAAATCAACATGACGAGCGTGAGCGCCGATCTTGAGCGCTCGGCGGTGCAGACCAAGACGGATCAGCGCCGGGTGGACAACGCCCTCGACGAACTGACGAAACAATCCGGCGAAGCCCAGTTCGAGCAGATGTCGCAGATGCAGGAAGTCCAGGTGAAAGCCGCCCAGCAATACCAGGCGATGCTGACCAACCTGCAGAACCTGTCGTCGCAGCAGCAGAACTATCTGAACGCTTTCGCGGGCTTCATCGACAGCCCCTTCACCCAGGCCAGCCTCAGCCTGATCGCCTAGGGCAACGCGGCAAAAGCTGCCGCCCTCGGCCCGGAATCTTTTGCCCCGCGGGGCGGTCCGGACCTGCCCCAGAAGCCGCGGGGTCAAACAACCCCCTGTTACATCAATAACTTAGAGAATTTCCGAGAGTTAGCCCGGCCTTTGCACTGTTTGGCCCGGGAACGTGTGCGTGGACACCCGAAACATGTCCGGCTCCGTCCCCAGGACTCGAATGGAGCGCGCGATGGAAATTCAGAGCATCTACGGCGGTAAGAAGACGGGCCCGGCAGCACAGACCTCGATGGACGAGGATAAGGCGCCGACGAACGGCTTTGCCGCGCTTCTGGATCTCGTGGGCTCGCAGTTCAAGGGCACGCTCGGCCTCGGTGCGATGGATCCCTCCGTGCTCGACAAGGATGCGTCCGCTGAATCCGTACGCGCGCCGGAACCGCGCGAAACCAAACCGCGCCCCGAACGCTCCGAAGATAAGGACGCGAAGGCCAAGCCGGCGAAGGACGACGCCGACGACGGCGATGAACAGACGGAAGAAACCGCCGCCACCGACGATAAGGGCACCGGCGCCCAGACCGGCGCCGAAGCGCAGGCCGGCACCGCGCAGGCCGCCGCCGCCGGAGCCATCGATGTCACCGCGATCGCCCAAACGGTCCCCGTTGCGACCGTTGCCACCGCCGCAGCGAGCGTCGACGAAGCCGGCGCCACCGTGACCGAAGTCGTGGCCGCCGACACTGAAACGCAGACCGCTCAGACCGTCATCGATCCGAAGGCTGCCCAGCAAACCGACGTAAAGGCCGCCGAAAAAGCCGTGACGCCCGACACGCTGGTGAAAGACACCGCGCGCGCCCAACAGACCATCGACACCTATGCCCCGGCGCAAGACACGCAACCGGTTCAGGATGAAACCAAGGCCGCCACCGTAAAGGCCGCCGCGACGGACACCGCAAACCGCGCCGACACCGTGCGCTCGGCCGCCGCGCAAGATCAGGCGAGCAATCTCGCCCGCCTGCTGGGCAACGAAAACCGCGTCCAGGTTCAGGTGCAGGTCAACGCCGCGCACACCGCGAAACAGCCCATGCCGGACGTGTCCATCTACAATATCTATTCCGGCTACAGCGCCGCCGACGCGATTTCGCTGGCCAACGGCCAATTCGGCCAAACCGACCAATCCAATGCCTTGACGCAGACCGCGCCGGCCGTGCGTAACGACGGCGCGGCTCAAGCCGCCGTGGTGGCGCAAGTCGCGCAGCCGGTCGGACCGTCGAACTCCAACGCTCAGACGAATGCTCCCGCGCGCGCCGATGTCGCGCCGATGGCCGTGCAGGCCAGCGCCTCGTCGAACGGCGCGTCGAATGCCAACATGGGATTTAGCGCCTTCACCCAAAGCGGGCAGTCCTCGGCGCAGGCGACACAACAAGCGGCGTCCGCGAACCCCACCGACCGTCCGGCCGCCACCGCGCAGCAGGTCATCGACCAGATCAAGGTGAACATCACCAAGGCCGCCAAGGCGGGCCTTGACCGCGTCACCATCAACTTGAAACCGGTAGAGCTCGGCCGTATCGAGATCAAGCTCGAGATGAGCGAAGACCACAAGGTGCGCGTCACCGTGACCGCCGACAACAAGGACACGCTGAACCTCCTGCAGACGGACAGCCGCGCGCTTGAACGGACTTTGAACGACGCGGGTCTGCGCACCGACGCGAACAACCTCAGCTTCAACCTGCGCAGCGACACCGATGCAGGCGCCGCCGACGGCCAACGCGGCCATGGCGGCAACCAAAACAGCGGCAACGCACACGCCGAAACGGCGAACGACAATGCCGAACAGATTTTCGACTACGCGGCGGCGGCTTCGGCGCGCGGCGGCGTGGACACGTTCGCTTAAAGTAGAAAGAACCGGATACCGGCCATGGCAGTCGACGGCATCACCTCTCCGAAGCAAGCAGCCGATAACGTTGCGACCTCGAAGAACAAGCTTGCGAAGGACCTGAACTCGTTCCTCACGCTGCTCACCTCGCAGCTGAAGAACCAGGATCCGTTGTCGCCGATGGACTCTTCCGAGTTCACCAACCAGCTCGTCGAATTCGCGCAGGTCGAACAGCAGATCGGCATGAACGACAATCTGACGAGCCTGATCGGCCTGACGAACCAAAGCATCGTCTCGAACGCCGTGAACTACATCGGCACGACGATCGAAGGTCAAAGCACGCAGGTCGCCATGCAGGACGGCAAGCTGACGGCCGCTTACGGCCTCAACGCCGAAGCCAAGCAGGTCACCGTCGTCGTGCGCAACGAAGCCGGCGATATCGTTTACTCGCGTCCGATCGACTCGGCCGAGGGCCGCGCGCAGGGCGTTCACTCGTTCGAGTGGGACGGCAAGGACTCGAATGGCAACCAGCTTAAGGACGGTCCGTATACGCTGTCGGTGACGGCGCAGGGCGCGGACGACAAGCCCGTGGAAAATTACATCACCGCCTTCGGGCGCGTGACGGGCGTCACGCAGATCAACGGCCAGACGATCCTTCTGACCGGAAAAGTCGGCATCCCGATGGAGAAGGTCCTCTCCGTCACGGCGCCGCAAGCGAGTGCAAACTAGGTGTTTTATCGGCGCATTTCAGTGTGCGCTTAGGAAGAAATTAACCCGGCCGGGTCAAGTTCGCGAACTGAGGGAAACTCATTAGCGACGGCCAAGAAACGGTCAACTAAGGAGACGAAAGATGTCGCTGTTCGGTGCATTGTTTTCGGGCGTGTCGGGATTGCAGTCGCAGTCCTCCGCCATGGGCGCCATCGCTGACAACGTGACCAACGTCAACACGATTGGTTACAAGGGCACGAACGTCAACTTCAAGACGCTCGTCACGGCGCAAGTCTCCTTGACCCAGTACTCGCCGGGTGGCGTGCAATCGAGCCCGCGTCAGAACGTTGACATTCAGGGCCTCCTGCAGGCGACCACATCTTCGACCGACGTCGGCATCTCGGGCGCCGGCTTCTTCGTCACCAGCGCCTCGGCCAATGCAGGCGCCAACGATCTCTTCACCTACACCCGCGCCGGGTCCTTCAAGGTGGACAATGAAGGGTTCCTGCAGAACGTCGGCGGCGGTTATCTCCAGGGCTGGCCTCTCAGCTTCTACGACGGCACCGCTTCGGCCAAGACCGTCACCGTCGGCAGCAACACGTTCATGAAGGCCTACATCCGCGAGAACGGCGACAAGGTCATCATCAACGACAACATCATCGATCCGAGCAACTTGCGTCCGATGAACTTGCAGACCATCGGCGGCACGGCCTCGCCGACGACCACCTTGTCGGTGGGCGCGAACCTGCCGGCGGGCGCGCTGATCAATGCGCAGGAACGCGTCAACGCGTTGATCTTCGACAGCTTGGGCAATCCGCACAATATCAGCTACAACTTCGCCAAAACCGCCGCCAACAAGTGGCAGGCGACCATCGAACAGCCGGCGGAATCGGCTGTCGTGACCCAGA
>Ga0102832_1002132_pt1 | contig 12830 bp, 10 predicted proteins | sample EBPBio282013_DNA_FD_88942 | JGI IMG/M metagenome (GOLD analysis project Ga0102832, IMG submission 88942) | Wastewater treatment Type I Accumulibacter community from EBPR Bioreactor in Madison, WI, USA - Reactor 2_5/28/2013_ DNA (Illumina Assembly) | ecosystem: Engineered > Bioreactor > EBPR >...
GAAGATAAAAATTGGAGACTAGAATTAGCAAAATCACTCGCTGGACTAAGTTAATTGATAGAAAAAAAAAATGAACGGATTTTAAAACACTTAATCAATAAAAAGAGAAAACAATAAACAGAGAAAACAGAAATAAAAGATAATATTCACAACATTCGATAAAAAGAGCCTTCAAAACCAGAAATAAAAGATAATATTCACAACATTCGATAAAAAGAGCCTTCAAGGATAAGCAAAGCTCTTTACACGACCGAATTTTAAACCTTTAATAAACATAAATACTTTATTTATTCATAAACTTAAAGTAATGAACAACCCAAATGTTTTATTATCAATCCCATCGATAGAGTTACAAAGAAAAAGCAAAAGATTAAGCTCACTCTGTTAAACAAATAAATAATTTGATTGTACTTATTATATCATTTGATTATTCAACAAATTATATAAAAAAGTTATTTTACCTTTTAAATAATTAAAGGTTTCTAATGTAAAGTATATTTAAAAAAACTCTTAAATAAAATGAGTAAAATTATTTTCTAATAAATAAAACTAAATAATAATAACATATGCTCAAATTTCTTGACAATCGTACTCATTAAAAGCCTCAAAAGAGTCCAAAAAAGTACAAGCCAGAATTCCTTTATGGCAACAGTTTCTAATCCCCAAAATAATTCCAAACCAGTCATACAATTTTTCATAACACATCATATGTCAACCCTTATCTGAACTATGAGGAAGAAAGATTGGTCAAATTGCCTTCTCAAAGTGTCGATGTCATTCATCCAAAATGGAGAAACAAAGTTGATTTGCATTGTGTTTAAGTAATTGCTTTATTTTATTGAAGTAACAAAAGATTCTTTCCCCTTTAAAAATCACAGACAAATAATTGCCAGATCTGAAACATAGTCGATATTTGACATCATTTCATGAATAATTTGACAAGAAACAAGACAGATTCAGGAAAAATAGAGGCGAATTTACGCAGTTCATATAAAAAAATATAAAATTCAAATCTTTGGGACCCTTACATGGCGATCACAGAGACGAATCAAGAATAAACTAAACAAAACGAACAGTATGGATAAAGCCATCAAAATCAATGTACTAATCAACAAAAAATTCATTACTAAAGTCAACAGATCTCAATTTATCTATCCGTAGTTCTATCTCTAAAAACTCATAACTATTGACAGAAAAGCAACGTATAAGACAAAATAGATAGAAAGTTTACTTGAGTTATAAGAAAACTTTGTAGAGAAGAAAAATCTAAAAACCTATTAGTCACTTTTTTTAGCTTCCTAGGACAGGTCCATAACATTAGCTTACAATATTTAGACACATGTACAATCAAAATAACAGATTTTCATTGACTTAGAAAAGGACGAGAGACATTTAAAGTGAATAGCTTTAGAAAGATATTAATAATTTTGAGGTTACGATGTACCAAAAATTTAAGTGAAAATGAAATTAATTGAGGTCAAAAGTTCATGTATGATATCCTTTGCACTTCAATGTTTTTTTTATTAATAAATTTTTCTGCAAAGAATTTTTTCATTTGCTTAAAGTATGTAAAAAATAAACCTAAAATTTCGATCACACTTAATCCTGAAAGCATTCGAATATAAGTTAACCTTGCTAATTTTAATACTCTCTGATCCTATCTTAGGTTTTAAGCTCATTATATTCCATTGACTATGAATTGTCAAGATCGACATCTTTGGGATGGAACATATGCGCACATAAATCAAGAACGGTTCTTTTATCAATTTATGCAGCTTAATTTTCTGATGTGTTGATCTGACTGTAATATTCTACAAAGTCACTAATTCTCTCAACAAAGTTACAATTTTCTTTCTGTTCTTTGAAGTATTATTCCTTTGATAAATATGACAAGCAAATCAGTAAATGCATTAATATTGAGACTTGAATGTTCTTTTATTTCAACAGGCGTAACATGGATTACATTAACTTTGATAATTTATTAGAAAAGTACGTTATTCGCATATGATGGGTCTTGGCTCAGGGTTGTTAATGTTGTTTGTGCGTGGATAATATTGGCTAGCAAAGCAGAGCCAAAGTCCAATGAAAAGTGATGGATTTTTTTTGTTAATGATTCTTTGATCAATTTCATCAGCCAATTTACCATATCGTACTCTAAAAATACAGGAATCACTGTCTCTTTCACTGAACACTTTTGTAACAAAGCTAAGCAAAATCTCTGAATAACTGAACCGTTCTTTTCTTATAGCATGATCTAAAATTCATTTATTGAAAAGTACCTTTATAACTTTTTCTATGACACTCATGTTTTTCTTATATGTCATGTACTCGACACCTCGAAGTGTGCTGCATACGATACTTATCAAGGGGATGATTGCATAGCGTAGCTTAGGGTTAGGGTTCTCGAGCAAAGGTAATAAAAAGTCAAACCCTTAATTCTCTTCAATTTTAAACACGTCGTTTCTAATTAATTAGTAAACAAGATTTTTCCTCAGCTCAGGGGCAATCTGCAACGCATTGACTCTAAAACTCAACAATACTTCACAGATCCCATCAACATTTCGCTCATTGACAAATCTATCAAGCTTATTTTTGTGTTCGTAAAAGACGACTTATGTTGGTTACTATCCCTCAGGCTTGCCTTAATTTTCAACGACCTTGTAATATTTTGCCAATTGAATTTTATAGGACTCAATCATTTCGGCAATGTCTGACTTATTGGATTACTTGAAACTTGATAACATTTGCACTAAGTTAATGGTCACACTAAAAACATTCTTCGACGCCGATATGATTTGCTTATATTTCTTTGTGTTTTCTTTCAAATCTTTTCTTAGGTTCAATTCCCTCTTGCTAATCTCATAATTATTTTATTTCATCTCCAGTAATCGTGGTTTCTCGACTCCTTTTGTGAAAGGTTTAAACTTTTTTAATATGTACTTGCCTAATTTTTAGCCAAAAAGATACTTGTGATTTCATTTACCATGGCATCGGCTACTTTCGACATTCCATTGGCTTTGAGGTATTAGACGATTATTTGGTTCAAGTCTTGATGATCGTTGATGGGCATACTTTTTTATTATTTTAAAGTAAAAATTTGAATCGAATTTATTATTTTAAAACTTTATTATGAATCGACTATTCAAATTTGTTATTAAAAGACATTTAAAATTTCATTGAAAATATATTTACAAACAATCAGTATTTTTTTAATGCTATATTGTAAAAATATAGTAAAAAGTTAAAATTATAACATTAAACCTTTAATAAAATCAAAGAAATTTAAAAGCAATTACTCATCTAAAATGGAACTTAAGGACCCAATCAATAATCGTAAAGTAAACACGATCCCAATGCCGTATCAAAAGTCTCTTTCACATGAACAACTCTTCATTAATAATAAAGTCGATTACAAAACCTTGCAGAAGTTTTTAAAACGCGAAGGTAAACTCACTAAGAATTTATATTTGGAGTTGTTAAAAAGAGCGATTCATATTTTCAGTACAATTTTACGTTTATAAATCAGGATGCGAACCTAATATGGTTAAAATTCAAGACCCTGTAACAATCGTTGGTGACATTCATGGACAATTTTATGATTTCATCCGACTATTGGAACCATAGACTGGAGGGAATGTAGAATAAACAAAATATTTGTTTTTGGGAGATTATGTTGATAGAGGCACATTTTCAATCGAAGTATTGGCTTTGATAATGTCACTTAAAATAACGTTCCCATAAACAGTTTTTCTTTTAAGAGGTAATCACGAATGCCGACAGTTGACAACATTTTTCAATTTCAGACAATAATGTAACCATTTAATTAATTTTCAAGGTTTGTTGAAGTATGATCAGTAAGTATATGAAAAAGTAATGTAACTTTTCGATAGTTTACCATTATCAGCTCTCGTCAACAACAAATTCTTATGTATTCATGGTGGAATTTCACCAGATATCAGATCATTGGATGACATAAAGAAGATTGACCGTTTCAAAGAAATTCCTAAAACAGGATTGTTCTGTGATTTAGTTTGGGCTGATCCTGTAGATAATGATAATGGAAAACTTGATGCAATAGTGAAAAATAATGATGTAAGAGGATGTTCATATTTCTTTGGGTATGAATTGTCGAAACAGTTTTTGCAAAAGAATACGCTTCTTTCTATTATTAGAGCGCATGAGGCACAAGCTAATGGGTTTAAAATGTATCATTGGGCAGGACAGAAACAATTTCCAACTGTGATTACAATTTTCTCAGCGCCAAATTATTGTGACTTTTACAACAACAAAGGTGCAGTAATTAAATTCAAAGTACTTAATTTCTAATTTGTAGAATAACACACTGGATATTCAGCAATTTTTATAAAACCAGCATCCTTACTTGTTACCAAACTTTTTAGATTTGTTCTCATGGTCAATTCCATTCGTAGCTGAAAAAGTAACAGAAATGCTTTACCACGTAATAAAACCAGACCAAAAGATAGATGAAAATGAAATCGTTCCAATTTAACTGATTGATAAGAGAGAATTAATTGAAAAGATTTTATCAATCCAGAAATAATCAACACAATAAAATACAGATATCATAAATTTGAATGGCAGAATATTGGATACTCCATTATTAAAGAGTGAATAAGCAAGACAGTTGACAAAGAAATAATACAAGAAAGATTTTGATCGTAAGAAAAAGATTGATTTGAGAAATTAAAAAAGACCTGATTAAAAAAGTTATGGATCTAAAGATAGATGATTTTCTTCTTTTTTATTTTTTATTTATTGGTTTCAAATAAATCTTTTAATTTGATTGATTTTTATTTCATTTTAACTTATATTTGTTGAAAAGTATTGCTAATTATCTGTATGAATGAATGAAGGTTTGGTTGAATTAAATATCGCATAATAAAAATTAAGATGCAATAAGGAAGACAAACTATTGAGGCATTACATTTAAAAAATAATATTTCAATTAAATTTTTATGAAACATCAATCAAGCTGTGAAATAAATCATCTCTTATTGATTTATTCGGCCATCTTATCCTACGTACCTACAATATCTTGAATGGCTTTTCTTTATGAAGATGGTGGAGGAACATCACCCAATTAAGAGTTCTTGGCCTCTTAGGCAGCTTATTCTTAAACAAGCAGCCTATTTTTCAATCTAGCCAAAAGAGGGAAGATTTTCTTTGTACAAACACAAGTGACAATTAAGAAAGCGATCACACCTGCAACGATGACACCGATTTGCATGGCCTTATCAATATATCCAGTGCTAACCATAAATACGTCTTTTGGTATCTGTTGCTTGGTGTAGAAAAACCTGTAATGCTCAAGTTAACCTTGGATAGGTTGGATTTCTGTTTCAGCAACAATACTGACGAAAAGGTTTTATATTGATGGATACTTTTTCAATAAATCTTCTTTCTAAAAATAAGATAAAATTTACTTTAATTTGGTGCTTTCTTAAAGTACCAAGTTCATTATGTGAACCACCGTCAACTCTGAAAGTCATTATTTTAGCAAGGTTCATAAAATAGTCACAATTTTGTGCGCTTTGAAGAACATCGGTTTCATTTGAGATGTAGAGTACATATTGAATTGATTTCACCTTTGTATGGGTTTAAGCTCTGGTCTAAAGGCCTTCCCATTCTATATTAATGAAGTCACCATCAGAAGAGTACTTGATATGGCCAACTCTATAGTGAAGGTACCCGAACCCAGTTTAAGTTTTTTAATCGATGGGCAACCATCTGACGGTAGACATTTGACTGTCAACTTGAAGGAAAGTAGTAAGGTATTACTCAATTTTGAAAGCATGTGGTTGATCTGGCATACCCAAAATACTCAATGAATTGGGCTTGGCATTTGGCAGTTATTTCAATGATTGAGAATAAGTAATAGTGGCCTTTCCTAAACACTCGAATACATCGATCAAGAAGTTTCCATTTGGTCTGATTGCATACTTCCTTGGCCCATATGCAACAGTTTCAACATCGGCAGGCAAAATGTTCACATCTTCAGTTTGGAATACTGTCGCTCCATATGAGAACTATTCTGAACTTAAGCATATGCTGTATTTTTGAGCCTCTTTCAAGTAAGCCTATTTCATAGGTATTTTTAAGGACAGTATATTTCTAACAAGTTATTTATCAAATTTTAATTACGTTCCATTAACAACGACTTGGATCTTCATTTCACCTAAATTATGTTGGTAAAGTTAATCGGCTGTGATCATAATTATTTCATTTTATTCTCGCCAGAATCCTTTCAAGCAGAAGACTTTTTATGGACTTATGTAGATGTAATTTGGTTCGCCTGGAGTGATTTCTGTCTCATCGACCATGTTTGAAAATTCAGTTGATTTCTTTGACTGGAAGCGGATAGAATACAATGTTTCATTTGACAAAGCAATGAGCTCAACTGAGGCTGGTGACCAGTCATCTTTTTTTCTTTTCAATTAGAAATCTTCTTCATACATGTCATCAACTTTCACAAACTCTTTTTCATAAGTTTGAGTGTAATATTTAATCTTAACACCTAATTTTCCAGAATGTACTTTAACTTTCAATGTCGTATCTTGAACATCGTAGTAATATCCTTTAAGCGAATCACCTTCATGCTTTAGATAATCATTTATGGACTTCTTTTATGAAATTGACAAGAAAGAATCATTATCACCAAGATAAATTGATGTGTCGGTATTTTTCTTTGCTACACAGGCCAAAATGTAATAACAATTTTCACATAATTGTTAGTCCATCAAAAGTCTATTGTTGTGTTACCCTTTTATTTTGAATTTTTCATAGGCGATAGTTTTTTCATTAACTAATTTTGTGATTTCATCAGTTGTTGTACGATTAAGGTAGAATTGTATCTCACCATAGACATGGATTGAGAGGATTTTGAAAGGGTTGGATGTAAGACGATGGATAATGAAATATTTGACTTCGCCTTGTTGTAGCTTGACATAACCCATCTTCCCTCTTTACAAATGAGTGACTGGAATTTTCGTGCAACTGACAGAAATAGAATAGCCACAATTTTCTAGCGCTTGGACAGCAATAAAATATGTCTTGTTCTCAGCTTGTTCATAAACCATTTGATTCCCATACTCTATGAGCATGTTATTTGATTCACTTGGATATTCTCTATCGCTGAGAATAATTTTCGTACACTTTTTGTTGTTATCTGATGTCTCAATATAAATTGAGTTGCCTGAGTCCTTGTTGAAGAATGAATAATAAGTTATGGCATCTTTTGTGAGGAAGTCATCTTTCATCTTGTGTTCTTAAAGTGTGAAGTAATTTTGAGTGACTTGAATCATAAAATCATTCCTTGACCCAATTTTATCCTTTGAATAAACTTTGATAACCAATGTGCAATCAGCCTGGCATTTGGCAGTTTCTAAAAACTCTTTAGAAATTGTCAAAACAGGATTTAAGAAATAATTCGTACTGTTCGATGAAAAGTCAAAAGAGTTTGATAATAAATTTTTATGTCTGTCAACTGTCTTAACAAGTTTTGCTGTAAAATAGGCGTTACCGATTTTATTTGTTAGAATTATAGTTGTATTGACTTTGTTCAATACTTCATAGTAAAATACTTCAAGGACCTCTTCCTTGGCGATCTTGCTTGTTTAATAAGCAATACCATCGGGTATGATGATTGCGCCTTGATTTGTATATTGTGCGATAATTTTGGCCTTGAAGACAACTTTGGTTTTATTTTTCTGTTCTTCTCCTGGCTTCAAACCACTTACAACAACCAGCAACACCTTATGCTCCTTATCTTTACAATACTTCATCATCTCACTTGTTTAGATTTTAAACAAATGCTTACCATCTTGCTTTTTCAAATCAATCACATTATTACATAACAAAAATGCCGTGTTAACGTCACCAAAATCTAGCCTGTTGATCATTACTTAAAGCTAATATTATTGTGTCAATGGGAATGAGTAGCATTGAGTGTTTTAAATGACTTCGTTATAAATTGTGCCTGTTTGCTTGCCTTCGCAATGGTCATAATCCGATGAGTGATAAATGGCTGTGAATTCGACTGTTCTGTTCTCAGATGGGTTTTGTACCATGATGATTTGACTGCGTTGGTTAAATTTCTCGACTTCAATACTACCCTCAAGCCCCATATCAGGGACTTACTTCTTGCACATATTGTTCTCATACTCACAAACAATAACCAACCCTGTCGCTTTATAATCAAAGTAAATCGCATCATAAACAGGATGGATTTCCAAAAACTAAGCCTGTCGTGGCGGCAACTTGATCTTAAACTAAATATCTTACTGCATCGTTATCGCAGCTATGTACTTGCTGTTTTCATGGACTAACTGTACATCTATGGAGACAATAGCATCTTCCTAAGCGAACAATATCAGATAAATAGGCTTTTCGACTAACTAGTCGTTGAATGAAATTGTATTTGAGGTTTATTTCTTTCCGTTTGCTTGTACTTATGGGCTTTATCTTAAACTCAAAACGCTGACAATACCACTAATTTTATTGATGTGGACACGAACTTCTTTAATGCTCTTGTCCACATTCGTGAATTTGTACAATTTAGTCTCATGGACTTTAAGCCTGGTTTATATTGGTCGTGATTATCTTAGAATTTGATACTTATTGTCAGAATAGTATTCCAATGCACATACGGATGTAGATGTTTAAATATTCTCTACAACGACGAGGACGGTCAGTTTTTGTTCGACTTGATTTATAGAGCTCAGCATTGATTTGGGGACTTAGAATTTAAATGTGTGTTTTGTACCGATTTCGTCATAACGGCCAATATCAATTTCTTTGCTAAAATTGAGATAATTTTCAGGCTTTATACATTGGTCCAAATCATCAGTACAGACTCTTACAGTGACACCATGCTTACCCTTTACATTGATCAAATGTAATGTAAAGCTGTATTTTTCTTGGTAAATTTCTTAATTTTGGAAAAAGTAAGAATTAAAATAAAACAATTGTGGTTTACTATGTTCAATTTAAGTTATCTAATAAATATTTTCCTTAATTTTAATAGATGATTGTTTGACTTTATTCTGACGTAGATACCATTAGGGAGGTTGGATACGACTTGTTAGCGTTGGAATGTGAATTGAGCGTCAGACATGTATTCGTAGGGTTGAGCGCTGTAGGGTTTTGTACATTCAGCGTCTAAATAAAATCCGATGCTCATGTTGCCATTGAAACCTGCAAATTTAAACACGTATTGTTCAAATTCTATCTTGCCATTTGTTGTAAAGTTCATATGATAATTAGCTACTTATTGGGGTTACAGATACTCGTCTAATATGACCCCAGGTAACAAATCATGAGTTGTCTTGTTAACAATTTCACAGGTCATGACATAAACTGTCTGACTTGAACCAACGACTAAAATGTTCATATTTTTTGATCGGATTTATTTTTATTACAAGTAAATGCCTTAAGCATCTTGCCATAAATGCATACTTTTGAAGTCGTAATCTTATGTCGTTGGGATTGAATCTGTTCCGTACTTGCCATAAATTTTTACTTTGTCGAACATTTATCTGCGTGTTTATGGCTTAATTATAAGACGAAGCTCAGCGAAGGATTGAACCTTTTCGAGTTATAAATGATAAAGCTGGGTCTTATCTTAGGCGAACATGAATGTGAGCTTATCTCCTGGATTTAAGTGTTCTAAATTTGACCATGTGAGCTTAAGTTAATATTTGCATGCAGCCTTACAATCAACAATAACAAGAATTTGTGAATCCTTAGCCAGTTAATTTTGTCCAATAAAGCAAGAATCAATTTGTTCCTTTTTACACACTTTAAATGGAGCCGTTTACGTTCCACGATAAGTATACATATCAACATCCAAAAATGCACTTTCCCCAATAGGATTAAGATTCAAGAACAGATATTTCTTTTCCAATTATTTGATTTGAAACACATGAAACCCTTTACCTTGATTAAGCGCAGTATTCTATCCATAAATAGTATCGCCAATAGAATAGTACTGGATTTGAATATTTTATGATGTTAATTGTTGTGTATTTACGATAGTGACTAATGAGAAAGCCAGTAGTAAAAATATGGTCAATGATAGAGATTATCTTTTTTCTCTTCTTGACATTTTAAAACGAATTTTTATAGATTTAAAACAAAATAATCAGTATGTTGATTTAAATTTGTTAAAAGTTACTGTAAAGTTATAAACTGACTTTTTTGATTGTTGGATAGGATAGTGATGGTAAAATATTTTCTAACTTTGTCAATAAAACTTTATAAATTTGCATCAAGTAGTATTCTCGATTTGAAATTTGCTTTGGGATTTCATTCTACATGCTCGCTCTTTTTCTCAGCCTCGATAAAATATACAGTTTAGTCCCTGGTTAATTATTCGTAAATAATTGTAATTTTAGCCTTTAATTTCATAACGTCAAAAACTCCACGAAAACACCCTTTAATGATTGATTGATATTGAAGGCCATTGTTTTTTTGTTATGGAGTAAGCTACAAATTCTTTAAGAATGGATTCCCTAAAAATAAACTTAAAAAAATACCGATAATTGACACTCGAAAAGAGAAGCCATTTTAGTGATTTTTAAGTTCGTTAAACTTGACATCAATTGGATTAAGGAACTTTTTTATACCAATCTTTTTTTAATATATAAATTACATTGCAAAATCTTTATACAAGTTATTGCGTTTTAGTACAGGCCTTGTTCGGATTTTACCTCATGAATTCATCTAAAAGTTTACTACCAATTTTGAATCCTCTTTTTTTTATCGTATAATTTACATTTTTTATAATCTCGCATTAACTTCTGTGTAATGTTCGCTTGAACCGATTACTTATGTCACTATGGAGCCATATATTAAGGAAATCAATTATTCTGACTAAATGGTTGTTATAAAATTGTACGATCATTTGTATTGAAGAAAGATATTTAACTTAAGCCGAGTTGTTATGTTTTTCAGGGAGTTATTTGACTGATTGATCCTTTTTGTAATTTGTTTATATAGATATGAAATTTGTTTAATAATCAATCGGCTTATTAGTTATTATTATTGTTTTTTATCAATGTTTTATTTCATTGAAAATATAAAAAAAGAAATATTAGATTAACAAAAAATACAAGTTAATATCAAACAATTTACCACATTTGTAAGGTTCATCTTCCATTTTTAATCATTGGATTTCAATTTATTCTCTCAATTCGCCCACAGATTCAATTTACTTTGTCAATTATTTTCTTACTTTTCTTCCTGTTTTGTGAATTTTCTTCCTTTTTTCCGGTGGAATGTTTGATTGATCTCTGTCCTCAACGTCTTAATCATCACCTTATTCTGAATAAGACTCAGATTCTGGATTTTTAAGGCTTTCTTCTGAGTTTCTGACTTCATTTGAAATTTATTCATCACATTTTTCGATTTGGACTTCTTCATTTTGTGAAGTTTACTTTGGCCCATTTTCGCCATTAACATCCAAATTTTCATCAACTTCATCGGGTTGATTCTCTCCTGCTTAAATTCCATCCAATTAAGGTTGATTTTAAGAATGATGAAGTTATTCATTGATCATTTGTGAAGGATCGTGATTTTTTATTTCTTCTTATTGACATTAGGGTTCAAGTTAAGGATAGAGTCCATCATTTTATTGAGATTAGGATCTCATTTGTGGTTTTTCGTCTTGATTTAATTCAGCATCAGAATCTTTCTTAACATCCTCAGCTTAAGAAATTTCAGATTATGATTAACTTTCAATCTAATGATGATCAGCCTGATAACTTTTGAAAGAAATAAAGGCTAAGATGAAAAGAACAAGGATATTTAAATTGTCTATGTCGAGTAGTATCATTTTATGGAAAGGTAAATATAATTTATCCTCAATTATTAAAAAAAACTACCCAAATTCAACTTTTAATATGAAATTTATTTATTGCCTTTACACTTTTTATTAACTAACTAATTTATTCCTTTGTTATTTTATTTTGTGAATATAAAATTTTATTTACTTGAACTTAAAAAATTTTATCAAATTCTTATTAAGAGAGGTAAATTTTAGAATTTTGTTTATAATCAATTGCGTTAAAAAAATGTCTCAGCTTCAATCGAATGAAGAAATCAAAATAATTAAAACTTAATTGCTGCCTTCAGAATGGACACTTTGGTTTTCTTACAGTTGTGATGTACAAAGCGGTGGGGTAAACTACAGTAATAATTTGATGCAGGTACAAAAAGTACATTCATGGAATTAATTTGCCTTGCTATGGAAATGGGCTTCAAAAATATAAAACTTTTTCATCAATCCTGACGATGGCTCATATAAAAAGTACAAATTCGGCATATAGTAACGTAAAGTGGACTCAATAAACTTCTTCAAAAATGATAACCAACCCCAATGGTAATATGGGTAAAATCCTAAATATGGTTATTTTAACTTTGGTATTGATCGTAACAACGATCGAGTGAATGAAATATTTTAAGCTTCAGTAATGTTAGGTTTAGGCGAGCATGAATAAATATCAAAATCTATCATTGGCGTGAGAATAGTAGATTTGAGTGCAAAACAAACTCATCCGTCAAGAGCGAGGGTTGAGATTTGGGTCAATTTTAGACATGACAATAGCAAATAAAGTCTTTAAAGATTGTTAGATTATCAATAGAAGTTAAAGATTTACTTTTTTGATACCATTCATGAGGATATTCCTCAAGTCAAATTTTTTAATATAAGTACTTTAGAAGGTGAGGAAGTTAAATCGCCAAGAAAAGATTACTCAAAGAAAAATTAAAAATCTTACAAGCATAAAAATTGAAACTACTTTTTCAAGGAAATC
>Ga0102832_1002133_pt1 | contig 12830 bp, 14 predicted proteins | sample EBPBio282013_DNA_FD_88942 | JGI IMG/M metagenome (GOLD analysis project Ga0102832, IMG submission 88942) | Wastewater treatment Type I Accumulibacter community from EBPR Bioreactor in Madison, WI, USA - Reactor 2_5/28/2013_ DNA (Illumina Assembly) | ecosystem: Engineered > Bioreactor > EBPR >...
CACCCACTACATCGCCAGATCACTACTCGAAACCGGCGGATTCAGACCCCGACTACACCGTGGATTGTGAAGAGCCGCATTTGTGTTTCGGGCCGCCTGGTTCGAGGCGAAGCATCGCATGCCGGGCGGCGCGGCTTGTTCGTGCCCCCGGGCCAGGGCGGCGGAGAGCTGCCCGGCGGCAGGAGGCGGCGCAGGTGCGGTAAGTTTGGGTGGTTGACCACGGCGAGAGGACGAACGAGTGAGCCAGGCAGGTTCCGGGGACGGGCGGCCGAACCGCCGAACCGGAGGATCGGGCAAGCCCAGGTCGACCGGTCAGGGGTCGCGCTCCGGTGGCGGGTCGGCGCAGCGCGGTTCGGGCGATTTCGCGCGCGGCGCTGGCCGGCAGGGTGGTCGTGGTGGATCCGAGACCTACAAGCCGCGCAGTAGTGCGGGACGTCCCTCGAAGGGCGGCGGCGGAGGCAGGCCGAACAACTGGAGCGAGGATGGCCGCCGGGACGCCGCGAGCGGAGGGCGGCGGACGGCCGGTGCCGACTCGCGGCGGGGCAGGCCCACAACCGGTGGTGAGGATCGTCGTCCGCGCGCTGCGGGGGGATCCCGGCCGACGAGTACGGGACGCGGCAGGCCGGCGGAATCCGGTGAGGATCGTCGTCCACGCGCTATGGGGGGATCCCGGCCGGGCAGCACGGGACGCGGCAGGCCAGCGGAATCCGGTGAGGATCGTCGTCCACGCGCTATGGGGGGATCCCGACCGACGAGCACCGGACGCGGCAGGCCGACGGAATCCGGGGACGGGCGCAAACCCCGCTCTGCCGACGGCTCGCGGGCCGGTACGGGGAGTGGTCGTGGCTCCTATGGAGGTGATCGCGGTCCCCGCGCCGCCGGCGGCAACCCTCGCTCCGAGGGTGCCTCGCGTTACGCAGGCTCAGGTTCGGAGCGGAGTCGGGGGGCGGAGGATCGCACGCGTGGGTCGGGAAGGCCGGGTGCCCCCGCTGGCGGTCGCGGCAGAACGGGCGACGATCGTCGCCGCACCGGGGATCGTCCGGAGTACGGCACTCGCGGAAAGCCCACGGGGGGCCGCCCCGGATCGAGCGAGTACCGTGGCCGGCCGGCCGGACCGGGACGCGCTGCCGGTGGCGCCGCCCTGGCCGCCGGTGCCCATGCGGCACGACGTCCGGAGCGCCCGGGCCGAGGGGACCGCGCGGATACGCGGCCGCCGCGACGTGACGAGGAGCGCGAGCCGCTGCATCCGGGGCTGGCTCCCAAGCCGAACGAGCCGGCCACCCCGACTGATCTGGATCTACGGGCATTGCCGCGAGCGGTGCGTGCCGAGCTGCGCAGCCTGACCTCGGAGCATGCCGAGGTGGTGGGCGCGCACCTGCTGATGGCCGGACAGCTGATCGATACCGATCCGGAACTGGCCTATGCGCACGCCGAGGCGGCTCGGCGGCGGGCCGCGAGGCTGCCGGTCACCCGCGAGGCGGCCGGCGAGACCGCCTACGCGGCCGGCCATTACGACGTGGCTCTAAACGAGTTCCGCGCCCTGCGCCGCATGAGCGGCACCGTCGACTACCTGCCCGCGATGGCCGATTGCGAACGCGCCCTGGGCCGCCCGCAGGCCGCGCTTCGGCTGGTGAAGGAGGGCTTGGCGGCCGATCCGGGTGTCGCGCAGGCCGTCGAATTGCGGCTGGTCGAGGCGGGGGTCCGGGTGGATACCGGGCACTCCGACGAGGCGCTGCGGCTGCTCCGGGCCGAACTGGAACGGATCGGTGCCCGTGGGCCGAAGCTGGCTCGCGCACGGCTCCGATTCGCCTACGCCCACCTGCTGGAGGCGACCGGCGAACTCGAGCTGGCCGAGCGCTGGTTCTCCTCGGCGGCCGCCCTCGACGTCGAGCAGGCCACGGACGCCGCGGAGCGCGCGGCCGCGCTGCAGGGCGTCACGATCATCTTCGACGACAGCGAGGACGAGGCCGAGGAGGAAGCGGCCACGGAGGAATCCGATGACTGACGCTGCCGACGCCCGCCTGATGGACGCCTACGACGCAGCCCTGTTCGACCTGGACGGGGTGATCTACCTCGGACCGGTGGCCGTGCCTGGCGCCGTCGAGGTGGTAGCGGAACTGGGCGCGACGGGCAAGGGTGTGATGTTTGTCAGCAACAATGCCGCGCCCAGCCCGGACACGGTGGTCACCAAGCTGCAGCGGCTCGGGTTCGCGGCCGAGCGCGGCAATGTCCTGACCAGCGCTCAGGTGGCCGCCGACGCGCTGGCCGAGGTGCTGCCGGCCGGCTCCAAGGTGCTGGTGGCCGGCAGCGCGAGCCTGGCCGGGCTGATCGCGGAAGCGGGGCTCACCCCGGTGGCCAGCGCGGACGACGAGCCGGTGGCCGTGCTGCAGGGCTACGATCCGGTGCTGGCGTGGCCCCTGCTCGACGAGGTCTGCCTGGCGATCGCGCGTGGCGCGATCTGGTACGCCACCAATGACGACGCCTCGCGCCCTACCGACCGTGGCCTGGTGCCCGGTGCCGGCGGAATGATCGCCGCCGTGGGGAGTGTCATTCCGGGCACGCCGACCACCTTCGGCAAGCCGCACCGCCCGATGATGGCCGAGGCCGTACGGCGCACCGGGGCGGAGCGCCCGCTGTTCGTCGGCGACCGGATCGACACCGACATCGTCGGCGCCAACAACGCAGGCATGGATTCACTGATGGTGTTCAGTGGCGCTCATGGCAAGCACGATCTGATCGCGACCGGGCCGGGCGAGCGTCCCAGCTACATCGGTGCCGATATCGGCGCCCTGCTGCAGCCGCCCCGGCGGGCGAACCTGACCGGCCAGATCGCCAGCTGCGACAGCCAGCAGGCAGTCGCCGAGGAGAGCCGCATCGTCCTCACCACCACGCCGGATTCGGTGACCACCCAGCTCGACGCCCTGTGGGCGATCGCGGTGCTGGCCTGGTCGGCACCCTACCTCGATGCCACCGGCGCCCTGGAACTGCTCGATCTGCTTCCCTAGTCGTCCGCTTCGCCCAGGCCGCGGGCGGCCAGGGCGGCTCCGGTGGCCTGGGCGTGCCCGACGGCGCGGATCACGACCGGGGTGACCAGGGCGAACCAGTTGTGCTCGCGTCCGCGCGCCATGGCGGCCTGGCGTACCTGCCCGAAGGTGTCGAGCAGCACCGGGATGGAGCGCAGCATCACCGCGATCGCCAGACCGGTTCGCTCCGGGGAGACGCCGAAGATCCGCAGCGGCCGCATCCCGGCGATCAGAGCGTCCACCAGCGCCCCGCCGGGGGTCGTGCTGGTCAGCAGCCGGCTGAGGTAGATGGCGGTCAGGAAGACCGCTGCGGCGCTGACGCCGCGACCGGGTGTCTCCGCCAGCAGGTGGTAGCCGAGCAGCATCGTCACGACAATCCAGACCAGGGCCGGCAGCCGCCAGGCGCGAGCCAGCCCGATTCGGCAGGCCGTCAGCAACCCCAGCGCGATCGCCAGGCAGGCCAGCGCCAGCCGCCAGTCGCGCAGTATCGCGGCGGGCAGGGTCAGTACGAGCAGGATCAGGTATTTCGGGCCGGCTCCGAGCCGGTGGAAGACCGAGTCGCCCGGGACGTACAGGCCGAACAGGTTCATGCCATCAGCTCCCGGTAGGCCTGGATCGCCACGGCGGGCTCGCCGTCGGCCACCACCGCGCCGCCGTCGACGACGATCACCCGGTCGGCTTCGGCCGCCATGCCCAGGTCGTGGGTGGCGACCAGCACCTGCTGTTCCAGCCCGGCCAGCGCCAGCCGCACCTGATTGCGGTTGCGCAGGTCGAGCAGGGTGGTGGGTTCGTCGGCCACCACGATGGCGGGAGCGCAGGCGAGCACCGAGGTCAGCGCGACGAGTTGCCGCTCGCCGCCGGAAAGGTCGTAGACGCTCTGATCCGCGAGGTGATCCAGGCCGCGTCGGGTGAGCAGCCCGCGGGCAGCCGCACGACGCTCGGAGCGATCCGGGACGGAGGCGCGCAGGCTCAGCTCCACGTCGTCGGCCGGGGTGGCCATCACCAGCTGGGCCAGCGGATCGGTGAAGACGAAGCCGACCTGCCGCCGGATCCGGCGTCCGTCCCGCCTGGTGTCCAGGTCGCCGACCAGCACCCGCCCGGAATCGGGCAGGACCAGGCCGTTCAGCAGCCGCAGCAGGGTCGACTTGCCAGAGCCGTTCGCCCCGACGAAGGCGATCCGGCGTTCGGTGAGTTCCAGGCTCACCGGCCCGAGGATCCGGCGCCGTGCCTTTGGCCCGGTCGCGAGGTCGGGGACGTCGACGGTGACCGCTTCGAGCCGGATCACTGCGATGCGACCGCGGCCCGGGTCTCCAGGATCGCCGGGAACGCCTTGTGGACGGCCAGCGCGATACCCGCGGCGACGAACATCTTCACGATGTCCAGCGGCACGAAGCTCAGCGCCGCCACGGTGGCGGCCGGCAGCGTCATCCCCGCGTTGAGCACCAGGCCGGCGATGCCCATCGGCGTCGTGACCAGCACGGCCCCGGCCACGGCGGCTCCCGCCAGCCACAGGAAGTGGAACCGCCGGGACCGCCGAAGCCCGTAACCGGCGATGGCGCCGGTCAGCGCCGCGGCCAGCGGGAAGCTCAGGAGGTAGCCGGCGGTGTATCCGGCGAGCACCCCGATGCCTGCGCCACCGCCGGCGAGCACCGGGAGCCCGGCCAGCCCGACCACCACGTACAGCAAGGTGGCGAGGAACCCGCGCCAGGCACCCAGCACGAGGCCGGTGAGAGCCACCGCGAGGGTCTGGAGGGTGATCGGGACGCCGATCACAGCGGCGGGGATCGGCGTCAGCGAGAATACGGCGATCAGTGCTGCGAAGACGGCGATGAGTGCGATGTCGGCACCGGTGGACGGGCGGGGACGGGCCATGGAAGGGCTCCTCCAGAAGAACTGAATAGTGTTCAGGTGAACAGTGTTCAGGTTAACCCATAGACTGCGGGTATGGGTAACAGCCGGCAGGATGTGGTCACCGCGGCCCTGCGCCTCCTGGATGCCTGGGGGCTGGATTCGTTCTCCATGCGCCGCCTGGCCGCCGAACTCGACGTGCAGCCCAGCGCGCTCTACCACCATGTCGAGAACAAGCAGGAACTGCTCGGTCACCTGGCTGCCCGGATCGTCGGCGGGGTACGGGTCGACGACGACATCGTGGCAACCAGCCACCGGCTGCGTCAGGCCATGCTCCGGATCCGGGACGGCGCCGAGGTGGTGGCCACCGCGACCGCCTTCCGGCTCGGGGTGTCGGAGTTCGAGGCTGAACTGGCTGACCGCACCTCGCCGGATGTCGCCCGAACCCTGCTCATCTATGTGGTTGGGCATACCCAGGCGACCCAGCTTCATCGGCAGGCCAGCGAGCTCGGCGCCATCCCGGCCGACCCCGATCTGGAGGCATCCTTCGATCGCGGCCTGGCGATCATCCTGGCCGGGTCGTCGAGCCCGGCGCCGGTAGGATGACCAGGTGACCACGCCCGAACCGTCCGAATCGCCGGTCACCGGCGTCCCAGAGATCGATGCCGCCCTGGCCGGTCTCGATCTCGGTGAGGACGTCACCAGGCATCCGGCCGCGCTCGCGGCCGCCCTCGACGTACTGCAGCTCGCGCTCAATCCGCCGTCCGACGCGTCGTGACCCGGCTGGACGTCGCACTCGTCGCGCGCGGCCTGGCCCGTTCCCGCACGGCTGCGCAGGCCGCCATCGCTGCCGGCACCGTCACCATCAACCAGGTGCGGGCCACCAGAGCCGCTCAGCCGGTCACCGCCGCCGACGTGCTGTCTGCGCAGCCCGATCCCTGGGTCTCCCGCGCCGCCCACAAGCTGCTGGGCGCACTGGACGACTCCGGCACCGCCGTCGGGGGCTGCGTGCTGGACGCCGGCGCCTCGACCGGAGGCTTCACCCAGGTCTGCCTGCACCGCGGCGCGGAACGGGTGTACGCGATCGACGTGGGCCATGGCCAGCTCGTCCCGGAGTTGCGCGACGACCCCCGGGTGGTGGTCTGGGAACGGACCAACCTGCGCGATCTCAGCCTCGACCACGTCGAAGGCCGGCCGGTGGAGCTGGTGGTGGCCGATGTGTCCTTCATCTCGCTGGAACTCCTGCTGCCCGGCTTGCTCGCCGTCCTGGCGGCGGAGGGTTGCGCGCTGTTGCTGGTCAAGCCCCAGTTCGAGGTCGGACGGGGCGGCCTGGACGACCGCGGGGTGGTGCGCGATCCGGCCCGCCGGGCCGAGGCGGTGCGCCGGATAGGCGAGGCTGCCGCCGGTCACGGCCGCCCGGCGGTGTGGACCGGCCCCAGCCGGCTCCCGGGCGAGAACGGCAATCAGGAGTTCTTCGTGAAGCTAGGACCGCTCCGCTCCGTCAGTCACGGGCATTAGGGTGTGCAGCGTGAGCAAGCGCCGAGTCACCGTCACCGTCCATCCGGGTCGCCCGGCGGCGCTGGCGGCCGCCGGCCAGTTCATCGGCGGGATGCACGCCCACGGCGTGGAGTGCCTGGTCGCCGCCAGCGACATCGACCTGGTGGCCGAACACGTGCCCGAAGGCAGCGTCATCTCCCTGCCGGAGACCCCGGACGCGGCGGGCAGCGAGCTGGTCGTGGTCTTCGGAGGCGACGGCAACATCCTGCGGGCGGCCGAGTGGGCGCTGCCGCGCGATGTGCCGGTGCTGGGGGTCAACCTGGGCCACGTCGGCTTCCTGGCGGAGCTGGAATCCTCCGAGGTCGAGGATCTTGTGCGACGGGTCATCGAACGCGACTACGAGGTCGAGGAGCGGATGACCATCGACCTCACGGTGCGCGATCCGTCCGGCCAGGTGGTGTGGGAGTCGTTCGCGATCAACGAGTGCTCGGTGGAGAAGCTGGCCCGGGAGCGGATGCTGGAGGTGCTCGTCCGGATCGACCAGCGGCCGTTGTCCCGCTGGGCGACCGACGGCGTGCTGGTGGCCACCCCGACCGGTTCGACCGCCTACGCGTTCTCCGCGCACGGCCCGGTGATCTGGCCCGATCTCTCGGCGCTGCTGCTGGTGCCGCTCTCGGCGCACGCGCTGTTCAACCGGCCGCTGGTGCTCAGCGACCGATCGATCGTCGGGATCGAGGTGCTGCCGGCGACGCCCAGCGGCGTGATCTGGTGCGACGGCCGGCGCAGCTGCGAGGTGACCGCCGGCTCGACGATCGAAGTGCGCGCCGGATCGTACCGGCTGCGCCTTGCGCGCACCTCCGAGCAGCCCTTCGTCCATCGCCTGGTGCGCAAATTCGGGCTGCCGGTGGACGGGTGGCGAGGCGCTGCCGAACGCGACCAGGCCCATGCTCGCTGAACTGCGGATCGTCGATCTTGGAGTGATCGGCGAAGCGAGCCTGGAACCGAGCCCGGGCTTCACCGCGGTGACCGGCGAGACCGGTGCGGGCAAGACCATGATCGTCACCGGCCTGGCGCTGCTGGCCGGCGCCAAGGCCGAGCCGCGGCTGGTCCGATCGGGCGCGAGCCGCGCCCTGGTCGAGGGCCGCTGGCAGATCGACCCGGCCAGCGCGGAGGCGGTCGCGGATTTCGGGGGCGAAGTGGAGCCGGACGGCGTCCTGGTGGCGCGGCAGCTCTCGGCCAACCGGTCGCGGATGACCGTGGGCGGCGCCCAGATTCCGGCGGGAGCCGGTCAGGAGCTGGTGGGGGAGTGGGTGACCGTCCACGGCCAGTCCGAACAGCTGCGGCTGGGGACGCCGGAACGTCAGCGCGAGGTGCTGGACGCCCACGCCGGCCCGGAACTGGTCGCCGAACTGGAGCCCTACCGGGAACGCTACGAGCATCGCCGCCGGCTCGCCGCCGAGCTGGACGAGCTGACCGGCCTGGCCCAAGCGCGGCTGCGGGAACTCGACCTGCTGCGGTTCGGGCTGGAGGAGATCGCCACGGTCGACCCCCAGCCCGGCGAGGATGTCGCGCTGGCCGCCGAATCCCGGCTGCTGCAGTCGGTGGACGACGTGCGGCTGGCCGTCCATACGGCGGGGGTGGCGCTGGCCGGGGACGAGGACTTCACGGACCTCCCGGATGCCCTGGGGCTGCTCGCAGCGGCCCGGAAGGCGCTGGCCGGCGCGGTGGCTGCCGACGACTCGCTGAACGAGCTGGCGACGGAACTCGAAGGAGCGGCGGCCCAACTGGCCGACGCGGCCTCCCGGCTGGCCGGCTACGAGGCCGGCCTGGACGCGGACCCGCTACGGCTGGAGTGGATCGCCGGGCGCCGCGCCGAGTTGCAGGGACTGACCCGCAAGTACGGGCAGACCATCGACGACGTGCTGGCCTACGCCGCCGAGTCCGCCGCACGAGTGGCGGTGCTGGATTCGGCCGACGACCGGATCGCGGAGCTCGCCGCCGAACTGACCGAGCTGGAGGCGGACCTGGCCGCCCGGTCCGCCCGGATCACCGCCCTCCGCCGCGCTGCAGCCGGTGAGCTGGCCACGGCCGTGCAGGCCGAGCTGGCGGCGCTGGCCATGCCGCGGGCCAGGCTGGTCTTCGAGGTGAGCGATCTGCCGGAGCTCGGCCCGCACGGCGGCGACCAGGTGAGCCTGCTGTTCTCGGCCAATCCCGGATCGGCGCCGGCGCCGCTGGCCAAGGTGGCCTCGGGCGGAGAGCTCTCCCGGGTCCGGCTCGGCCTCGAGGTGGTGCTGGCCAGCGCCACCGGCGGCCAGACCTTCGTCTTCGACGAGGTGGATGCCGGCATCGGCGGGGCGGTCGCCCTGGAGATCGGACGCCGGCTGGCCCGGTTGGCCGAGCACTCCCAGGTGATCGTGGTCACCCATCTGGCTCAGGTGGCGGCCTTCGCCGATCGGCACTACGTCGTCTCCAAGGCCGACGACGGCCAGGTGACCACCAGCGGCGTGCGGCTGGTCACCGACGACGACCGGCTCGCCGTGCTGGCCACCATGATGGGCGGGCTGGAATCCAGCGAATCGGCGCTGGCCCACGCCCGGGAGTTGCTCCAGGCCCGCGGCCCCGCCCGGTAGCGGCTTCGCGGCCGGCCTGACATCGTCCTGGTGAACCCGGATCCCAAACCGTACGTGGGCAGTCTTGCTGAGCGTGAGCCGAAGCGGATCTGACCACCGGCGCGCGTTGAGTTCTGCATGACCGCCTCGGAGCCCTACACTGGAGGCCCGTGAGCAACTCGCGACAAACGAAGCACATTTTCGTCACCGGAGGCGTCGTCTCCTCGCTGGGCAAGGGCCTGACCGCCTCCAGCCTGGGAAGCCTGCTGGTAGCCCGCGGGCTCCGGGTCACCATGCAGAAGCTCGATCCGTATCTCAACGTCGATCCGGGCACCATGAACCCGTTCGAGCATGGCGAGGTGTTCGTCACCGAGGATGGCGCCGAGACCGATCTCGATATCGGTCACTACGAGCGCTTCCTCAATGTACCGCTCAGCGGCTTCGCCAACGTCACCACGGGCAAGGTCTATTCCTCGGTGATCGCCAAGGAGCGCCGCGGCGAGTTCCTGGGCGCGACCGTGCAGGTCATTCCGCATATCACCAACGAGATCAAGGATCTGATGCTGGCGATGGCGACGCCGGGCATCGACGTGGTGATCCACGAGATCGGCGGCACCGTCGGCGACATCGAGTCGCTGCCCTTCCTGGAGGCGGCCCGCCAGGTGCGCCGCGAGGTCGGACGGGAGAACGTCTTCTTCCTGCACGTGTCGCTGGTGCCCTACATCGGCCCCTCCGGCGAGCTCAAGACCAAGCCCACCCAGCACTCGGTGGCCGCGCTGCGCCAGGTCGGCATCCAGCCGGACGCGATCGTCTGCCGGGCGAGCATGGACATCCCGCCCGGCGTGAAGCGCAAGATCGCGCTGATGTGCGACGTGGACGAGGAGGCCGTGATCTCCTGCGCCGACGCCCCGTCCATCTACGACATCCCCCAGGTGATCCACGACGAGGGACTGGACGCCTATGTGGTGCGCCGGCTCGGGGTGAGCTTCCGGGACGTGAAGTGGACCCGCTGGGCCAATCTGCTGGAACGCGTCCACCACCCCAAGGAGGAGGTCACGATCGCGCTGGTCGGCAAGTACGTCGACCTTCCCGACGCCTACCTGTCGGTCTCCGAAGCGCTGCGTGCCGGTGGCTTCGCCAACTGGGCCAAGGTCAACATCCGCTGGGTCGCCTCCGACGACTGCGAGACCCACGAGGGCGCCGATGCGCACCTGGGCGACGCCGACGGCATCGTGGTGCCCGGCGGTTTCGGCATCCGCGGGGTCGAGGGCAAGCTCGGCGCGCTCCGCTACGCCCGTGAGAACCAGATCCCCACCCTGGGGCTCTGCCTGGGCCTGCAGTGCATGGTGATCGAGGCCGCCCGCGACCTGGCCGGCCTGCCGGAGGCCGGCTCGACCGAGTTCGATCCCGACACCGACACCCCGGTGATCGCGACCATGGCCGAGCAGGTCGAGATCGTGGCGGGCCAGGGCGACATGGGAGCCACCATGCGGCTGGGGGCCTATCCCGCCGACCTGGTGCCCGGCTCGCTGGTCGCCAAGCTGTACGGCTCGACCAGGGTCTCCGAACGCCATCGTCACCGCTACGAGGTGAACAACGCCTACCGCGAGCAACTGGAGGCCGCCGGGTTGCGGGTCTCCGGCACCTCGCCGGATTCGCGGCTGGTCGAGTTCGTGGAACTCGACCGCGAGTTGCACCCGTTCTACGTCGGCACCCAGGCCCACCCCGAGCTGAAGTCCCGTCCGACCCAGGCCCATCCGCTGTTCGCGGGCCTGGTGAAGGCGGCGCTCAAGCGCCGGCTCTCGGCTCGGCTGCCGGTCGACGAGGTCGAGACCGACGAGCCCGGCGCCGTCGCCGGAATCGATGCCTGAGCTGCGCCAGCTGGCGGCCGGGGAGATCGCCGACCAGCCGATGCGCTGGCCGGTGGCGGCCCATCGGGTGCTGGGACGCGGCGCGGTGACCGACTTCGTCGACGACCAGGTCCGCACCCCGTCCGGCGAGCTCATGGCCCGGCAGTACCTGCTGCACCCCGGCGCGGTCGGAATCATCGCCTGGGACGAGGCCGACCGGATCGCGGTGGTGCGCCAGTACCGCCACCCGGTGAGCTTCCGGCTCACCGAGCCTCCCGCCGGCCTGCTCGACCATGCCGACGAGGACTTCATGACGGCCGCCGCCCGTGAGCTGGCAGAGGAGGCCGGCCTGCGGGCCGACCGCTGGCAGGTACTGGTCGACCTCTTCAGTACCCCGGGCGCGAACCAGGAGTCGTTGCGGATCTTCCTGGCACGAGAGCTGAGCGCTGTTCCCGTACCGAACGGCTTCGTCGCCGATCACGAGGAGGCGGACATGGAGGTCTGCTGGGCGGCCCGCGCCGACCTGGTGGACGCCGTCCTCGCCGGGCGGCTGCAGAACCCCACCATGGTGGCCGGCGTGCTGTCCCTGGAGGTCGCCCGCCTCTCCGGCCGGCTGGATTCGCTGCGTCCGGCGGACGTGCCGTGGCCCGCGCGCGAGGTCTGGCGGGCTCACAACGCCGAACTCGCGGCAGTGGGCGATGGCGACCGGGCTTGAGCGGCTGGTCCGGGCCTACACCGACCACCTCAGCGTCGAGCGGGGGGCCTCGCCGCACACGCTGGCGGGCTACCGGCGCGATCTGAACCGTTACGTCTCCTACCTGGCCGACCGCGGGATCACCGAGCCCGCAGCGGTCGCCGAAACCGACATCACTGCCTTCGCCGCCGCTCTGCGCGGTGCCGAGGGCGGCACACCGCTGGCGCCGGCCAGTGTCGCCCGCGCCCTGGTGGCGATCCGCGGCCTGCACCGGTTCGGCGCTGCAGAGGGGCTGGGGGAGAACCCGGCCGCGGCCATCAGCCCGCCCAAGCAGGCCAAGCGGCTGCCCAAGGCGCTCGATCAGGCGGAGGTCCAGCGGCTGCTGGACGCCCCCGACACCACCACGGTTACCGGGCTGCGGGACGCGGCGCTATTGGAGTTGCTCTACGGAACCGGCGCCCGGATCTCGGAGGTGCTCGACCTCGATGTCGACGATCTGATGCCGGCGCTGGCCGATCCCGAACTGGGGCTGCGGCTCTTCGGCAAGGGCCGCAAGGAACGGCTGGTGCCGCTGGGCAGCTACGCCCGCGCCGCGGTGGAGGCATGGCTGGTGCGCGGCCGTCCGAGTTGGGCGGCCAATGCGAGTCGGGCGACCCCGGCGCTGTTGCTGAACTCCCGGGGCCGACGGCTGAGCCGGCAGAGCGCCTGGGCGGTGATCCGACGTCACGCCGAGGCGGCCGGGATCACCGCCGAGGTCAGCCCCCACACCCTGCGGCACTCCTACGCCACCCACCTGCTGGATGGTGGCGCCGACGTGCGCGTGGTGCAGGAACTGCTGGGCCACGCGTCGGTCACGACCACCCAGCTCTACACCCTGGTGACCGTCGAGCACCTGCGGGAGGTCTTCCTGAGCAGTCACCCGCGCGCCCGATAGCCGCCCGGCCGCCGACAGGCTTCGGCCCGCCCCGGAGATCCGATTGGGGGCGGGCCGAAGGTATGGGGGTGCGACGCGTCAGTCGAGCAGGTCGGCGTACAGCGGGGTGGTGAGGTAGCGCTCGCCCCAGTCGGGGGTCACGACCACGATGGTCTTGCCGGCGTTGGCCGGGTCGGCGGCCAGATCGGCGGCGGCCCGCAGCGCGGCGCCGGAGGAGATGCCCAGCAGCAGGCCTTCCTCCTTGGCCACCCGGCGGGCCCACTCCAGGGCGTCGTCCGAGGTCACCTTGATGATGCCGTCGATCACGCCGCGATCGAGGATGTTGGGGATGAAGCCGGCGCTGATGCCCTGGATCTTGTGCGGGCCCTTGGGCTC
>Ga0102832_1002134_pt1 | contig 12825 bp, 11 predicted proteins | sample EBPBio282013_DNA_FD_88942 | JGI IMG/M metagenome (GOLD analysis project Ga0102832, IMG submission 88942) | Wastewater treatment Type I Accumulibacter community from EBPR Bioreactor in Madison, WI, USA - Reactor 2_5/28/2013_ DNA (Illumina Assembly) | ecosystem: Engineered > Bioreactor > EBPR >...
CCTTTCGGTCGAAATAGGCATCTACCCGCGCCTTGGCCTTCGTGGTGCGCGCTTGCGGAGAGCGCCGCACCCAGTCGAGTTCGTTTTTAAGGAGTTTGTTTTGTTTTTCGTAGGTCGTGCTTTCCACCTCCTCGCGCAGGGCTTTCTTTTCGAGGTAGTCGGAGTAGGAACCCGAGTAGCGCCGCAGTTGTCCACCGTCCAGTTCGATGATGCTATCGCACACATTTTCAAGGAAATAGCGGTCGTGCGTCACCATAAACAGCGTGATGCCCGGCTGTTGCAGGTATTCTTCCAGCCATTCGATCATTTCCACGTCGAGGTGGTTGGTCGGCTCGTCGAGGATGAGGAAATCGGGTTCTTCGAGCAGGATTTTCACCAGCGCCAGGCGTTTCTGTTGGCCACCGGAGAGGGTGCTCACCTGCTGCGAGAAATTTTCCATGCGAAAGCGGAACAACATTTCCTTCACCTTGGCTTCGAAGGTCCAGGCATTGTGCAGGTCCATATCGGCAATGGCCAACTGCAATTCGTCAGGATGGTCGTGGTCTTCCAGCGCGCGTTCGTAGCGTTGCACCACCCGCACCAGCGGATTGGAGGGGTCGAGTACGGCGCTCAGCACATCGAGGCCGGGCGAGAAATAGGGTTCCTGATCGAGCCAGCCGATACGAATGTCCTTGCGCAACAGGATTTTTGCCTGTTCGCCTTCGCTGCCTTCCTTTCCGGCAATGACGCGCATGAGCGTGGTTTTGCCAGTACCGTTTTTGGCGATCAGGCCGATTTTCTGGCCTTTGTCGATATAAAGCGTGATATTTTTAAACAACACCTTTTCGCCGTAGCTCTTGGTGACGTTGTCGAACTTGACGACGGGTTCCATCAGCGGGTCCTCGCGCGGCGGGTGAAGTATTCGGCGTACAGTCCGACGGCAGCCGTAACCACGAGAACGAGCGTCGCCATTGCGTTGATCTCGGGAGACATGCCGCCCTGCACCTTGGCGAAGATCAGCATGGGCAAGGTCGGGCGATAACCGCCGAGGAAGAAGGTGCGGACGAAGTCGTCGATCGACAGCAGCACGCAGAAGATCATGCCGCCGAACAGCGCCGGCGTGAGCGGCCGGCCCTGCGCGTCGACCACCTGCGCCGAAGCCGACGACAACCCGCTGCCGATCGCGGCGATGCGCCCGCCCTGCACCAGCACGTCCGCATTCTGCAGCGTGCCGCGCGCGGACGCGGTATGCACGGTGGCGTTGCGGATCAGCACCTCCTGGGCGGCGACGGCAGACGACGCCAGCGCCGCCAGCGCCATCGTCATCCCCGCGAACGATGTGGTCAGGCGGCGGCTCATCGCACACCTCCCTGCACCGCCGACTGGCCGAGCATGAAATCCGTCACCGGTTGCCGCGCGGGATCGTTGCGGTCGTAGACGCGCGCGCCGTCGATGTAGACCTGCTCGGCATGCGCGTACACGCTGAAGGGATTGCCGTTCCACAGCACCACGTCGGCGGCCTTGCCGGCGTCGAGCGTGCCGGTGCGGTCGAGCAGGCCCAGCGACTTCGCCGCGTTCTGCGTCAGCCAGCGGATCGCGCGCTCGGGCGGGATCTCGATGCCGACACGCTTCGCGTTCGCGATCACCTTCGCCGCCTCCTGGTTGAGGCGCTGGATGCCCTCGTCGGAATCCGAATGCACGATCGCGCAGCCGTTGGCCGGGCGGTCGACGAGCGCGATGTTCTCCTGGATGCCGTCGAACGCCTCCATCTTGAAGCCCCACCAGTCGGCCCACAGCGCGCCGCACACGCCCTCGGCCGCGAGCCGGTCGGCGATCTTGTACGCCTCCACGCCATGGTGGAACGCGGTGACCTTGAAGTCGAACTCGCGCGCCAGGTCGAGCATCTGCGCCATCTCGTCGGCGCGGTAGCAGTGGATGTGCACCAGAATGTCGCCATCCATCGCGCCGGCCAGCGTTTCCAGCTTGAGGTCGCGCTTGGTCGAGGCGTCCTTGCCGCGCTTCCTCGCGTAGTCCTGCGCGTCGATGAAGGCGGCGCGGTAGCCGGCGACGTTGCCCATGCGCGTCGCCGGGCCGCCCTTCTGGCCGTAGACGCGCTTGGGGTTCTCGCCGCAGGCCATCTTCAGCCCGTGCGGCGCGCCGGGGAACTTCATCGCCTGCACGGTGGTGGCGGCGACGTTCTTGAGGGTCACGCCGCGGCCGCCGACGAGGTTGGCCGAGCCGGGCAGGATCTGCAGCGTGGTGATGCCGCCGGCCAGCGCCGCGCCGAAGCCGGGATCCTGCGGCCACACCGAGTGTTCGGCCCAGACCTGCGCGGTGACCGGACTGGTGGATTCGTTGCCGTCGCTGTGCGCGCTGGCGCCGGGACTCGGATACACGCCCAGGTGCGAATGCACGTCGATCAGGCCCGGCGTGACCCACTTGCCGCGGCCGTCGACGCGGACCTCATCCGCATCCGCGGACAGGCCGTTGCCGATGGCGACGACCTTGCCGTCGCGCAGCAGCACGTCGGCCTGCTCCAGCCGGCGACCATCGCCGGTGAGCACGGTGGCGCCGGCGATCAGCACCGGCGGCGCGGCGATCGCGCGGTAGGTGCTGGGGAACGGCGCGCTGCCGGCAATGGTGCGCGAGGCGGTGGCCGACGATGGCGCATCGGTCGAGGCGGTATGCGCGCAGCCGGCCAGCAGGGCGGCGCAGAGCGCGGCGGACAAGGGTCGAAGCATGGTGGTCTCCCCGGACGAAACGTCGACGTTAGCCGCTGTCGGCGCGTGCGCCAAGCGCCCGAAGGTCATGCCTGTGTGAGAATGCGCGCAAAAGGGACGACGCCATGAAAGACAAAGAACAGATCGTCGACAACTGGCTGCCGCGCTACACCGGCGTGCCGCTGGACGGTTTCGGCGAGCACATCCTGCTGACCAACTTCGGCGGCTACCTCGGCCATTTCAGCCGCATGACCGGTGCCGAGATCGTCGGCCTCGACCGGCCGATGCCCAGCGCCACCGCCGACGGCATCACCATGATCAACTTCGGCATGGGCAGCCCGAACGCGGCGACGATGATGGACCTGCTGTCGGCGATCATGCCCAAGGCGGTGCTGTTCCTGGGCAAGTGCGGCGGGTTGAAGAAGAAGAACCTGCTCGGCGACCTGGTGCTGCCGATCGCGGCGATCCGCGGCGAGGGCACGTCCAACGACTACCTGCTGCCGGAAGTGCCGGCGCTGCCGGCGTTCGCGCTGCAGCGCGCGGTGTCGACGATGATCCGCGACCTCGGGCATGACTACTGGACCGGCACGGTGTTCACCACCAACCGCCGCGTCTGGGAGCACGACGACGCGTTCAAGGAACGCCTGCGGCAGATGCGCTGCATGGCGATCGACATGGAGACCGCGACGATCTTCGCCGCCGGCTTCGCCAACCGCATCCCGTCCGGCGCGCTGCTGCTGGTCAGCGACCAGCCGATGATCCCGGAAGGGGTGAAGACCGAGGCCTCCGATGCCAAGGTCAGCGCGGAGTACGTCGAACGCCATATCCAGATCGGGATCGAGGCGCTGCGCCTGATCCGCCGCCACGGCAAGTCGGTGCGGCATCTTCGCTTCGACGAATAGCGGCAGCAGAGGACGAGGACAGGAGCGACCGGCAGGGAGTGGGACGTCGCCATGGCCGATCGCCCGTTGGTCGTCATCCTTTCGTTGTCATCCCGAGCGAAGCGAGGGATCTGTTTTCCGCTTCTTCAAGCCCCGACAAGCAGATCCCTCGCTTCGCTCGGGATGACAGCCTTGCTTCGACGATGATCCTCCCCGGCACCATTCCCGTGACGAGGCGACGACGCATGCAAGCTATCATCCGGGCATCTTCTGTCGTGGAGCAGGACATGCAGCAGATCATCGAGTTCTGGCGCGACGCCGGATACGAAAAATGGTTCAACGGCGGCGCGGGCTTCGATGCCGCCTGCCGCGAACGCTTCCTCGATGCGCATTTCGCCGCCGCGCGGCGCGAGCACGACGACTGGATGGACAGCGCCGACGGCGCGCTCGCCCTGCTGATCCTGCTCGACCAGATCCCGCGCAACGTCTTCCGCGGCAGCGGCCATGCGTTTGCGACCGATCCGCTGGCGCTGCACTATGCCGGTCGCGCGGTCGAGGCGGGACTCGACGGGCGGGTCGAGCCGGCGCTGCGCGCCTTCGTGTACATGCCGTTCGAGCATTCCGAGGCACTGGCCGACCAGCGCCGCGCGGTGGAGCTGTTCACGACGCTGGGCAACGCCGAATCCCTGAAGTACGCGCACGCGCACCTCGACGTGATCGAGAAGTTCGGCCGCTTCCCGCACCGCAACCGCGCGCTGGGGCGCATCAACACGCCGCAGGAACAGGCGTGGCTGGACGCCGGCGGCGGGTTCTAGCGGATGACTTTGTCCCGTTGGCCGGCGGAAGCAGGCCGGTAGCGCGGACGACGTTGCTTTGCGCGCCTGTGGCGCGCTCCCCCATCCGCCCTTCGGGCACCTTCCCCCGCTTTGCAGGGGAAGGGAAATCGGTCTGGCGCTTGCGGGAGAAGGAAATGCGGTTGGAGCAGCCGGAAACCGCCGGTGCCGCCCGTAGTTCAGTACTTCGCGATCGACCCGTCGACCGTGTCGGCCCAGGCATCGATGCCGCCGGTGACGTTGTGCACGTTGCGGAAGCCCAGCGCGCGGAATTCCTCGGCCGCGCGCGCACTGCGGCCGCCGCCGTGGCACAGGAACGCGATCGCGGTGTCCTTGGGCATCGCCTCGATCGCGGCGCGTCCGTTGTCGTCGAAAGTGCGGTACGGAAGCGGCACGGAGGCGATCGCCCGCTCCTCCGGCGGGCGCACGTCGACCAGCATCCATTCGCCGGTGCGGGCCTTGGCGTCGGCTTCGGCGGGCGTGACCTGCGCGACCGGCTTCGGCGCGTTCGGGTTGTCGATCACCAGCCCCTTGCCGCGCATGTCGTCGGCGAAATCGATGGTCAGGCCCTCGGCGCGGCGCGCGCCGGCGAGGTCGAACTGCACGCGCACGCCGTCGACCTCGGTGGTGACGGCATCGGCGTCGGGCGTGGCGAGGTTGAGCCGGGTGCGGAAGCCGCGGTCGATGTCGATCTGCAGCACCACCTCGCCACCGGCGTCGGCGATCGCGTTGCGGATCATCGCCAGCGCCGCCGGCGTGATGCGGATGTTCGGCGGCGTGCGGTCGGGCGCGGGCAGGCCGAGCGCGGCATGCAGTTCGCCGCTGTTGACCATCTGCAGGATGATGTCGCTGCCGCCGACCAGTTCGCCGTCGATGTACAGCTGCGGGATCGTCGGCCAGTCGCCGTAGGCCTTGATGCCCTCGCGGATCTCGGGATCGGCCAGCACGTTGACGTGCGCGTAGTCGGCGCCGAGTGATTCCAGCGCCGACACCGCCTTGGCCGAGAACCCGCACTGCGGCGCGGCCGGCGCACCCTTCATGAACAGCACGGCGCGGTTGGCCTGCAGCAGCGCATCGATGCGGGCGCGCAGGGCGGGGTCGAGGGACATGGCGGCGAATCCTTGGAACGGGCCGGACATGGTAGCGCGATCGTCGTTTCCGGGCCTGCAACACGGCGTTGCGCACGGCGCGGATGGCATCATGCCGCGATGGATGTCCCGCACCGACCACCGCGCCGGCCGCATGCCTGGCTGCCGCTGCTGTTGCTGTCGCAGCTGGCGGTGGCCTGGGCGTGGTGGCGCTGGGGCTGGCCGCTGGGCCTGCCGCTGATGCTGGCCACGCATGCGCTGGCGTGGTGGGGCGTGCTGGCGCCGAATGCGGCGCTGTACGGGCCGGTGCTCTCGCGCCTGCCGACCCGCGAACCCGTGGTCTGGCTGACCATCGACGACGGCCCTTCGGACGACACCCTCGCGATCCTCGACCTGCTCGACGCGCACGCCGCGCAGGCGACGTTCTTCCTGGTCGGCGATCGCGCGCAGGCGCGGCCGGACCTGGTGCGCGAGATCGCGCGGCGCGGCCACGGCATCGGCAACCACAGCCGCACGCATCCGCAGGCCTGGTTCTGGGCGCTCGGGCCGCGGCGCATGCGCGCGCAGATCGAAGGCTGCCAGCGGCAGCTGCAGGCGATCACCGGCGCCGCGCCGCGCTGGTTCCGCGCGGTGGTCGGACATGCCAATCCGTTCGTGTCGGCGCCGCTGCGCGACCTGGATCTCGCGCGCACGGGCTGGAGCGCGCGCGGCTTCGACGCGGTCGATGGCGACGTGCCGCGGGTGCTGTCGAAGCTTGAACGCGACCTCGCGCCGGGCGCGATCGTGCTGCTGCACGAGGGCGCGGCGCATGGCCGCAACGTCGAGATCATCGCGAAGCTGCTGCAGCGGCTGGACGCGCTGGGCTGCCGCGCACGGATTCCGGACCGCTGAATCAGCGCCGCGCGACGACCAGCCAGTTGTTGAACGGCGTGTTGCCGAACCACGGCACGATGTCGGCGGACAATCCGGCGGCATCGAAGCGCGCGCGCAGGTCTTCGATCTGCGGGTAGTGCTTCGGCCGGTCGGGCATCCAGCCGGTGAACGCGGCGAAGCGGTCGCCCAGGCGGGTGCGGCGGATGCGCGTGCCGCCGTCGTCGAGCGCGGCGCGCATCACCAGCACGGCGCCGGGGGCGAGCATCGCGATCGCGGCATCGAGCAGGGTCGCCTGCTGTTCGCGGGTGAGGAACTGCAGCACGTCGAGGATGGCGACGCTGCCCGCATGCGGCGGATAGCCGGCGGCGAGGTCGACCACGTCGAAACGCGTGTCCGCCAGCCGCGCCTTCGCGGCGATGCGCCGGGCGCGTTCGATCTTCGGCGTATCGATGTCGACGCCGAGGTAGGGCATCGCCTGGCCGTCGAGGCGCAGCGCGTGCGCGAGCAGGCCGAGGCCGCAGCCGAGGTCGAGCAAGGGCGCATCGATGCCGCGCAACGCGTCGAGCACGCCCGGATACAGCGGGTCGGTGCGCAGCTTGGTCAGCGTGTAGTAGTAGTCGTAGCGGTTGCCGAGCGCGCGCTCGGGCAGGAAGGCGTGGGCGATGCCCTTCGCGGCGGCGGCATCCATGGGCCGCGGGAGGTGTCCGGTCATGCCGCGGACATTAAACGACGCGCGGCCGGCAGCGCCAGTCGCATCCATTCCACGTACATCGCGGCGGAGGGATGCAGGCCGTCGTCGGCGAGCATCTCCGGCGCGCCGCCGAGCGCGCGGCTGGCGGGGGTGATGTCGACGAAGGCGATGCCGCGCGCCGCGCAGGCGTCGCGTGCGGCGGCGTTGCAGGCGTCCAGTTCGTCGGCGATGCGGATGCGGTCGCGGCCGGACTGGATCGCGAACGGGGTCACGCCCCAGTCGGGGATCGACAGCACCAGCACGCGGTCGGCGCGCCCGTTGGCGAAACCGGTGGCGCGTGCGAGCAGGGCGTCGAACTCGTCTCGGTACGCGTCGACGCTGCGCCCGCGATACTGGTTGTTGACGCCGATCAGCAGCGAGACGAGATCGAACGTGCCGAGGGGTTCGGCCGCGTCGATCGCGGCGGACAGTTCGTCGGTGGTCCAGCCGGTGGTGGCGATGACGCGCGGGTCGGCGAGCGGCAGGCCTTCCTCGCGCAGCGCGCGCGCGAGCTGCACCGGCCAGCGGCCGTCGGGCGGGACGCCTTCGCCGATGGTGTAGCTGTCGCCGAGGGCGAGGTAGCGGAGTTCGCGCCGGTCCGGGATCGGGGTTCGGAAGCGCGCGGTCATGGTCGCAGAGTGCGGATCATCTGGAGGGCGCCGGTGCGGATCGTGGCTCGCGGGCGTGGGGCTCCATCGCTCCGTCGGCCCTCATCCGGCCCTTCGGGCCACCTTCTCCCAGCGGGAGAAGGGAGAGAAACGAGACTCGCGGAGGGAGAAGGGAAGAAGACGAGACTCCCGGAGGGAGAAGGGAGAGGAACGCGAGGTCCGAAGGCAGAAGGAACAAAGCCCCTCTCCCTCGGGGAGAGGGGTTGGGGTGAGGGCACGACGGGCTCACGCCGCCGGCCGCGCCTGCTTCTTCAGCGGCACCACCTTGCCGTTGGCCTGCGCGCGGCGTTCCAGCACGCGCTCGATGCGAGCGAACACTTCGCGCACCTGCTCCGGCTGTGGCAGCAGGGTGACGCGGAAATGGTTGCGGTAGGGCACGTTGAAGCTGGCGCCGGGCACGATCAGCACGTCCTCGGTTTCCAGCATTTCCAGCGCGAAGCCGTGGTCGTCGAAGCCCTGCGCGGCGACGCCGGTGACGCCCGGGAAGGCGTACAGCGCGCCGGCCGGTGCGGTGAGCTTGAGGTGTTCGCTGGCGGCGCAGGCGTCGATCACCGCCTGGCGTGCCTCGAACAGGCGGCCGCCGGGGCGGCACAGCGGGGTGATGGTGTCGGCACCGGTGAGCGCGGCCTCGATCGCGAACTGCCCCGGCACGTTCGCGCACAGGCGCAGCGCGCCGAGCAGGTCCAACAGGCCGCCGAACGACAGGCACGGCACGTCGCCGGCAATCGGCGCGACCGGCACGAACCGCGCGTCGTCGTACAGGATGCCGTCGTAGATCTCGTCGCACAGCAGCAGCAGGTTGTGCTTGGCCGCGATCGCGACGATCCGTTCGAGCAGCTCGCGCGGATACACCGCGCCGGTCGGGTTGTTCGGGTTGATCAGCACGATCGCGCGGGTGCGCGCCGAGACCAGCGCTTCCATCTCCACGGGGTCGGGCAGGAAGCCGTTGCCCTCGTGGCAGCGGTAGAACACCGGGCGGCCGTCGTTGAGGATCGTCGCCGCCGACCACAGCGGGTAGTCGGGCGAGGGCACCAGCACTTCGTCGCCGGGATTGAGCAGGGCGCGCAGCGAGATGTCGATCAGTTCGCTGACGCCATTGCCGACGAACACGCCGTCGGGCGAGGCATGCGGCGTGCCGCGCGCGACGTGGTGCGCGGCGATCGCCTCGCGCGCCACCGGCAGGCCCTGCTGGTGGGTGTAGGGATCGGTCTGGTGGATGTGGTCGGCGATCGCGCGCTGCAGGTGTTCGGGCGCGCGGAAACCGAATGCGCCGGGATTGCCGATGTTGAGCTTGATCAGGCTGCGGCCCTGGGCCTCGAGCTCGCGGGCGCGCCGGGCCAGTTCGCCGCGGATCTCGTAGCGGACTTCGGACAGGCGTTCGCGGGTTTGCAGGCTCGGGGCGGACATCGGGGCGGCACGTGGGCGGCGGAATGCCGCATGGATTGGCGATCATACGCCGGCGCAGCGCTAGAATCGCGCCATGCCGCGCCGCCGTTCATCCGCTTGATTCCCCCTGCCAACGCCTTGCGCGCGATCGGCTGGCCGTGGGTCGGCGCACCCGGCCCCGGGCCGTGGGCCGAGGCGATGGCGGCGCACCCGGCGGCGCGCCCGGCGCGCGTGGTCGAACAGCACCGCTCCGGCTACGTCGTCGCGGATGCGCCCGAGCGTGCGCTGGCGGTGGAATCGCCGCCGGAATGGCAGCGCCCGGCCGGCTACCGCAAGGGCAAGGTGGCGCCGGAGGATCGCGCGGTGGTCGGCGACTGGGTGCTGGTCGAGGACGGCAAGCGCATCGTCGCCCTGCTGCCGAGGCGCAGCGCGATCAAGCGCGGCGCGGCCGGCGAGCATTACCGGCAGCAGCTGATCGCCGCCAACATCGACACCGTGCTGGTGGTCTGCGGGCTCGATGGCGACTTCAACCCGCGCCGGATCGAACGCTACCTGCTGCTGGTGCAGGCCGAGGGTGTCACCCCGGTGGTGGTGCTGACCAAGGCCGACCGGCCCGGCGCCGGCGTCGAGGCCGCGCGCGATGCGCTGGCCGGCATCTCCGCGCAGGGCATCGCCGTGCTGGCGGTGAACGCGAAGGATCCCGCCAGCGTCGCCGCGCTCGATCCGTTCCTGCCGCCGGGCGCGACCGCGGTGCTGGTCGGTTCCTCCGGCGCCGGCAAGTCGACGCTGACCAACACCCTGCTCGGCGTCGAGAAGATGAAGACCGGCGAGGTGCGCGGGCACGATGCGCGCGGCCGCCACACCACCACCCATCGCGCGCTGATCGCCTTGCCGTCCGGCGCCTGCCTGATCGACACGCCGGGCATGCGCGAGCTCAAGCCCACCGGCGAGGAGGAACTGGCCGACGGCGGCTTCGGCGACATCGAGGCGCTGGCCGGGCAATGCCGGTTCCGCGATTGCGCGCACCAGAAGGAGCCCGGCTGCGCGGTGCGCGCGGCGGTCGAGGCCGGCACGCTCGATGCCGGGCGCCTCGCCAACTACCTCAAGCTGCGCGATGAGGTCGCCGGTGCCGCCGACCGCCTCGCCACGCGCCTGGCGCAGAAATCCGATGCGCGGGTGCAGGGCAAGGCGCTGAACAAGCGGCTGGACGAGAAATATGGCAAGCACTGATCGGCGCTGCCGTGGGCCGGAGCGTGCGTCTTCATTGAAGATCGGTTCGGCGAACACGGAACGATGGTGGCGATCGGCGCCGGCGTCGCTTCGCCGGACCCTCATCCGGCCCTTCGGGCCACCTTCTCCCAAGGGGAGAAGGGAAAGAAGCCCCTCTCCCTCCGGGAGAGGGGTTGGGGTGAGGGTCCGGCGGAGCGACACAGGTCCCCATCACCCAATGCATTCAGCCGCCACGTGACCGGCTCGACGTCGCCCGACATCGCCCACCACGCCGCGCTCGATGCGCGCATGGTCAAGGCCGTGCGCGGGATCCGCGTGCTCACCCTCGTCAGCTGGCCGGCGTCGGTGCAGCGCGAATTCCTGGACGGGTTCGCGCGCGGCCAGGTGCGCCTGCCGCAGGTGGAGTACCCGGCGCAGGCGTTCGGCGAGGCCCGGCGCGAACTGCAGGCGATCGCGGCGGCGGCCGACGCGGACCATCCGCTCGGCGCCTATCTCATCGAGTCGGCGCGCGAGTGGGACAGCGCCGCGCGCCTGCTCGAAGCGCGGGGCACGGCGGAAGCCGGGGCGCTGTCGGTGGCGCTGTACGGCCATCCCGAAGATCCCCTGCCCGGCGGCGGCACCACCACGCGCGATGCCGCGCGTCATTTCATCGGCATCGCCAACGAGCTCGACCGCGAACTGCTGGCGCCGCAGGAACAGGTGGCGATCTCGGCGACGTCGCTGCGGCTGCAGCTGCAGTCGGCGCTCGATGCGTTCTTCGGGTCGCGCGTGATCGCGGTCGAACTGGATCCGGACATGATCGCCAAGGCCGCCGCCGGCGCCTACCGCATCCGCCTGCGCGATGGCGCCGCCTTCAGCGACTACGACCGCGACCAGCTGCTGCACCACGAAGCGCTGGTGCATTCGCTGACCGCGCTCAACGGCCGCGAGCAGGTGCGGCTGCCAAGCCTGGCGCTGTCCTCGCCGCGGGTGACCGCGACCCAGGAAGGCCTTGCGGTGTTCGCCGAGCAGATCACCGGCAGCATCGACATCGAGCGCATGAAGCGGGTGAGCCTGCGCACCGAAGCGATCGCGATGGCGCTGGAAGGCGCGGATTTCCTGCAGGTGTTCGACTGGTTCCGCGCGGCCGGGCAGGATCCGGCGGAAAGCTTCTCCTCGGCGCAGCGCGTGTTCCGCGGCGTGCCCGTCACCGGCGGCGCGGCGTTCGCCAAGGACACCGTGTACCTGCGCGGGCTGGTCGAGGTGCATACCTTCTTCCGCCATGCGCTGCGCGAAGGCCGCCTGCGCCAGTGCCGGCGCCTGTTCGCCGGCAAGATGACGCTGCCGGACGTGCAGCGTTTCGACCCGTTGTTCGACGCCGGCGTGCTGGCGCCGCCGCGCTGGCTGCCGGACTGGGTGGCGCGCGCGAACGGGCTGGCCGGGCTGCTGGCGTTCTCGCTGTTCGCCAACCGCATTCGCCTCGACCGGCTGGCCGACGCGGACGCTTAATGAGTGCGTCATGAGTGCATCCGGCAACCCGCAATGTCATCCCGAGCGTCGCGAGGGATCTGCCCTTCGAGGCAGCAATTGTCAAAGCAGATCTCTCGCTGCGCTCGAGATGACAGCACGCGTTCGCTGCGCTCGAGATGACAGCGCTCGTTCGCTGTGTTCCAGAGGGCACCACTCGTTCGCTGCGCCCGGAATGACAGCCGGATGCCGACGCGCCTACTCCCGCACCTCGCGCAGGAGCCGCGAGAACAGGGTGATGAACTGGGCGGCGGCCTTCGACGGCGGCCGGTCCTCCAGGAACACGCACTGGATCGAGTAGCGGATCGGCGGCGACAGTGGGCGATACAGGACGTCCGCATCCGCGCCGGCGCGCGCGGTGAATTCGTCGACCACGGCCATGCCCGCGCCGCAGCGGGTCAGCGCGGCGGCGACGTAGAACGTCTGGTTCGACACCACCTCGCGCACCGTCACGCCCTGGCGCAGCAGTTCGCGGTTGAGCAGGTCGCCGACCGGGCCGCCGGCGGTCAGGCCGATCATGTCCTGTCCGTCGAGCTGCTTCAGGGAAATGCGCTCGCCGGCGTCGGGCAGGCTCGCGCGGCGGAACAGCAGCATCAGTTCGGCGGTGTCCAGCTCGCGTCGCTTCATGCGCGGGTGCGAGGGCGGGTCGTAGGCGATGGCGATGTCGCAGGTGCGCTCGTACAGCGCCTCGAACAGGTCGTCGTAGTGCAGCGTCTGCACCTCGAACGTCACCTCCGGGTAGCGCTCGCGGAAGCGTGCGATCGCCAGCGGCGCGACGTGCAGGCCCAGCGACGGCACCACCGCCAGCCGGATCCGCCCGCCGGCGAGGTTGCGCAGGTTGCCGACGGTCTTCTGCAGCGAGGTCAGGCGGTTGAACACCTCCGAGACCTCGACGAACAGCGCGTGCGCCTCGTCGGTGGCGACCAGCCGC